>Ga0182738_1000311_pt1 | contig 73305 bp, 61 predicted proteins | sample eDN5th30CBELigMG_FD_128876 | JGI IMG/M metagenome (GOLD analysis project Ga0182738, IMG submission 128876) | Enriched Miracle-Growth compost microbial communities from Emeryville, California, USA - eDNA 5th pass 30_C BE-Lig MG (version 2)... ... | reverse complement strand
CGTCCTGGACGCCACGTCGTATTGTCCCAACGAAGGAAATGACAGAGGCGTCAACATGGGCTTCGCCCTCCTTTCGGAAGGCCATGGAATGCAAATTGCAAACCAAACTTTTTAACAAACTACTGGTTTTGACGCAGCCTCAATACAATCCATTTGTATTCAATCCAAGAAAGAAGAACTGGGCCTGGCAGTCACTGACTACCTTCTAGGAACATTGAAGCATTACCTCGAAAAACGCGATGACGACCTGAGCATCAAAAGATTTGAACGCCTGCGCGACAAGTTTCGTTTGGTTGTAGATTTTGATTCAGATACGCGATTTTGGAGACGGAACCCCTTGTCTCGAGATTCTTTTATAGAGTAGACGTTTGCTTGAAGCAAAGGTTTTCATTTTCTCTGTGGTGGGTACGGCCATGATTGCCTGTTCAGCGTCCAAATGCTCGCTGCAGGGCATTGTCGAGGCTGCTTCGAGTTACAGCCAATTGTCCATTCAGCGGGTTATCCAGAAATGGAACTACCACTCCTAACACATATGCCGTCCCTGCGGAGTCGTATCCGATTTCCACATAGCCATCTTTGCGAATTAGCTGTCCCAAGCCGTTTGTGTACTGAATTTGAAAGGTGTAGGTGTCGTCAAGTTCTGAATGGTTTCTGGCTGCCCGCAGTTCAATATCATCGGATGAAGTCGTGAGAGAATACACTGAACCAGGACTGCGCGAGACAAATCGGACACGAGACTCTTTGATCAGGACAACAGAGCGGGGGGCGTACTCAAACTCATAATCTTCCCCCAGCTCCATCCAAACCCAGGTGGCGAGCCGTTGGCCGTTCTTCCGAAGTTCCTCCTGCCGTTCGGCTGCCTTTTCCTTTTCAAGAATTGCCTGATGCTCTTCCTGTGTCAGCCATCGGTTCCCCTGTTTTACTAACGGCTTCTCACCAGGAAGCGGATGTCTGGCCAGAATTTCGCGTCGTTCCTGTTCCAGTGAGTCTGTCAATTCCTCCCGCTTCTCTTTGAGTTCTTCTAATCTTTCTCCCGCAGCAACAAACGTCCGAAAAAGCTCTTCCGTCTTTTGGTGGGCCTTGGCGGAACGACCGGCGACTTTCATCAACGAGTTGTATTTCTTCTCCAATTCAATTCGCCGTTTCTCCTCTTGTTTGATCCCTTTGTCAATTTCCACCAGCGATTCCTTTTCTTTGTCGTCAATCTTGCTCAGCAATTGCTCGCGTTCGCTGGTTGTCGATCCAGCAGTAGCAACCGGCGTCTTGTTTTCCTGCGCAAATGCAGTGAAAACGACAAGGACGTTCAACCCAGTCATCAGAATTGCAAGTCTGGTAATGCTTCTCATGAGTAGCCCCTTCTGTTGAACAACAGTCAAGTTTAGAACTTTTTCAGCGATTCTGTGGCAGGCAGGTACAAGGATCAAAAATCTCCATTATTCTGGAGTAATGACGTAAGTTCCGGCGAGCATGTCGTGTAATCCCCGCTTCCTTTCCGTCCATCCAACCATCAGAAGTCCAATACCGAACAAGAGTGTGGAAAGAAGGATCGCGGCATATCTTCCTGTCGCTCTGCCAAAAGAAATTCGATCGCCGTGCTCATCAACGACAACGAGTCCCAGCAGTTTTTTTCCAACTGTTGCCTGCCATGCAGATGAGTGAAGGATGGCATAATAGAGCCAATACAAAATCTGCTGCATCAATGTAATTGTCATGCCGAGTATGAGAGCAACGATCGTTTCTGCCAGCTCGTTCTCGGCCTGAGACATCGCTATCGCTCCATTCAGATTCATCAGGAATAAGAATGGAACCCACAAGATAAATAAAATAATCGAGTCTATGACAGACGCCACAACACGTATCCAGAATCCTCTGTACCAGGTGGAATCATCCATCCTGGCAGCCTTCCTCTTCTTTTTCTTCGACCGAGTTCCCGATTTTGAAGTCGGTCGGCTCACGGGTCGCGGGGGTGGAGAAATGTAATCCCCGTCATCAATCAAATCGTCGGTCCATTCCTGAATTTCAAGAACTTCCTCCTGGACAGCGGGAACGGTGACGGACGTTCCACAGGTCTTGCAGGTTCCTTTTCTGCCTGCTGCCGACTCGGGAACACGGAACGGGGCAAAGCAGCTTGGGCATTCAAAATTGATCATCGGTGCTCTCAAATCAGAATCTACGAGCCAGGGCTCCTTCCTGGCCCACGTTTTGTTCTCCCGTTCCACGGCTTTGATCAGCTCAAAAGAGAAGGCTGTGCAGACCTGGGTTTATCCTTTACCCAGGCCAAATGGAGCCGAATTCCACTCCGTTCTCCAATCGTGACGACCTGGTTGAGGGCTGCCTTTCCTCCCAGAAGAGCAACAAAGGCTTCATAGTCGCTGAAGCCGGAATCGCCGAGATCGAACGAATGCACCAGCATCAAAGCATGTCTGGCACAGAACTGTTCCGCCTCAATCAAAGCAGCAACAGTGCGGTGGATGAGTTGATAACGAATGGAACCGGGGTGAGTCCCCGCATCGAGTACCACTGCCGGACCGAGAAAGATGTCTGGGTCAATTCCGAGGCGGTGACACAGAAAACGCAGACGAAGCAGCTTGCCGGGAGATGCGTTTTTCAGCCAGTCCGCCATCACCGGTCCAAATGATTCCCGAACTTTCCCTTCAACCGCAATCGATACAAGTTCTCGAGGACCAATCTGGGCAAACCCAATCTTTGGGTCGATTTTCGTCCAATCCGCATTGTCTTCCGCAAAATCGTCATCCGAATGAGTGAACGGGATAAAGGGAGGAGTCGCCAGTATCCACAGGTCGGTCTGCGAACAATTTCCCTTCGCAGGAAGTTCCGTTTTGAACTCCGGAAAGATCATCAACGGACGCAAATGATGCAGCAATGGTTTCCCCGAAGCATCCAAGACGGCACGGACATTGGGGGGAAACCCATCATGAAACTGGTCAGCATCCCACCAGGAATGAGCAAGTTCGTAAGCAGAATAGCCCGGTCTCCAATGCTTCACCGGATCAGCCAGTAACGCCCGGATATCTTCCACGCCTCGTGCCGGAACTCGGATGTATCGAGCCGCTCCGGCACCAGGAATTTGTTCTGGATCTTGATCGTCATTGCATTCGTTGCTCATGTGCCCGCTTTCTTTGACAGACTGATCGTGTGTGATAGAGAGCCCACCATTATGGACGGTCACACTGACACATGTGGGGCAGACAAAATTAGAGAGATTCCAGAAAATCCAAAATTTTTTCATTCTGCCCAGGACAGCGGGAAAGCTGCTGGGGTTTGTATATCGGTCACAGAATTTCCGGCAGCAATATCGCCATTCTCCGACCAAGGGCTTCCTGCTACGAACCAGGGCTGTCGAAGTTCTGTATCCGAATCCCGGGATTTGTGACACATGTGGGACACAATCGAGTTACCGGTTTGCTGGCCAGATGCTGCCAGAATTCATTGCATTTTCAAAATGACCCAGAGGTGGCACACCCGTTCGCTACGCTTCGCTCCCACTGACAAATGTGAGGAGCGACAGGCTGGCCTGATGGCGAGAGAGAACCGAAGGAGAACTGACACGGAACGACGAGTCCGCCAATGTGAACGGCTGGCCCGATTGCTCCGTCTGTTGCACCTCATCATGGGGAACGGTCGCTGGGATGCCGATTCGCTGGCTGATGAACTCGATTGTTCCCGACGAACCATCTACCGCATGCTTCAGACGCTCGATGCTGCCGGTGTCCCCTGGTACTCCGATCCCGCTACCCGATCGTACCGTGTCCGCCCCGGTTACAAGTTCACCGAACTGGAACAGGCATTTGCCGCCACGCAGAAGAAGCAGGGCGATACCGAATTGCTGAAACTGGCCACGCTCCAGTTGCTGGAGAACGGGGAACGATTTCTGGAGTCCTTACGAGACTTTCACCGCCACTTGACGGAAGAGCAGGACACCTGTTGACCGAACTGCAGAGGGAACTGCTGACTCCAGAGCTTTCAGTGAGATGCCCACAAAGCAATTTCCAGAAATTTTCATTTCCAGCGAAGATTCTGCCTCACACTTGCCGGTGATCTGCGGTATTGAAGGAATAACGGGTTCCCTGGGAGAGACGCAGACCCCGCGAAGGGGGCTTGGGCTTGGTACAATCCCGTCGGCTCGCCCTGCTGGTTGCCAATCATGGCCAGAGATGGTCACTGTTCCGACCACCCGCAGGCAGACCGACATCAGATGGGGTGAACGGCCAGGTACACCAAACCTGTGAACCAATCCATGCTCTCCAGGGACCCGTTTGTTTCTTCTCTACTGATTATGGTTTGAAACCACATTCATTTCTCCATCACTGCTGTGATGTCGAGGAACTTCTGCAGCCGTACCTCTTCTACCCCGAAATTCGGCTGCCCCACTCCGGATAATTGGGCTTGCAGGTTGAAATTGAGCAATCGGCCCTTCAAGATTCATTCTTTTGAGGATCTCACGAGGGCAAGTCTCACCCGTTCAGTCGTAGGGGCACGTCGAAGAATGGCTTCAAAATCGAGAAAGCGAACGTCGGGTGAAGGCCCGGAGCAATTTAAGGACTTGCGAGAGCCGCTATTCCAGCTTAAAGATCGCTTGAAGTCACTGATGGACGGTTCAGCGAGGCTCTATCACGCCGTGCTGTTCTCTCCCTCATTGACGCGAGCGGAACTTGCTTTGCCCATCAGCAATCTGGAGCCGCTGATCGACAAAAAGCTCGTTGATCCAATACTCCAAGATCTCTTCCCCGGAGAGCTGCTCGTCAAACCGCGAACCATTGTTGAAGAGATTTCCCTGGCTACGCCCTCTTGCGGCTTTCACGGACACTTTTTCATCTCGGAAGATGGAGCGATATTCGAGGAATTTACCAGAGCACTTTCCGGAATCTACAACTGGCTTCAAGAAATTCGAGACTCTCGTCTCGTCAGTTGGATCAATGTTCCTGAGAATCCCACTGGGGAAATCCGAGACTTGATCCATTGGGTTTCTCTGGTCTATCACTATGGCTATGAGAAAGAGACACACCACTTGATGGTGAACCAGCACTTTTGGATGGATGCGACTGACTTCAGGACGCAGCTCTGGTCTGAATGCCCGATTCTGTCATCCCATGGACAAGGATGGCTGACTTATCAGCCTGGGAAGTCGTTTGACAACAAAACCCGTGATATTTTGGAGAGCTATACCCAGCAGGAATTTGATCCTCCCGAAGTGATTGAGATGTATTTGGAAAAGGATCTGATTGGAAGCTCACTGTCAGTGATTGACGTCATCCTCTACCAGCTGCCGACTGAACGAGCACGTAAAAAAATTATTGATAAAGATGTGAAGGAATGGCGACTGGGCGAGAAAGTCTGGCAACTTCCCAATCTAAAAAAGAAGAAGAGCAAAACAGTTGACGAATTGAAATCCGTCATTCAAGCCATTCAACGACTCTATGGCTGGGGGAAGGATGATGATCCCAGGTTCAAAGTGCCCGAAGAATGGCGAGACTATTGGACTCAAAAGGATGTGGCCAATTGTCTTGGATGGAGAAACGCTCGCACTGGGAAGGTGAACGCTTCAAAGATCAGCCGAAAATTCGATGACATCTTCGGAACGACGTACGATGATCTGTACACTCGGTTGCATCGGTCGAGCCTTGAAGGGCTGAAGCTCTTCCTGGACCGTCGGCGAATTGATGTTGAAGAGGCCATCAAGCATTTTGAGCTCCCAGAAAAAGCTGGTCCCAAGCGGAACGTGAAATCAAAACCTTTGCATTCTAGAAAGAAATTGAACCTCAAATCAAAAGAAAATGAATCTCCGCAAGATATTGCGAATGAATAAGATGCGTCCGACTAAAATGTCCGATCGTGTCCCAGATTGCAAATTCTTCCCCATCCATGTCAGCACTGCTCGAACATGGAAAGGAAGAACAAATGGAATCAAATACTTCTCTTCTGATCGAACCGATCCGCCCGGACGAATTGTATCCGCGTCTCCTTTTTCTCCAGAAGCTCAACATCACTGAAGCCACGCTTCGATCAGCCCGTCGAAAAGGGCTGCGGACCTACCGGGTTCATGGTCGGTCGTATGTGCTGGGAAGAGACTGGATCGACTATGTGACCGGCCAGATCAAACCCATTGCAAAATCCCAGAAAGCATCTGCCCCAAAGCTGGCAGGCTCATCCGCGAAAATGAAACGCTGAGGTGACTGCCATGAGAAAACAAAAAAAGACATCCGATCCCGTTCTAAGTGTTCCCAAGATTCGAATCGCTCGCCCTTCCGGTCGACCGTACCAAATCAGGTACAAGTGCCCGGTGGAAGGTCGGGAAATTCGGATGACCGTTGGCAACCGGGACGATGCTCAAGCCCTTCGTATGAAGGCTGAATTGGAGGCCAAGTTCCTGTTGGGGCTGAAGGTTGAGACTGCAAAGGTCAAGATCAAAGGCCCTGACATGGATTGGGATGATTTCCGCGAAGATTATCGTCTCCTTCACCTGTCGACGGTCAGGGAGACGACCGCTTTTCACGCTGAAAGCCGTCTGGATTTGGCTGAGCGAATTCTCAAACCGAAAACGCTTGGAGAGATTGCAGACCCCAACACTCTTCAGCAACTCCAGGCAAAACTTCTCTCAGGTTCTGAAAGCAGACGAAACATGCCTCGATCAGTTCATACAGTGCGTGGGTACATCAATTCTGTTCTGGCAGCATTGAACTGGGCCTACCTGCAAGGCTGGCTCGTTCACCAGCCGCGACTTCTGAAAATCAAAACTTCCAAACAAAAAATGATGAAGGGACGGCCAATCACCTCAATTGAATTCCAGAAGATGCTGGATGTGACCCCTGATGTCGTCGGAGCGGAAGCAGCTGAGTCTTGGCGATACATCCTGCGGGGACTCTGGGAATCGGCTCTCCGATTGGACGAGTTGATGCATGTCTCCTGGGATCGGAAAGGAATGATTCTCCCCGTTTGGAAGGAAGGCCAGCTTCCCGTTCTCGAAATCCCAGCGTCCATGCAAAAGAACGATTCAGAAGACTGCATTCCACTTCTGCCATGGTTTGAAAGAATTCTCCTGGAAACGCCCATTGAACAGCGAAAGGGATGGGCATTCACCCCCGACTCACTTCAGCGGAAAATCGGGAGAAAGGTCCGTATTGAGCGGCCTGATTCTCAGTGGGTGGGGAAGGTCATCAGCAAGATCGGAAAGAAGGCTGGGATCGTTGTGGAACCAGCCGATGAACGAACCGGGCGACCTGAGAAGTATGCCTCAGCTCACGATCTTCGGCGATCCTGCGGGGAACGATTGCGAGAGGCAGGCGTCCCGCCGTTGGTAATCACCCGGGTGATGCGACACTCCTCCTGGGAGACCACCCGCAAGCACTATGCTCCCGGCGATATCCAAAAGGACGCTGAGGTATTGAAGGCGGTGCTTTTATCTACAATCGGCAGCAGTCGGGAGATCGGCCCAAGCAGCAACCTCGAATTACACAAATCCCACAATTCTGTCGATGCAGCCTTGTAAGAACATGTACGGTACCCTTATTCGTAAACTGACTCTGTCATAGGGGAATCAATCGATGTCCAGCGTCCTTGCTTCGAGAATATCGATTTCCTTTGCAAGTCTTATGTAGAGCTGCGGGTTCGCACTGTAATTGGTGTGGTGTATCAGAGCCTCCAGGCATGTTAGGATTGTACTCAACTGCTGAGAATTCATCCAGAATTCCGGCACGGTGATCCCAGGCGACGTATAGACTTCCCGGTCGGGATGTCTCCTTCGTGCACTTTCATCCGTTTCGTAATCATGCTCCGAAAGTGGCGTGTATGCCAAAGCGTAGTTTGGCACATTGACACATAGGTCATCGTCAGGTGACAACAATACCTTGGTGGTCGTTTCCCCGATACTGATGATGCGGACGATCGATTTTTGCCCATCTTCAAACGTCAGGGACATTGGAACAAGATCCTTGTAGACCAAGTCTCTTTTGCTTTGAGGCTCTTGAGTTTTTTCGAAAAAATGAATCAGCTGATTCTCGACGTCGCCACCCGTTAGCCCAAAAGGATGGTAAGGTTGATAGGGGTAGTAAAATTGTGTTTTTGTAGGACTTGCCTTCCCGATAAACACGAAGATCGGAAGAACTCCTTCAGGGGTGATTATTCCTCGGGACTTGTCGTCGAAGTCTACTGGGCTTGAATAGATTCTGTGCTCGATGCCCGGATACTGAACCCGAATCAATTGCCTGCTAATTCGCTGTGGTTTTTCCATTCCTGAATGAATATATTCTACCTCATCTCCAAAACTCTCCATCAGGAATGCTTTAAATGGTTCGTAACTGTTGTTTGACGGAGGGTGAACCAGGATGGGGATGTGTTTTTCTTGATCATCCTTCGGTTTCATTTGTCGCCAAAATGGATTGTCATATGTCGTGTCGGTAGATGTCCTCCCCGGTCCCTGTATGGTTCCTGAGGGGACGCTATTCTCGTGCTGGAGATCTTGTGTGACGACCAGTGTTTTTGTTCCCCTCCGTTCGAGAATGTAGACGGGAACCGGACCATTGGCAGTATTGACCACACCGGTTGGCTTCTTGTCCAAATCCATTATCGTTTCGTCGTCATAGAAGCCGAGCGTGTATGGATTTGCCACCAGCCCATTGTGTACCGACTCCAAAATCACTTTCCCGTCGAGAAACAGCCGGAGGTCTTCCCGGCATTTGTGATTCGGGCATTGGATCTTTGTTCCAGCTCGACACCATAGTGCAGATACCATCAAGAGGCATTGAGGGCACCGGGACGTCGCCCAAAAATCATCTCGTCTTCTGCATGGGGATTGAAGAGCGTCAGCCCAGCAGGCCACTGCCCAGCGGGCCAGATCCCTGTCAACACCATTATGGTTGTGTATCTGCTGGCTGAGTTGGTCAAGATGGGGAATGGGATGTGAGTTGACTTTTGTCCTCAGCAGAATGCTCCCCACTCGTGCCTCGATCACACTGGTGAGCGAGGCGATTTCTCGCCGGTATTGTTGCAGAGGAAGAAAGTCCCTCAGGAGATTTCTACAACGATAAGAATCTTCACAAAAACTCTTTCCATACCGCTTCACAATTCCCCTGAGGATTCCACGAATGTCTTCGTTCACCGGTCCGTGCTCCCTTCCAGACTGGTGATTGCCCCCCCGAGATTGACCTTCTTGCTGCAGGTGGGGCAGACGACCTTGTTGGTTTGACCGGTCCAACAAGCCAATCGACCACAAGCACACTGAAAAAAATCTCTTGCCGAACAATAGGGACAGCCTGGGTATTTGTCTCCGATGACGAACGTGCCGTTCATCCGGTTCTGTTCATAGCCCTCCCGCTTGGCGACCGATTCCTTGATGGGGAAGGCCCAAGTGGCGGCCCACTGGTTGGTTCCATTTCTCTCAAATCGGATCGCGAAGCATTGTTTCGATTGGCGGCAGCGAAGAGTGGCAACGGCAACTTTGCGAGTGTTCATGAGAGTAATGTTCTTAATTGATTGAATGGCTTCACTGGCGAGTTTCAGTACCGAATCTCCCCTTCACTCTTCCCGAACGCGATCCTGGTTCCATTGGTCAGCTTCACGCTTCGCCCTGAATCAATATCCCTGGTGGAACCATCCGGCAGAGTAGAAACCCACTTTTCGGTCGTACAGTTCTTAAGCCCCCACACTCCCTTTTCGGTGGGGTGTGGCTGGACTTCCGCACTTGGTTGGGAGAAGTCGAACTCTTTTGATGAATCGAGGTGATGCGGAAAGAGCTGCCCCTGATGCGTCAGCATGATGATCGACTTGTCGATCCGAATTCGGAAAGGAAGACGCAATTCCTTCTGACATGCCCAGCAAACGGGTGTCTTGCCCGCCTTAACTGCATCTGGATCGTAAAAGTTTTCCATGCCGCAAGAGCAGAAATAGATCGAATCCCGCAGCCGGGAGAGAACACGCCGCCACTCCCCTTCAGTCACCCGTCCATGCTCCGGATCATGCAGGCCCGTGGTGAAGGACTTGATGAAACTGTCGCGGAGGAATTGAGGATAGATCGGCCAATAAAGCAGTGCATTGTGGCCAGCTTCTCCCAGCGGGTCTGTGTGCTTGTCAACCGCTTCATTTGAGCGGTCATGCGGGTCGAAGATAAACAGAGGTTCGGTTCCCAGCATTTTGGTGCGGGCAGGCAGATCCCACGAACGGATGGAAAGCATCCTGCGGCCCATCAGAGGATGCTGAATATGAAATAGATAGAACAACAGTATAGCCAGCGAATAGAGATCGGTTTGCCGACTGGGGGACGCCTGCCCACGGACAACTTCGGGGGCCATGAAATCCGGGGTGCCGAGGACGCTCACTCGGGGAGATCGGTTAGCTGTGACGTTATCATTGTCACAGATCAGCACTTCTCCGGTTGCCGGATCGAAGAAGGCGTTTCCAAAGGAAATGTCGCAGTAGCACAACCCTTCGGAATGGAGCTTGTAAAAGTTATCCGCCAATCCAAGCCCGACCGTCACCAGTTCACGAAAACAGGGGTCGGGATCGATTCTTCCCAAAACAAAGTCAAACAACCCTTTGAATCGGGCTTCACGGAGCCTCATCAAATACCCGTATCCCGGCACTTCATTACTGAACGCCATATCCAGAGGCCACAAAAAAGCATCGCTGGGAGCCTTTGCCTGAACCAGGTCTTCCAGGGCCTTTCTTTGATCGGACGTGGCTGTGTGTTTGAAATACCATTTGAGAGCGAATTGCCCGTTGCCCCAAGCGGCACTGTAAACTTCGCCCTGTCCACCACCCCCAAGGAATTTATCCACTCGACACGGCTGTCCACTTTTGGTCTGTACGATCTGGCCAATTTTTAGAAGATCATTCACGGGGCGAATTCTCCAGTGTTGCTGTTCTGTGGACTGACGGAATCACGATCGGCGGCGACATCCGAAGGATTGTTTGTGACCGGTTCCGACGGCGGGTTGTCGATGGAGGCAATAGCATCCGCTCCCTGTGTGTCCCCCTGGGCATCGGGGGGGGCCGTCACCGTTCTAACCGGCAGTCGAGGTTCGGCACGAACCAGAAGCCCCAGGGTGATATCATCACCGCTCCCTTCACGGGATGCTTCTTCAAGCCAGCCGGGGATGGACTGATTCACGCTGTCAAATCCGTCCTTTTGAAACATTCGCAGGTAGTCTGTACCGGCCTTCAGGAACTCTGGAAAGGAGGCAAACGAATTCGGGTATCCATCCGTCGTGAGCAGGATGATTGCAGGCGGAGAATTCTGGAAGAATCGAATTCGACACCGAAAATCTTTTAAAACTTCTTCCTGGCACAACGAACTGGTCTCATTGGCAATTAACGATTCATCTCGAGGGATGGCATGCGTGACTTCGCCCGCCTCAGAGACCTCGAGGATTTCCCCGTCCCCAAGTTGAAAGTAGATGGCAAAATCCCGTTCCACCAGGACCGCCAGAAGCGTGGTCCCATATGCCAAACGAATTTGCTGATCGCTGGCAACACCGTCCGATTCAATTTTGCCTAAAGAGTTCGCTTGGCCTTCCAGTTCCTCTTCTGTAAAGGGATATCTTGCGTGATGCTTGTCAACTCGCTGGTACCAACGACGGAAAATATCCCTTGGAATCTGCTGTTCGGCTCTCTGCTTTATGACGGACGTCTCTCTAAAGTTATCGTCCAGAAATTTTCGGCACACCTCGACAGCCACTTCAACCGCGAACTGCGAACCGCAATCGCTACGAAAACTTTTGAGACTGCCGTGTCCATCAGCCACAGCCAGAACGATCGGAGGAAGTCCATCGGGCAGGCGGGAGGCTTGGATAGCATCCTGATTGGGGAGTTCGCTACGGAGATGCGACGCACCCCGCATGGTATGCACAGCAACTTGCCAGTGAATGTTCGTCAATTCTTGCGACATGTCGGCCCTTCATGCACTTACCAACAGTCGGCGGCGGAAGATGGTTCAACGGAATCCTGAGGAGGAGCGGGAATGGGGACGTGTCCCATGTCCGACTGCCCGACGGTTCGCGATGCGGGGTTGGAAGCAGCTTTCAGCGGCACCGTTGATGCCCATTTGATCCGTTTGACAAGCTCCGGAGCGTTGGTTGCACGAAGCATGAGTTCGGGATTCCCGGTAAATTTCGGTAGTACGTCCGTATCCGCGTCTTCACCAATGGCGATCGCGATGCGCACCGACTTCTTTCCCCATGGCTGATCCATCAGAGCTTTGAGTCCGGTGTTGAAATCGTCGGTAGGTTGACCGTCAGACATCAGGACGAGAACAGGAGGAAGCCCTCGCTCGGGCATATTCTTCACATCCAACGCTTTGGCAACTTCCATGAGTGCATGTCCCATATCGGTCACGCCATCGGCATTGAGATCCGTCCACTTGAAGTCATGAATATCCGTGGGCTGCGAAACGTGCCAGCGAGCATTGTCCGAGAAACAAAGAACCCGAATCAGAACTTGAGCGTTCGGATTCTCATCTGCGACACTTTGCATGGGGGCAATGCATTCGCGAACCGCGAAATTCACACTCTCGATCTTCTTTCCAGACATCGATCCCGAACAGTCGACGATCCAGATAAACTGCAATGGCCGCTTGGCTAACTCGCCACCAGGGCGGTTTTTCATCGATTGGTCCCTTTTGAGTCTGGAGCAGGAAAAGGGGACACGGTCGAAGAGAACGTGCCCCATCGGCATGAACGATGCCGACCGCTCCGAATCTTATGATGCCGCTGTGACAACAGTGGGTCGCGGTTAACGAGGAGATTTGGAAAAATGTGTGACGCTTCACCGTCCCACATCCAGAACAATCGGACTACGATCTCCAAACTTCAGCATTTCACGCAGCCAGACCAGTTCCACTGTCCCGATTTGCCCGTGGCGGTTCTTTGCGATGATCAGGTCAGCTTCGCCAGGGCGGTCCTCCGGGTCATAGGCATCGGGCCGATGCAGGAACATGACAATGTCTGCGTCTTGTTCAATTGCTCCTGATTCTCTGAGATCAGAGAGACGAGGACGCTTATCTTCTCGCTGCTCCACGCCCCGATTCACCTGGGCCAGAGCGATCACGGGAACTTCGAGTTCTTTGGCCAGAAACTTCAATCGTCGCGTGATTGATGAAATCTGTTGTTCACGAGGGAGGTGACGATCATCCGCTTCGACCAATTGCAAGTAATCGATCATAATCAACTTGAGACCGTGACGACGATGTGTTCGCCGGGCGATAGCGGCAATTTGTGAGACAGTGCGGCCAGCCGTATCATCAATGAAGATGGGAAAAAGACGCATTTCATTTGCTGCCTGTCCCAGCGTGGCCTGCTGAAATTCATCGATTTTTCCACGGCGCAGATTCTGGCTGTCAACTTTGGCATAAATACTCAACAACCGTTCCACCAGTTCCAGTTTGGATTGCTCCAGGCTGAAGATCAAAACTTCGTTGCCCGTACTGGCGACGGAGAGGGCGAAGTTACAAACCAGGGCAGTCTTTCCCATCGCAGGCCGAGCGGCCAGGACCAGCAATTCCGTGGGTTGAAAACCATGAATGAAATTATCCAAACCATGTAGGCCGCTGGAGATCCCGCTGATTGCATCCCCACGATCCATTCGCTCAAATAATCGCTGGAATGCCGCATCTAACATGTCATTGAGGCTGGTCAAGTCCAGCGAGTTCCGCTGTTCCAGAAGGGCGAAGAGGCGTTTCTCGGCATTCCCGAGCAGGTGGTCAAGATCGTCTGTGCCTTCATAAGTTTCTCGAAGCGTCCGTTCGCATGCTTCAATCAGTGTTCGCTGCACCCACTTCTCATAGACAATCTTCGCGTAATATTCCGCATGGGCCGCATGCGGGACGGACTGCATCACATCATTGAGATATGCTGCCCCTCCAATCTTGTCGAAATTCCCACATTTCTCTAATTCATGGGCCAGAATCACAACATCGATGGCTGCGGTTCCCCGTTCGTATAATTCCCGCACGCACTGAAAAATTTGCTGGTTTTGATGACTGTAAAAACTCTGTGAATTGACATGCTGAATCACATCGTCGTATGCCGTCGAGGAAAACAGGAGGCATCCCAAAACGCTTTTCTCGGCATCCAGGTCCTGCGGTGGAACCTTTCCCTGTCGGTCGATCGTGACACCCTGACGCATAGAGAGACCTCCGTTGTTTCCCGGAAAATTGATGAACTCCGGAGTATCTCTTCTCCTTGTGACATGGGTGGGTCAATTCGCCATATCTCCAATGACTGGCCGATTTGGGTGACGAAAGCTCAAAACTCTTTGGCAGAGTTGGGAACATGTTGCGAGAGTGACAGCGGCATCGAGAGCACATTTGGGAGCCATGCGAGGGATGTTGCCCCCGGTCATTGCCTCGCCGTTTCAAAGATCTGGAAGGCGAGATCGGTTACCGGCCTTCACCCGCAACGGCTGAAATTGCATTGGTAACTGGTCTGTTCGGGATTGTGACGGCCCCCAAGTCTCCAAACACTCAGAGAGGGTATGTGTTCGCAGACCATTTTCCACCTGGTAAACCAGGACCAATTTGTTCTTGGTTCATTGCCTGTTCAAGCCATGTATTAGACAAGCCACCGGAGGCGAGCGTTACCTACGACCAAATACTGATCATGCGTATAGAACTTCAACACTTCGTTCAAGAAAGCCCAAACGGAGTGTTTCACGCTCAGCGATCTACAATGAGAGGGGAGATGGATTTGCTTGTGGATGTCGAGAGCCACCACCGGGCTCTGCAAAATGAAAAGACCTTCCATGTGTACCCATTTTTTCCGGGTACACATGGAAGGTCTTTTTGACGTAAGTTATTGCACCCCTCAGGGTTCGAACCTGAAACCTTCGGTTCCGTAGACCGATGCTCTATCCAATTGAGCTAGGGGTGCTGCTTGTTTGTGGCAAGGTGGGACAATCTTAGTGAATTCGACCAGCGTGGCAATCCTAGCTGAAAAATATTACTCAAAGAGGTGCAGTTGGGATGCATTCCCTGGCATGTCGGTCAGGTGGTTTGTTTTCGGTAGGTGTTGGCTCTGGTTTGGTTTCTCAGCCAGCGGGGCCGGAAGTCGTCGAGCAGCGGGTGGCTCTCGCACAGGGAGTCGGCGCGGAGTTGCAGGAGGGTTTCGCCGTTGTCCTGGCGGAAGAACTTTTCGCTCCCTTTCATGCGGATGTTGATGAGATTGATCGTCAATTCGATGTGGCTGCTCGTCAGCGGCAGGCCCTGTTGGCGGTACTTCGGATCGTGCATCCAATCCTGATGATTGGTGAAATAGGTGATCGCGCGTTCCAGGGAATCATCAGAGACAGGTTGATCGCCCGGAACGGAATTGAGAGTCTGCTGGCAGGAAGACAATTCGGCGATGACTTGCTTCACGTCCCCCCCCCCCTGCAAGATCCAGCTGGCATAGCGTTCATCGGCAGTGGCATCGCCCTGGGCTTTGGCGGCTTTCCAGGCGTAGCTCGAGGCATGCATCAGATCGAGAATGCCGGTCATCTGCGAGAAGTGCTCTTTGTGAATGGTCCAGTTGACAACAGCTCCATCAGCGACGAAGGCTATGCGGGGAACTGCGGATGAGGATCGCTCTGATGAACCTTGCTATCCATGTGCAAGACGATGCCGACCTTGTCCGCCCTGCAATCCTGCTCCGTCACGCTCTTCTTGATAAAAATTTGATACCGTCAACTTATTTCTTGACCCCTTTTTGATGTGCTCCCTGATCTAATTCTCTCGATCAAACCATTCGAGGAGGATTTGACATGGACATCATCTGGGTGGGGGCTGGGACAGCATTCTTCGCTGTTTCCTGCGTCGTGGTTCGCTTCTTCGCTCTTCTGAAAGCGGAGAACTAACCATGGACTGGACCACAATTCTTTCACTCAGCGTGGCTGTCGGGCTGGTGATTTATCTTGTCGCAGCTCTTCTGGCTCCGGAGAAGTTTTCATGATCGGAAACACCATCGTTCAAACAGGTCTGTTTGTGGGAGCACTGCTGGTCTGTGCCAAGCCACTGGGGTGGTACATCACCAAAGTCTATACCGGGACAACACCGTTCATTGAAAAGCCGTTTGGGTTTCTTGAACGGCTGTTGTACCGATTCTGTAGTATCGACCGAACATCTGAAATGACTTGGCAGCAATATTCCATTGCAGTGCTGGCCTTTAGTTTCGTCAGTTTTCTGAGTGTCTACTTCGTTCAACGAATGCAGGCATCGTTACCGTTCAATCCGCAGCAACTAGGGGCCGTTTCGGCGGATTCCGCTTTCAACACTGCTGTCAGCTTCACGACCAATACCAACTGGCAGGGGTACAGTGGTGAACTTACGATGAGTTATTTGACCCAGATGGCGGCGTTGACGGTCCAGAACTTTGTTTCTGCAGCAGTGGGAATGGCGGTGTTGATTGCCCTGATTCGAGGCTTCACCAGACATTCATGCAACACGATCGGCAACTTCTGGGTCGATCTGGTGCGAGGGGTGATTTATGTCCTCATCCCTTTATCGCTGGTTCTGGCGATTGCTCTCGTTTCGCAGGGAGTGGTGCAATCGCTCAGTTCTTCTCCAGAGACAACACTCTTGGAACCGTTCGTTGATGCGGATGGAAAGACGCTGACCACACAGACCGTTGCGATCGGTCCGGCCGCTTCCCAGATTGCGATCAAGCAACTGGGAACGAACGGCGGTGGCTTTTTCAATGCCAATTCAGCCCATCCGCTGGAGAATCCGACGCCGCTTACCAACTTTCTGGAACTGCTGGCGATTCTTCTCATTCCGGCAGCTCTCTGTTTCACATTTGGAGAGATGGTCGGAAACTCTCGCCAAGGATGGGCGATTTTCTCGGCGATGGCTGTCATCTTCATTCCGCTTTTGCTGGTCACTGCCATTGCCGAACAGCAGGGCAATCCCATTCTGGCTAACCTGGGAATCGATCAGATTGCTTCCGGTTCCCAACCCGGTGGGAATATGGAAGGCAAAGAAACCCGGTTCGGAATTGCGAACTCTGCGATTTGGGCCGTTGCCACAACAGCAGCATCCAATGGTTCTGTGAATGCGATGCACGACTCATTCACGCCGCTGGGGGGACTGATTCCGATGTGGCTGATGCAACTGGGAGAAGTCATCTTCGGAGGTGTTGGTTCCGGTCTCTATGGGATGCTGCTGTTTGCCATCATGACGGTCTTTATTGCCGGGCAGATGGTTGGGCGAACTCCGGAGTATCTGGGGAAGAAGATCGGGGCATTTGAGATGAAGATGTCCTCACTGGCGATCCTGCTTCCCTGTGCGATGGTCCTGATCGGGACCGCTGTTGCTGTCGTCTTGCCAGCTGGCCGAGAAACGATTTTCAATCCCGGCTCCCATGGGTTCTGTGAAGTTCTGTATGCGTTGTCTTCAGCAGCCAACAACAACGGCAGTGCCTTTGCGGGCCTGGGAGCCAACACACCGTTTTATAACGGCCTGCTGGGGCTGACGATGCTGATCGGTCGATTCTGGGTGATGCTCCCGGTGCTGGCGATTGCCGGTTCACTGGCAGCGAAAAAGTCCGTTCCTGCTGGTCCAGGAACACTCCCCACCGATACTTCACTGTTTGTCCTTTTGCTGGTCGCTGTCGTGATTGTCGTGGGAGCATTGAGTTTCTTCCCTGCCTTGGCTTTAGGGCCAATTGTCGAACACCTTCAGCTTCCGGCAATGAAATAGGAATGCACACATGACAAGGACATCCACGCAACACTTCAATCAAAAAGTCATCGAAGAAGCGATTGTTTCTTCGTTTCGAAAGCTCGACCCTCGTGTCCAACTTCGCAATCCGGTGATGTTCGCTGTTTATCTGGGAAGTATGTTGACCATGCTGTTCTGGATCAACTCGTTGATGGCATCGACGGGGGAATCGCCCGGCTTCATTCTAGGGGTCTCAGTCTGGCTCTGGTTTACGGTCCTGTTTGCCAACTTTGCGGAAGCCATTGCCGAAGGGCACGGCAAAGCCCAGGCTGCCTCTCTCAAAAAGAGTCGATCGACCGTGATGGCACATCGGATTGTCTCTCCATCCGATCATCAGGGAAGCCAAATCTCCACCACGGAATTGAAGAAGGGGGATTTGGTCATCGTGAAAGCGGGGGAAACGATCCCTGCGGACGGGGAGGTGATTGAAGGAGTCGCTTCCGTCGATGAAAGTGCTATCACAGGAGAGAGTGCTCCGGTCGTGCGGGAAAGCGGAGGAGATCGCAGTTCTGTCACGGGAGGAACCCGGGTCATCTCCGACTGGCTCATCATTCAGATTAAAACGCTTCCGGGAGAGAGCTTTCTGGATCGCATGATTGCCATGGTGGAGGGAGCCAAACGTCAGAAAACTCCGAATGAAATTGCCTTGGCGATTCTCCTGTCTGCTCTCACTTTGATCTTCCTCCTGGTCGTGGCCACGCTGCTTCCCTATTCGATTTTCAGTGTTGAGGTTTCCGGGCAGGGTACAGCGATCAGTTTGACGGTTCTCATTGCCCTGTTTGTCTGTCTGGCTCCGACCACGATTGGAGCCCTCCTTTCCGCAATCGGGATCGCCGGGATGAATCGCCTCAGCCTGGCGAACGTGATTGCCATGTCCGGACGAGCGGTCGAAGCCGCCGGTGATGTGGATGTCCTCCTTCTGGACAAGACCGGAACGATTACTCTTGGAAATCGGCAGGCGACACGATTTGTTCCCGCTGAGGGAGTTGCCGAACAAGAGTTGGCCGAAGCGGCCCATCTGGCCTCCCTGGCGGATGAGACGGCGGAGGGCCGGAGCATCGCCGTGCTGGCCAAAAAGCAATTCGGACTGCGGGGACGAGACCTGGAGCAGATCAAGCCTCACTTCGTCCCATTTTCCGCCAGAACTCGGATGAGCGGTGTCACGATTGATGGAATGGAAATTCGCAAAGGGGCTGCCGAAGCGGTCGAGGTTCATGTCAGGTCGCAGGGAGGATTTGTTCCGGACGATGTGAAACAGGCTGTTCAACAGATTGCCAAAACGGGTGGAACGCCGCTGGTCGTCAGCCGGGATGCCCACATCCTCGGGGTGATTGAACTCAAGGATATTGTCAAAGGGGGGATCAAAGAACGATTTGCCGAACTGCGACAGATGGGTATCAAGACCGTCATGATCACGGGAGACAATCCCCTGACGGCCGCTGCGATTGCTGCGGAAGCGGGAGTCGATGACTATCTGGCGGAGGCGACTCCTGAAGCCAAGCTCTCGCTGATTCGTGATTATCAGAAAGGAGGCCGATTGGTCGCCATGACAGGGGACGGCACCAACGATGCCCCGGCACTGGCTCAGGCAGATGTGGCGGTGGCGATGAACAGCGGGACGCAGGCAGCCAAAGAAGCGGGCAACATGGTCGATCTCGATTCGAATCCAACGAAACTGATCGAGATCGTCAACATTGGCAAGCAGCTCCTGATGACTCGTGGTTCGCTCACCACGTTCAGCATAGCGAATGATGTCGCCAAATATTTTGCGATCCTGCCGGCAGCGTTCGCCGCCACGTATCCCGCACTCAAGGCACTGGACCTGATGCGGCTGACGTCTCCGACCAGTGCGATCCTTTCGGCGGTGATCTTCAATGCCCTGATCATCATTGCCCTGGTGCCGCTGGCACTGAAAGGGGTGACCTATCGTCCTGTCGGGGCTGCCCAGCTTCTGCGAAATAATCTGCTGATTTATGGGGTCGGAGGGCTGGTCGTCCCCTTTATCGGAATCAAAGTGATCGATTTGCTGCTCTTCGCAGTGGGTTTGGCTTGATTCAGGAGACGCCGGCTGCTTTTGACAAGAAAGAACTTATCATGCTTCAACAATTACGCATTGCGACTCTGCTTCTCTTCGCATTCACTGTCCTGACAGGAGGGGTTTATCCGCTCGTGGTGACGGTCGTTGCTCAAACCGTATTTCCTCATCAGGCGAATGGCAGCCTCATGAGACAAGCAGGGCAAGTCATTGGTTCTGAGTTCATCGGACAACAGTTCACTCGCCCGGAATACTTCTGGGGACGACTCTCAGCGACTTCCCCGGTCCCGTATCACGCCGCTGCTTCCAGTGGATCAAACTATGGTCCACTTCATCCTGGATTGAAACAGGCAGCGGAAGCCCGAATTGCAGAGTTGCGGAAATGGAAAACTCCAGAATCAAAAGTTCCGGCTGATCTGGTGACTTCATCTGGAAGCGGACTCGATCCTCACCTTTCAATCGCTGCTGCCGAGTTTCAGGTTCCACGCATCGCTCCGTTGCGGAACATGACCGAAGAGCAACTGCGGGAACTGATCCATCAGCACACCGAATGGAGACAATTCGGTATCCTGGGAGAGCCGAGAGTTCATGTTCTGCGTCTGAATCTGACACTTGATCAGCATCACCCCCAATAACGAACATTCATGGCGGACATTCGTCCCAATCCCGATCAGGTTCTGGCACAAGTCCAGGCAGCGGAAGCCAAAGAAAAGCGGGGTTCGCTTCGAATTTTCTTTGGTTACGCTGCCGGTGTCGGAAAGACTTATTCCATGTTGCAGGCTGCCCGACAGGCAAAACAGGAGGGCCGGGATGTCGTCGTGGGATATATCGAACCGCATGGAAGAGCTGAAACAGAGGCTCTGCTGAACGGCTTTGAAACGCTCCCACTGCTGGAAATTCCGTATCGAGGCGTCACGCTGCAGGAGTTCCATGTCGATGCCGCCCTCACACGTCATCCGAAGTTGATTCTGGTGGATGAGCTGGCTCACACCAATGCAACAGGGTGCCGCCACGAAAAACGTTGGCAGGATATTGAAGAACTTCTGGAGGCGGGAACCGATGTCTGGACGACACTGAATGTTCAGCACATCGAAAGTCTCAACGATGTGATTGGCCAGATCACAGGAGTCATTGTTCGGGAGACGATTCCTGATGGTGTCTTCGAAAAAGCTGATGATCTCGAATTGATCGACATCACCCCGGAAGAGTTGCTCGTCCGTCTGAAAGCCGGAAAGGTCTATGTTTCACAACAAGCCGAGCGGGCCATTCAGAGTTTCTTTCAGAAATCGAATCTCACAGCCCTGCGAGAGTTGTCGCTCCGCCGGGCCGCCGATCGGATTCATGATGACGTCGTCGCTGGACGTCGTGCGAAGGCAGTAATTCACCCTTGGGCGACAGTAGATCGGTTGCTGGTCTGTATCGGTCCCAGCCCGACGACAGCCCGTGTGATCCGAACGGCCAAACGGATGGCAACGGCACTCCACGCCCCTTGGTTGGCGGTTTCTGTCGATTTGGCCGGAGAACAAGCAAGCAGTGCTGTGAAACAGCAGATTGCTCAGCATTTTCAACTGGCGGAACGGTTAGAGGCAGAGACACTGACGCTCGCAGGCCAGAATGTGACGGAAGCAATTCTCGACTTCGCACGTTCCCGAAATGTCACCAAGATTCTGATCGGAAAGACGAGACAGCCACGCTGGCGACGATTCCTCTTTGGAACGGTTGTCGATGATCTGCTGGAGCAGAGTGGCGAGATCGATGTCTATGTCATTCATGGAAAAGAAGACATTCACCCGTTCTCTCCTGTCAAATCTCACGGTTCTCGTCTCAATCGAAGTCTGTTTCTGAAGTCTGCGTTGGCAATCATGGTGGCGGCAAGCCTGGCTGCTGGTCTGCGATCCCTTCAGATTGCGGATGCGGAAGCGAATACGGTGATGCTCTTTCTGGCGGGAGTGGCCTGGGCTGCCTTTCGCTATGGCCGAGGTCCTGCCATTCTGAGCAGCATCCTGGCGGTTCTGATCTTTGATTTCTTCTTCGTTCCGCCGCTGTATACGTTTGCCACTGCTGACACTCAGTACGCAGTCACATTCGCCGTCATGTTAATGATCGGTGTGGTCATCAGCACTTTGACCTCTCGTCTGCGGGCACAGATCGAGAGTGCCCGCCTGCGAGAACGACGAACGTCAGCACTGTTCGAACTCGGCAAACAACTCAGTTCACTTTCCGGAAAAATCTTTCTGGTCAATGCCGCCGGGAGCAAGCTGAGTGAGATCACCAGAGGAGAAATCTGCATTTACCTGTCTTGTCCTCCCGCTCCGACAGAACTGGTTTTTGGAGACAATTCATCCATTGCAAATCATCCCGTCAGCCTGCCGACCGCTCAATGGGTGATCGATCACGAACAGATTGCCGGAGCGGGAACAAATACCCTGCCGAATGCTTTGGCTGTCTTCTTTCCGATGATCGGTTCACAGAGATCGCTGGGAGCGGTCGGCATCCGAATCAATGAGATGCAGACACTGCTGGAACCCGACCAGCGTCGCTTTATCGAAGCCTGTGCCAATCAGCTCGCTCTCTCGCTGGAGCGGGATCAACTTGCGATCGATGCCACGGAAGCCCACATTCAGGCAGAAACAGAACAGGTTCGCAACAGCCTGCTCAGCAGTGTTTCGCACGATTTGAAAACACCCTTGGCTGCGATTGCGGGAGCCAGCAGCAGCCTGTTACAAAACTCGGCTCTCGATGAGCCGATTCGTCATCAGCTCCTGGAGACGATCAGTGAAGAAGCGAATCGGCTGAACCGGCTTCTGGAGAATATTCTCCAAATGTCCAGACTGGACGCTGGAGCAACAGCTCCTCACATGCAATGGCACCTGCTGGAAGAAATTGTCGGCAGCGCCCTTCACCGTACCCAACAGGAACTCAATCGACACCCAGTCCAATTGAACATCCCCGACCAGCTTCCTCTGATTTTTGTCGATGGTCTGCTATTAGAACAGGTCTTTGTCAATCTCCTGGAAAACGCCGCCCGGCATACGTCTGCTGGAACAAGCATCCACATCAATGCGGTTCTGGAGAACGCTGCCATTCGCATCATCATGTCCGATAACGGTCCTGGAATCCCGACCGGTGCAGAAGAGAAAATCTTTAACCGGTTCTATCGTGCTTCTCCCATGGCGGACAGCGGTCGAGGAAGCGGGCTGGGATTGGCGATTTGCCGGGCGATCGTCAAAGCTCATGGAGGAACGATCACCGCCTCGACAGTCCCAGAAAATGGAGCGGAGTTCGTGATTCGACTTCCGCTCAGAAAAGATGCTCCTCAGATTCAAGTCGAGTAGAATTGTTCCATGGCAGGCGATCACCACATTTTGATCATTGAAGATGAGCAGCCAATCAGGCGGTTCCTCAAAGCCTCTCTATCGAGCGAAGGCTATTTCATCACGGAAGCGGTCTCCGGGCAGGATGGCCTGAAAAAAGCCATCAGCCAGCCTCCCGATCTGGTGATTCTCGATCTCGGCTTACCTGATGTGGATGGTCAGAAGGTGCTCGAACGACTGCGGGAATGGTGTTCTGCTCCGATTATTGTGCTTTCTGCCCGGGATCAGGAGTCGCAAAAAATCCAGGCACTTGATCACGGAGCGGATGACTATCTCACGAAGCCGTTTGGGGTCGGGGAACTGCTGGCCCGGATTCGGACAGCCCTGAGACACGTCCACCGCAACAGCAAAGAGTCGACCATCATGGTGGTAGGCGATCTGCGAGTCGACCTGACTTCCCGGTTGGTGTTCCGAAACGACAACGAAGTCCATCTGACTCCGCTGGAATACAAACTGCTCGTGACCATGCTGAAACATCAGGGAAAAGTCCTGACACACCGGTTCCTGCTGCGAGAGGTCTGGGGGCCGCAAGACTCACATGAAAATCACTACCTGCGAGTCTTCGTCAACAGCCTCAGAAAAAAGCTGGAACACGACTCCGCCCGTCCACGTTACATTCTCACCGAACAGGGAGTCGGCTACCGGTTTGCTTCCGAGTGACGTTGTATTGATTCACCAAGCGAAGTCGAAGGAATCATACCAACGAAGGTTTCGCCAATTTCTTCTATTCTAAATTCAGCAGGTCCCCGATTCTTTTTACTGGTTCCTTTGCGTCCATCCAATCAGGCTTGGAAATATGGCGATTACCTGGAACGCAATGCGGCCAGAACTTCGTCGGTAATGGCTTTGATCAGGGCTTCGGAATTCGCACCAGTACCGGAAGACGGATTCGCCGTCGGGCTGGCGGGTTGAAGATAGCCGGGAAATTTTGGAGGTGGATCAAAGGCCACGGTTTTTGGCTGTGGGGCATTTGCTGCGTGATATCCTGCCTGGAATGCGGTATTTCCGCACAGGTCGCAATCTTCCAGGTGAAACCGCGGGTCGTCGAAGCCGAGTTTCTTTTTGAGATCGAGCAGTTCGCGCGATTTCTGTTCGTTCAGATAAGTAATTCCCCCCAGTTGCTTAGAGAGAATCAGAATGCGGCAATAAGCATCGAGGATTTCCGTTTTCCAATAGGCTTCTTCCAGCGTCTTTCCGAACGTAACGGTCCCGTGGTTGGTGAGAATAATCGTGTTGGACGATTTCAAAAACGGCACCACCGTATCGGCAAAACCCTGCGCGCCCGGCGTTTCATAGGGGGCCAGCGGGACTTCTCCCATGAAAACTTCGATTTCCGGCAGCACGCATTGCGGGATTGCTTCCCGCGTCACGGCAAACGCGGTGGCATGGGGCGGATGGCAATGGACCACGGCCTTGATGTCGGGACGATGTTTCATAATCGTCAAATGCAGCAGGATTTCGCTGGTCCGTTTTTTTGTCCCGGCCAGTTGTTTCCCGTCGAGATCGACCATGCAGATGTCTTCGTGCTTCATGAAGCCTTTGCAGATCATCGTCGGGCTGCACAAGACTTCATTTTCGCCGACACGATAGGAGATATTGCCGTCATTGGCGGCGGCAAATCCTTTATTATAAACCCGACGTCCGATCTCGCAGATCCATTCCTTGATTTCGGAGTTATTAAATAACGGATGATACATTGGCTTGCTCCCTGTTCTGCGGCCCGAAATGGGTCGCGGACATTTTTATTAAATATTGTTCAGTCTGATTTCTGTGAATTTTCCGGGGGGATCTGAATTCGAATTTCATCAAGCAGCGCGGCACAATAGGCGTCCAGCGGTTTGACATCCGGATAAAACGGGGCGGCGGCTTCCGCCCCGTCACTGATGGCGATCAGGGATCCCGTTCCCGATCCCAGTTCGTCGAAGACAACAATCGGCTCTTCGCGGCCGGAAACATCTCCCTGTAATCCATGGCGACCCAACGGCACGACCAGTTTCCACACCGCTCCCCGCACTGCGGGATGGCAGCGTGATAACGTGATCCGTCCGATAACTTCGCCGATTCGCATGGGGCCTGTTCACATTCTCTGAGTGGAATTCCCGATCCCATTTTCGATCTGTTGAAGCAGCATCTTCAACTCGAAGAAGGAACGCGATTCCGGATTAATGCACCAGACATTCGCCCGTAACTGCTTTTGAATTTCTTTAATTTCGCCCGCATCCCGCACCGCAACGGCTTTGACGCGGCCGTGCCGGTTCGCCAGACAGGCCGCCCGATGAACCTGTTCAGCCAGAATAACGATGGCCCGCGCCCCTCCCCGGCTGATCTCGCTGATGGCGAGTTTTGCAGCATCGTCCGGACAACTCATCAGTTCTCGCTGCCAGCTTCCATCCCGCACAGAGAGAGTCTGTTCCAATGCCGCGGTATGCCGGACCACAATTGCCAATCCATTTGTCACTCCGCCTGATCCTGGCTGGTCCAAACGTGAATTTCGATTGGATGCATCAGTTGCGGAAGAGTCGATCCCTCCTCGTTGCAACTGAAGTTTTCGTCCGCGAATTTCGTCCCAGGCTGCGGGCGTGACAATTGCTCGCCGTTGAACCGTGACGATGCTTCCCGTTGTGGCAACTTGAAGACTTTCCGCAGTGATGACCGCTCCCGGCAAAGAGATATTTTTCACGGAGGAAGGAGCTGAGACAGGATGTTCCACCGGGGAAACGGGGAGCCGTTCCTGCTGCGCATGGCGCGAATCGCTGATCTGACTCAGCACGTTGGCGACAATCCGGTCAATGGCAGCGCTGGAAAGTGACATTCAATCGTTCGGACGGGAGTTCAAAAATTCTTTTTTTTGGGGGGGCGAAACTCAATGACTCGGGCATTGCTCATTCAGCTGTTTTCATCCGGTTGCCCCAGAACCATCCAGCGAATGGGAGTGGCTTTCGACTTCACGAGTTCGCTGACTTCTTTTCCATCGGAAGTGATGATCACCTGCGACCCGATTCGAGCCCCCAGGTGGTCAATGGCCAGCAACGGGCCACCATCATCTCCTCCCCGGGCAGTCAACGGCTGAACCACCAGTAATCGCCATCCCTGCATCGAAGGATGCTTGACCGTGGCTGTTGCCGTGCCAATGACCAGGGCGAGATTCATGACTCCCTTCCGATGATGTTTTTTATATTTTATTGGTACTTTATTAATTTATAATTAATTTGATGGGAGGTGTCAGATGAGAGACTTCCCGGTCAGATAATTCTTAACTCGCCCACCATGGAGCAACGGCGTTTTCTCGTAAACGTCAAGGGTGTTGTCACCCCTTCTCCGGTGGGGGTCGCAATGCTGAAAGATAAGTATCCTTCCCCGCCCAGCCCCAGGGCGGCCATGCTGGGCCCATTTTTAATATAAAGTGTCGTATTCATCACCCGGCCCATTTGGGTCATCGTATGGACATCCCGGGAATGAATCAGTGCGGTATGGCCGAACCCGTGTTCGAATTCCACCGCCAGATCAATGGCCTGTTGCGTATCCCGGGCACGAACAAACGGAACAAACGGCATCATTTGCTCTTCGGGGACAAATGGATTGCTGGTATCGGTTTCGCCATAGAGCAACTGCGTCCCCGCAGGAACGTTGATACCAATTTTCTCCGCCAGAACAGCGGCATCGCGACCGATCAGATCCCGGTTGAGCACCGGATGCCCTCCGGGCTCTTTGGCGGGAGAAAAGGCCACTTTGGCGAGTGCATCCACCTGCTGGGCGTTCAACCGGAAACCGCCATGACGTCCCATGGCTTCCATGAGCGGATCAAAAATCTTCTGGACGGCAAAGACTTCCTTTTCGCCGATGCACAGCAGGTTATTGTCGTAGGATGCCCCTTGGATGATGCATTTGGCGGCATATTCGATGTTCGCGGTTTCATCGACAACCACCGGCGGATTTCCCGGTCCAGCGACAATCGCTTTTTTCGACGCCTGCAAAGCGGCCCGGGCCACAGCCGGGCCGCCTGTCACCAGCAGCACTTTCACGCCGCGATGATGGAAAATCTCATTTGCGGATTCCACCGTCGGCTTGCCAATGATCGTGACGAGATTTTCGATTCCCACCGCTTCCACGAATGCTTTATTAAAAGCCCGCACGCCGGCGCAGGCAATTTTCGCTCCGCTCGGATGGGGATTAAAAACAACCGTGTTTCCGGCAGCAATGATGTTGATGATATTTCCGGCCAGCGTCGGAAGTGAATGCGTCACCGGAGTGATCGCTCCAATGACTCCAAATGGGGCATATTCTTCCAGCATCAGGCCGTTGTCACCGCTGTAGCAGTCCGTTTTCAGGAATTCGGTCCCGGGAACCAGCTTGATAATTTTCAACTTCTCGATTTTATGATCAACCCGCCCGACCTTCGTCTCTTCCATTTCGGCCCGGCCCCAGACGTCGGCATTCTGTTCGCACATCTCTTTGACGATCTGAACGATGCGGGCACGATCCGCGAGCGTTTTCTTTTGCAACTGGATAAAGCTGTCCGCTGCGGCTGCGACGGCATCGTTCACATTGTCGAAAACGCCATCATTGCCACGACCGGAGATGTGGTACTGTCCGCTGGGAAGATTGCCGGCGGACGAGGCCGAAAGGACCGGAATTCCACCGTCCCGCCGTGTTCCGTTTCCTTTTGCGAGGCCATTCGCGCCATTCGTTTTCGGGCGTTTACCAAGTTCGGAAAGAACTTCTTCAACAACCGCGCGAATCGTGTTTTCATTGGCTTGCATCAATGGCTCTCCTGGACAGCAATCGTTAAATGACCAGCTGCCTGTTGAATTATGAATTCGATTGATAAATCGAGTGCGAACCCATCTGGACCTGATCGACAATTCCAATAATGGCGCAATCGATCGGTAATGTTTTCGTATCGTCTGTAAAGCGTGCGCTGGACCCTTGCACGATCAGCACGATTTCCCCCTCGCCCGCGCCGACAGTATCAACCGCAATAAATGTTCTTCCCGTTGGCTTCAGCGAATCCCGGGCCTGTTCATCCACTCGCAACGGTTCGACGATGAAGAGCTTCTGGCCCACCATGCTGGGAACTTTTTGCGTGGCGGTCAGATTGCCGGTAATTTTTGCGAGAAACATGGTGTCAGGCCATTTTCCTGTTTGAATTTCACCTTCAGCCGGCCGGAAGAGTGACTTCGGCCAGCCTCGTTCAGAGCGATTCCTCATGTGAGGATGAGTGGGCGGCATTTGCGGAGATGGCATTCACCGTCTGCCGGGCCACAACAAGCTCTTCATTTGTCGGAACGATCCAGATCTGCATTCCGCCACCGGGTGCCGAAAGCTCTGCTTCTCCTCGTCGTGACTGATTTTTCTGTTCATCCAGCCGAATTCCGGCATAAGTCATATTTTCACAGACCCGCCGGCGGACCAGCGCACTGTTTTCACCAATTCCTCCGGTAAAGACGAGTGCATCCGCCCCATTGAGAACGGCGAGATACTGGCCGACATATTTCTTGATCTCCGCGACATAAACCCGAATCGCAAATTCCGCCCGGGCATTTCCCTTTGCAGCCGCCGTTTCAATATCCCGCAAATCGTTGGAAACGCCGCTTAAGCCCAGCAGGCCCCCCTGGGCGGCAAGTTCATCCAGCAACGTGTCGTAATCTTTCCCGGTCCGCGTCCGTAATAAACGGAGTGCGAATGGATCAAAATCGCCCACCCGGTTGTTTTGCGGCAGACCGGACTGTGGTGTCATTCCCATGGACGTCGATTGGGATTCCCCATGGGCGATGGCGCAGATCGAACTGCTCCCCCCCAGATGACACGAAATAATCCGGGCATCGTCTCGCTTGAGCAATGTTGCCATGCGAGTCGCTATATAACGATGGCTGGCCCCATGAAATCCCCAGCGGCGAATTTCATGGTTTTCCGTCCAGTCGTATGGGACAGCATAAGTCCGATACTCAAAAGGGATCGTTTCATGGAAAGCCGTCTCGAGTGCTGCGACGAGCGGCATCCGTGGGAACGAATTTCGTAATTGCCGAATTGCCCGGACATAGGGGGGATTATGGGCCGGAGCAACATCCGCGAGAGCTTCCATCGCCGACAGCAGTTCTTCGTCAATAACCCGAATGCCACTCAGCCGCCCGGCAAAGACGGCCTTGAAACCAATCGCCGCCACTTCGTCGACCGATTTCAAACAGCCATTTTCCCCATCCGTCAGCTGATCCAGGCAGACGCGAACCGCAGCGGCATGATCCGGAATCCGCTGTCGCCGTTCCTGCTGATGATCACCAATTTCCACCGAGCACGATGAATCCGAGGGCTGGCCAATGCGGTCAATCGCTCCCCGGGCCAGTTGCTGTTCCGTGGACATATCGAACAGCCGGTACTTGAAGCTGGTGGAACCGAGATTGGCGACAAGCACCTTCATGAAGTTCTCCCATTCCGTTCAACGTTCCCAGGACAATCACGTGAATTGCTCGAAAAGAGTCCCGACAGACGACTAAAAGTTTTCCATCAGTCCTTCGGAAGCCCGGGGAATGATATGGGCACAAATCAATTCACCCACGCGACTGGCTGCGGAAGCCCCCGCGTCGACAGCGGCACGTACCGATCCGACATCGCCTCGAATTACGGTCGTAATAAAGGCATTTCCGATATTGACCTGTTTCACCAGCGTCACATTGGCGGACTTCAGCATGGCGTCAGACGCCTCAATCGCTGCTGTCAGTCCTTTCGTTTCAACAAGGCCGATCGCATCGTTCATGAGAACTGTTTCCTAGAGCGGAGTTGCAAATGGTGTATCACGCGGATCCTGGTCAAAGACAAGGAATTCAAGGCCGAGCGTGATTGAACAAAGACCAAACAGGTCTAACGGATGGTGGAGGGGACTTAATCAATATCAGTGAAAATTCATTCCGGTTTGAATTGCCGTTTTCAACAGGAATTGACCGGCAACATCGCTTTGTCAGCCATTGGCAGGAGAGCAACGGACCGCAGCCAGCGGACCAGGCTCCCCGGGCAGGATGACCGGAAAATGACCCGGAAAAATCTGTCCGTGTCATCAACCGGCGGCGCGATTCCCCGGCAATCCGGCATCCCGTCAGACGCCTTCTTTTTTCTTTGGGAGAATCGAACTCAGATCTTCATGCGGACGCGGGATGACTTGGACACTCATCACTTCGCCCACTTTGCTGGCAGCGGCGGCACCCGCATCGACGGCGGCCTTCACCGCAGCCACGTCGCCGGTCAGAAAGACCGTGGCAATCCCGCTGCCGATTTTTTCCCAGCCGACCATGGTGACATTGGCTGCCTTCAAAGCGGCATCCGCTGCTTCAATCAGGCAGACGAGCCCCTTGGTTTCAATCATTCCCAGCGCTTCATTCACGCGAGCCATCGTTCATTCTCCCGGGTTGAAATAAATCATTCTCGTCTTCATAAAATCCTTTGCCCGCGCCGCGGGAAAGGGCAACACACCCTTCAGGATTCTGTTCTTTGAACAGGCTATTCATGCTGGCAGCGACAGCCGCCCCCTGCTTTCAACAGTTCGACTTTCGTCGCTTTTGTCAGATGAACAGCATTTCCTTCATCTGTATCCAGATGCACTTCGAGGCGAATTTTGTCATCACCACCTCGCACAACCAGATTTTCCAGAACGGTTGTGCAGGAAGGAGACTCCACCCGCAGCTGCATGGCTTCACCGTTTTTCACGTTGTAATACGCCATGTCCGCGGGGGACATGTGAACATGCCGCATGGCCCGGATCACCCCTTCATGCAGTTCCAGGCTTCCCATGGGACCAACCAGCAGACAACCGGGAGTTCCCGACACATCACCGCTGATACGGACCGGCAGGTCGAGCCCCAGGGAAATGGAATCCGTGAACGCCAGTTCGACTTGAGAAGCTCCCCGCGATGGCCCCAGCACCCGGACTTCCGGAAGCATTCTCCGCCGAGGCCCGACAATGGCGACCGTTTCTTCCGCGGCAAAATAACCCTCCTGGTAGAGCCATTTTGTCGGATGAAGCTTGTGCCCCTTGCCAAAGAGAATTTCGATATGTTCGTCCGTCAGGTGACAATGTCTCGCCGAAATATTGACGACCAGCGGATTCGGCGCGACGGATGCCGATTGGGGAACTGATTTTGAGCCGGAGAATAATCCCGCATTGCGGGCGATCACTTCACGCACCACGCGCTCAACGTCCTGCCGCGACAAACTGCCGACATCCATAACCGCCATCTCAATTGCCCCCGATATAAGGATCGGTTTTCTTCGATCGCCACCAAACTCGTTCACGTCGCGTTTGTTGACTTAATCCTGAAACGCCTCCCGAAAGCACAATCAGCCTGCTTCCGGAGGTTCACCTGCCTGCCCCATTTGTCGCCGCCAGATTCATTCATCGACAACAATCAACTCAATTCCAAACTCACGAATCCGCTCCTGCCAGGCTTGGGAAATTCCGGAATCAACGACAATTCGCTGAATCCGTTCCAACCCGCATAAACGGGCGAATTCCGAATGGCCGAACTTACCACTGTCCGCCACCACGATGACTTCGTCTGCGGAATCCATCATTTGCTGTTCCGCCTCGACCAGTAAGGAATTCGAGTTAAACACCCCTGCTTCCGTGATTCCTCCCACCCCCATAATCAGCCGGCGCGCCTGAATCTGCTTCAAGGCCGCCACTGTCAGCGCTCCCAGGGCGACACCCGTTTTGGGGTACAGATAGCCTCCCAGAAAAATCAGCTCGATATCCGGAACCCCTACCAAGTGATTCACAATCGGAAGCGAATTTGTGACAACTTGCAGCGACTTCCCCCCCAGGTGACGCGACACTTCCAACGTGGTCGTCCCCCCGTCCAGAATGATCGTCTCGCCTGGCCCCACCAGTTCAGCAACACACTTCCCAATCCTCTGCTTTTCCCGAAGCGCCAGGCTCCGCCGATCATCAAAGCCGGACAGCGATTCGCCCACATAGGCAGCACCGCCACGGGTTCTTCTTACCTGCCCGATACTTTCAAGATATTCCAAATCACGTCGAATTGTGGACTCACTGGCGGAAATTTCATCCGCAAGTTGCTTTAATGACACAAACCCTTTTTTTTCAAGAATTTCCAGGACGCCTGAACGACGCTGATCCAGCAACATTCCGGTCCACCCGCCTTTCCTGAACAACCTGGACGCCCATTTGATGCGTTTACTGTAATCGTATTAGAATCTGTTTTCAATCAAAACATTTCAGAATTTTTCAATTTCTATCACGGGGTGAAAGAAAAATCCATTCCCAGAGAATCCACCCCCAATGCGTGGAAACCTCGACACTTGATTCGTTAATATTCAGAGGAATCCGCTGCAAATTGGAAGTGGGCCAGCAGCGACGAGCGTTGAACTTGAAAAGTCGTTCTGCATGGAATTTTCTGCGCGTCCGGGGAAATCGTTCGACAAAGAGATCCCGCAGGCCGCCGCGCCGCGCCGGGAGAAGGTCTCTGTCCAACCCGGACTGGATCATCAATCCGTATTAATTTTGCTCAAAAATCGTCTGAATTCCGTGATTCGCGGAAAAGAAGAGACGATTGACATTCTCCTGATCAGCCTGCTGGCGGGAGGATCCATCCTGATGGAAGACGTTCCGGGCGTGGGCAAAACCACACTGGCCAAGTCGCTGGCGCGTGCGCTGGATGCCGATTTCCGACGCGTGCAGTTCACCCCCGACCTGCTTCCCTCAGACATTCTGGGGGCCTCCATCTATAACCCTGCCGATGGTTCCTTTACATTTAAGAAAGGGCCGATTTTTTGCAGTATCCTGCTCGCGGATGAAATCAACCGGGCCTCCCCGCGCACACAATCCGCTCTGCTGGAAGCCATGAGCGAGGAACAGACCACCATTGAAGGGGTCCGTCATCGTTTGCCGCACCCGTTCCTGGTGCTTGCCACGCAAAACCCTGTTGATTTTCACGGCACATATCCTCTTCCGGAAGCCCAGTTGGACCGGTTTCTCGTTCTCCTGCGGGTCGGCTATCCTGATCGAAACATGGAAGTCGAGATTTTGTATGACCATGCCACTGCTTCACCGGAAGAGGAAATCGAACCGATCCTGACGATGGGCATGGTCGTCGAACTTCAAAACGCTGTGCGTGAGGTGCGGGTCGAACGTTCCATCGCGGAATATATTGTTGACCTGGTGGCCAAAACCCGTGTGCATCCATTGTTGAAACTGGGAGTCAGCCCGCGGGGATCGCTGATGTTCTTCCGGGCGGTTCAAGCGTGCGCCTACCTGTCTGGGCGCAATTACGTGGTTCCCGATGATGTCCAACGGATGTCGAGCTATGTTCTCGCCCACCGACTGGTACTCACTCCCAAAGCCCGTTACGGCAGTATTTCCAAGGAACAGGTGATTCAGGAAATCGTCAAACAACATCCGGTGCCCACATGAAATGGCGGCGTAGTCGGCTGGCCAGAGGGATCATTTTCTTTCTCCAGTTCAAAGTGACCCCTGTTGGACGGATGGCGGTCTTTTTGATGTTTTTGAGCGCCATTGGAATTATCACCACGGAAATTCCCATCTATCAGTTGTTCTGCGGAATCGTGGCGCTCTTTGGGGTTGTGGAATTGTCGGGGATGCTTTTTCGTCCCCGTCTCCGCGTGACGGGCATGTTGCCGGTCAAAATGACCGCCGGTGAGACCGCAACCGGATTCCTGACCATTGAAAACCTCGGATTGCTCCCCGCGTTTGACATTGCCTGTGGCTGTTTTGTACTCCCTCCGGGAATCCGGCATGTCAGCCCCACCGCCACGATCCCCATTCTCCGCCGCGGAATGCATGCTGTCCTGCCTGTGGAACTTCAGGCCTCCCAGCGGGGAGAGTTTCTGCTTTCCGACGTCTATGTTCACAGCACGTTCCCATTGAACCTGATGCGCTCGGGCGCCCTGGCCCTGGCCCCGCAGAAACTGACGGTGATCCCGGCATTTCGAACCCTGGAAGAATTGGAGATTCCGATTTCCCATCGCTATCAGCACGGAGGCATTCTGCTCGATTCGCGATCCGGAAATGCTGCCGAATATGTCGGGAATCGTGAATATATTCCCGGCGAACCCACCAAGCGGCTCGACTTCCGTGCCTGGGCCCGTTGCGGAAAACCCATTGTCCGCGAATATCAGGATGAATTCTGTTCCCGCGTGGCTGTGGTCCTGGATACGTTTGTTGTTCCACCCGGTTTTTTTCAGAAAAGAATTGCTGCCAATGAAGTCGAGGCAGCCATTGCCCTCACAGCTTCCATTACCGATTCACTGGACCGGCAAGGGACAACACTTGAGTTGTTCGCCGCGGGCGCGGATCTGTTTTTCTTCCAGACGGAAGATGCTTCACAGACACATCTGGAATCCATCCTGGAAATCTTGGCTGCATGTGAACCGACTCGAAAAAATCCATTTGAAAAACTAAGTCCCGCCATCGGAGAATCAATGGAAGCGATTTCCGTGGTCGTCTGCATTTTTGTGGACTGGGATGCCTCGCGGGAAGAACTTGTCAATCACATCATGGAAAGCGGCAGCGGGCTGAGAGTATTTCTGGTTCGTTCGCGTCCTCCCACACAACCCTTTCCGGCGGATGAATATTACACGCAGCTGGATCCGGTTGAGATCCTGAAGGGAAACGTGTGTACGCTCTAGATTCCTGGGGACTCACTCGCGGATGGCCCTCGCTGAACCGCAGCATGGCGGTGGCGATGATTCTGATCCAGGCATTTACCATTACGCTGCTGATGGAACCCGTGTTTCTGCCGGTTCTGTTGATTGCTCTGGCTGGCTGGATGGCCCCCCAGATGAAGCTGGTATTTCCGGTACCCATCACGATCGGGTTTGCCCTGATCATTCTGGGAACGGTGGTCCTGCATCAGATTCGCGAAGAAGAAGTGATCGCGATGGGCTTTATCGGCAGCAAAATCGCCTTCGAAGTCTCCTGCTGCTGCATTGCCTGCGAATTGTTTCTGTTGTTCGTCAAAAAGTATGCCGATGAGTTGCCGATCTGGTTTCTGGCAATTTCCGGCACCAGCATGGTCTTCGCGGGAGATATTCGCGTGACCTACCGGAACGGCGCCATCATGTTGTGGGTGATGATGGCGTACCTGCTGTTCTGGTCCTTGTTTGCCGTCAGCTTTCGCCGGCCGATTCAACAGAAAAGGTCCCTTCGACGGCGGCATCGGATCATGCTGGGATTCGTCCTCATGACGGGGCTGGCCTCCGCATGGTTTCTGGCGGTGACGTATCAGAAATATGCGAACCGGCTGGAGTTCTGGGTCACGGAATACCTGTACCAGGGACGTGTGCTTCAGGCGGGAAACGGCTTTTCCGGCAAAGGGGGGCTCAGCGACATCAACGAGATGAAGCGGGGACACGGGAATTATGAAGCCCTGCACATTCAGGCCGGTTTCCGCCCGGACTATCTCCGGGGACGGGTCTTCACGGAATTTGTCTCGAATCGCTGGGAGCCATCCCAGCCATCGGAAATTCTCTCACCTCTTCTTGACGATCATTCTCCCCTGCGCCCGACTCATCCGCACGAGTCCATCTATCAATTTTCAAAATCATGGCCGGAGGCCAGCGTCTCCATGACGGTCTGGCCCCTCGACAGCCAGACTTCCGCCCACTTTTTCCTGCCCTTGGGGGCCGCGGTCCTCGCCTGCGACGGAACGTCGGTCAAACGAGATTCCTTCGGAATCGTGGAACGGGACAGCCGGGCAATTCTGGATTCTTATGTCGCCCTGATTGCTCCTCCAGCTCCGATTCCTCCCGATCAGGTCGATCCCATTTTTCTGCGTCTGCCTGCTCGATTACATCCCGTCATTACCGCACATGCCGAAGAAATCTTTGCGGAAGCCCGCTCGCCGATGGAGAAAATCCGGGCCGTGGAAGATTTCTTTCACAACAACTTTTCTTATGGGTTGAAGCTGCGCATTCCTCGCGGCACGGACCGATTGGCCTATTTTCTCACAGCGCGGCCTCCCGCACACTGCGAATATTTTGCGACGGCGACCACGATTCTGCTGCGTGCCGCGGGCGTTCCCGCCCGGTATGTGACGGGATATGTCGTTTCCGGAAAAAACCCGATGGATGGGAGCTATTTCGCCCTGTACCGGGACGCCCATGCCTGGGTGGAAGCCTACGACAGCGAGCAGCAACGCTGGATCACGGTGGAATCAACACCTGCGGAAGGAGTCCCCTCCCACCATCACCTGAATTCCATCGAATCGGCTCAGAATGTCTCTCTGGCCTTGTTGATGAAGTTGTCGGAGTTTTTCCGGTCCGGGGTGATTGCCGAATTCATTCGAGACCATGGCTTCCAACTGTTGCTGATCCTGGCGGGAACCATGTTCGTGATGTTTATGGCCCAGTTTTATTTGAAGGGAATCACGATTCGCTGGAAACGGGAAGCGAAATTTCGTCCCGAATTCGCCTCTCTGGCACGGGAACGAATTTCGCTGGACCGATATTTGTCCCGCCGTGGAATCCAGCGTGATCCGACCGAAAGCCTGCTGCATTTCGCCGATCGCCTCGAAGCGACTTCCCGCTTTTCAACATCGGAGGCCCTGGCGGGATGGTATCGAACCTATGTTCAACTCCGGTTTCAGGGAGACCCGGTCGCTCCGGAAGCGGTTTTCCATATCCGGGAACAACGCCGCCAACTGATCCGGATCACGAAAGTGAGTTCTCCATGACGTCTTCCGAATTTTCATTCCCTTTGGAACTTGTCGGGAAGCAGGTCGTTCTCGATATGGTTGCTCCCTATGTTTATCTGGGAAAACTGGCGGGAGAAGTTCCCCAGTACCTGATCCTTGAAGAGGCGGACGCCCACGACCTGCGGGATACCAGCACCACTCGTGACCTGTACGTCCTCGACTGCCGAAAACATGGCATCGGCGTGAATCGCCACCGGGTTTACGTTCAGAAATCCCAGATTGTCAGCCTTTCCCCATTGGAAGATGTCCTTCTGTAAGAGTGCCGGCAATGACTTCCACTCTTGAATGGAGATCGTTCCCGCCAGTGGATTTTGGAGGCACTGGAAAATGTGTGCGTCAAATTCCACTTTCCCATGAGTATTGAATGGGACAAGTTTGTTCCCGATGGAGTTCGTTACGTCGGTTCTTCGGAATCGCTGGCGTCCCGGGTCGCGAAGAATCGGAGCCGGTTTCGGATGGTCACACGACTCAAACCGAGCAACTCCGAGGCACGCAACTGATTTCCCGACGTGTAGTCCATGACACGACCAATGATAAAACGGTCGAACCTGTCCAATGCACGTCGGTAGAGATCCTGTTCTCCATCCGCCAGCCAGCGGTCCAAAAGGCTGGGCATTGATTGCCAGTGAGCGATCTCTTCAGCGACGGTTGTCAGTGGTTCTTCCGGCAGGGAATTTTCTTCTCCAATCACTTCCGGGGGAAGGAATGTGGGAAGCAGGACGGTTCCCGTGGAGACAATTAACGCGCTTCGGATGACGTTCTGCAATTCGCGGATGTTTCCCGGCCATGCATAGTTTGTGAGCAGTTCCAGTGCTTCCGGCGAGATGGTCTGAACGCTGCTGCCAATTTCCGCACCATATCGGAAGAGAAAGTGATGGGCCAGTTCGGGAATGTCTTCCCGCCGGTCCCGGAGCGGAGGCAACGTGATGGAGACTCCGCACAGGCGGTAAAACAAGTCCCGCCGAAACGAGTTTTTCTGAATTCGTTCATCCAGATCCTGATTGGTCGCGGCCAGAATGCGGACATCGCAGTGCAATGTGTCATTTCCGCCAATCCGTTCAAAAGTCCCTTCCTGCAACAGCCGCAGCATTTTTGCCTGCGTGGCTGGCGGCATATCCCCGATCTCATCGAGGAGCAGCGTGCCACCGTGACACTGCTCGAATTTTCCGATCCGCCGTTGTGTCGCTCCGGTAAAGGCCCCTTTCTCATAGCCGAAGAGTTCGCTTTCCAAGAGCGAATCCGGAATTGCGGCACAGTTAATGGCCAGGAAAGGAGCAGAGCTGCGGCGGCTGTGGTGGTAAATGGCCCGGGCGACCAATTCTTTTCCGGTCCCGCTTTCACCAAGAATCAGCACGTTCACATTTTGAGGGGCGATGCGGCCAATGGATTTACAGACTTCCCGCATCGATTTCCCATTGCCGATGATCTGTTGCGGCTGGGTTTCCGGGTGTTCGACTTCCCCCACAAAGGCGGGCACATGCACTAACCGGCGAATCTGGCAGCCCTGACGAACCAAGTCCCGCAGATGATTTGCATCCAGCGGTTTGACGATATAGTCGAAGGCGCCATGCTTCATGGCTTCAATCGCGACTTCGGACGTCCCGAATCCGGTGATGAAAATCACGAGTGCTTTTGAGTCGATTTGCCGAATCTGCTGAAAGACTTCCAGTCCGGATTCTTTTCCCAGCCGCAAATCCAGAAGAATCACATCGGGATTCCAGTCGCTGACCAGTTGCAATCCCTGCGGACCATTATCAACGGACCGCACTTCGATCTCGCTGTCCGTAAACACATCAGCAATACTGAAACTCACATTGCGTTCGTCGTCGATGACTAATAACTTGCCCATAACCGGAGTTTCCGATTCCTTTAAAATGAACGTGATTGAGTTGTTCTGTTGCGGGGATGGCGACGCTGGCCGCTAAGAATTTTGAGACAAGCCGAATTGTTATGAGGAGAGTTGTGTTTCCAGTTTGCAGGAATGCGAATCATGCCTGGGAAGACCGTTGAGAGCAGAGTCGGCCAGCGGCAGGCGGATGCAAAAAATGGCTCCTCCCTCGGAGGCATTGACCGCGGTCAGCGTCCCCCCCTGTTCTTCGATGACGCGGCGACTGATGGCCAGTCCCAACCCGGAACCAGTGCTGCGGGTGGTGACGAATGGCTCAAAAATCCTTTCCAGGACTTCCGGCTCGATGCCTGGTCCGGAATCGTGAATTTCCAGTACCGCGGATTCCCGACGTTCGTCAGTCAACAGTCGCAACACAAGCGGCCCTCCTTCCGGCATGAAATCGATGGCATTGATTACGATGTTGACGATGACCTGCTGAATCAGCAGGGGGTCTCCATACAGGGACTTGGGAGTTCCGTCATTGAATATTTCCAGTTGGATTCGACGTTGTTCTAAACGGCCTTCCAGCAAGGCAAGTGCCTTGACCACGATACTGGAGAATTCGCAGGCAACATTTTGTGGTTTTTCCGGGCGGGCGAAGTCGAGCAGTCCCTGGACCGTATTTTCCATCCGGGAAACTTCTTCCAGCAGGACCTGCATTTGTTCACCGCTCAGCGAATGAATCGGTTGCCGTTCCGCGGCGCGTTGAATCAGCAATTTGACCGAAGTCAGCGGATTTCGGATTTCATGGGCCACGCCCGCGGCGATTTCTCCAACAGCAGCCAGGCGTTCCGCCTGAACCATATTATGGCGGGCCTGTTGAAGTTCCCCCGCCACCTGATGGAGATTGGAGACGACATTTTGAACCTGGGCTTCAAGAACATTCAGTTGCCCCGCTGGTCCGCGTGAAGAGACTTCAATCTGGCCAAGTTCGGTCCGTTCTTCACCCTCCGCGCTTCGAAGAGTGACGCTGATCTGGGCCAAAGACTGGTTGAGCGCGCGGGCCATCCACATCGCCAGTCCAATCCCCACCAGCAATCCCAGCACCAGAAGGACAGCTCGAACCACCATGACATCCAGATCCGTGCGGCTCCGCTGGTTCACAGCCAGCAGCAGATGGTGTTGCTGCGCGCGGATGAACGACTGGCACAGTTTAATCAATTTGTAGAAATTGAGCGTCCGGGAAGGGGACTCCGGACCGGGTTGCCATTCCCGGATCTGGGTTTCGATTTCCTGGATCGTGGCGCGGGGCCGAGAATCAACAGACCATTTGCGAAGTGACTGAAGCTCTTTGAGCAGTTCGGCTTTCAGATTGATTTGTGCTGCCACGGTCAGATGTGTGCCGGTCTGCAATTCGCTCAGATTTTCCTGAATTTCCAATGCGGAATCGACAGAATGAAGAAAAGCCTCCAGCAATTCCCGCTGCCGACTGTTTTGCCAGGGGATGTATAAAGTCGTCGCCAGGCTGTGGATGATCCACAAGATCCCCAATGCAATCGTGGGGAGATGAACCTGATGCGTCAAACGCCACATGTTCCCTCCATATTCATGCGGTTATCCAGACTGGAGACTGATTCTTCCGGAAGGAGGAAGATGCGTGGTCTGGCGATCTTCCGTGATTCAAGAGGTGCTCATAAAGAGGAACTTCATGAGAAGAAGCACTGCCCCCCGTCCAAGTGCAGAAAAGATGCCAAGAGACAACAGATATGCGGGAAGAAAGAATTCCCTGAACTCTGATTCTGTTTTTGAACGGTTCCCGGATGAGACGCCTCGAAAGTGGAAACATTTTTTCCACAAGTGGAAAATTTATTTCCAATTGACTGTCTGAATTCATGGCAGACGATCATATCACCGGATATTTTTCTGGATCAAGTGAGCCTGATTTTTCGGAGAGGCTTTCTCCTGCTTTAGCATAAGTGCTGATGGCATATGGAGTAGTTTCTTTCAGAAACATTGAACCTTGTCCTTCGATGTCCAAAACATGACCTTCGGCATGGCACCTGCAATAGAGTGATTGACTATAACTCTTTGCTGAATCTCAAAAAGACAAGCGTCCATGTTCTCCAGGCTTCATATGAAACATCGTCTCTTTCTGGCCATCGGTTTCCTTGCCGGTTGTGGAGGACTGCTCTCTCTGAAACTGATGACGACTCATGCAGCTCCGCCCGCAACGGCTTCCGAGGGGCAGCGGAGTGAAGAGAACGATCCCCAGACACCCTCTTCGGCTCTCGCGGTTCGCGTGGCGGCGATTGCTCCCCAGACAGGCGGGGTTGTCCGCACCACCAAACTCCCATGTTCAGCATATTGGCACGATTCCGCCAAGCTGGTCGCCAAGGTTTCGGGCTATTTGGATCAATTGAATGTGGACATTGGAAGCCGGGTAAAAACGGGTGATCTGCTTGCCACCATTGATGTTCCCGAGCTGGAAGAAGATGTGATTCTGGCAAATGCGGATCTCAATTATCAACTTGCGGCTGTAACCCAGGTGGAAGCCAGAAAGAAATCGGCCATTGCGGAGCATCACGCGGCGGAAGCCGCTGTCGTGAAAGCGGAAGCGGATGTCGAGCGCTGGACTGCGGAAATCACATTTCGGCAAAAGGAATATCGTCGATTGCAGGCATTGAGTGCCACCAGCACGGTGCAGGAAGCCGTGGTGGATGAAAAACTGTTCCAGCTGCAATCCGTGCAGGCGGCCAAACGTTCCGCGGAGACCGTCATTCTGACGGCACGAGAGCAAGCCGCCGCCGCCGCTGCCCGCGTGGAACTGGCCGATGCCGATCTCGCTGTCGCCCGAATGCAGACGCAAATCTCGGAAGCCCGTCTCAAGAAAGCGAAATTATTTGCTTCGTTCGCGAAAATTGTCAGCCCGTATGACGGAGTGGTGACGTCCCGAAAATACCACCCAGGCGAATTCATCCGTGCCGCCGACAAGGCTGTGGGCGAGCCGATATTGACGGTCGGACGGACGGACCTGATTCGTGTCGTCGTCCATATCCCCGATCGCGAAGTTCCATACACCAATCCGGGGGATCCGGTGGTCATTGAATTCGATACGCTTCCGGGCCATCAATTTGAAGGAAAACTGACCCGAATTGCTTATTCGGAAGATATCCGTACGCGGACCATGCGGGCCGAAGTCGACCTGCCCAATACGGAGAATCTGATTGTCGATCAGATGTATGGCCAGATTGAAATCCAACTTCAGGCCGCATCGAAAACACTTTCTTTGCCGTCGGTCTGCCTCGTGGGGGATTTAAAGGATGGAAAAGGCAACGTCTTCATCGTCAAAGACGGAGTTGTCCATCTGCAACCGGTTTCCGTAGGCCTGCATGACGGGATCCGGGTGGAAATTCTTGACGGTCTGAGTCCCCAGGACCTTGTGATTGTTCGTCCTCCCGCTGGGCTGAGTGAAGGAACGGCCGTCTCCGTGGACATGAAAGACCTGAATGCGGTCAAAAGTTAAAGCCTGCGTTCGCCTTCTCTCCGTGCGTCTGAAGTCTCTGATTCTTTCCGTGATGATCGCCTGTCTCCCCTGGCACAGCACTTCCAAGTGCGCGGTCAGCACAAACCCCGTGAAGCGTATTCCCCGCCCCGACTGGGGGCACCGCCTGCTCTCCTGAAATCCAAAGAGATATGAACAGCCTGATTCGCGGATCGTTAGGGAACCCCTATGCCATTACCGTTCTGTCATTGGCAATGGCGATTATTGGAGTCTTAACGCTCCAGCGAATCCCCATCGACATTCTTCCCGTCTACAGGAATCCCGCGGTCCAGGTCCTGACGTTCTACGGCGGAATGCCGGCGGCGGGGGTGGAAAAGAGCATCACCAATCGTCTGGAACGCGGAACGGGTATGGCCAGCGGAATCGCCCGGCAGGAATCCCGCTCGATCGTGGGGGTGAGCATCATCCGCAACTACTTCCAAAGCAGCGTCGATCCCGCGGGAGCACTCACGGAAGACGCCTCGTTGGCGGGATGGGAATTTCCTTCGCTGCCGCCAGGCACGTTACCTCCTGTCGTGTTGCCCTATGACCCCAGCAGTACGGTACCGGTGAGTCTCGTGGCGCTCGACAGCAAGGAAGCGTCCGAGCAGGCGCTGTATGACGTGGCCCGTTATGAAGTCCGCAACATGCTGATGAGCATTCCCGGGGCGATCGCCCCGGTTGTGTACGGTGGAAAAATCCGCGCGGTGATGCTCTATCTTGACCGGATCAAGATGCAGGCCCGGCATCTGGCGCCCACCGACGTTATGAAGGCGATGGACAGCTATAATATCTTCCTCCCCACGGGCAGTGTGAAAATCGGCGACCTGGACTATGCCGTCGAATCGAATTCCATGTTTGACCTCGTCGAACAAATGGAAGATATCCCACTCCGGAGCAATTACGCTGTCCCCTCATTCCTGAAAGATGTCGCCGAGCCGCACGATTCTTCGTTCATTCAGACGAACATCGTCCGGGTGAATGGACGCCGGCAGGTTTATGTACCGGTGTATAAGCAGCGTGGTGCCAGCACATTGGCCGTGGTGGATAAAATTAATAAGGATCTGCCGGACATGCAGTCCCGGCTCAGTCGTTCGGATGTGAATCTGAATCTGGTGATGGACCAGTCGGTTTACGTTCGCAGTTCCATCGCTTCGCTGGTGCAGGAAGGGGTGCTGGGGGCGATTCTTTGCTCTCTGGTGATTCTGCTGTTCCTGGGAGAATGGCGGATGACGCTGATCGCGGTGCTGACGATCCCGCTGGCGGTTCTGGTGGCAATTACCTGCCTGCAATCAGCGGGACAGACGATCAACGTGATGACGCTGGCTGGTCTGGCGCTGGCGATTGGTCCGCTGGTGGATGTGGCGATTATCTGTCTGGAAAACACGCACCGGCACATGTCTCAGGGAGTGCCGGTGATGGAAGCTTCTTTTCGCGGGTCCAGTGAAGTTGCCCTGCCGGCCCTGGTCTCGACAATCTGCACCTTCCTGGTATTGATGCCGCTGATTTTCGTCCCGGGGATGGGGATGTTCCTGTTCTGGCCGATGACGCTGTCGGTGTTCTTTGCGATGGTCACGGCCTATCTGCTGGCACAGTCGCTGGTCCCCTCGTTCAGCGGATTGCTGTTGAAGCCTCATGCCCATCATGACGACGATCACGGCAAGCCGCACAAGAAAACATTATTCGCCCGCTGGGAAGGCGTGATTTCCAGCACGATTGCCGGTTATGTCCGGGCACTGGACGTTGCCCTTCGCCAGCGTCTGCTGACGCTGTGTCTCGCCGTGGGCATTGTCGTTTCGATCGTGATGGTGGTGGGGCCGCAACTGGGACGGGAGTTCTTTCCCGCGGTCGATGCCGGTTCTTTTGAGTTCCTGGTCCGGGCTCCCACGGGAACCCGGGTCGAACAGACCGAGACCCTGGTTGCCGAGGTTGAGGAAGTTGTGCGGAAGTCGATTCCGGAGCATGATCTGCAAATGATCGTGTCCCAGATCGGAGTGACTCCCGATATTTCCGCTGCGTATACTCCCAATGCGGGACCGATGGATGCTGTGATTAAAGTGCAGCTGAAGCAACATCGGGGAAAGACATCGCAATATTATGTGCGTGAGATGCGGGAAGTTCTCAAGCGTCATCCGAAACTGGGGACGCTGGAATACTCATTCGATGCCGGGGGAATGGTCCGGAGTGCCTTGAATGAAGGAAAATCCACGCCGATCAATATTCAGATCACCGGTAAAAATTCGGCTCTTTCCAGCCAGGTTGCCGAAGCTCTGAAACGGGAGATTTCCCGGATCAGCGGTGTGGTGGATGCCTGCATTATTCAGCGTCTGAATTATCCCCAGTTGACCATTAAAGTCGATCGGTCCAAAGCCGCGACGCTGGGATTGTCCCAGGACGACATTATGCGGAACGTGATTTCCGCCTGTAATTCCAGCATTTCATTTAACAAGCGAAATTTCTGGATCGATCCGGTTTCCCGCAACCAGTACTTCGTGGGAGTGCAGTATCCGGAAAAGGACATTCAGTCGATTGATACATTGCTGGATATCCCGATTACCGGTCCCAATCAGACCTCGCCAGTCCCATTGCGTTCGGTGGCTTCGATCAGTCGATCCACCGTTCCCTCGGAAATCACCCATGCCAACATTCAGCCGACCATTGATCTGACGCTGGGGATCGAAGGCCGCAGCCTGGGGGAAGTCGCGGAAGATATCTCCAAAGTCATTAGCCATTATGGTCAGACAACGGACACGCTGGGGACCTGGGAGACTTATGACCCGGCAGCGTCCGGGGAAAAGAAGTTGCTGCCAGGATCCAAAATTATCATGGCAGGTGAATATGCCAAGATGCAGGCCACCTTCAACAGCCTGGGATACGCGCTCCTGCTAGCGGCCCTTCTGATTTACTTTCTGCTGGTAGCATTGAACCGATCGTTTATTGTTCCCTTAACGGTGATGATGGTGGTGCCCCTCTCCCTGGCTGGAGTTTTGCCGATGCTGTATTTCACCGGCACAGCCCTCAATGTCCAATCCCTGCTGGGAATGATTTTTGTGATCGGGATCCAGGTGGCAAACATGGTGCTGATGACCGATTTCGCCCAGGAACTGCGCCGTACTGAAGGACTCTCTCCCACGCAGGCGATTCGAAAATCGGCAGCCATTCGTGTCCGCCCCATTACGATGACCGCCCTGGCGGCGTTCTTCGCGATGGTTCCCGCGGCTCTGGCCCTGGAGCACGGCAGTGAAGCGAATGCTCCGCTGGCCCGCGCGATTCTGGGAGGATTGCTGGCGGGAGAACCAGCCACGCTCTTCGGCCTGCCTGTTTTGTATTCGCTACTTGTTCGAGAGAAAAACACGTCCGAAATCGACCTGCCGACAACAGCCTGAATCAAAACATCAGAAGTCCCGTTCGAGCCATATCAGCCCTTTCTTTTCACCGCCACAAGCCCTTGAGTCAACTCAGACTCAAGGGCTTTTCTCTGTCTGAGAGTGGTCAATTTCTTTCCTTTCTGGCCAGATTGTGTGCTTTTGGAAGCCCGCTGGTCATTGTGTTCCCATCGGACTCGTGCGGTTATTCCAAATGAATGGGACAATTCCGGCAGAGCACCAGAAGTCCCCTTCCAGAAGTCAATCACTTGATGTTCTCTCCGTCAACATGACGATTGCATTTGTGGTCCAGCGGGTGTTTCTCTTGATCAGGGACGTTTTCGCGTAGAGACAGGCATGTCTGTCAGCCAGGCCCGGCCGGCAGATTCATCCCTCCCATGGACCACATTCGCCATTTGGACGTTGTGCTTTTCCATGGGAGAGGCACGCGGCCAGTGCTTCGGAACAGCACGCAACAGTTCCCTGACGATCATCAAAGGAGAAGGATCTCATGAGACGTCATACAAGGCCCCGCCCCCTTGTTTGCCTTTCACTCTGCCTGTTCACAGGGTGTGCGGGTCTGCCTTCGCGAAAGCAGGCGGCTGATGCCCAATCGCTGCAATCGCCAAAAACAGCAAAAGCCATTGAAGCCCTTGAAACGGCAAAACCCGAACTCCCGGAAAACAAGCACAACGCTGTCGTTCCAGATTCGAAGCAAGTGGTTGCCGGACTGGCCAGTGCCGACCGGAATGGCTGGGATCCTCTTGAGATCTCCAAACCTTCCAGCGACCTCTCTGAGATACCTCGCCAGATTATGCTGGCTTCCGGTCTGACGATCGACTCCCCATCTGGGGAGCAGGTCCCCGCAGCACCGGGAACCCTCGCAGTGGAACCCGTACCCGCAGACAAGCCCGTTCCTGCCGGCAAGGCTCTTTCGCCGACAGTTCCTCCCGGACCGGTCCCCGCGGAAGAACAGGCGGCTCTTTCCTCCGCGATCACGGATCCGCTGCCCGAATCGAAGCCAGCGGCATATACTCTGAACCTGGGTGATGTCATGGCCTTGGCGGACATGCAGAATCCGAATGTGGTTCTGGCCCGCGAACGCATTAACGAAGCCTATGCTCTGGTCGATCGTGCGGAGGTTCTCTGGGTTCCGTCACTCCGGACCGGCGTGAACTTCAATCACCATGACGGCAATGTTCAAAATGTCGCTGGGCAGATTCAAAATCTCAGCAAAAGTTCCTGGTACGGAGGACTCGGGGCGTTTGGCGTGGGTTCGAACTCACCCGTTCTTCCAGGTCTCATCGCCCAGTTCCATCTGACGGATGCCATTTTTCAACCCAAAATTGCCCGGCATCAGGCCGCCTCCCGCGAGTTCAGTGCCGCGGCAATACGGAATGATATTCTGAGAAGTACCTCCGTGGCCTATCTGGAACTCGTCCGCGCCGAACACGCGCTGATGATCTCTCTGGAAGCATTTAATAACACTCAGAAACTTGTCGACGTGACGGAACAGTTCGCCAAGACCGGGCAGGGACTTCAGTCCGATTATGAACGGATGCTTGCTGAATTGGCCATCAGACGGGCGGAAGTGATCAGCCGTGAAGAAGCCGCCCACGTGGCCTCTGCGAGACTCGCCCAGTTTCTCCATGCCGATCCTTCCGTTCCCATTGTCAGCGGGGAACCGGCCATTGTTCCACTTCCGTTAATGGACCATAGCCGGCCGGACAGGGAATATGTCATGACCGGTCTTTCACGCCGTCCCGAACTGGCGGAACAGCAACAACTGGTTTGTGAAGCAATCCAGCGTCTGAACCGCGAAAAATATGCACCGCTGATTCCCAGTATTCTTCTCGGCATGAGTTACGGGGGGATGGGAGGCGGTGATGGCGGCAACCTGGGAAGTACAGCCGGACGGTTCGATATGGACGCGGTAGCTTTTTGGGAAGTTCGCAACCTGGGTTTTGGAGAACAGGCGGCCCGAAAGGCCATGTCGTCTGGAGTCCGGCAGGCTCAGCAGCGACAGTTGGTCATGCTCGACCAGGTGGCCCGGGAGATTGTCGAAGCACACGCACAGGTTCTTGAACGGGAACGGCGTATCGAAGCCGCCAAAGCGGGAGTGAAAGCGGCAGAAACGTCTTATCAGTTGAATTTGAAACGGATCGAAAATATTCAGGGACTTCCAATTGAATCTTTGCAGGCTGTCCAGGCCCTCGCCAATGCCCGCGTGACCTACCTCAATGCTGTTGTCGATTACAATATCGCGCAAATTGAATTTGTTCGGGCCACGGGATGGTTCGAAGCCCCATGACGCCCTGTACCCGAATCGGGAAAATATTCCGTTCAGTTTTTGGAATCCCGTTGTCAAACTTGAAAGGAGAGTGTCTCGACAACAGTTCGACTGCACGCTGTGACAGCATTCATGCTGACTTCTTGCGCGATTCGCGACCATCTTGTTCAGAAAGAATCCCTTTCCTGCGGGAATTCAAAAAAAATTCCCCTCTGGCATTCGGTCTGCATTCAGGAACATCAGAACGAACAGCAATCTCCACAGCCAGGGAAAGCAGAGGAGGGAACCACCATGGCCTGCATGTATGATCCACGATTCCGCACGGAACCACTCCCTCGAATATCCGCTGCAATCAGATTGTTCACACCGGCAGAGGCTGGTTGCCGCTCCCTTTCCGCAGCCCTGAAGCATGAAGATCCGCTGTCTGGCCCCATGCGAAAAATTTCACTTCACAAGCGCCGACGAAACCGCTGATGTTCACCTTCGGGACGTGATTTACATGTTCCGGAGGAAGTCAGTTCATACCAAACGCGGGGAGGGCCGGGAAATCTTGAATCCTTATGCCTGTCCGTTGTCGCAGCAGCAATCGGCAACGTTGCAAGACGTGCGGTTCCTGTATAAATTCCTGTAACTGGGCTCTGTTCAGTCCCCACAGCGGAGCAGCCAGATCGCACAGTTGCCCCAGCGGAAGTTCGCATTCCAGCAGACTCGACATTTCTCGAAGTGCCAGTTCCGGAGCACGCTGGATCAGACCGCGAATGAGTTGTTGTCTCAGGTCGTAATCGTCCTGGTGGGAAGAGTGACGATATTCATCAGCACAGGGAACAACTTCCGCAAGTTGGGATTCATCGGTGTTTCCGGATCGCAGATAATATTTCGCCCGGGATGTTCCGCGAAGCATCACCGGCCCTTCCTCGAAATGATCTTCACGGAAAGAAGTGAAAGCCGTTTCCATCTTCGCCAGGCATCCTGTCCCAAAGTCCGCTGGAGATATGCCGGGGCGCGTCAGATCGCTGGGGATCACCAGAACCACTCCCGAATTGCCGGAAGAGTCTTTACGGACCAATGCCCGTTTTATTTCGGGATCCAGGCGTGCAAAGTGAACCGGAATGGTTCCCTGGGGAAGAAGGACGATGCCCGGCAGTTCAAGGACGGGGACCGTAAGAGCGGAATGTGGTCGTGTCTTTGCGTTCAGGAGAACATTCATCAGATGCCCGCGGATGCAAAATGGAGTTCAGGGATGAGAGAGAGATCAAGTCGAATCTGAAACGGATATTCCTGCCAGGTCCCCAGGAGCGGGCCGAAACAGGAATCAAAGTCTTCACGAAACCGGGCGAGATCGAGCCCATGGTGACTCGTCCCGTAATGGCTCAAATACCGCACTGCGGAGTCATGCATTTTGCGAGCCCCTGCCAGGTTTCCTTCACGAAAATGAAACAAGGCCACCGCAGCATGAATCAATCCTTGCAGGAAAAACCGGTCCGATCCCAGCGTTTCTGACCAGAGTTCCTCAAGGACATCATGACATGCGAAAAATTCCTGTTCATTAAATAATTGAACGGCCTGCTCGAATAACGCTGCATGAGGATCGTCTTCCATGAAAATTCTTTCCCGGGAGCACGTGGCCGTTTCCTTTTTTCTGTTCGATCCCCGTTGTACTCCCTGGGGGGACGGGTGTCCAAGTGAAATTACTTGCAGAAAAGTGGAAACATTCTTTATGACTCCCTGTTGTTGAATCCTTCCGTTTCATTTTGTGGACAATCATTGCGAATGCCTCAGCCCACGGATGCCCAAAAACGACATGCCCGCAAAATCGTTGTGCAGCTCAACCGGACTTACCCTGTTGCGGAATGTGCCCTGCATCACCGGAACGCTTTTGAATTGATCGCGGCGACAATTCTCTCCGCCCAATGTACCGATCAACGGGTCAATATGGTGACGCCAGCTCTGTTTGAGAGCTATCCCACGCCGCAGGCACTGGCCAATGCTTCGCAGGCGGCGGTCGAACGCCTGATTCAATCCACCGGATTTTTTCGGGCGAAAGCCAAAAATCTGATCGGCATGGCCCAGGGACTCGTGAACCGGTATCACGGCGAAGTCCCCCGGACCATTGAGGAACTCACGCAACTTCCCGGAGTGGGACGGAAAACAGCCAATGTTGTGCTGGGAGTTGCCTTTGGAATTGCAGTGGGGATTGTGGTCGATACGCATGTCCGCAGAATCTCCAATCTGCTGGGACTGACAACCAGCCAGAACCCGGAAATTATTGAGCGCGATCTCATGCAGATTCTCCCGAAAAAGGCATGGATTGCTTTTTCACATCAGCTGATTCAACACGGACGGACCATCTGTATTGCCCGTCGACCGCGATGCCTGGAATGTCCACTTTTGAAATTGTGCCCCCGCGTCGGTCTTCCGCCACTCCAGACATGACGTAAGAAACCTTTATCGACAACGTTTCCCGCTCTCTCCTCCCTGGAAAACAAACGTTGCCAGGCCTGGAACGAAGGGAGTGAAAATTCCGGAAGAATCCGTATTCCGCTGAAAAGGATGTCAGGATGGGATTTGACTTGCTCCAAACCAAGGTGCTCCACGCCTGGAACACCCGGATGACGCTGTGCCTGGTCCTGTTCGTGACGGGGACGCGGCACTCACTTTCCGCACAGGAAATCCAGACGGTTTCACTTTCCTCGGAAGAGATTTCAAGGGAATCGCCTCAAATCCCGTCCAACTTCAGTGAACTGTTGCGAATCCTGTTGCTGGAGAGCATGAAATCCGAATACGTGGACCTGAAGCACTGGAAAGGAACCGCGAAGCGGTTTGACGGATTTCGGGTGCAGGGAATACGGATTTCGAAACGCGAGCGGAAAGTTCCGCATGGGCTCTGGAGACGCTACAAAGTCACGCTGATCCGGCCGGAAAAGACATTTCACGTCGAAGTGGAGCAACTGGCTTCCGCTCCCAATGGAGCCATTCCATTTTCCATACGGATTTCATTGCGAGCCCACTGCGAAGCGACATTCGTCTGGTGGGCCTATGGGGTCAAAGGAATCAATGGGACCGCTGTCTCCCAGGCGACAATTCATTTGCAACTGCTTCTGGACACGAATCCGCGTCTCAAATTCAATCTCAACAGTCCGCTTCCCCAGATAGATCTTCGTCCCCGCGTCCACAGTGTGGAGTTGAAGCTCAAGGATCTCGACATGGAACAACTGGGGATCTTGAAAGGGGACGTCGCTGAAATCCTGGGAGACGGATCCAGAAAAGCTGTGGAAGCGATGATGCAGCATCAGGAAGAAAAAATCCGTGCCAGACTGCAAAAGAGCCTGGAAACGAACAAGTAACGAACCAGGACCAGCAGCTGATCCATCATCCGCCGACGAGATCCGTTTGGACATTGTTCGATCACGCCCGGTCTTGAATTCCCTGTAACTCATTAGGATCGACGTGATACCCCATTGGCAACTCCGCCCTAATTGGCTCGTTCCGGGAGGACCTTGTTGAGCCAGGCGATCATTTGTTCACGATAGTTGGAGTTGAGCTTGCTCCAGCCTCCCATGCCATGTCCGCCGCCGGGGATGATGATCAGATCACACGTGTTTCCCAGGGCTTTCATTTTTTCCTGGAACCGGGCCGACTGCTCCAGCGGTACCTGTGGATCCTGGTCGCCATGAATCAGCAGAAACGGGGGCATTCCCTGGTGAAGATATGTTGTTGAGGACGTTTCACGCAGACGCTGCCATGCTGCGTCATTTAATTCCGTCAGCCCCAGCAGAGCCTTTGTCGAGCCACCCAGAATCTGGAAATGGCGGATCTGAAATTCACGGTCGTGGGCTCCATAGAACGGAACGACTGCCGCGACGCGCGTTCCATCAGCCGGGCGGGCTGCGACATAGGAAACGAGAAATCCTCCAGCGGATTCGCCAATCAGGGCAATTCGATTGACGTCGATGTTATATTCCCGCGCGTGGTCTTTCACCCAGCGGATGGCGGTTTCGACATCTTCCACGCAGGCGGGCCAACGATGCTGCGGCGCCAGCCGGTAATTGATGGTGAACCAAGCGAAGCCCGCCTTGCTCAACGATTCGAACAGCGGTTTGATGTAGCTTTGCTTGTCCCCCTTGGTGAAGCCTCCGCCATGAACCAGGATGCAGGCTGGAAATGGGCCGGGACCTTCGGGAACAAAAGCATCCAGCTTCAGGCTGACACCGTCCACCCGTGCATATTCAATATCCATCTGGACCGCCGAAAGCGGTGGGTCCGCGGCAAATCCCTTCGCTCCACTGGCCAGAAGCAAGGCGATTCCCAGGACGATCATGCAGCGTTTCATTATCAGACTCCGGATGTCAGTTTTTGATCTCCGCGACGGCGCGATGTGCGGTTTCGCGGAGGAAAGCCGCGAATTCCGGATCAAGTTTCTCTGGAACGAAGTTGTTTTTCGTGGCGTCCGCCTGGAAGAGGACTTCATAAAAGACGCAGCCACCCAGATATTCTCCCGCCAGATTGGCATGATGTCCATCCATCCCTAATGTTCTGGATCCCTTCTGGGTTTTCCACTGCCAGCCGACATGAAGCGAATGACGCTGGTCCGGCAGATTTGGAAATTTTGCGGTCGCGAAATCGAATTGTCTGTCCGGATAAAAGCCCCATTTCGGGTCTTGCGTGGCGAGATGGAAGGCATCGCCGACCGGAATCACCCCGACTCCCAGTTCTCCAGCAATGGTGAAATAGTCAGCGCGAAGTTTCTGATACATCTCCTCTTGAGTTTCCGGATTCCCGGAGCCTTTGGAGGGGGCGACAAACCAGGGATCATCAACACGATAGGCCCATGTCTCATGCATCAACAATCGGGCCTGGGGGGCGCCCTGACGGACAAATTCCTGCAATTGCGACGCAAAGGGGCGAAATGTTTTCAAATGGGGACTCAGGCGGCTCGCCTGCTGAATTGTCACCACGTCCCAGGGCTGTTCCGCCAGCCTTTCTTGCAGACTGCTCCCATCGGCATATTTTCCCTGGGGATCGTTGGGATTGGCCTGATGTTTCAAGGCTTTTGTGGCATGTAACTCCATGGACGCCCCGCCGACAACGACCGGGCGATGAATCAACTTGCAGCCTCCCGCAGTGGCCAGTTGATTGAGATACCGGGTCGCATTTTGCGAAAAACTGTTTCCAATAGTCATCAACCGAACGGTTTTCGGAGCCGATCCCTTTTCATCGGCCCCAAAACTCCGCGAAGCCATCAGGCCGGTGGATGCCACCAGAACCCAGATCAGCGACAAAAACGTCACTCTGCCTCGATGAAAAGCCGGCATCATCATGGTCTGAAGGATCCTTTGTGAAATGTTGTTGTGATTCGAGTCAATCAATGCATCTCTTCCGAAAGTGTATCGAGTCTTAGAGTCGAATTCATTCCACGGGTGGGAGTCCGTTGCCCCACCCCGCGCAGGATGCGCTGATTTGAGGAATGACAGATTCTCGCGTGGCGGAACGCCGCTCGGAGGGCATTGATCCGCTCTCCCTTCACCTGATTCATCCGGCAATTCCCCACTATCTTTCCCGTTCTTCAGGATGGTAAACTGTTTCTGACAGAATCCCGATTCCGTCCATGGATGATGACTCATCGCGAAGGCCCGAACCATGCCCCCTGAATTGCGACTGCCGGACGCACTTCTCCAGCAAATGCATCGACTCCGCAACCGGGTCGTGAGCGTGACAGTGGCGGGTGAACTGGGACTCACGCTACTGATTGTCTCCTTGCAACTGGGGAGCGTGCTGCTGCTCGATTTCCTGGTCGATCTGCCAGTTCTGGTTCGAGTTTTGTTGTTGATTTCCGTTCCAGTTGTCGCTACGGGTCTTCTTATCTGGAGAGTGCTGCGGCCGGTCCTGTTACGTTTTCGGGAACGGGAACTGGTGGTGCTTGTCGAAAAGGCCTACCCCGAGTTGCGGGAACGCCTGTTGTCACTGGTGGAGCTTCAGGAAAGCGCCGCGAAGGGGGAAGAGCAAAGTTCCGAACTGATGCGCAGCCTGCTGCTGCAACAGACCGTTGATTTCGCGAAAGGACATGATTTTACCGACGTTGTCGATGCGACCCGTTCCATCCGTTACTGCTGGATGGGAGTCGTGGCGCTCTTCGCCCTGCTGTTGCCGCTGGTTCTGGCGACAAATGCCTATGCGGTTCTGCTCTCCCGGTTTCTCAATCCATGGGGGGATTATGAACGACCGCAAAACCTGATGCTGATCATCGATGAACCGGATCGCGTGGTTGGGCGTGGGGACGATGTGACGCTGAATGTTCGTCCGGAGTGGCGGTTTCACGAAGGGACACTCCCGGAATCGGCCTGGCTGGAATGGGCCACACCCACCGGCGAAGAACAACGTCGTCGGCTCGACTGGAATGAAGCAGCGGGCCGCTTTTCAATTGTGCTGCCGCAGGTGAGCACCGACCTCGACTATGTCGTTTCCGCAATGGGCTCCCGCACCCGGAGACATCGCATCACCGTGGTGGATCGCCCGGAAATCCAGGAGTTTTCCGCCGATATCGTGCCCCCGGCCTATACCGGGGCAGCAGCCCTGCATCAATCGACCGTTCTTGGAGAACTTCTGGTTATCGAACAAAGCCGGATGAACTTTCAGTTGAAATTCATCAAGCCGGTCGTGAATGCGGAAATCATCTGGCTCAAGGAGGAACTGGAGAATCTTCCGGAGAAAGAGAACAAAGACAATCCACTCGCTCGAACTCCTCTTCAACTCGTGGATGACCACCGTTCCGGAAACGTGACAATGACCGCGACACTGGAAGGCCCATCGGGCCGCTTTCTCGTGAGAACTCGCGATGAACACGGACTCACCGCCCGCGTGGAAAATGTGTTCCGTCTCACCATCCAACCGGACATCCCCCCCACACTTGAAATTGCGGATCAGGAGCAACATGCCGCAGCTCGCCCGCAGGACGTGATCCGCATTCCCTTGCGGGCTACCGATGATTTTGGAATCGCCACGCTGGAGTTGCACTACGACGTGATGCGGGACGAGGGAAAGGAATCCGGCGTGATCAGCATTCCTCCTGATCAACTCGCGCAAAGAAACATTTCGCTCTCGCTGCCGCTCGATCTGGCAAGGTGGAACCTCATCAATGGATCGCAAGTCGCCATTCGGGCCCGGGCAACGGATGAGCGGCCTGTTCCCGGGCCGAATGAAACCTGGACCGGAACGCGCCTGATTCAAATTCAGGACGATGCCCGCCCCTATGGGGACCAGACGCTTGCCGAACAGCAGCATCGAGTCGATCAGGCAATGGAAAACCTGAAAGCCGAACTCGAACAGCAGCGTCAGGCAGCCCGGCAACTCCAGGCACAAACGCAAATTGATGCCGCTCGACACGAAGAATGGAAAGGGGATCGGAAAGCGGCGGAACTCGAAGCGAAAATTCAGGAATTGGGACAACAGATGCAACGGCTGAGCGCGGTCCTGGAAGACCAGCCCATCATGCAGCCGCTGGCTGAGAAAGCCCGGCAGATTGCCGAACGTGATCTGGCCCAGGCTGCCCAGCAAACCCGGGACGCCCGACAGACAACACTCCCGCAGAAACAACAGAAACTTGCCGAAGCGGCCCAGAAACTGCAAAACGCGCAGGAACAACTCAAAAAACTTCAGGATCAGCATCAGTCCCTCTCGCAGACACAGCGCGATCTGCTCGATCTGAATCGCCTTGCCGAGAACACCGAACAACTTGCCAATCAAGTCGACGAACTGATGCAGCGACAACCCCGAGTTTCCGATGGGACTTCACCCCCTTCTGCTGATCCCCGAATGGAAATGTGGAATCAGGATCATCAGCAACTGGTTGATCGCCACGAACAACTGGATCAGGATCTGGAAAAAATTCTGGCGGAACACCCGGACCTGCTCGATCGGGCGCGCGAGAACGTGGAATATCAACTCGCCCGAATTGGCGAACAGGCAGACCGTCTCGCCCGGCAACAGCAGTCGTTGGCGTCGCAATCGAAAGCAGCCGGCCAGAAACAGGCTCGAGAGACAAAACTCATCGAAAAGCAGAAACAGTTGCTTGAGGAAGAACGGAAACTGGCCTCCGCCTTGAAGCTCCCCGAATCCCCGAAGCTCCTTGTCAACGGAACCCGGGAAACACAGGCTGCCCGGGAACAACTGGAACAAGGAAACTTCAAGTCTGCCCAGGAGCAACATCAAGCTGCCGCGGAGCGTTTGAAAGAACTTGCGGAAGCACTGAAAGAAAATTCCCGACTTCCTGTTCATCCGCAACAGGCCGTCCGGGAGCTTCAACAACGCCAGCAGGACCTGGCGGAACAACTGTCGAAAATCCCTGCGAAATCTTCCCCTGCTGCGGATACTCAACTTTCGCGCCTGGCCGCGGAAGAGGTAGCTCTGAAGAATGCAATCGAAAATCTTCCGGAGACTCCCGCTTCAACGGAGATTCGCAAGCAGTTGGACTCTCACCTCCAAGAGGCTGGACGAAAACTGGCGGAGAGCGACCCTTCCGCAGCCCAGAGTCCGGTCAAGCAGGCTCTGGAAACATTCCAGAAACTGGAGGAGGCACTGAATTCCATGGAATCGGATTCGTCGGAACAGCAGGCCCATGCGGCCACGGAAGCGAAGGAGTCCAGAGAGCGCGCTCAAGCTCGTTCGCAAGAGCTTCAACAAAAAGCAGCGGACCTGGCGAAGCGCCAACAGGAACTCTCTCGAGAAATTGCCGCAGCGACCCCGCAGCGAGTTCCCAGCGAATCATCTTCCGGTTCATCCGGCGAGCCGGGAAAAACTTCCCCAGAAAAATCTCCTGCTGCGTTTCCGGAAATTTCAGCAAATTCGTCGAATCAACCGGCTTCGCCTTCAACTCCCAAATCACAAACGGAGTCACCAGCCAATCCACATCCCCCTTCTCCGAACCATCAATCAAAATTCGATGCATCTTCCCAGGAGTCAGAGCAATCATCGCCACGCGCTTCGTTGCCGGATGTCCAGGACGAAATGGCCGCACAAGCCCGGCAACTCGGAGAAGAGATTCGCCAGCTCGATTTGAAGAACGAGAAGATCAAGGGGGCTTCCACGGAATTTCCTAATATGGCCCGGGCGGCTGCGGAACAACTGTCCGAAGGAAATTTCGAAAAGGCAGCAGAATTCGCCCGGAAGGCCGCCGAAAAAGCGGAACAGTTTGCGGATTCGCTTTCCCAGCCTGATGGCTCTCCAGTGCCGGAACGTTTGCAATCCGCTGCCCGGGAAGCCAGCCAGCAACAACAGGCACTCGCGGAAAACCTGAAATCACTGGCGGAATCAAAACCGCAGCAGGACGCCTATCGCTCGGAACGTCAGGAACATCTGCAACAGCAGGCCGAACGACTATCCCACGAGCTGGGAAATCAGGCGGAGCAAATGGAATTGAAACAATTCGACCGGCAGGATCAAGCCGCCGCTGCCCGTTCCGCCCAGAAGGAATTTGACCAGGCGCGCCGGCAGATGCGGCAGGCACAGGCTGCTCAGCAGCAGGGAAATCAGGGACAATCCGCGGATGCGGGAAAGAACTCGGCGGAATCGCTTCAGAAAGCGGCCGATCTGGCACAGCAAGCAGCCGGCGGAGGACAGGCACACAAGCCGCCTCAATCCCCCGCGCAGGGAGAAGCGGGGCAGCATGTCGCGGAATCGGCTCAGTTTCTTCAGCAAGCTGGCGAACAACTGGCCCGCATGGGACAGGCCCGCCGCCAATCGCAGCAAAAGAGTTCCCAACGGGAACAAGCATCCCGGGAGAGTGACCAGCAGAATGAAAACGGAAACGGCTCTTCCGGTCAATCTCCACAATCCGGCGAGCAGTCCGATCAACAGGGGGTGGGGACTGAACAAGCCAACGCTGGTTCCTCTCAATCCGCGGCATCACAGTCATTAAGAGACGCTGCGCGGAACATGCGCGAAGCCGCTCAGCAACTGGGGTTGGCTTCGAATTCACAGCGTTCGAACGATCCGAACAATCAGTCCCAGTCTCCGGGGCGGAATCTAAACCAATCGACGGGAGGCATTCCCAACGAAACCGCTTCCAATGGAGAAGCGAACCTGGTTGAACTCGAAAAATCGCTGGGCAAAATGAGCGGCAGGAATTGGGGCCGCCTTCCCGGAAGTCTCAAAACAGAGTTATTCGAATCGGGCCGGCGAAACCGGGATGCTGTTTATGACGGATTGATACGCAAATATTTCGAAGACATTTCGAAAGTTCGACCAGCCCACCTCGATCCGCCCGCTGAGCGGGACGCCCGGTCATTTTGAAATCCTGACTCTGCAAACGGCCAGGATTCTCCGAGTCGGGTCCGTTGTAGAGATTATCTCTAATCCATCACAGTTGGCCGCACAACAACCCGGCACTTTTTGTGCAAAGCCAATCACACCAGGTTCCTCCAATTTCTCCTGTCAGCTGATCGCACAAATTCAGAAATGTTGTATCCTGAACCGTTCGATTGTCATCGTCCCCGAAAGATTTTCAGAGATCGATAGAAAATGAGCATCCTGCTCGAAAAGGAAACACGTTCATGATTGACCCCCGGATCTCGGGCTCGCTTCGTTCGTCTCCCGTTTCTGTTCTTTGCTCTCTGTTCCGGCCTCATTGTTTCGCGATTCTGATGCTGGGAGTTCTGTGCGGATCCGGCAGTCTGGCGACAGGTTTTGCAGCGGATCCCCCCGCGGAATCTTCTCCACGAAGAATTTATCTGGACGAATTCCGGCCAACTCCCATGCTCAAAGGGGAGGAACATCTCCTCACACGGGCGAAATTTCCCTGTGTGAATGTTCATTCACATCCCGGAACGTTGACCCGCGCCGAGATTGATGAAATGGTCCGGGTGATGGACGAGACCAACATCGCTGTCAGCGTCAGCCTGGATGGGGGAACGAATGGAAAATCCTTCGCGGACCATTACCACGAACTGATGAATGCTTATCCGGACCGGTTCGTGGTCTTTTTATGGATCGACTACATCGGCCAGGGGAATAAGCAGGACCCCCGCACCTGGGACGTGCATCAGCCGGGATTCGGCCTGCGGATGGCGGATCGCCTGAGTGATGCTGTCAAGCAGGGGGCCAGCGGACTCAAGGTCTGGAAGGATCTGGGCCTGTACATGAAAGATTTGGACGGCAAGATGATCATGCCGGATGATTCCCGTTTTGACCCCATCTGGGCCCGGGCGGGCGAACTGCATGTTCCCATTTTGTGGCACTGTGCCGATCCCCCCGCCTTCTTCACGGAAACCAATGCGAAGAATGAACGCTGGGAAGAACTTTACCGTCATCCGGAATGGAGCTTTTACGGACCGGAGTTCCCTTCACACCAGGAGTTGATGGCCGCCCGGAATCGCGTGATTGCCCGGCACCCGGAAACAACATTTATCTGTGCCCACATGGCGGAACTTTCCGAAGACCTCAAACAACTCGGTGCCGATCTCGACAAGTATCCCAATATGAATGTTGAAATTGCCGCCCGGATTTCCGAACTGGGACGCCAGCCCTATTCCTCTCGAAAGTTCTTTCTGCGTTACGCCGATCGGATTCTGTTCGGGACCGACGGCATCCCGCCGATCACCGAATTGATCCCCCATTTTCGATTCCTGGAAACCTGGGACGAATATTTTCCTTATGAAGACAATCCATTTCCTCCGCAGGGACTGTGGAATATTTATGGGATTGGACTTCCGGACGATGTGCTGAAAAAGATCTATTATGAAAATGCGTCCCGGCTGATCCCAGGCGTCGCACAAAAAGTCAAAGCATATGCCGAACATCATCCACAAAAGACAGCGGCAGCTTCTTCAATGAGTCTGTTCGACGGCAAAACGCTGACCGGCTGGAAAATTCTGGACGATGCCGGAAGCGGGGGGGCCGAAGTCAAACAGGGTTCCATTGTTCTGAAGCAAGGGGAGCCGATCACCACTCTTGTCTGGAGAGGAACCCAACTTCCCCGCGTTGATTACGAATTGACGATGCAGGCTCGCCGGGTCGACGGCACCGATTTCTTCGCGACCGTCACGTTTCCAGTCGAGAAAGAATATTGCTCATTAATCCTGGGGGGCTGGGGAGGAGGCGTCGTCGGCCTCTCCAGCATTAACGGGGCCGATGCTTCCGAAAACGAAACGACTGATTATCGCGATTTCGAACAAAATCGCTGGTACAAAATCCGGATTCGCGTCACAAAAACAGAAGTGCAGGCCTGGATCGACGACAAGCAGATTGTGAACATCAATCACGTCGACAACAGCCTGTCGGTGCGGATCGAAATGGAACGCTCCAAACCACTGGGACTTTCCAGCTATTATTCCACCGGTGAAATTCGCGATCTTCAGCTGTGCCCGATATCAGCACAACCGACCATTCAGGAGCAGTCTTCCCCGTGACACAGCAGCGTTTCATCCAGGCGGTCGCCTTCGATTTCGACGGCCTGATGTTCAATACCGAAGACGTTTTTCATCTGACCGGAACCGAACTGCTTCGCCGTCGCGGCAAGATCGCGACTCCCGAACTGTTTCATGCCATGATGGGACGCCGCTCCCACGAAGCCATTCAGGTGATGATCGACCAGATGCAACTGGAAGAAACCATCGAAGAACTGAGCCTCGAATCAGAACAGATTTTCGAAGCGTTTCTGGAACATCATCTCGCCCCCATGCCCGGACTTTTCGAACTCCTGGAAACCATCGAGACCCGCGGTATCCCCAAAGCCGTCGCGACCTCCTCCAGCCGGTCCTATCTGACCCGGATGCTTTCGAAATTTCAGCTTCTGGACCGCTTCGATCATCTCCTCAGTGGAGACGATGTCGTCCATGGCAAACCCCACCCCGAAATTTACCTGACAGCTGCCCGTAAATTGCAGGTCCGCCCGGAACAGATGCTTGTGATGGAAGACAGCGAAAATGGCACCCGGGCCGCCGTGGCAGCGGGGGCCTATGTCGTCTCGGTTCCCCATGATCACTCCCGACACCATAATTTCAACGGCGCACAAGGGATCGCGATGACATTGAACGATCCGATCATCATGAATCTCTTTTCAGAAGAACGTCCCGACCAGAACCCGGGAATGATTTGATGCGGCTGCTCGTCAGCGGCTGCCCCTGCTGGCGATACTTCGGATCGTTCATCCGATGCCTGGCGACTCGTGTCATCAACGATAGCCCGCTGAACGGGTTCTTAATGGGTACTTAAGGCCGGGGGGCCTGCTCGGACTCCCCCTTGAGTTCCTCATTTCACTCGGAAACGGAACTGTTCTGCAAGGTGAACTTAGGATCTTCCTGGATCAGCCCCCAGCCCCAGACCCCGGCAATCGAGCCGATCACCGGAGCCAGGAGATAGATCCAGACTTCTTTCAGGTGTCCGCTGACAATCGCCGGAGCGAGAGAGCGAATGGGATTCATCGAAGCCCCACAGATCGGCCCCGCGAAGAGAGCTTCCAGTCCGACCACAGCCCCGATGGCCACTCCCGCCATGATCCCCTTCTCTTTGGAACCGGTCGCCACAGTCATGACGGTAAACATCAGCATGGCGGTCAGGATGAGTTCCAGAACAAAGGACTGCCAGTAACTCCCCGCGGGAATCGTTGCTCCCAGGAATTCATTGTCCCAGAAAAGGATTCTCAAAAGCAGGCTGGCACTGAGGGCTCCCACCGCCTGCGCAGCGAGATAAGGCAGAATCCGGGAGGCTGGAAAACGGCGGGCCACCCAGAATCCGATGGTGACTGCTGGATTCAAATGCGCTCCGGAAATATCTCCCACCGCATAAATCATCGCCATCACCACCAACCCGAATGTGAGGGCGATGCCAACATGCGTCACGGTTCCTCCGGATGCCTGATTGGTAATAATCGCTCCGGTACCGGCAAACATCAGGACGAACGTTCCAATGGCCTCCGCAATCAGTCGATGCATGCATCATGCTCCCGTGGTCAATCATGGTATACGCTGCTCAAGTCGCCCTGCCGGATCGAGTGAGTTTTGCTGACGGCTCCGCGCTATTCCAGCCCACGTTTCTTAAACGATTCATCGATTTTCTTGTCAACGCCTGCCCGTATCTGATCGATGCTGAAACTGGCAGGCCGCTGGCTGGGAGGATATTCGACGAATGTTTCCAGAAATTTGGAAGTGCTGATCTGTCCAACCGCGATGACATAGGTGTTTTCCATTCGCCACTGGTCGTATCCGCTGCCGGAAATCGGGGCATGTTCGTACGGGTCCATGCGAAGATTGAACATGAGTGGGACGCGGCGTCTGGTGAATGGATTTGCCCAGATGTCGAACTGGCCCGGCTGACGCTGTTCTTCGAAGACCAGTTTCCAGTCTCCCTTTCGCAAGGCAACCAGGTCGCCATCATCGTTGAAGTAAAAGAATTCCGTGCGGGCACTCTTGTCTGTTTTGCCGGTGAGATAATCGAGCTGATTGAAGCCGTCGAGATGGTTCCGGAATTTTGTATCGCTTCCTTCCGGTTGCCAGCCTTTCAACAAACGATCCTTGACATCGAGATCGCCGGCGGCGGCCAGCAGCGTGGGGAACCAGTCCAGCCCGGAGACGAGCCCGTTAGAGATTTCACCTGCTTTGATTTTCCCCGGCCAGCGGATCATGGCGGGCACTCGGAATGCCCCTTCCCAGTTGGTGTCTTTTTCGGAACGGAACGGAGTGGTGGCCGCATCGGGCCAAGTGAAAGCATTCGGCCCGTTATCAGTCGTGAAGATCACGATGGTGTTATCGGCGATTTTCAAATCATCCAGTTGCTTCAACAGTTTGCCAACATTCGTGTCGAGTTCGATCATGCCGTCGGCATAGTCATTTCCGGGCATTCCGCTGATCCCTTTGTGGGACTCACGGATGTGAGTGAAAACATGCATCCGGGTGAAGTTCATCCAGCAGAAAAACGGCTTCTCCGCTTTCGCCTGGCGTTCCAGGAAATCCAGGCAGGCCGCTGTGGTTTCATCGTCAATGGTTTCCATCCGCTTGCGATTCAAGGGGCCGGTATCTTCGATTTTTCCATCGGCACTGCACTTGAGGACACCGCGCGGACGATAGGCTTTGATAAATTCCGGATCATTTTTTGGCCAGTAAGGGCGTTCCGGCTCTTCTTCGGCGTTCAGGTGGTACAGGTTGCCGAAAAACTCATCGAATCCGTGATTCGTCGGCAGGTATTCATCCCGGTCTCCCAGGTGATTCTTGCCGAACTGGCCGGTGGCATAGCCCAGGGGTTTCAGTGCCTGAGCGATGGTGATGTCCCCTTTTTGAAGGCCGACTGTGGCTCCTGGGATTCCCACCTTGCTGAGCCCTGTCCGCAGGCATGACTGGCCGGTAATAAACGTGGAGCGTCCCGCGGTGCAGCTGTTTTCCGCATAATAGTCGGTGAACAGCATCCCTTCTTTTGCAATGCGATCGATATTTTTTGTCCGGTAGCCGACGAGGCCATGTGTATAAGCACTCAGATTCGATTGCCCGACATCGTCCCCGAAAATCACCAGGATATTGGGTTTTTTCGATTGGGCGCGAACCAATTGTGGAGCCATGACCAGAAGCACTCCGCAGAGCGCCCATCGAAGCGGTTTGAACATGGTTTTTTCCCACCGTGAAAGAGAGTTCGGAAAGAGTTACCAATTTGAATTGAACATATCTGTGAAGAATCGCTGGTGGATTTTCAATGGATTGTGGGAAAATTCAACGATCCCGCAATTCCGGGAAAATCACGTTCCAGTCTGTCTTCATATCAATCACAAGCCACCCTTGCCGGGGGGCAGCATCAAGTCCCTTGTCCAACCGTCCGACGGAGCTGTTGCGGTCATAGGCGTATTCTCGCTCGGCATCCGTGTGGTGGACGATCATTCCCAGCCGCGCCCCGGGGCCGGTGGTTGTCCATTGCAGCATTTCCAGGTCGCCATCGGAGTTTCCGAAGGCGGCAATCGGCCGGCGCCCGATAAATGTTTGAATCCCGATCGGTTTCCCCTGCTTGTCATCAATCAGGCCAACTTTGGCAAGTTTACGCAGGACCGGATGCCCCGCTTCGAATTCCCAGGCAAGTTGTCCGTAACTGCCAATCACTTGTTCGGGAGGAATTCCATAGACCGATTCCGTCCAGGGACGCATAAATTCCATGCCCCCTCCGGAGACGATGTAGGTTTTGAATCCGTGAGCCCGCAAATACTCCAGAACTTCGAGCATGGGCTGATAGGACAGCGTGGTATATTTCCGCTGAAAACGGGGATGTCGCGCCTGTTTCAGCCAGCTGGTCACACTCTCCCGAAACTCATCGACCGTCATTCCCGCATGGGTGGCCGCCATGAGTTCAAAGATTCCTTTCTCACCCAGGGCCATCATCCCATGGGGATCATCCCGAAGTGCGGAAGCAAACGGTTCCTGGGTGGTCCATTCCGGATGGCTGGCGGACAGAACCCGGATACGGTCCATGGTGAACCGGGCCTGAACATACATCGGGGATTCACACCACAATGTCCCGTCATTATCGAACGTGGCGATTCTTTCTGCGGGGGAGACAAATTGAGGACTGCCGGGAGTCGTGACCCGCTCGACAAAGGAGACAATGGCCTGCCGTGTCGCCGATTCATTCCAGGAAGGCAATACTTCCTGTGCGGCAACCGATTCCGGCAACAAGGCCAAAACGCCCATGCCCCCCCAAAGCCAAAGCCCTGTTGCCCAGCAAAGACAGGAGATTCGAAGTGACATGCGATGCCCAGTGAAATGACATGAGCGAGGATGTCGGTCATTATGCCAACTGGGCGAAGACTTGAACAGTTTCCCGGACATGCGTGTCACGGCTTCGAGACCAAATCCTGTGCACCGTCCTCATCATTAAAAATAACGGATGCCCTGGCAAATCTCCGAAGACATCTTGCCGTCATCTGGACGAAGCGATATACTTTTGCCATTCAGACAAAACTGCTGATCGGCAAGTGGGCAATTGAACAGTTTGCCATTGGTGGTTTTTGGCCTCGACTCGGTTGGAGCGCTCTTTCGTTTCTTGCCGCGAAACGGCCCCACCGCCGCGAATCATCGCGAACAATCTGCTTTCAAAAAGCTGACCACAGGTTGTGGCTTAGCCTCTTTCAAGAAGGTGGAGATTCTGTTTTTTGCGGCCGCCACAAGAACGCATTCCGTTCAGATTGTGGTGTAACAACATTGTTGTCGGAGGAATTCGAACGCTGCGCATACTTCTCCTGCGTCTGCCGGACGATTTGTTTCTGAAGACAAAAGTGGACACATTCTCAATGTGACATTCTGAATGCCGGTATTGTCGCTGTGCGTGAGTTTTCCGGTGTCCCGAAATGGGAGGCCTTCATCTCACCCGTGACGTGCGTTTTTGTCAGACTGCGAACATCCCGGGCTGGGTCATCGCATCCTGGCACGTGACCGAAGACGAAATGGAATATCTGTTTTCGTCCCGCATGGTCCGTGGGCGAACTTTCGCCTGGCCCATCCTCTGCCGCATGGCAGGGGAATCATTTTTGAATGGATTGCATATGGCGTTTCCGGAGCGAGACCGTTGCCGCAATCCTGATTTTCACCCGAATAGAATTGATCTTGATGTTATTTTCTGATTTGAATCTTCTTCCCGAACTCCATCAGGCACTGGCTGAAGTCGATTACACCACCCCTACGCCGATTCAGGCACAATCCATTCCACACCTGCTCGATGGCCGGGATTTGCTGGGATGCGCCCAGACGGGAACCGGAAAGACCGCTGCTTTTGCGTTGCCGATCCTGCATCGGCTGGGATTGGAACGGGAACGCACGATTCCCAATTCTCCTCGAGTCCTGATTCTCGCCCCCACGCGCGAACTCGCCTCACAGATTGGTGATAGTTTTTTGACTTATGGCCGCTTTCTAAAAATTCGCACAACGGTGATTTTCGGCGGAGTGGGACAGGGGCGCCAGGTGCAGTCACTCAACCGGGGGGTGCATGTTCTCGTCGCCACGCCCGGACGCCTGCTGGACCTGATGAATCAGGGGCATCTTTCGCTGGACAAGTTGAAAACATTTGTCCTGGACGAAGCGGACCGGATGCTTGACATGGGCTTTCTGCCGGATTTGCGGCGGATCATCGCCAAACTGCCCAGACAGCGGCATTCCCTGTTCTTCTCTGCGACATTGCCCGGAAAAGTTGCCGAGTTGGCCGAAGGGCTGTTATCGAATCCCGTGAAGGTGGAAGTCGCGCCGCAGTCGTCCACCGTCGAGCTGATCGATCAGCAGGTACTGTTTGTTCCGCATGTGGAAAAAGGCTCGTTGTTGACCAGTATTCTGAACGGTCCGGGTGTCGGCAAATCCCTGATTTTCACACGCACCAAACGCGGAGCGGACAGACTCGCCCGGCAACTCTCCCAGCAGGGAATTCAGGCGGAAGCGATTCATGGAAACAAGTCGCAGAACGCCCGGACCCGGACACTCGACCACTTCAAGTCCGAAAAGCTGGATGTGCTTGTGGCGACCGACCTGGCTGCCCGCGGGCTGGATGTGGAAGGTTTGACCCACGTAATCAATTACGAATTGCCCATGGAGCCGGAATCCTACGTCCATCGGATTGGACGAACCGGACGAGCCGGGGCCAGTGGAATTGCCTATACGTTGTGCGATGCCACGGAGCGAAGCCAGCTCCGGGCAATCGAAAAACTGATTCGTCGCGCGGTGCCGGTTCATCCCGACTATCCAGATCGGTTTCCGGCTGGAGCTGGTCACACGCGCGCTCCTGCGTCAGGCGGGGGGCGGCGTCCATCCAGCGGTGGCGGACGCCAGCGCAGACAGGGACACTCCGCGGGAGGACAGGGAGCCGGCGGCTCTCGTTCCACAGGGGGGAACAAGTCCCGGAATAAACGCTATGCCCGCCCTTCGCAGTCCCGGTGACAGAAACGGGAATCACGAACACGCCTCATCGGATGAAAAGGTTTCCCGATGAGGCGTGTTCACTTTCCACCCGTTGCAAAACGAGAATTTTTGCCCGGAGATCCGGAAGCAATCCCGGGCAGTTCTTTCTGAATGGCAAACGTTCAAAATTTTTTCCTCGCATGAAAAGTTTGCGCTGCCGGAAAGATTTTGATGGCAGCCGGAACAAGCGGGTTGCCCCGGGAAATTTTATCCCCAGCAACGGATTTCAGGGATCGCGCGAGTGAAACGGGATAGACAGGTTCTGCCAGCTTCCCCGGACGGAATGTGACGGCTGTAGGGCTGAGAAACTCGCTCACGCCGGCAGGTTTTACGTAAGGCTCGCAAATTCATTATTCGGAATGCATTCCGCAGGCGTTGCGACGGCGTTGTTTTTCGGCAAATCCCCGGGTGAATCTTTTTTTCATCAAGTTCGGGTCTTGTGCTCTTTTGCCACCCATGGCATTGTGACGTAGGTTGAAGCATGTCTTCACCAGAATGGAACGGGTGAACGTTTCTCGGTCACGAGGAACAGCTTTCCAAGGACGGTCGACCTGAAATCATCCAACAGCTGCCAGTGAAGGGGAGCAGAATGGATTTGACGACCATCATGGACCGGTCCCGCAAGAGCTTGAATTCTCTGATTTATCTCATGGCCTGCCTGGTGCTGATGAGCCCCGGTCTGGCCCGTGCGGAAGAAACGCCGCCCGATGCCCAGACAGCACTTGCCGCCGGGGCTCGCCTGGAAGAACAGCGGAACTGGAAAGAGGCGGTGGCGGTTTACAAGAAAGCCGTCAAGCAATGGCCGGACCAGGAATCGCTCGCCCGGGGGCTGCGGCGTTCGCAGTTTCAGTTCTCAGTGGCCCGGCGATACGCTGACAACACATTTCTCGCTACGCTCAAACCGATGTCCCGCGATGTCGCATTGAGCCTGTATGACGACGTGCTGACCAATATTCAGACGTATTATGTCGATCCGATCAATACCACGTCCATTGTCGCCCATGGAACCGAAAGCCTGTGGCTGGCACTGGGAAATGATCGTTTTCTGGAAGAGAACCTGTTCGGCGCCTCGGACGAACGTATTCAAAAACTCCGCCGCGACCTGTATGAGAAATACTGGAACAAGCCGGTCAACGGCCAGCTCGGGGGCCGGCAACTGGTCATGGAAGTCTGCGACCTGTGCCAGCAGAATGTGGGACTGGCCAATGGTCCGGTTGTGATGGAATACGTTTTCGGAGCATGTAACTGTCTGGATGATTACTCCAACGTACTCAGTCCCGGAAAGAAGCAGGATCTGTTCGGAAATATCAAGGGAGAATTTGTCGGGATCGGCATTGTCATGGACGCGGAAACGGGAAAAGGGATGAGTCTTTCACAGGTCTTGCCGGAGAGTCCGGCGGCAGAAGGGGGACTGCGACGGGGAGACTATATCGTCGGTGTCGATGGCCGGGATGTCCGTAATCTCTCGACCGAGGAAGCCGCCGGATTACTGGCGGGCCGGTCCGGCAGCAGCGTGAACCTGGAAGTCTCCCGACAGAATCGGTCCACGTTCCATGTCACCTGTACCCGCCGCGAGGTGAAAATCCGCAGCATCCCCATTTACAAAATGATCGATACCACCCGGGGCATCGGCTATATCCAGATGACCGGCTTCCAGCAAAGTACCGTCACGGAAATGGACGAGGCACTCAATGATCTCTCCCGGCAGGGAATGCGTTCACTCGTCTGGGATCTGCGGGGAAATCCTGGAGGATTGCTCACAGCCGCGATTGAAGTGCTCGACCGGTTCCTGGAAGAAGGGGTGATTGTTTCCACCCGGGGGCGGGCCAGCGACCAGAACATGACTTATACCGCTCACCGGCCCGGAACCTGGAATCTGCCGATTGTGCTCATCATTGATGAACACAGTGCCAGCGCCAGCGAAATCGTGGCAGGAGCCATTCGCGACCATCAGCGGGGAACAATTGTCGGGCGGACGTCGTTTGGAAAATGGAGCGTGCAGTCCATCTTCGACGCCCGCTATTCCACCGCAATTCGCCTGACAACGGCCAAGTTCTACTCGCCGCATGGAAACAATTGGAGTAAGATTGGCCTGCAACCGGACGTGATTGTCCAGAATGGTTCGGAAAATCATGTGCTGGGAGAGGTGGATCTCGAGAACGATCCCGATCTCCGCGAAGCCCTTCGCCAACTCCAGGGACCCGATATCACCAAGAAATGACTTCGTCCCGAAAACCTGCCAGCGATCAACTTCCGGCCTGGCTGGCAGGAGCGGGAAAAAGTTCTCCCCGGTTAGTATGGCATGTTCCGCTTCGGGGAGAATCCGGTGTGCTGAGCGCCGGCCTCGAAAACGGCACGTTGTTCGTCTGCCAGGGAGATGGACAACTCGCCCGCTATGACGCCCGTGGCCAAATTCTATCGGTGGTCCAGCTTCCCGTTCCCCCCATCACCCTGTGCTGGAGCGCGGACGGCTCTCAAGGAGCGGTTCTGCTGGAAGACCGGACGGTTTTCCGGCTGGACCGGAATCTGCAACAAACGCATGTCCTGGAACTCCCCGAACATTGTCTGGGGATGGCAATTTCTCCTTATGGAAATCATCTGGCTGTTGCTCTCCTGAACGGAATAACGACGATCTATAACGACCGGGGCCGCCGAATTGCCCGGTTCGAAACGATTCGCCCGATGGCATCGCTGGAATTCTGTTGCTGTGAACCGATCCTCTTCAGTTCCGCGGAGCACGGATTGGTTTGCTGCCACAATCTCACCGGAGCGATGATCTGGCAACAGTCGACATGGTCAAATGTGGGAAACATCAGCGTGACGGGGGCCGGCGACATGATCTACCTGGCGAGCTTCAATCATGGTATTGAAGCTTTCGACGGCGATGGCGCCGCGGTCGGATCTTATGTTCTCGAAGGGACTGTCAGCCGTGTGCGGGCCACGTTCGAACCCCATCGACTGATCGCTGCGACGATGGAACGCTCGCTGAGTTGGCTCAGTTCCAGCGGCGAACTGTTGTGGTCCACGACGGTGGACGGCGATATTGTCGATCTGGTTTGTGATCCACTCGGACAATGGGCCATTGCCTGGATTGCCGGACAAGGTCTTTACCGCCTCGACTGGGGGCATTGATCCGGATCAGGCATGAAAACCGGACGACCTGCTTAAGTCATCGCAGATTCTCTTTGAATCCCGGAACCGCTTCCAGGATTTTGCGGAGCCGCATAATGGCCCGCACATATCGCAGACTGGCCGCCTGTTCGGAAATGCCTAAAGCGCCTGCGGTTTCACTGTTGGAGAGTTCTTCGAAATGCCGCAGGGCCAGCACTTCGCGGTCCAGTTCTCCCATCCCTTCCAGGGCCACGTTCAGTTGTTCAGCCAGTTCCTGACGGACCATGGCCTGGCTGGGAGAGGTGAACTTTCCCAGAAGCTGATGCGAAAGCAGAAAAGAACTGGACGCTGCTCCCCAGCCTCCGGACAACGAGCGTTCCCGCTTCGCGTCGCGGGCCTGGGTCCCCAGATGCCGGCGGTGAACATCGATCAGCGTCTGATTGACCACCAGCCGCAACCAGATGAAAAACGATTCCGGCGAGTCCTGCAGGAAATGTTCAATCCGTTTTTCCGCGTCGAGATAGGCTTCCTGAAGCACGTCATCCGGATCGATCCGCCCCACCAGCCTCTGGTCCATCCGGAAACGGACGATCCGTTCCAGGCGGTCGCGATAGTGGGCAAACAAATGCGCGAGCGCTTCCCGGTCACCATGAATGACTTCATTGACCAGTCGTTCGAGCGGCAGTTCACCGGCGGGAGAAGGCATGGATCTCTATCGATTGATTTTGAAGCAGGCACTCTGGAATGCGGGAGGGCCAGATGGCCATGGCTGGGGCGATGTCATTTCAGCTTAGCTTCACCCGCTTCAAAAAAGAACTTCCCGGCGCTCCCGCCGAAAAATCCAGTTCAATTGGATTCGGGCCTCTTTCCACCACAGGCATCTCTTCCTCAGCTGATGCTGTGCCGGCAAGCCGGACCGGAATGTCCCGTTAACAGCGTGCGGTATAGCTGATTCAAAGAGCCTTGTCTTCACTTTTCCGGAGAGAAATTGCCCCGGAGAACCGCAAACCCGCTTTCGGGAATGGTCTGTTGCATCGGGAAGAAATTTCCGTTGACAAACGGCATCCAGCAGCAGGCCCCCCCGCTTTTCTCCCGTGCTCTGAAAATTTCAGCGGGGAGATGGGACAAGCGCGCGTCTTCCAAGCTAGAATCGGCTTTCTTTCCTGTCTGATCCGTTGCATGATGTCCTCCATTTTTCCCGCCGTTGACGACCTGACGAATCCATTACTGACAGGACCATTACGGAAGACCGTCTTTTTCCTCGCTCTTCCGGTTCTTGGCGAACAACTTCTGAATTTCCTGGTTGGTTTTTTCGATGTCTGGCTGTCGGGCCATCTGCCGGGAGCCGTCCGGACGGAAGCCACGGCAGCTGTGGGTGTCGCGGCCTATTCCAGCTGGCTGGCAACCCTGATTTTTTCTCTGGTTGCCACGGGAACCACCGCGCTGATTTCACGGGCCTGGGGAGCGGGGAATTTCCAGGAAGCCAACCGCGTTGCCAATCGTTCGGTGGTCCTTTCCGTGCTGATGGGGCTGTTGTTCATGGCCCTGGTCGTTCCCTTTGCCAGACTCATGGTCGTCAGCATGGGTCTGGAAGGCCGTGCCGCCGAGATCGGCGAACGTTTCTTAAAAATCGACTCGATCGGGCTGGTGTTTGCCTCCATCAGCCTGGTCATTGCCGCTGCCATGCGGGGGTGCGGCGACATGCGAACTCCCATGTGGATTTTTGGAGTGGTGAACCTGCTGAACGTCTTTTTCTCGTCCAGTCTGGTCTATGGCTGGGGACCGTTCCGCTCGCTGGGCGTGGACGGAATCGTTGTGGGGACAGTGATCGCCCGGGTGTCCGGCGGACTGATTTTTCTGGCCTGTCTTGGACGAGGAGTGAAAGGGCTCTGGCTGGACGTCAGGGAATTGCATCTGGGAGGAGAGATTATTGGCCGCATTTTGCGGATTGGCGCTCCCGCTGCTGCGGAAGGAGTGGTGATGTGGCTGGGACACGTCGTGTTTCTTCGAATGATTGCCAGCCTGGGAGAAACCCCATTCGCCGCTCACATTGTGGGTGTACGGGTGGAAGCGTTGACGTATCTCCCCGCCGTCGCCTGGGGAGCGGCCGCCGCCACAATGGTGGGCCAATCGCTGGGAGCCGGGAATCCAGACCGGGCCTATCGCGCCGGACAGGAGGCGGCCTGGCAATGTACGATTTTTGGTCTGGCAATTACGCTCTGGTTTGTACTGGATGCAAAAAACATTTATGCCCTGATGCATCAGGACGCTGCCGTTGGAGCCGTGGGAAGCTTTCCGTTCCGGATTGTCGGACTGTTCCAGATTCCGCTGATTCTTTCCATCGTCTACAGCTCCTCATTGCGAGGGGCCGGAGACACGGTCTTTCCTCTGGCATCAGTGATCTTCACCACCTATATCGTGCGGCTCCCCATTGCCTACTACTGTGCGGAAGTTCTCCAGATGGGACTGATGGGGGCCTGGATGGGAATGAATCTCGACATGCTCGCCCGCGGCATTCTGGCCGCGTGGTGGTTCACCTCCCGACGCTGGATCAAAATCCGCGTGTGAAACAATGGCTGAAAAGGCAGTCGCTGGGGGAAGGACCGGCTCCTTTTCCATTCAGGTTCCACGGGTATTTCCAAACAGCTCGATATGCAGACGGGGAGCAACCTGCCAGCCCCGCGCCATGGCAGCCGGTTTGAGCCAGTCCATCTTTTCCCGTAACAACAAAAGATCGGTCCCCTGCGGCATGAGATAGACCTTTTCGGATTGCACGTATGGAAACTCCCCGAGATAGGCAGCCACATCTTCCAGATCTTCCGGCTCGTCGATCACGAATTTGAACTGGTAATCGTAATTTCGCGTGAGTTGACGGATGACATCGGGCCGATGCCTGCGGGCGTTGTGGCGCTGCTCCCAGACGGTTTCTCGCGGAATGGAGTTCTCCCGCTTGGGGCTGATGGAAATCAGGTCGGCAGCGACTTCTCGATAGACCGTTCCCGCGGTTTCAATCGTAATCACGAATCCCTTTTCCCGCAGACGCTGAGATAAGGGAACAATCTCGGGTGTCAAAAATGGTTCGCCGCCGGTGAGCACCATATGCCCGGCGGAGTAGCAGGATGTTTCTTCCAGCAGGCTGTCGATGGAGCGCTCAACTCCTTCCGGAGTCCATGAGGTATAGGGGGTGTCGCAGAACCAGCACCGAAGGTTGCAGCCGGAAGTCCGGATAAAACCGCTGGGGACTCCCATGTAGCGGCCTTCGCCCTGGACCGACTCAAAGACTTCCGAAATCCACATGCTCTTTAACCATGAATGAACGTGCTAGTGGTGCTTCAAACCTGAGTTGACAGGTTCGATGATGGGGTAGAGCCGTTTGAGTTTGGTTCGTGCCTGATCAGTGGTGAATTGCCAGTCGATTTGGGACTCTGTGGCGTTGCGATGGG
>Ga0182738_1000310_pt1 | contig 73318 bp, 52 predicted proteins | sample eDN5th30CBELigMG_FD_128876 | JGI IMG/M metagenome (GOLD analysis project Ga0182738, IMG submission 128876) | Enriched Miracle-Growth compost microbial communities from Emeryville, California, USA - eDNA 5th pass 30_C BE-Lig MG (version 2)... ... | reverse complement strand
GGCAATGCCTGAGCGTAAAAATACGCTGAACCAGTGTTCGTTTCCGGCAGCATCAAAACGAGGTCTCCAGCGAAGCTGATTTCGTGATCCATAATTCAAGAGAGAACGGAACGCAAATGCTACCCCCCCCCCCCAGAATCTCCAGGTTGACATAAGACGCTGGTCGCGTGTTTGTCGTTCTTCAGGGTTCACGCTGATCGAACTCCTGGTGGTGATCGCGATTATTGCCGTATTGATTGCGTTGTTGCTGCCCGCAGTCCAGCAGGCCCGCGAAGCAGCCCGCCGCAGCCAATGTAAAAATAATCTGAAGCAATTCGGTCTGGCACTCCATAACTATCATGATGCCGCGAATGTTTTTCCATTCGCCAGCACCTTTACAGATGCCGATGCTACAAATACTAGTACGACTTATCTGTATAGTCAGCCGAAAACACAATGGTTCCGAATGGTTTTACCCTACCTGGATCAGGCAGCGCTTTATCAGCAATTCACTCCCAAGTCGACGGCGGACAATTCCCTGGCTGGTCCGAGCGGCCTGACGAATCTCCAACTGATTCAAAATAAGTTTTTTCCGGTGGCCACTTGTCCGAGCAATCCGTTATCCGGATCCGGAAAACCGGTCAACCTGGATAATTTTTCCGATATCGGAACCGGTATTCGCGTGCAGGAAAGCATGTATCGGATTGTCGGCGGTCCCATGCAGCCGGATGGGGATGCTCAGGATTGTGGAACGACAGCGACGTTTTGTCGGCTCAATACAAACGGGATTCGTTCCGGATGGACGCGACCTCATCTCAATGGCAAGGGGGGAGTCGGAATGGGAAATCGTGGAGTGGGGAATGTTCGCATTGGCGATGTTACGGATGGATCCAGCAATACATTATTCATCGGTGAGACAAAACCGCACTACAATCAATATGGAGCCATGTGGGCCGTCAATGTCCCCATGAGCCTGTTTCACCTGAAGTTGAACAGTTCGTTCCTGGAAGCTCAGATTGCGGTCAATCAGAGCACCTGGCAGCGTGGATCGGGACATGCCAGTTATCATACCGGAGGAGCACATTTTCTCTTTGTGGACGGCTCGGTTCACTTCCTCAGCGACAACATTGATTATCCCACTTACTGCTATCTGGGCAATCGGATGGATGGGCAGACGCTGGGTGAGTTCTAAGTGCCGCGAACAAAACCTCTCCGACAGCGAAAATTTCCTGTCCACGAGCGGAACGCGATCCGTTTTGTCAGGGGTTCTAAAAATGTCGGGCATCACAGAATTTTTGTCCGCAGCCCTTGGATGGGGAAGGTGATTCCCAATTGATGCCTCCGATTCGCCAGGCGGTGCATGACCTGCTCCGGGGGCTGGCTGCACGACTCGAACCGGTCTTTGTTTCCTTTCTCAATCTCTTCGTTGAATCCGATCCATGAGACAACTTCCCTGTTCAACACGATTCCGATTCACCACCTTATTCCTGAATTGTCTTATTGTCGTCGGCGTTCTTTGTGGGTGTGGCGGGAATCAGGAACGAGTGCCGGTTCATGGTCTGGTGACGCTCGATGGGAAACCGCTTCCCGTCGGAACGGTTTCCTTCATGGGTGAGGGAGGATATGCTGTCGCATCGGGGGATATTCACGAGGGAAAGTATACCGTCAGTGAATCCGGCAATCGCCGGGGGATTCCGCCGGGAACGTATGGCGTTCGGATTACTTCCTGGCTGGAACAACCTGGTGCGGAATTGCCGGGCGGGGGATTTGCCGAAGGAAAATCAGCGATCCCAGTGAGATACTCCGAGCCGAAGACTTCGGGGTTCACCGCTGACATTCAACCGAATCATGTGCAGTTTGATTTTGAGCTCCGTTCAAAATAGCGAACCCTCAACGTGAAACTGGCGGGGAAGACGGGACTTGCCGCAAGTCAGCGAATCTCCCTCGTGAGCCGGGCCAGAGACAGAGCGATCACATCACGATGAACTTTCGCCAGATTCTTCTCCTGTGTGTGGCGATCCTCTTGCCGGTGGGAACCTGGTGGTCGCTGGGAGCGCTTCCCCGGCTGGTCCCGGAACCAATTCCTTATTCGGGGGGAACGTCCTATCCTGCTTCCCCATTATCCTTTCAGCGGATCAATGTCGGTCCGGAACCGGTCGGCCTTCCCCGGATCACCAATGTGCAGATTCTGGATTTTGATGGGGATGGACATCCGGACATTCTTGCCTGCGACTCTGCCCGCAGTTGTCTTTCCCTGTTCACGCGGAATGCTGATGGCAGTTGGCAGGAAAAGATTCTGATTGAAGACCTCGCGGCTCCTGCGCATGTGACCGTGGCCGACATGAATGGAGATGGCGAACAGGATTTGCTGATATCGATTCTGGGAAATCTGTTGCCGGATGATGGCGTTATTGGCCGCGTTGAACTTCACGAGCAGGTGAACGGCGGATTCGTCCGGCACGTGATTCTTAACGATGTTCGGCGTGTTGCGGATGTGCAGGCGGGCGATCTGGATGGGGACGGGGATCTCGATCTGGCGGTGGCGGTTTTCGGGTACGTTCGGGGATCGGTGCTGTGGCTGGAGAATCGGGGGGACCTGAAGTTCCGGGATCACGAACTTCTCAATGCCCCGGGAACAATTCATGTTCCCATCGTGGATCTGGATCACGACGGCGATCTGGACATTGCCGCGATTGTTTCCCAGGATGAAGAAGAACTCTGGGCGTTCGAGAATCTGGGACAGGGAGAATTTCAACCGCGACGATTATGGTTCACGGTGAATTACGATCTTGGCAGCGCGGGGCTGGTGGCCAGCGATCTCGACCAGGATGGGGATATCGACCTGATCGTCCCGGCCGGGGATAACCTGGAAGATCTCGATTCTTATCCGCAGCCCTATCACGGATGTTACTGGTTCGAAAACAAGGGGGACTGGACATTTTCTCCCCGCCGCATTTCCAATCTCGGGGGGACTTATGCGGCTGCAACTGGAGATCTTGACGGCGACGGCGATCTGGATGTGGTGCTTGTCAGCATGACGAATGCCCGTGATCGCCCCGAGACCGCGAGTCTGGTCTGGCTGGAGAACGACGGAAATTCTCAGTTTCGCACCTGGCAGATCGACAGCCAGCCGATTCATCTCGTGACCGTTGCGGTCGGCGATTTGAATGGGGATGGCCGTGACGATATTGTTGCGGGAGGCCTGAATCTGCAAAAGCCGTTTCAGCGGATGGGACGTGTCTCCGCCTGGATCAACCAGCCCGCGGAGGATGCGTTGTAATGCCTGCCATCCGTTCGGGCGGATTCATCCGTGGAGCATCTCCTTCTCTGGACAATGATTCCATTCCATGCCACGTTTCACCGTGATCCTGCTGATTGTCGTTCTTCTTGAGGCCATTGCCTGCGGGACCGTGATGGTACGAAAGATGTTCCGGGTGGAGCCCCTGCTCCCGCCGGTTCACTGGGACGATCCACTCCTTGAGAAAGAACTCTCCGGGGTGGCGGAACGGGCCCGGACGGGAAATTCAAAGGCATGGCAGACATGGGGCGAGGCACTTCTCGGCCAGGGATTTTATCACTATTCCGAAATTGCTTTCCGGCAGGCGTTAAAACTCGATCCGCGAAACCACGAAGCCCGCTTCGGACTCGCCTTCTGTCTGGACCACATGGGCCGAATGGAAGAAAGTGTTCATGAATACGGACAACTCGCTGCCCTGAGAACACGTGGTGAAATCTTCGAAAAGCTGGGAACCGACAGCCAATATGCCCTGGGATGCAACCTCCTCCGTGAAGAAAAAGCTGCTGAAGCGGAACAGGCCTTTCGACAGATTGCGGACGATCCGCGGGCAAAATACCAGATTGCCAAGCTCCAGATCCGTTCCGGCCAGGCGGAAAAGGCGCAGGTGGATGATCTTCCATTCTCGCAGGAATCTCTCTTTCTCCAATATCGTGCCGCCCTGGCATTGAACCGGAATGCGGAAGCGATTCAGGCAGCTGATCAGCTGGAACGGGCCACAAAGCGGATCCTCCTGCATTTTAATACCGATTACGTGCGTCCCTTTTATGCGCAGTACGGCCTGGAACGAATCATTCAGGACTACAATCAGCTGATTTTCTCGAAAAACATGGATCGTCTGAGGGAGACACTGGACAAGATCTTCGTACAGGTCCGCCACCTCCGTTCCCCTTATGCCAAACTTGCCCTCCAAAGCATGTTGGACGTGGAACTTCAACGAAAAAATGCGGAGCAGTTGCGGAATCTCGTCCAGCAACTCAGAGATTTCGGAGAGATGGATGCAGACATGCTGCAATTCGAAGGGGCCGCGGCTGCGGAGGACGGGAATCTTCAGCAGGCAGCCACACTCTGGCAGCGGGCCAACGCCATGTCTCCCAATATCCAGCTCTCGCTAAAGCTCGCGGAGTATTATGAAAGCCAGCATAACACCAGAGAGCGAGACAAGGCGCTTGCTGAAAGTCTGCTGCTGGGTGCCCTGGGACAATATCGGCAAAACAAACTGGAACCTGCCCATGAGTTGCTGAAGAAGTCGCTGGACTCCAGTTCGAGCAACCCGCGAACATGGTTTTACCTGGGGGAAACCCTCCGCGTTCTTGGCGCACGAGAGAAAGCCCTTGAAGCCTATCAACAGTGCCTGAACCTGAACTCCAATGATGGCCGGGCCATCACACGGCTCAGACAGATGAAACTGAAGTCGCTGTAGCAGCCTGTTGAAAAACGCATCGACAGGAATGTCTGTGTTCCCAAATACTCCTGGTTGATTGAGAAAAGGGGGCCAGACATTTTTGTCTGCCCAGGATTTTGTGAGTTTTCAACAGGCTGGCAGGCCAGGCATTGCATGACGATCTCCCAGCCTGTTTGGGGATTCACGCCGATCATCACCATGCGGTGCCTGACCTGCACCCCCTGGTCGGTTGCCACTCATCTCTCTCATCAGAATCCTTGCTCTTACTCAATCTTTCTTCTCAGCGTCCTCGGCGCTCTCTGCGTTTCAAAAATCCCCCCCCGATGCTTGCTGTGCGATCCCATTTCTGAATTGCGGGTGCGTAGGGTGCGGTCAAGGACGGGACGAGAGATTCTCCTGACAAGATGAATGTCATTCCAAACGGAGAACTCCATCCCCCGTTTGACCGTCCGCAGACCCACCAGAACCGGAAGTGGAAGTGAAGCGTTTCCTGAAGGTGGGTCAGCGGCCGTTCTGATTCCAGATGAAACCACGTTCCGGCAGAGCGTCTGGCTTGCAGCAATGCTCTCCTTCCGGGCCTCGACCACACTCTACGAACGACCTGACTTATTGTCGCTTCCGGAAGAAGAAGCCAAGTCTTGACAAAGAAGGAATGACTCTGATATCAGAACCGGTTGATCAGTTTGCGTCTATGCGACTGAAAAGAAGGAAGACAGTTCTGGCTGTATGGTTATTTTATCCTGATTTCACTCTTATGGGGGCCTGTCTGCGGTCGCGACGATTGGGCAGGTCATTGAAGAATTCTGAGAAACGTTCGCCATCTGGCCGGTAGAGTAAGAATGTCATGCAGCAGGAATGCCCATTGATAACAGCCGGTACAAACCCGCTGCCCCAGGGACAGAAAATGGGCCATGCCCAGTCCCCTCATCCTTGATAAGGACTCCGCTGCTGATGCTTCGTTCTCTCTTCTGCCTGGTTGTCCTGTGCAGCACGACTGTTCTGGCAGCTGCCGATCTTTCCACCGAAGTCCTGATTTATGGAGGAACGCCCGGCGGAATTGCGGCCGCTCTGGCAGCAGCCCGGGACGGACGAAAAGTTGTGCTGGTGGAACAGACTCCCCGTATTGGCGGGCTGACGACCAGCGGCCTTTCCCATACCGATTTTCACTCGTTCGAAAGCCTCACCGGATCGTTTCTCGACTTTGCAAACCGCGTGCAGCAGCATTATGTTGAGGCTTATGGTGCGAACTCGCAGCAGGTTCATGACTGCTTTCGCGGAACGTTCGCGGAACCCAAAGTGAATCTCCTCGTCTTCCAGTCCATGCTCGCGGAACATGACAACATCACGTTGAAAACCGGTTGGACACTCGCCTTCCTCTCCGGCAGCAAAAATCAGGACCGGAAACGGATCGACTCCGTATCGTTTCAACTGTCCGATGGGCAGACCATGCGGGTTCAGGCCGCAATGTTTATTGATGCCACTTATGAAGGGGACCTGATGGCCATGGCGGGGATCCGTTTCCGCGTGGGACGCGAAGGGCGCGAAGAATATGGGGAATCGCTCGCTCCGGAGAAAGGAGACCATCAGCTTCAAGCCTACAATTTTCGCCTGATCATGACGCGCGATCCTGCCAATCGCGTTGTTCCTTCCGCTCCGGAAGGATATCGCCGGGAAGATTTCACGGAGGTCCTGCCGCTTCTGGCTTCCCAAAAATTGAAGACCATTTTCGGATATCCACGAGGTTGTATTTTCAAAGCCCAGACGCCTCCACTTCCAAATGGGAAGTACGACATTAATGACGTTTCCACTGGGCTGGTGCGGCTGTCGCTTCCGGGAAAGAACACGGAATGGCCAGAGGGGAACGCCACCGTCCGCGCCCGGATTTTCAAAGAGCATCTTCGCGATCAGACCGGCCTGCTCTATTTTCTGCAGAACGACAAAACCGTTCCGGAACCATTTCGGAAGGAAGCTGCGGAATGGGGCTGGTGCCAGGATGAATTTGTCGAAACCGGACATCTGCCGCCGCAGTTGTATGTCCGTGAAGCCCGCCGCATGAAAGGATTGCGAATCTTCACGCAACAGGACAGCGAATATACCCCCGGCGATGCCCGCGCTATCCTGCATCGGGATTCCATTGCCATGGGAGATTACGGGAACAACTGCCACGGCACCGGGCACGAAGGTCCCCGATTCGGCGGGCATCATTCCGGAGAATTTTATAACCCGGTCCCTCCGTATCAGATTCCTTATGGAACGCTGGTGCCGCGTGAATTTGAAAATGTTCTTGTGCCGGTGGCTGCGTCGTCATCGCATGTGGGATTTTGCGCGCTGCGTCTGGAGCCAATCTGGATGTCGCTGGGACAGGCTGCCGGCCATGCCGCTTCACAGGCGATTGTGGATCGAATTCCGGTTCAGCAAGTGAATGTCCAGCAACTTCAACAACGGCTCCACTCCGTCGGGTCCGCCACGATTTATGTCAGCGATGTCCTCCCTGGCCATCCTGACTTTATCGCCGTTCAATGGTGGGGAACGCGGGGCGGACTGCATGGCCTGGCCTCCACGCCCGCCAAACCGGGAGGACGGGGGAAACGAATCGCCAGCCAGTACACCGAAGCCGCCCTGGGGCATTCCGCGGAGCTGAATCAGCCCCTCGATGAATCCCTGCGGTCTCGCTGGCAGAAGATATTTCCGATGGAAAACCCGGAGCAGATCAAGACCCGTGGGGACTGGATCCGTACCGCATGGCGGCTTCATCAGTCAAAACCCGCCCCCTAGTCCAGTTTTGTCTTTGTTCGATCACGCTCGGCCTTGAATTCCTTGTCTTTCACCAGGATCCGCGTGAGATACTATTTGCAACCTGGATGCCACGCTGTTGTTCTCCTACTCCCCCGAACATGCTCATCCGCCCGTCCGACTTCATTCCGGTTCATAACGAACGGGCCAGCCTGCACATCATTGCCCGGTGGTTGCATCGTTCCAACAGCCGCGGTAGATTTGAACTCCTCCATCATTGCTTTTCAGGAGCTTGAAAATGCCGTCTCCAGCTGTTTCACGCCGTCTGTTTCTGGGGACTGCTGCCGGTGGACTCGCTTCTGGCGCTCTCGATTTTTCCGCCGCAGCGGAACATTCGGAAAACCTGTTTCCAGAACAAGCCCGTGATCTCCCGTTGAAAAATGATGCTGATGTGATTGTCTGTGGAGCAGGTCCCGCGGGAGTGACGGCAGCAATTGCCGCTGCCCGCAACGGATCTCGTGTCCGTTTGTTTGAAGCACATGGCTGCCTGGGGGGCGTCTGGACGTCCGGGTTGTTGGGATATCTGCTCGATTTCAACAAGCCGGGATTCAATCAGGAACTGGTTTCTGCCCTGCGGGAACGGGATGCAATTCGAGGAGACGGTCCCAATGGAATCAGTTATGAACCGGAAGAAATGAAACTGATCCTGGAAGAACTCTGTCAGACAGCCGGTGTCCAGGTTCAAATACACACGCGCGTGGCTGCTGCCTACCGGCAGGGAAACCGGCTCCGGACAATCATCACGGAATCAAAGTCGGGCCGGGAAGCCTGGCAGGCTCCCATCTTCATCGATACCACCGGTGATGGCGACCTGGGGGCACTGGTGGGATGCGAATTTGAAATTGGTGAATCGCACAATTGCCCCTGCCAGCCCATGAGCATGGATGCCTTGCTGGTGGTGAAAGATGTGAACAAGCTGGGGCCGTTCATTCATGGAGTTGGAACCCTCGCCGTTCATCAGGGAAAATCACCAAAAATTGCTTTCCTGGAAGAGATCCGCCGAACAGGACACGAACCGAGTTACGGCCTGCCGACTCTGTTTCCGATTCGAGACAACCTGGTTCTCGCAATGATGAACCATGAATATGGCATCAAACCGTTTGATGCCGTGGAAGTCACGACCGCCACGATGCGGGCCCGGGCGGAACTGCACAAAATTGTCCGCGGTCTTCGCAAACTGGAAGGACCATGGGAAGGGATCCAGATCGCTGCGACTCCCGAACAGATCGGCATCCGTGACGGCCGACGGATCCGGGGACGATATACCGTCCGCCAGGAAGACCTTGTCCATGGAGCCCGGCACGACGACGCTGTCGTGCGGGCCACATTTGGCGTTGATGTTCATGCCCTGAAAATGGCTGACTCTCCATATTCCAATCGGGGGGTCAAAACACAGCCATATGACATCCCCTTCCGGGCTCTGATTGCCCGGGATGTGGATGCCTTGCTGATGGCTGGACGCTGCATCAGTGGCGACTTTATCGCCCATGCCAGCTACCGCGTGACAGGAAATGCCGTGGCGATGGGAGAAGCCGCCGGCTCCGTGGCGGCAATCTGTGCCCGATCGAATCAACTTCCCCAGGAAATCCGCTGGACCGATGCCCAGTCCGCCATCACCATCGCCCGCAAACAATTCTGAACCATTCTCATTTTTCCGATGGAGGACGCTTTCCCTTCATTTCTGACTTTTCTCCTGTCCGGGAGTTCAAAACACTCTCAAGAACACGCCCTCAAACCATCAGATTGAATGTCCTCGTTTTCGCAGCCCGTTACTCAACGGATTGATTGAGGGCCGCGTCAGCAGTTCTTCAGCAGTTCATCGGCAATTCGTTCCCCGATACTCAGCGAGGCGGTTGCCGCTGGAGAGGGAGCATTTCCCACATGAACCATCCGGTCGAACTTTTGAATGACGAAATCGTCCACGAGTTTGCCGTCCTGTCCCAGGGCTTGAGCCCGGACACCAGGAGGAGCGGGGACCAGGTGTTCTGCCCGAATCTCGGGAATCAGCCGCTGCAAAGCGGCGACAAAGGCCCTCTTGCTCCATGACCGCCACATTTCGCCCAGCCCGGTTCTCCAGTTGTTCCAAGCCATTTTTCGAAACCCGGAGTAGGTCAGCGTTTCCAGCAGATCGCGTGGGTTGATCTCCAGCCGGGTGTATCCAGCCCGGGCAAAAGCAAGGACGGCATTGGGACCGCATTCGACTCCTCCATGAAGGGTACGGGTAAAATGGACTCCCAGAAATGGATAAGCCGGGTCCGGAACCGGATAAATCAGATTCCGGCAGAGATGACGCGCTTCCGGCTTCAGATCGTAATACTCTCCTCGAAATGGAACGATCGGCGCCAGGGGAACTTGGCCGGCCATTCTGATGAGCCGGTCCGACCAGAGTCCTCCGCAGGTGACAAGCTGACCAGCTTCAACTTCCCCTTGTGCGGTGTCCAGTTCGATTCGGTCCGGTTGGGAGTGAATGGCCGACACGCCTGCGTTCAGAAGAATTTCGTGCCCTTGTGATTGCAGCAATTCCGCCAGTTGGGTGCAGACACGGGGATAGTCCACAATGCCCGCTTCCGGAACATGAATGGCCGCAATTCCGGCAGCATGTGGCTCCAGTTCCCTGAGCCGGGCGGCGTCAATCAGCTTGCATTCAATGCCGTTCGCCTGGCCGCGTTCGTAAATGTTCTGCATCCGCCCCCGTTCCGATTCGTCCACAGCCACGATCACCTTGCCACAGCGTTCAAATGGAATCCCATAAGTCCGGCAGAACTCTTCCATCATGAGTTTGCCCTTCCGGCAGTTGATCGCACGCAACGATCCTGGCTTGTAATAAATTCCGGAATGAAGCACTCCGGAATTGTGGCTGCTTTGATGAGCCGCAATCCGGGATTCCTTTTCCAGAATGAGAAGATGAGCTTCGGGAAGCCGCTTGGAAAGGGACCACGCGGTCGCCAAACCAACGATTCCCGCTCCCACAATCGCGATCTCACAGGATTTCATCTCAAGATTTCTTTTCGAGCGGAATTGCCATGAAGATGAAGGGGCATCCTTCGGACGAACTTTATGTACTTCCCGGCAAAAGTCTTTCACGCAGCTGGGAACGCTCTCTGCTGTCATGACAGATCATAATATCCATTCGCACAAACGCATCGACAATGACAAAAAAGAGCTGTGAAGTAGCCAGTGCGGTGACAAGTTGACTCTGATACGGCCAGAATGAGCTGGCAGCAACCCAATGAAATGCAAGTTTCCAAAATCCTCACACTCAGAAAAGTGAACGCACAGCAAGCATCAAAGGGGGATTTTTGAAACGCAGAGAGCGCTGAGGACGCTGAGAAGAAAGAATAAGCAAGAGCAAGAATTCTGATGAGAGAGAGAGATGAGTAGTTCGTGGGTGCGGTCGAGGCCGGGCGGAGGGCGCTGCTGTAGGTCAGACGCGCTTTGTCGGAATGCGGTCTGGTCTGGAATCAGAACGGCCGCTGACCCACCTTCACGGGGAGCTTCACTTCTGGGCTGACTCACCTTCAGGGATCGCTCTCCTCCCGGTGGGTCTGCGGACGGTCATACGGGATGGAATCCTCCGTTTGAAATGATATTCATCCTGCCAGGAGGATCTTTCGTCCCGTCCTTGACCGCACCCTACAAATCTTCCACTCCTCAAACCAGACACACTCACCGGGGCATCAAGTCAGGCACTGCATGACGATGAATGGCATGATTTCAGAATTACGCTTCGGGTTGATCAGCGGACTTCAGCCCCGTGATTGAAGATGGAGTGGATGACAACGAAGCCCGCTGTCGTTGAAACGACGTCTCATGTTCTACGGATACCTTCTATGGCGACTTTCCATTCATGATTTTTGTTGACTTTTGGAGAAATCTTAACTAATTGTCATTGTACGACAAATTTTATTTCGACATGCCGAATCCGGCCAATCAACTGCCACTCACAACTCGTTGTCTTTTGGGGATTGCCCGCATCATGATTCATCCGACGAAGTTTGATCATTGTTTTGATGATCCGTTTCTTCAGGGTGAACAGGATGTTTGAACATCAGATGGAAGAGGTCTTGCCAGACCGAGGTTCCTGCCTTCCTGATTGATGATTTCTTGATTTTGTTTCCCTGACCCTCACTTTGCGTTTTTTGATCCTTTCCGACCACTTCCAAAACAGGCTTTGATATAGCGAATTATCATTTCAATAATACAGATTTATGACCTCTGTACTTTGAGGAGTTTTTTGACATGCGTTTGTTTCGATTTTCCCAGCCAATGAGAATCGTTCCATCGCAGCGTGGATTCACGCTGATCGAGTTGCTGGTGGTGATTGCCATTATCGCGGTCTTGATCGCGCTGCTGCTGCCTGCCGTGCAGCAGGCCCGGGAAGCCGCGCGCCGTTCCCAATGCAAGAATAACTTGAAGCAATTAGGTCTGGCACTGCACAACTATCACGACACCCACAGCACGTTTCCGCCTGGATGGATTGAGGGGGGCAGCACCAATGCAATTGGCCGCCCCACCGGAACAACCGGAACCTGCACGGCCCGCGGGACCAAGTCCGCCATGTGGACGATTATGATTCTGCCATTCCTGGATGAAACACCCCGCTACAACGAATTCGATTTCAACCAGGCTTTCCGCACCATTCAGACCGGAACCGGATCCACCACAAACCGCACGGCCCAGGAACGCCGCAACGTCAAATTTGAATGCCCGTCCGATCCAAACTCCTCAGCAAGGTTTGCCAATATCAACTATTATGCCGTCCAGGGAGGCGGGGATTACAATACGATGATTGCCCTGGGTCAGGCCTGCACAGCGTACAGCCCCCGCCGCCTGTATAGCAATGGGGTCTTTTACGCAAGTTCCAAGGTACGGTTCCGAGATATCACCGACGGAAGTTCCAATTGTTTTCTGGTGGGAGAAACCCGGTATGCCTCGGTGATCTATCCCGGAGCGACATATGGGATCACCTGGGCCACCGGAGGTTGGGCAGATCTTCCCAACCTGGCTTCAGCCACAGTCGACCCGATTAACGGCGCCACCTTTATCCCAGGCACAACCTATAACACCAACTACTCCACGTCTTACTTCGGCAGCCATCATATTTCCGGAGCCCATTTTCTCATGGGAGATGGAAGCGTCCGGTTTGTTAATCAAAATATGGATACTGTGACTTATCAGCGTTCCGGCGCGATTGCCGACGGCCTCCCCATCGGCGGACTTCCCTGATATTCTCTGAATGGTGTTTCCATGAAACGAATGTCCTGCATTGTCGTCATCATCTCCTGTTTCTATCTACAGGGGTGCGGAAACACTGACCCCTATCAGCGGTCGACTCTTTCGGGAAAAATCAGTCTGGATGGAGAACCCATTGGTTCCGGCGAAGTGATTTTGATTCCGGATCCAGCCCGCGGAAATTCGGGGCCTTCGGTCGTTGCTCCAATTTCCCATGGAACCTATCAGTCAACCGCCGAAAATGGACCCGTTTCCGGCCCCACCACGGTACGCATCATGGGATACAGCGAAAAAACCGACCCCAAAGCAACTGATGGCAGCCTGAGACTGCTGATCGATTCCTATGAAACATCCATCGAAATCCCTGCCGGAAAAGCCACATTCGATTTTGAACTGACTCGGAATGATCTGGAGAAGAAATAGACCAGACTGTTCGTTTCCATAACAGAACCCCTCTCTTGCGCGATCAGACATCATTCGTTCAAAATGAATCGGTAACCGCATCAGATGGCCAACCTTCTGGAAGTTCCTGATGCGGAGTCGTCTTTATTTCCTCGCGATGTTGATCTCTGCCGGTATTGTCGCGGCATCGGCGGCGGGAGACTTTTTCGAGATTCGCGCGGTGGATAGCGCCACCGGACGCGGGATCCCGATGGTTGAGCTGAAAACCGTGAATGGAATTCGGTTCTTCACCGATTCCGCCGGAAGAATCGCGTTTCATGAACCGGGCCTGATGGACCAGGACGTCTTCTTCTTCATTTCCAGCCAGGGTTATTCTTTTCCCCCGGACGGGTTCGGAATGCATGGAAAGAAGTTACATCCAGCAAGGGGACAGGCCGTTGAACTTCAACTGAAACGGACGAATATCGCGGAGCGGATTTACCGGATTACCGGAGAAGGGATTTATCGCGACAGCCTGCTGCTCAACCGATCCCTCCCCGTGCAGCAACCAGCATTGAATGCCGGAGTTCTGGGCTCCGACAGCGTCTTGTGTGCTCCTTTTCATGGAAAGTTGTACTGGTTCTGGGGGGATACTCAACTGCCGGGATACCCGCTGGGACTTTTTCACGCCCCCGGAGCCACATCTCCCCTTCCCGGCCCGGGAGTTCTTTCGCCGCGCGAGGGAGTCAATCTAAGCTACATCACGGATGAAACGGGACAGGCCGTGAACGTCGCTCACATGCCCGGCGAGGGACCGACCTGGCTCAGTGGACTGACAGTTCTCCGGGATGACCAGGGACGAGAACGGATGTTTGCCGGATATGCGAAGATCAAGCCGCCGCTGACAGCATCTCAGCGAGGAATCGCCGAGTTCAATCCGAAAACATCCCGGTTCGAGCCGCGAGTGACGTTTCCTGCGGACTCCCCCCTCTTTCCGGACGGACATCCTCTCCACATGACCGAAAACGGAACGAAATACATCTATTTTGCCCGCCCTTTTCCGGACGTGAGAGTCCCCGCGACAGCGGATGATTTTCTGGACATTTCCCGTTATGAAAGTTTCTCCTGTCTGACTGCCGATTCCACACCGGAAGATCTCCATATCGATCGGAATGCCGATGGAAGTCCCCGATTTGCATGGAAACCGAACACCCGTCCGCTGGATTGGAAAATCATGGACTCCCTGCTCCAGTCAGGCCAACTCAAGCTGGAAGAACTTCCTTTTCAACTGAAGGACATCACCGACGGCCATCGAATCCATACACATAGCGGATCGATTGCCTGGAATTCATTTCGCCATCGCTACGTAATGATTGTCCTGGAAGTAATGGGATCATCCCCGCTGGGAGAGATCTGGTATTCCGAAGCAGAACAGCTCCTCGGACCATGGAGTGCCGCGAGAAAAGTGGTCTCACATGAGAACGTCAGCTTCTACAATCCACTCCAGCACCCGGAGTTCGCGGAGGACGAAGGGCGGATCCTCTATTTTGAAGGGACCTACACACACACTTTCACCAGCAATCCGGATCAGACTCCCCGTTATGAATACAATCAGATCATGTATCGGCTGGATCTGGCGGATCCCCGGATGAAGCTCGACGCCCCGGATGAACGGGTCCGGATGAATGGGTCCAGATGAACGGGTCCGGAGTGAACGGGGCCGGAGTGAACAACAGCGGTTTCACAACTCGATATTCAACTCTTCAATCTTGCGATACAGGCTGGAGAGCCCAAGTTTGAGCCGTTTGGCAGCTTCCCGCTTATCGGGCCATTGCCGCAACACGCGGGTAATATGCAGACGCTCATAGTGACGCAGCGCACTGCGCAGATCGTCGGTATCAGGAAGGGGCTGTCCCAGTCCCAGGAGATCCGGCGGGAGATCGCTTGGTTCCACCTGCGTTCCGTCACACATGATCACGGCCCGTTCAATGGCATTGTCCAGCTGGCGGACGTTCCCTTTCCACTGGGCGGACATCAGCAGACGGATCGTTTCGCTGGAAGCGCTGATGACCCGTTTGCGCAATGCCCGGGAATGCTTGGCGATGAAATGGTCGACCAGTTCGGGGATATCGTCCAACCGCTCGCGGAGAGGAGGAATACGAATTTTTCCACCATCAAGCCGATAAAACAGGTCTTCCTGAAATTTCCCATCACCGACGAGACGGAGAAGGTCTTCACTGGTGGATGAAATAATGCGACAACCGACCGAATATGTTTCTGATCCTCCGGAGGGCATACTTTCCTGATATTCGATGGCGCGAAGCAGCTTTGTCTGCGTTCCCATGGGGAGGCTGGCGATCTCGTCGAGAAAGACCGTTCCATTCCCGGCAGTCCGGAGGATTCCCATCTGGTTTTTGCCGCCGGCTTCGCTGCCGAAAAGTTCCGCTTCGAGCAGTTCCACGGGCCGGGTTCCGCAATTGACCGCGAGAAATTTTTCGTCCCGCATCGGTCCCGCGGAATGAATCGCGCGGGCGAATAATTCTTTTCCGGTCCCGGTTTCGCCAGCCAGCAGGACGTTGGAATGCGTGACGGCAATTTTGCCGATGGCTTCCTGCAAAACCCGTAACGGTTCGCTGGAACCGACAATCTGATCGAACCGGTTGGGCTGGGCGAGTTCCCGGCGGAGTTTCTGGTTTTCCAGGTACAGGTCGCGATATTCGAAGACGCGGCGGAGTTTATTGGCCAAGTCGTCGAAGATCACCGGCTTGGTGAGATAATCGAAAGCACCCGCTTTGAAGGCTTCGACCGCTGTTTCCACGGTGCCATAGGCGGTAATGATTAAGACAAACATGGACGGATTGATCCGATGCATCAGCCGCATCAGTTTGATGCCATCTCCATCCGGCAACTGAATATCGCAAATGGCCAGATGAAAATCTTTTTCACGGGCGCGTGCCATTCCCTCATCGACGGAAGCGGCCTTGACGACCTGGTACCCTTCGCTGGTGAGAAATTCCGCCAGGGTGTTTCGGATAATCGGTTCGTCTTCAACAATCAGGATCTGTCGTACCGAAGGGGGTTCGGACTGCGGTATAGGGCTCATGTCGGACCAAAAAACGTCAAGACCGTGGACGGGGGTTCCTCAAATTGATGTTGCCGGAATCTGAACGTAGAAAAATCGTGGTGATTGCTTCAATTTTCCGAATTCACGTCCCTCAGATCCGGCAGGAAGTTCCCGAATTGTGGTCAGCCAGAAAGTGTGCGTTCCGGAACCTCCGCGGAACTGGAAAGCCCGCAATGGCCCGGTCATTGGACCCGACCATTCTAGACACAATGGGCAGGGGGTTCCACCAATGCCAGACCGGTAAGGATCCCCAGGGTCTGGAAAAGTGCAGTGGCGAATTCCCGAGGGAATTGCGATGATAAGGTTTTGACCCTGAAATCTTGGTTTTCGTGAGAGTTGTGTCTGTGAACGTGCCAGCCCGGACAGGTGCGTCGCGCGTGCGTACCGTTGCCGTCATCGATGTGGGAGCGGCATCGATTCGCATGGCCATTGCGGAAATTCAGCCGGAAGGAACGATTCGTCGCCTCGAATCGCTGACGCAGGCGGTCCAACTGGGCAAAGATGTCTTCGCCAGTGGAGAAATCTCCCGTATCACCATTGAAGAGTGCGTTTCCGTTTTCCGGAGCTACCGCCGCAAGCTGGGCGAATACGGCATTAATCGCCAGGAAGATATCCGCGTTGTCGGGACGAGTGCCGTCCGGGAGGCAACGAACAGGATCACGTTTGTCGACCGCGTGCTGGTCGCGACAGGTTTATTTATCGAGACCCTGGACGAAGCGGAAGTCCACCGCATCATCTATCGCGGAGTGCAGCCATTGCTGCGGGCTCAGCCTGCCCTGTTCAAGTCACGGGCGGTGATTATTGAAGTGGGAGGAGGAAACACGGAACTCCTGACGCTCTCCGAAGGGAACGTTGACCTGTCCCATGCGTTCCGTCTGGGATCCCTCCGCCTGGCACTGACCTTGAGTTCTTACCGCGTCCCGCGCAGCAAAGTCCGCAAAATCATCGATGGGGAAATTCACAGCCAACTCGAACCATTTGCGGAACTCCTGCATTCCACCACGGAAACAAACATGGTGGCGATGGGGGGGGACGTACGATTTGCCGCGGAAGAAATTGTGAAGGAACCCGTTTCCGATTCGAAGTTGATGCCCATCGCCCTCGGCGACCTGGCGAAATTCGTCGACCATGTCTTCTCGCGAAACGAGGAACAACTGGTCAGTGAATTTCATCTGACTTATCACGAAGCGGAAACCGTGGGTCCTGCCCTGCTGGCAAATTTGAGAATTGCTGAAACGCTGGGAGTGGACAAGGTTCTCGTCTGCAATGTGAACATGCGGGACGGACTGATCCGTGACATGGCGGAAACCCGGGGCCTGTGGACGGATGACTTTCAGAAGCAGATCATCCGCGCGACCTGGGAACTGGCCCACCGCTATGATGTGGATCAGGAACATGCCCGAAATGTCGCCGACTTATGCCGGCAACTCTTTCGCCAGCTCCGCAAGGAACACGAGCTGGAAGACCGCTACGAAACCCTGCTCTACGTGGCCGCCGCCCTGCATGAAACCGGCAGCTACATCAATACATCGAGCATGCACAAACACTCGATGTATCTGATCATGAACAGCACCCTGTTCGGCCTGACAGCGGATGACCTGCAACTAGTCGCGATGGTGGCCCGGTATCATCGCCGTTCCATGCCCAAGACGACTCATCAGTTATATGCCTCCATGGACCGTTACCGCCGCGTGATCGTCTCCAAACTGGCGGCCATTTTAAGAATCGCGATTGCCCTGGATGCCTCCCGCAGCCAGCGGATTCGCCAGATCGAATGCCGCCGCGTCCGCAACCGGCTCATCATTTCCGTCCCTTCCGTGGACGATCTCTCCATGGAGCAAATCGCCATCCGGCGAAGCCGGTTGTTCTTCGAAACGATTTTCGGACTCGAAGTGCTGCTTCGCACGCAGGCCAAATCCAGCCATTCCGTCGAAAGCACTCAGCTGTGACATGAGAAACCGACCGCTTCAAAATGATTTATCTCGATAACAACGCCACCACGCAAGTGGCCCCCGAAGTGCTCGCAGAAATGCATCGCCTGGCGGGCGTGGCCATCGGAAATCCCGGCAGCCGTCATCTGGCCGGCCGTCGCGCACGGCAGGTTCTGGAAGATGCCCGCGACTCCATCGCGGAAATTCTCGACGCGCTTCCCGAAGAAATCATCTTTACGTCCGGGGGAACCGAATCGAACAACCTGGCGTTGACCGGACTCGCCGCGGGACGACAGGGGCTCCTTTTACTTCCTCCCGGAGAACATCCCTCGATTGAAGAACCGGTTCGCCGGCTGGTTCAGTCCGGGTGGCAACGGCAGACACTGGAAGTCGATCTTCAGGGGCGACTGAAATCCACGTTCGAAGAGGAACTCGAACTGCAAGGGGTTCAACTGGCGACATCCATTTTGGCGCACAACGAAACCGGAGTGATTCACGCACTGAAACCGCTGGCCCACCGGTGCCGGGAACGGGGAATCCCGTTTCATGTGGATGCCGTGCAGGCGGTCGGAAAAATCGACGTCAGTTTCAAGTTCCTGCCCGCAACGACACTGTCGGCGGCAGCTCACAAATTTCACGGCCCCCGGGGAATCGGCCTGCTGCTCGTTCGGCGGGGAACCCGGTTGACACCGCAACTTTTCGGAGGCCACCAGGAACAAGGATTTCGACCGGGCACCGAACCGGTCATCCTGGCCGCCGGCATGGCTGTGGCCCTGCGGGCCTGGCACCACGACAAAACAGAACGATTCCGCAGGATCACCGCCCTCCGGGATCAACTGGAACGAGGACTGCTGGCAAGTTGTTCTCCCGCCAGCGTGAATGGCGATCGGGATCATCGCTTACCCAACACATTGAATATCGCCTTTCCCGGTTGCGACGCTGATGCCCTGCTGATTGCTCTCGACCTGGCGGGAATCTGTTGCTCGCTGGGAAGTGCCTGTGCCAGCGGATCGAATGAACCTTCTCCCATTCTCATCGCCATGGGCCTTCCCGAAAATATTTTTCGATCCTCGTTGCGATTGAGCGTGAGCCTTCAAAACACCTCCGAAGAAATCGAACTGGCAATCCGCCAGATCAGCGAAGCTGTCCGCAAGCTCAGAAGACATTCTGAAACGTCCCAGCCATCACGCCGGCCAGGAAGTGCCTGAACTGTCTGGTCCGCGAACCGCCGGTCTCTCTCGCGCGCGAGACCGAGTCAACTCCCCGCCAGGGAACCCCACCCTGCCGGACGGGGGCATTCCGCAACGAGAGTTTCAGCAGATCGGGGCGACCGTTCCGGCCTCTCTTTTTCTTAAATGCCGGTTCCCTTGGCAGCGTGGCGTTTCCTGAAAAAAATTGTCAGCCTATAGAGATGAATGCATTCCCGGCAGACCGCAGGAGATTCCTCATGACTGATTCAACGTTCAGCACGGACTGGCTCAATGTTCCACAAACAATCTCTTCGTTCTGGCGTCGTCTCTCCGCGATGATCCTGTTCCCCGTGTTGATGTTTCCTCTCGGAGGAGAACTTCCCGGATTGCGAATGGAATTCTCCGGAATCGTTCACGCGGAAGAACCAGCTCCGTTTCCCGGCATGAAATCGGACTGGCATGGATACGATCGCTACGATTTCGAAATTGCGGGAAAGCCGGTGCTGGTGGTCACTCCCCAAAGCCCCGCCCCCGGGCGCCCCTGGGTCTGGCATGGAGAGTTTTTTGGTCACAAGCCGGATCCGGACATCGCCTTACTCGGAAAAGGGTTTCATATTGTCTCCATGCGGATTCCGGACATGCTCGGTTGTCCGGATGCGGTGGCGGACTGGAACCGAACCTATGCGGAACTGACGGGTCGCTTCCATCTGGCGCGGAAGGTGGCACTCGTGGGGCTGAGCCGGGGCGGGTTATATTGCTACAACTGGGCCATTGCCAATCCCGACAAAGTCGCCTGCATTTATGCCGATGCGCCCGTCTGCGATTTCAAAAGCTGGCCCGGAGGAAAAGGAAAAGGTCCGGGGAGCCCTCGTGACTGGAAACTGGTCCTTGAAAAATATCATTTCCACAACGAAGCCGAAGCCCTGGCTTATGACAAGAATCCGATCGATCAGCTGGAGCCTCTGGCCAAAGCCGGTGTTCCCCTGCTCCATGTCTATGGCGAGGCGGATGAAGTGGTCCCCTGGGACGAGAATACCGGACTGGTGGCGGAGCGTTATCGGAAGCTGGGAGGGGAAATCACGCTGATCGCCAAGCCGGGCGTGAAGCATCATCCTCACGGACTGGAAGACTCGACGCCCATCGTCGCCTTTATTGAACGTCACGCCAGCGTGCCGCCTCACCAGCATCCCATCTTCAAGCCTGTGACCGCGGAACTGACGCGCCCCCGGCAGGGACTGGGAAATTTCTTTGAACGTCTGCATGAAGGAGGAACCGTCCGGGTCGCCTATCTGGGAGGCTCGATCACCGCCGCTGCGGGCTGGCGAATCCAGACCAAAGACTGGTTATCAAAAAATTATCCGAAAGCAGACGTCAGGGAAATCAATGCCGCAATTGGCGGAACCGGAAGCGATCTGGGAGTCTTCCGCGTGAATCACGACGTGCTGCAACACGATCCCGATCTGGTGTTCGTCGAATTCGCTGTCAACGATGGAGGTCGAAATCCCGAAGAGATCTGGAGCAGCATGGAAGGAATTGTTCGCCAGACATGGGCCAGTCATCCCCGGGCCGATATCTGTTTTGTCTACACGTTTCGCGTGGGATATGAAACGGATCTGCAACAGGGAACCTGTCCACGGGCCGCAGCTGCCATGGAATTACTGGCCGATCATTATGGAATCCCCTCGATCAATCCGGCAAAGGAAGTCGTTGCCCAGCAGGTCGCCGGCAAGCTGATCTATCAGGCCCCCGCGCCCGGTCCCCAGGGGATGCTGCGATTTTCCGAAGATGGAGTACATCCACTGAAAGAAGGGCACCAACTCTACACAGATGTGATTTCCGCAGCCCTCCGGCAAATGGAACCAACGAGCAAACCGATTGACCATGCGAAACAACTGGCGGTTCCTTTCGTGGAAAATCACTGGGAAAGCGCGAAAATGGTCCCCTTGGCAGCACAGATGCTCACCGGCAACTGGCAGGAGCTTGCTTCCGAGAACCCATTGGCCCGGCAATTCTCCGGACGCATGGGAACGCTCTGGGAAACCAAACAACCCGGCAGCCGATTGACGTTCAAATTCCGCGGCTCAACCGCCCGGATCTATGATCTGCTCGGTCCCGACGGCGGACAGGTCCGCATCTCCGTGGATGGCCAGCCCGCGGGAAAACCCATTCCCCGGTTCGATTCCTATTGCACCTATCACCGCCTGGCGACGCTGACCGCTGCACAGAATCTGGATCCCGATCAAATTCACACCGTGGTCATTGAACTCGATGCACAGCAGCCGGACCGCTCCAGCATCTCTTTCCGATTAAAAAATCCGGCAGAGGAATTGAAATCGCCAAAGTACCAGGGGACCTGTTTTCGAGCCGGCCAGATTCTGATCCTGGGAGACGTGGTGCCGTAAATCATCAAACCTCGTCCTGTGGGACATCACCTGCGAAATGCTGGAAACAGGAGGGTTGATTCGGTCGATTGCAGAGAATGCTTCCGGCTGAGACGATGGGGGTTTTCTTCCTGAATGGTCCGGACGGATTGATGACTGAAAGTGCTGCTGAACTCCTTCCTCTGACAACCCGTGTGATTCAACAGGGCATTACGGAACACCTGCATTCGGGGGTTCAACTTTATGTGTCGCAAAATTTCCAGACTGTGGCCGATCTGGCGGTGGGGGAAGATCGCCCGGGTATTCCCTTGTCCACGGAAACGATTCTTCCGTGGTTGAGTGCCGGGAAGCCACTCACCGCTGCCCTCATTCTGCAACGTATGGACGCGGGAAAGCTGTCGCTCGATGAACCGGTGGCACATCTTCTGCCGGAATTCGCTGCTGCGGGCAAGGAACAGATCACTCTCAAAGATCTGCTGACGCACCAGGCTGGCCTGAAGCCGATTGCCACTGGCTGGCCGAAACGAAGCTGGTCCGACATTGTGGAGAAAATCTGCCGGACCGGAATTCGCCGGGATCGCGGTGAAGGATCCCGCATTGGCTACGATCCTGCCCGGAGCTGGTTTATTCTCGGAGAAATTCTCCAGAAAATTGACGACCGACAACGTTCCATCGATCAGATCATGCGGGAAGATCTCTTAGAACCGCTGGGGATGTGGGACAGCTGGATGGCAATACCCGAGTCGCGAAGGAACGACATTCTGCCGCGACTGGGATCTGTCTGGAACACTCAACATCATCAACTCACCCCGTTGCCCATGAACACGGAAGAATACTGCCGGACTCCGAGTCCCGGCGGAAGTCTGCGGGGACCGATTCGGGAATTGGCCCGATTCTATGAGATGTTGCTGCGGGGCGGAACAACGCAACAAGGCCAGCGTCTCCTGAAAACGGAAACCGTGACGGCGATGATCCTCCGTCAGCGGGAAGGCGAATTCGACGTCACATTTCAACATCGCGTCGACTTCGGTCTCGGAATCATTATTAATTCCAACCGGTACGGCCCGGAAACGGTTCCCTACGGGTTTGGACGCTTTGCATCGGAGGAAGCCTTCGGGCATGGAGGAGCCCAGTCATCAATCGGCTTCGCGGATCCGAAATACAATCTGGTCGTTACCGCCGTAGCGAACGGACATCCCGGTGAAGAGATCCACAATCAGCGGTTTCGTGAATTGAATTCCGCCCTCTATCAGGACCTTGGGCTGGCAAAGGCCTGATTCTGTCCAGCAATGACGATTCCGCAACATGCGCCCGACCGGTACAAACAGACTATCCTCACAGGGGATCTCCTGATGAACATGAAAATTTCCTTTCGTCAACGCAGTCACGCGGTAGTGTTTCCGGACTTGGCGTTGCCATTTCGAAACATTTCCGCTTCCGCTTATCCCGATTATTTCTCGGACGGAAGATGGACAACTCACCGCAACGAATTTCGCCATCGATGGACACGCATCACAAGCTCTACGTTCGACTGGTCCTGGGACAGGGACTCTGCCTGGCATTGGGATTCTGTCTGAACGACCAACTGTCGCGGACGTTTTTGGGGCCGGAAAAAAGACCCGCTTCGCCATCGATGATCTCCGCGAGTACAGATAAACAGGTGAGTTCCCAGTTTAGAGCAACATCCGTTGTCTTCCTGGGAACCTGGGGGCTGATGGCCGGGATCAGCGGTTGGATGATGATGCGGGAACAACGTCGTCAACTGATGAAAATGCTCGAACAACACAACGACCCTTCAGCGACGCCGCTGCGGGTCTTCAACGACACGGAAGTCACTTCGGAAGATCGACAACAGCCAAAAGAATTTTTCTGCGAGCCAGGCCTTCCCCGGTTGCGGCTCGCTGCCAGCCCGGCCGAAAACGATGTCGCCAGCGAACACGACTCCTGGCGGGACGAAGATCCTGATGAATGCGTGTTTGATGCTCCTTTTCGCATTCTCAGTTGAATCCTTATGTGACGTCATCTTGTTCGGGACGTTTGCTCCGTCTTGCGAACCATTCTTCCATTCCGATGCGGATTTCCCTTCCCAAAGGCGAAAAAACTCACATCACGATTGTGCGGAATCTGTTGGCTGGAAAAGGGGCACGTTCCCCTGTTCCATCTCCGGACGTTGGGTCCGCACAGCGCTGGTATTTGATTCGGAGCACTCCGCATGAACGTCCGGCGATGCGGGTCTTCGCCCATTCCGTTTCCGGAAAGCCCGCTCCCGGATTTTCCATTCGATGGAGGAGTTTCAAAAGCAACGATTCTTTCTTGCCACATTCTGCGGAAAACTTGTTGCCTTGTCGCATCCATGACGTAGTTTTCTGTAACTTCCGAGCAACATTGCTCCAGCCAAAATTCTGTTTCAGCCGGATTTCCCACAAATTTTTCGGAGAAATTGCCGCTGAGGCGAACTGTGTGCCTTGGGACGAGGCCGCGGAACATTGACGGAGAACTGGAATCGGCGCCGCGTGCGAATATTCGTGTTCGAAAGCGGTTGTCTTCCAGGCCAGGCGGTCCCCCCCCGCGCTCCGGTGAAAAGGATCAAGCCTTTTTCAGGTGGAAACGTTTCAAAATTTCTCCTCACAGGCAGGTGAAAAAGTGGGAACATCGTTTCCGAACGTAGCTGCAATAAACAAAAGTCGTCAAGAAACGTGTCAGCACCGCTGGACTTCCGCGCGGAACCATTTGCCGTTGCCAGGACGGCGACACGTCCTGATTTTCGCCAGCAGACAGAAAGAACAGCCATGACGAACCAGGGTTCGTTACTTGTGATTGATGATGACCGCCATATCTGTGAAGCCATGGCGGATTATCTGCGGAGCCTGGGACATCGCACCGAAACCGCGATGAACTGCCGGGAAGCCATGGAGCGAATGAAAGACGTTCCCTTTCAGGTCGTGATCAGCGATGTCAATCTTCCCGATCAGGATGGCTTCACTCTCCTGGAATGGGCGACAACCCATTGTCCGGACACCGCCATGATCCTCCTGACCGGCTACGGCACGATTGAAAGCGCCGTCGAAGCCATCCGGCTGGGGGCGTTCGATTATCTCACCAAGCCGGTGATTGATGACGAATTGAACTTTTCGATTCAGCGGGCACTCGGCCAGCGAAAAATTGTGGAAGAGAACAAATCGCTGCGAAAACAGCTCAACGAAAAATTCGGCATCTCCAACATCATCGGCCGCGATTACAAGATGTCGAAGATGTTCGACCTCATTGAAAGTGTCGCGGACACGCGCACAACGGTGCTGATTCTCGGAGAGAACGGGACCGGTAAAACAATCACGGCCCGGGCCATTCACCAGCTCAGCCCCCGCCGCGAAAAGCCGTTTATCGAAGTCGCCTGCGGAGCCTTGCCCGACTCGTTGCTGGAAAGCGAACTCTTCGGCCATGTCAAGGGTTCGTTTACGGGAGCCACTCAGGATAAGGCCGGGAAATTTCTCCAGGCCAACGGCGGCACGCTGTTCCTGGATGAAATCGGAACCGCATCACAAAGCCTGCAAGTGAAGCTGTTACGGGTGCTTCAGGATCGAGAGTTCGAACCGGTCGGAGGAACGACAACACACAAAGTCGACGTGCGGCTGATTCTCGCGACCAATGAAGATCTGGAAGCCCGTGTCCGTTCCGGCGAATTCCGGCAGGATCTGTTTTATCGAATCAACGTCATTTCCGTCACGCAGCCTCCGCTCCGAGAACGCCTGGGAGATATTCCCCTCCTGGTTGAACATTACCTGGAAGAGTTCAACAACCAGACAGGCAAACGGATCCGCACTCTTGACGACCAGGCGATGCAGGCTCTGCAACGATATAACTGGCCGGGAAATGTGCGTGAACTGGTCAACGTGATTGAACGGGCCGTGGTCCTTTCCAAATCGGAGACCATCTCGATCCAGGATCTTCCGGAACATCTGCGCCGGGAAGAAGCGGATCCGGTGTTCGCCTACAACCGTCTGCTCGGCTCGACTGGATTGAAATCCGCCCTGGCTGATCCGGAACGCCAGATCATTATCGATGCCCTGGAACAACACGGATGGAACCGCCAGGAAACGGCCCGCATCCTCGGCATCAACCGGACCACCCTTTATAAGAAAATGAAGAAGTACGACATCTCGTACGACAAGCAGGTCCAGATGTATTAGAGCAGTCTGTCTTCTCAGCCGGGAGGGCAAGATTTTTGCCGAGCTGCGAGCGTGATGGGCGCATTCTGCCCCATGCGGCTCCGCAGGAGCGTCGCCCTCCCGGATTCATGGAAATCAGGGGGATGAAACCAGTCCGGCCCCGCAATTCGCACAGGAGTAGTGCAGGCTCAGGGAATCGACTCGCCATTCCGGTTCCGGTTTCTCGGAATCGACATGCACGACGTGCAGCACGCCGCGTCCCAGATCGAGCGCGGTTTCGATGGAATCGGCCAGCCGGCCCCTGCTCTCCGCATCGACTTTGACCCGGTCGATGATCGCTTCCACGACATGTTCCCGCTTATGGTCGATCTTCGGAACGTCTTCGATGGGATAGGTCGTCCCGTTAATGCGGACCCGGAGAAAGCCTTGCGTCCCGAGCCGGTCCCAGAGTTTTTCATAGCTTTGCCCCACTGCGATCTGCATGGGAGCGGCCAGGTAGAGTTTTGTGCCGGCTGGAAGTGACAGGACCCGTTCGACAATCTGGTCGGTCGTCTGCCGCGTGACGGGCAGATGGCAATCGGGGCAATACATCTGTCCCAGGCGAGCGAAGAGGACCCGCAGGTAATCGTAAATCTCCGTGACTGTACCGACTGTCGAACGAGGGGTCGCTCCGACGGTTTTCTGTTCAATCGCAATGGACGGGGACAACCCCGAAATATGATCGAGCTTCGGCTTGGGCATCTGGCCCAGGAACTGCCGGGCATAGGCGGAAAGTGATTCCACGTATCGCCGCTGGCCTTCCGCATAAAGCGTATCCATGGCCAGCGATGTCTTCCCGGACCCGCTGGGACCGCAAAAGACGCTCATCCTGTCGCGAGGAACGCTGATATCGATCGACTGCAAATTGTGCTGGGCAGCGCCGCGAATCACGATTTGATCGGAGGGATTTCCGACAGGTGATACCGCAGCGGCGACTGTCTTTTGCCGTTTCTTCCTGGAAGAAGATTTTTGTTTTTGCGGGAAGAGAATCGGGACGAGTGCCTTTCCGGTATGGCTTTCCGAGCAGCGGGCCACTTCCTCGGGAGTCCCCTGGGCAATCAATCGTCCTCCCCCGGCTCCCCCTTCCGGACCGAGATCGATGATCCAATCAGCGGTTTTGATCACATCGAGATGATGCTCCACCACGAGTACGGTATTGCCGTCATTCACGAAACCTTGCAGGACTTCAATCAGTTTGCGGACATCTTCAAAATGAAGCCCGGTCGTCGGTTCATCGAGCAGGTAAAGCGTTTTCCCGGTGGAGCGTTTGCCGAGTTCGCGGGCGAGCTTGATACGTTGAGCCTCTCCGCCGGAAACGGTCGGAGAAGCCTGTCCCAGCTTCATGTAATCGAGTCCCACATCGTGCAGCGTCTGCAACATCCGATGAATTTTGGGATGATTCTGAAAATGCGTCAGCGCTTCTTGAACGTCCATTTCCAGCACGTCCGCAATGGATTTGTCGCGGTACTTCACTTCCAGCGTTTCGTGATTGAAACGTTTCCCCTGACAGACGTTGCACGGAACCCAGATATCCGCGAGAAAATCCATTTCCAGCCTGGTTGCCCCGTTCCCTTCACAGGCTTCGCACCGTCCCCCTTCGACGTTGAAGCTGAACCGTCCGGGGGGATAACCACGGATTTTCGATTGCGGCAACTGTGTATACAGGCTGCGAATTTCGTCAAAGAGTTTGACATAAGTTGCGGGATTGGAACGGGGAGTCCGTCCAATGGGGGACTGGTCGATATCAATCGCCTTGTCGATCAGTTTCAATCCCTCGATGCGTCGATGCGCTCCGGGAGTCCCTTTTCCCTGATTGACGTCCCGGTTGAGCGTTTCCCAGAGGATGTCGTTGCATAATGAACTTTTTCCGGACCCGCTGACCCCGGTGATGCAGACAAACAATCCGAGTGGAATCTCCACATCGATGTTCTGCAAATTATGATGCGTGGCTCCAATAATTTTGAGTCTGTCTTTTCCGGGGGCACGGCGTTCCTGCGGAACAGGGATGGAGGAACGCCCGGAAAGATAGGCTCCGGTTAAAGAGCGTTTGTTCCGCATGACTTCTTCCGCCGTCCCCTGGGCGATGACTTCCCCGCCGCGTACTCCCGGACCGGGCCCAAAGTCGATCAGATGGTCGGCAGCCCGCATGGTATCTTCATCATGCTCCACGACGATGACCGTATTTCCCTGATCGCGGAGATTCAGAAGACTCCCCAGCAACATGTCATTGTCGCGGGGATGAAGACCAATGGAAGGTTCATCCAGAATGTACAACACACCGACCAGTCCGGACCCGATCTGTCCCGCCAGCCGAATCCGTTGTGATTCTCCGCCGGATAATGTCGGCGCGGAGCGGTCCAGGGCGAGATAACCCAGGCCACATTTTTTCAGGAACCCCAGTCGGGCTCGAATTTCCTTGATCGCTTCTTCCGCGACAAGCCGGGCTGTGGGCGAGAGTTCCGGTTCTTCAAAAAAACGGACTGCTTCGTCGACGGAGAGATGGCAGACTTCCGGCAGCGACAGGGCTGTGCGTTTCGAGTTCAGGCTCCGGGACGTGATACGGACATTGCGGGCCTGCGGATTCAACCGGGTGCCTTCACAACTCGTACAGGGAATCACTTCCATGTATTTTTCGAGTTGCCGGCGGCGCATGGGATTTTTCCCCTTCAGATAGTCATCCAGCAACTCGGAAAGAAATCCATTCCAGACGCCGCCGTGCTTCCAGACGCCGCCGGAATGCCGCCAGCTGAAGGTGATATGCCGGTCGCCGGTGCCGCGAAGGAATTTTTCCCGGGCCTGTTCGAGCAGATCCTGCCAGGGAATCCGGAAAAGCGCCCCGTCCTCCATGTTGAGATCATTCTCAATGGCTGCTGCCACTCCATTGAGAATGTGCCGTCGCCAGCGGCCAATCTTCTTCAACGATGGCAGCAGTTCAATCGCTCCCTTGGAGATGGGAAGTTCCGGATGTTGAATCAGCCGGTCCATCACAAAATCGTGCCGCATTCCCAGGCCGGTGCATTCGCGGCACATTCCCAGCGGGCTGTTGAAACTGAACAGTTGCGGCGAAGGGGGTTCATAACTGATGCCGCAATCGGGACAGGCATACCTGGATGAATACAGACGTTCTTCAGGGGGGGCGGAATCGGTAAGAAGAATGAGCCGGCCGTCGCTGAGCCGGGTGGCGGTTTCAATGGCGTCAGCGATGCGGCTTCGTTGCCCTTTTCCCGCCACAAGCCGATCGATCAAAACATCAATGGTGTGTTTAAAATGTTTTTTGAGCCCCAGATCATCCCCCAGGTTGACGATATTGCCATCAACTCGCGCCCGTACGAAGCCCTGTTTGAGCAGATCGGCGAACAGATCACGGAACTCCCCTTTCTGCTGCTGGATCAGCGGGGCGAGAATCTGGTACTTCGTTCCCTCGGGAATGCTGAGAATGCTTTCCAGAATCTGGTCGACCGACTGGGCGGTGATCGGCTTCCCGCAATGAATGCAATGCCCCTGCCCCACGCGGGCATACAAGACCCGCAGATAGTCATAGATTTCCGTAATCGTCCCCACTGTGCTGCGGGGATTGCGGGAGGTCACTTTCTGCTGAATGGAAATCGACGGAGCGAGACCGGAAATGGTGTCCACGTCCGGCTTGGGCATCTGTCCGAGGAACTGCCGGGCATAAGTGGACAGGGATTCGACATATCGCCGTTGCCCCTCCGCATAGAGCGTATCGAACGCCAGAGAACTTTTTCCGGATCCGCTGACGCCCGTCATGCAGATCAATTGATTCTTCGGCAAGACCAGATCGACATTTTGAAGATTATGCTCGCGGGCGCCGCGAATCACGATGTCAGCAGCAGTCATGAACGTCCGTTTCCATCCAGGGAGAATGACTTATTGTAGAGGGGACGGAGAACGACGGACAGGGGGCAGGCAAAAAGACGCTACCGAATGACGATCGTGAAAACCGCCAGAATCGCCATCCAGATGGCTCCCAGGGCGTGCCAGAACCAGGCACAGACCTTCACCCCCCAGAAGTATTCGTGGTCGTAACGATGATTCAATGCGCTCGCGGTGACAAAGCAGACAAACAGCGTCGCCACAAAGAAATGCGCGGCGTGCAGGGCTGCCAGCACAAAGACAAACGCAATCACGCCCGTTTCCGCTTCTTCCGGGCTGCGGACCGCGGGAAACATCGACCACAATCCATAAATCTGCGTTCCGACAAACGCAACCGCTGTCCCCAGCGAAATGAAGAGCCATTTGCGGAGACCGGCCTGCTGCTCCTGTTGAATCGCCCGCAAGGCAAGATGCAGCGTCAAGCTTCCGGCAAAAAGGATCGGCGTGCTGACGGCAAAGGCCGGAGGAAAGAAAATCCGATCCCGCAACAAAGACCGCCCGCAAATCCGCATCAACTCCCCCGCCAGTCCCGCGGAAAGCAGGCAGACCAGGCAGGCCAGAAGCAGAAAAATCAGTGCTGTCCGGCTGGCGCCGACCGCATGTCGAGAAGAAACAGACATCCCGGAATTGTAGAAAACAGCTCCCCCTCGTGGACACTCGACCCTCTTCAGAGATTCCATGGAAATCCGAGGGAAGGCTTTTTCATTCCTCACCGTAAGAACGTCCCTGGAATGGTGTCTCACGTCGGTCTTAATGGATGACAGGGAATTCAAGACCGAGCGTGATTGAACAATGACCAAACTGGTCTCATGGAAACATCCATCAACTCAGGCTGCGGTCCAGCAGATTTTTCGTGATGGCCTGCACGCGCGGATCGGGCCCGTGCGGACGGGACCAGTGCGACCAGGGAAGCATGTGTCCGGGGGGACTGGAAAGTCCCTGGCACCAGAAAATTGTGGCTCCATTAAAAACAAAGTTCTTTTGAGGTCCGGGATAGATCGTGGCGGTCCATTCCTGTGGAACGGTCCCATTATGCAGGGCCATCCCGCGTCCAACCACTTCCAGACCGGGAAGATCCGCCGGCGGATCGCCATGATATTCCCAGCCAATCAGACCGGGAATGCGGTCCCCCTTCTTCATGCCGGTTCCTTGAAAGATCCAGTGTTCGGGAAGATCGCACACCCAGTCGCCGCCGCCGTTCACCGGACGGACATTCCGGGCGCCCAGCAGATAGCCTTCATCCGGTCCCTGATGGGGAAACGGTCCGTGATTCTTTTCCCGATCAATCCCATAGGCATAGTTTGCTCCGAATGGACCGCCTCGAAAAATGATCCGATTGGGACGACCATCGAATCCGGCCCGCATGGGAGTCACCCAGCAAAGGGTGTTGCCGCTGAAAAACATCACATTGACCCCCGCGTCCCGCATCATTTTGACGCTCTCATAGGCCCGGATGTCCCAGTATTCATCATGTCCCACGCTCAGGAACGTCTTGCATTTCAGCCCCCGGTCCGGCGTGAGCATGTCACTGTTCGAGCAGTATGTGACATCGTATCCCTGCTGTTCGAGCCAGTAGGCAAAGGGAAATTCGAAACAGAGCCATTCCCCGGATCCGATCGACTGCGGATTGTCATAGATCTGGGCATACTTGGCATAGGGACGATCGAAGCTGACATCCGCCCAGGGCCCCTGCCCCCCCTTTGGATGCGTATACAGCGAATAATGATCGGGCCAGCGATTATACGCCTGCCAAGTGTTGTCCGAACATTGAAACAGAATATCCGCCGGCCGGTCATCCTTCACGATGAAGACGACAAAACTTTGCCAGTAACCAACTCCCGACGTGTCTCGAAGCGTCGTCAACCGTCCCAGATAGACACCGCTGGGCCAGTCGTCAGGAATGGTCAACGAGACGGCGGGTTCCCAGCGGCATTCAAACAGATCTTTGTCCCCTTTTTCGGGAATGGGCTGCGTCTGGCCATGAAACGGCCCCAGTGTTTTCATCAATCGGGCTCCGGCACCGTTGTAATAGCCAGTGCGAAAGATCTCGATGATGAAGTCCTGGGCAGGCTGGGTGGAGACCATGATGTCGATAGACTCCCCCGCAGCAACGCTTTGCCGCGAACAGTAGCCTTCGATATCCGGTGAGCGGAATTTTGTGCTGTTCAGGCGAACCCGGGTCAGTTGCCAGTCTTGGGCACCTTCCCGGGCATTTTCCTTACGAATCAGGTCAGGTTGGCGAACGGTGCTGCGAGTTGTGGCGGAGGCGGAATCCGCTCTCGACATGGAATCCGTTCCGGAGACGGAAAGGGCCACTGAGCCCGCCAGAGTGGCTTTTAGAAGTGTCCGCCGATTGACCTGTCCGGATTGCTTCGGATCCTGCATGAGAATATCTCCCGATTCCTGTGACCAATTTCGGTTGCTTGGCTCATTTTCAACTGAAATCCATCTTGACTGATCTTGCTTCCGTCAGGAAGGCAACTGCCTGCAAATCTAAATAAGTCCGGAAAGCGGTTCCCCTCAGCAGATCCCATGCTTTCAACCCCACCAAAGCGGAATCAGGAAATCTCCGGCTGAAAAAACAGGGGCATCAGTTCGTGGCCCTCTGGAACCACTTTCCCGGTCGCAGCGGCGGCGATTTCGTCGTAGCTCACCGCTCCGTTGGCGGGAATTCCGGTTCCGCACATCGCAAACGGAACCAGACCGTGGCTGTGGGTTTTGGTGCGAATAAAGGTCGGATGATCCGGACAGACGAGCAACCGGTACTCTCCCTGCGATTTCAAATAGTCATGAACCGGACCGACGATGTGCTGGTCAATCTCTTCGAGGGCCTTGACCTTGGCATCGGCATGTCCTTCGTGCGAGGCTTCATCGGTTGCTTCGACATGCACCACCACGAAATCGACATCCGACTGGAGCGTCTGGATCGCGGCCCGGCCTTTGGCGGCATAATCCGTATCCAGATATCCGGTTGCCCCGGGAATGTCGACGACCTTCCAGCCCAGCAGGCGGCCGATGCCCCGCAGCAGATCGACGGCGGTAATCACCGCGCCGCGAATCCCGAACCGTTCCTGAAACGGCGTGAGCGCCGGCGTTTTTCCTTGTCCCCATAACCAGATCTGCGTCGCGGGAAGTTCTCCATTCCCGAGCCGTTTCTGATTCGCGGGAGCATTGGCAAACACCTCCCGGCTCCTGGTCATCAATGCTCGCAAATCACACGAGCCGGATCCCAGCGGCAAATGTTCACCAATGGGTTGATCAATGATGTCATGGGGAGGAACCGTGAACGTATCCGAACTCAAGGGAGCCCGGCCATCACGCGAACGATAAAGAAGCAGGTTGCGGTAGCTGACACCAGCATGAAATTTCCAATGATCATCGCCGCAGCAGGCCTGCTGCATCAGTTGCATCAGTTCCCGGCCGGCTTCGTTCGAAATCTGGCCGGCAGTGAAACTCTGCATTCGCTCGTCGGCAACCGTGACAAGATTACAGCGAATGGCCCAGTCGTCCGGACCAAGTTCGATCCCCTGCGCGGCCGCTTCCAGCGGAGCGCGGCCGGTGTGAAAGAGATTGGGGTTGTAGCCGAACAGACTCATCGTGCCGACATCGCTGCCGGAAGGGAGACGCTCGGGAACGTTATCGGTCCGGCCAGTCAGCCCAGACCGCGCCACCGCATCCATGCACGGGACATGCGCCGCCTGCAACGGCGTTTTCCCTTGCAGGGTCACTTGCGGTTCATCCGCACATCCATCGGGAATCACCAGGACATATTTCATTGCTGATCTCTTTCTGCCGCGCGAGAAGAACCACTTTCCGCAATGCAACCTTCTTCCAATTCAAAATCCATTCGATCCGGGAAGGTAACACTCTGGCTAAGCCATGGGGAAGATCATGTTTCCCGGGATTTGTGGCCCAGCGGGCGACACATTCCCCCTTCTGCCTGTCAATGTTTTGTATTTTCGCAGCCAGCAAGGACTTTGTGCAGCGTGAATGATTTGATTGCGGCCGGAACAGACCGGCCGCGCCGGGGAAATCGGATTCTCAAGGGCGGGATCAGCACGATGGGCATGAGGCAATACGGAGATGATTCATCAGGTCTTCGGGACTCATGAGATAGCCGAGATAAAACGGCCCGAACTCCGCGTATCGGGCACTGGCTGTGTCAAACCGCATGGTATATACGATCTCCTTAATGTATTCGGGAGAACGGCCCCATAGCGTCACTCCCCATTCCCAGTCATCCAGGCCGGTGGAAGCGGTGATCAGCTGCGAAACTTTTCCGGCGAATTTGATTCCCGAAGTGGCATGTTCAGCCATGAGCGCGGAGCGTTCGCTGAACGGAAGCTGATACCAGTTCGCGTGAGGATCGCGGATTTTATTCATCGGATAAAAGCAGAGAACCGGCCAGGGGGGCATGTCCGGATAGAGCCTTTGCCGGTTCATCATGGGCAATCGCTGTTCATAGGCTTTGACTTTTGCCGAATAAGCAGGATCGTCCGCTTTGGCTCCCTGCTGACGAAGTTTTTCCGCATACTGTTCCACGGTCGGAACGTATTCGGAGACCTCGGTGATGGAAACAAAGGAATAAGACCGGGTGAGGGCCGTTCCCAACCGGCTGGCCCGCAAATCCTGCGTCAGGGCATCCAGCCGGAGCGGATCCGGATCGAGCATCATGATTCCCAGGTCGGCCCGGTCTCCTGAAACGGCGAACACCTGAAGACGTTCCGGGGCACCGTGATAGCCAGGACTCAGAATTTCGCACATTTCTTGCCGGCCGGCGCGCTGGTCTGCGGGAGAAATCCGCTTGAGAGCTTCAGCATCAATGGTGTAATACTGATGCAGGCAGTGCATCCCCTCCCGTAACCGGATCGTCGGTTCGGGAAGGGGTTCGGGGGCATGGGCAGGACGATTCATTGGGTTCATTCCTCGTGTCACGGATTCCACCGGGTTGTTGAAATGTCACTTCTTGAGTAACTGTCGTAACACCGTATGGAGAATCCCGCCGTTCCGATAGTACTCCACTTCCACGGGGGTATCGATCCGGCAGGTGGTGACAAAATGAATGTCATCCCCATTGGCGGAATGGGCGGTCACTTCAACGGCCTGCCCCGGTTTCAATTCATCATTCAGCGCAATGTCAAAGACTTCCGTTCCGTCCAGTCCCAGTTCGGCCGCACTTTCCCCCGGGCGAAACTGCAACGGAAGAACTCCCATGCCGATCAGGTTCGAGCGATGAATCCGTTCATAACTTTCGGCAATGACAGCCCGAATGCCCAGTTGCTGCGTCCCTTTCGCTGCCCAGTCGCGAGAAGACCCGGTGCCATATTCCTTGCCGGCCAGAACGATTAACGGCGTTTTGTCGGCCTGGTACCTGACAGAAGCATCATAAATTGAACAGAGTTCTCCCGTCGGGAGATATTTGCTCATCCCCCCCTCGGTTCCGGGGGCAATCAGGTTTCGCAGCCGGATATTGGCGAACGTTCCGCGGGTCATCACCCGGTCATTACCGCGGCGGCTGCCATAGCTGTTGAAATCAGCGGGAGCCACGCCATGGTCCTGCAAAAATTTTCCAGCGGGGGAATCTTTCTTAATGGCCCCGGCGGGAGAAATATGGTCCGTGGTACAGGAATCCCCAACACTGACCAGCACACGGGCACCGGCAATGGATTCGATGGGCTGGGGATCGGCGGGGATATCCACGAAGAACGGCGGTTCCTGAACGTAGGTGCTGTCCCCTTTCCAAGTGAACAGATCGCCGCTGCCCCCTTCAATGGCCTGCCATTCCGGAGGCCCTTGCGTGGCATGTGAATACTGTTCGATGAACATGTCCGGAGACATCGCCTGGGCAATGGTATCAGCAATTTCTTTCTGAGTCGGCCAGATATCCTTCAAATAAACCGGGTTCCGGTTTTCATCACACCCAATCGGCTCGCTTGTCAGGTCGATATCCACAGTCCCCGCCAAAGCATAGGCCACCACCAGCGGCGGGCTGGCCAGGTAATTTGCTTTCACATGGGGATTGATGCGGCCTTCGAAGTTCCGGTTTCCGGACAAGACGGCGCTGGCAACCAGATCACACTTTTGAATCGTTTCCGCGATCACATCCGGAAGCGGTCCGCTGTTGCCGATACAGGTTGTGCATCCATAGCCGACAAGCTGAAATCCGAGTTTGTCCAGCCAGGGAGTCAACCCGGCCTTCTCCAGGTAACTCGTCACCACCCGGCTGCCGGGAGCCAGGGAGGATTTGACCCAGGGTTTGCGTCGCAACCCTTTTTGAGCGGCATTTCGAGCCAGCAGTCCGGCCGCCACCATCACGCTGGGATTACTGGTGTTTGTACAACTGGTAATCGCGGCAATGACCACGGCCCCGTGCTTGAGCTTGAATGTCTCATTGGCATAGGAGACAGGGACGCCTCCGGGGCCGGGATCGCATTTCTGCGAGCCATTTATGAGGGCTGGCCCCCCTTCTTCAGTCATATGCGCCGGAGTGGAATCGGCGGTGGGCACACTCTTGCCGAACGTCGTTCCCAGGTCCTGTTCCCACTGGCTCTTCATTCCCGTCAACAGAATACGGTCCTGAGGACGTTTCGGCCCAGCCATGGAAGGAAGCACTTCCGACAAATTCAATGAGAGCGTAGCGCTGAACTCCGGTTCCGGAGAATCGTCCGTACGGAACAGCCCTTGTGCCTTGTAATACTGTTCAACCAGGTCCACCTGTTTGGTCGAACGTCCCGTCCGTTGCAAGTAACGCAGCGTCTCCGCATCGACGGGAAAGAATCCGATTGTCGCCCCATATTCAGGAGCCATATTGGCAATGGTCGCCCGGTCCGGCAACGACATGCTCGACAGGCCCGGGCCGTAAAATTCCACGAATTTACCGACAACTCCATGCCGGCGCAGCATCTGCGTGACAGTCAGCACCAGGTCGGTGGCAGTCGCCCCCTCCGGCAGTTCCCCGGTCAGTTTGAAGCCGACAACTTCCGGCAGCAACATATAAATTGGCTGGCCCAGCATGACCGCCTCAGCTTCAATCCCACCGACACCCCATCCCACGACCCCCAGGCCATTGATCATGGTGGTATGCGAATCGGTCCCCACCAGTGAATCCGGAAAGGCAATGCCATCCCGCGTGAGGACAACTCCCGCCAGATATTCCAGGTTCACTTGATGGACAATTCCCGTGGCGGGAGGAACCACGCGAAAATTACGAAAAGCTTTCTGGCCCCATTTCAAAAACTGGTAACGTTCCTGATTTCGCTCAAATTCCAGTTCCACGTTCGTCTGCAAGGCATCGGCTGACCCAAATGCGTCGACCTGAACGCTGTGGTCAATCACCAGATCGCATGGAACAAGCGGATTGATTTTCTTGGGATCGCCCCCCATCCGAACCATGGCTGCCCGCAAGGCTGCCAGGTCGACCACGGCTGGGACCCCAGTAAAGTCCTGCAGGACAACCCGTCCCGGCATAAACGGAATTTCCGTCGCTTCCTTCTGGTGCGGAGCCCAGTTCAGGATGTTGTGGACATCCTTTTCGCTCACGATATATCCGTCACAGTTTCGCAATGCCGATTCGAGGAGAATTCGAATTGAAAACGGCAGCCGCGACACATCTCCTTTTCCCTGCTCCGTCAATTTGCTGAGCTGATGGATGGTAAATTCACCCGCTTGGGTTTTTAACGTCTGCTCCGCGCCGAAAGGGTTCGAACCACTCATAACTCAACAACTCCACGGATTCGGTGCGAAAGACACCAAAGTTCAAGGGTCGAAATAACTGCAACGTCAAGATTGTGCTTATTCTGGCTGGAGTTGGTTGGGACTTCAAATGCTGCGGTTCCCGCAGCCAATTTTTGTTTGGTTTGAGAATCTGTCTCACCTTACGGAGAGAAATTCCGCCGATTCTGCGACCCGACAAGCAGCCGCTGCCTGCTGATCCGGAAAATCCTTTTCCATAAAATCCTCCTGCCTTGCACAATGGGAAGGGTTGAGACGCTGTTCCTCTCCCCGTTTCCTGCCATAATTTCATAATTCATCGGAAAATCCAGACCGAACAAGTGATCCAGATCTCATGACCCCTATTGTTGTTGCCATTACCGGTGCCAGCGGGGCCGCTTACGCCGTCCGGCTCATCGATGTGCTCCTGGCGGGAGGATATCACATCCACCTGGTGATCAGTCCCGCAGCCGCTTCCGTGTTTGCCACGGAACTGGGGATCACGCTGGATCTGAAGCAGTTCGACATCAGCCAGTTCGATCACGTCCCTCCGGGAAAATCCCTGATTCGGGCGGGGGGAGTGGGAGGACACGGAAGTTCAATTTTTGTCGACAACGAAATTGTTCGCGGTACCCTGACCTATCACCACTATCGTGATTTTTCAGCAGGAATTGCGAGCGGATCTTTTCTCACCGCGGGCATGGTGATCTGCCCTTGTTCCATGGGGACCCTGGCGAGCGTCGCCAACGGACTGTCAGCCAATCTGATTCATCGGGCAGCCGATGTCCATTTGAAGGAACGTCGGAAGTTAATCCTCGTTCCCCGGGAAACTCCGCTGGGAAGCATCCAACTCCAGAATATGAAAACCCTTGCGGATGCCGGGGCCACGATCCTGCCGGCCATGCCGGGTTTTTATCACCAACCCGCGACAATTCAGGATCTCATCGATTTCATCGTCGGCAGAATCTGTGATCAGCTCGGAATTCGTGTCGACCTGATCCACCGCTGGGGACGGGTTCCTCCTGGAAAGCAGGAGTTGCGACAATCCCTTGGAGAAGAGGAGATTGACTGTTAGGATAGATTTGGCTGGCCGTCAAGCGGGAACTTTACAATCTGATTTGACAGGTGGCAAAATTGATCATGAGCAGGGTCTGTGGGCTCTGTATTCGGGAAACTGTCGGAACAGACGGTCGGACCACGAGTCCCAAGGAGATGTGTGAGATGTTGCGTTCCAGAAAGAAAATTCAACCAGGAATCTGCACACGGGCTGCATTCACACTGATTGAGTTACTCGTGGTGATCGCCATTATCGGCCTGCTGGTGGCCATGCTGATGCCCGCGGTTCAAAGAGCCCGGGAAGCCGCCCGCCGGAATGCCTGCCTGAACAACATTCGACAACTGGGGCTGGCAGCCCAGAATTATCTCAGCTCGCAACGGGTCTTTCCGTCCGGCTGGTGTGCTCCGACCACCGACCAGGATGGGGACGGCACCGTCGATCTCGGATTTCCCGATTTTCAGGTCACTCCGTTTACCTCTCCCATTACCGTCCCCTCAACCGCGGCAACTGGTGGAACAACGACGCCCACCGGAACGGGTTCAGCCACTCTGGCTTATATCAATGACTGGATTTGCGGCGGTCCCTGGGACTGGCACGCCATGATGCTTCCGCAAATGGAACAGAGTACGATCAATATCGACTTCAAATTACCCAAGACAAATGCCAACCTGACAACACCCGCGGCAGACAGCAACTGGGAATACATTCAAATCCCGGTGGCGTCCTACGTCTGCCCAAGCAGCGCACTTCCCAATGCCCGGCCGGGAAATCTTGGTTACTCCAACTACCGTGGCAACATGGGGGCCTGGACGGTCGCCCAGCAGAATTCGAATGGAGCACTCAATAACGGCATGTTCTATCAGAACAGCGGGCTGGATGACCGCGACATTACCGACGGCATGTCCAATACCCTGCTCTTCGGAGAATCTCTTGTCGGATTCTGGGCGGACAACTACTCCAGCGTCGTCCGCACGCGGGACGATCATCCCGGCTTCAACAATTACTGGACAGGAACCTCGACCTGGATTTCCAGTGGAAAGGTCTACTTCTTCGGCTATGGCAGCTATCACGACGGCGCGAATAACTTCTGCCTCGCCGACGGCTCCGCCCGCACCATTGCCACAAACATCGATAATACCCTGTTCTGGGCGCTGTGCACCCGCAATGGCCATGAAGCGATTTCGAAAGAATTTTAGACCAGTTTGGTCTTTGTTCGATCACGCTCGGCCTGGAATTCCCTGTATTCTGTATTTCACAGGATCCGCGTGATATACCATTTGTAACTCCGCATTTTAGAGCCGTTTCCGGTCTTTAATTCTCTCACGCCTGCCTTGCTCACGGCCAGAAGACTCCATGGCATCCTCCAATCAGGTCCATGTGGGACATGACCAACCTGCCCCGCTGCAGGTCTTATACCGCACATGACGATTCGCACAACGCGATTTCCAAAATGGGATCCCGAGTGGCAACTGAGTCGAAAGCGTTCGAAATTCTGAGCGGGAGATTACTCGTGCCGCAGGGCTTCGATGGGATCGAGCCGGGCTGCGGAACGGGCGGGATAAACACCGAAGACCAGACCGGTCAGCACGGAAAAGCCGAAGGCAACCGGCAGGCTCCAAAAAGCGATCTGCGGTTTCATTTCCAGAAACATTTTGCCCATGTCCGACAGGTTAGCGGTCGAAGACGTTTCCATAATGTAATGCGTTACGAAGTATTTAATACTGCTGAAGGTCAGAGGCGTGCATAATCCAAGCGCCATGCCAATCAGCCCGCCCGTTCCGGAAAGCACGATGGTTTCCAGCAGGAACTGCTGGGTAATATCCTGACGACGTGCTCCCAGGGCTCGGCGAATTCCGATTTCCCGGGTCCGTTCCGTCACGGTGGCAAGCATAATATTCATAATGCCGATCCCCCCCACCAGCAGACTGATGCCGGCAATCGAACCAAGAACGACATTAAAAATATTTCGCAGCTGATCCGCCTGTTTTTTCAATTCCAGGGGAACAACCACGGAATAATCCCGTTTCGTGCTGTGAGTCCGGTTCAACGTCTCCGCCACCACTTCGGCTGTCGCGATCACGTCTTCAACATCATCGACTTTCAGAGTGATCTGATTAAAGACAACCGACTCCGCCGACATCGAACCGGAAGTCGTTTTCATGATGAGATCGTTCGTATTGATGCGTGTCTGAAATGTGGAAAGCGGAATATAGACGTCTTTGTTGTAGTCCTGTCCGGAAAGACTGCCGCCAATGGCCGCCGAGGCGGTTCGGTCGCGGGTGACACCAATGATCTGATAAGCCCGGCCGCGGATCTGGATTGTTTTTCCCACGGGCTGTTCCCGAGGAAATAAAATGCGGGCCGTCTCCGCCGCGAGCACCACATTATTCGCCCGGGTCCATTCGTCCTGTTCCGAAATGAACCGTCCGGAACGGAGCTGGAGATGATTCATCTCGAGATACTGCGGCGTGCATCCGACCACGCGCGAATTCAAGGTCCACTCCAGATTTCGGACATCAATCACGACTTCCCGGACCGGAATCAGTTCGGAAACCGTGGGAAGCGTCCGAGAGAGAATCTGGTAATCGTCGCGGGTCAGGCCATAGCGCAGCACGCGGCTGTTACTTGACCCGTTAGAGGCTTCTTCCGGCGGTTTGACACTCAGGACAATGATATTGGTGGCCCCGAGCTGAAGAATTTGTTCCTGCGCCTGCCGGCTGGCCCCTTCTCCAATGGCCAGCATGGCAATCACGGAAAATACGCCAAACACAATTCCCAGCATCGTCAGTCCAGACCGCAACTTATGCAGCAGCAGGCTTTTCATTGCCAGTCGGACGGTACGGAGAAACCGGGTCATGAATCAGGAACGTTCAGGCAGGGGATTGAGAATTCGAAGTCATCGGATGAACAAAAGGGGGCCATCTCCAACAGGTTCTGCTGAAAAATGCCTGGTGGGAAGTTTCCATTGTGGGCGTTATTATCGAAAAATTCCATGACCGGCGACGAGTCCGTCTTTCATGAAAATCTGGCGTTTGGTCTGTTCCGCGACATCCGGTTCATGAGTGACCATGATAATGGTCCGTCCTTCCGCATTCAGTTCTTTCAGCATGGCCATGATTTCCTCGCCCGTCTTGGAGTCGAGATTTCCGGTCGGTTCGTCCGCCATGATAATGGCCGGATCGTTGATCAGGGCGCGGGCAATGGCCACCCGCTGCTGTTGCCCCCCCGAAAGCTGAAACGGACGATGATCCAGACGGGATCCCAGGCCGACTCGTTCCGCCACCGCAACACATCGGTCGTGATCGGTTGAAGTGATGGGAGGATATCCGGGCCGATACAGCAGCGGCACTTCGATATTCTCCAGAACAGTGTACTGGGGAATGAGATTGAACGATTGAAAGATAAATCCGATCAACGAATTTCGTGCGGAGGAGAGTTCATCGTCGTTGAGTTTGGAAACGTCCTGTCCTCCCAGGTAATATTCTCCTTTTGTCGGACGATCCAATGCTCCCAGCAGATTCAAAAGCGTGCTCTTTCCGCTTCCGGATGACCCCATGATCGACAGAAAATCACCATAGGGAATGTCCAGGGAGACGCCACGCAGCGCTTTCACCAGGACAGTTCCTCCCAGATCATAATACTTGTGCAGATCGACCAGTTTCGCAGCGAGTTCCATAAAGTGGGATGGCCTTCAACCTGAAGGACGGGACCGTCGCCGGAACGCCCCATGTTCCTGAACGAGTCCGCTCACGGGAATGGCTCGTTCAGTTGGCATCGGATCCAGGCAGACGGAGGAAGGACTGTATTGGAGGAAGGTACGTTATTTTGCGGCGGCCGGGCCGCTGGGGGGCCGGCCGGCGGCCAGCTCCCCCAGGGTGACTTTTCCATCGCCGTCTTTGTCCATCCGGGCAAAGCGGTCGGCATCGGGAACTTCATCGGACGTCAGTGAGCCATCGCTGTTCTTATCCAAGCGGGCGAAAATGGCAGCGGGATTCAACCCGCCACGTCCGGGCCCTCCTGATTGCTTCTTTCGTTCGGGGCCAGCCTCCGGAGTCAATGGCAATGAGCTTGGAGCTGCGGCGAACTTCTGGTCATCCACGGATTTATGGGTATTGAAGTCTGCTTCCAAGTCCGCAATTTCCTTGGTGAACTGGCTGCGGGGATTGAGGACGACCCGTTCTCCTTCGACCAGGCCTTCCAGAATTTCCAGATGGGACTGGTTGGCTTTGCCTACTTTGACAATCCGGGATTCATGGACTCCTTTATTGAAGACAAAAGCCACCTGCTTGTCGGCAATGGTAATGACCGCCTGCATGGGAACCTGCAACACACTCGGACGGTTATCAACGAGCAGTTCCACCTGGGATGTCAGTCCCGGGCGCAGTTTCCTGACTTTTTCAACGTCATCCAGAATGATCACTTCCGTGGGATATTCCCGAAGATCGTAGTTCGGCCAGTTCCCCGACATGGGGACAGAGGAGACGTGCGAAATTTCACCGTTGAAAAGTTCATCCGGATAAGCATCCACTCGAATTCGGGCTTTCACGCCCTTGCTGATCGCGCCAATCAATGATTCATGGACCCGGCAGTCGACCTTCATCTGCGTGACGTCGGGAAGATTAATGATTGCCTGGCGTTCACGGACGGAAGCTCCCGCTTCAATGGGGATGGGTTCGGAACGGCGGCCGCCGTTATTGCCGTTGGTGGCATAGACCACTTCTCCTGCCTGGGGAGCGCGAAGCGTGCAGGCGTCGATCTGCCGTTGCCAGCGGTCGAGTTTTTCTTTTTCCACGTCATATGTCAGTTGTGCGGCTTCCAGTTGCTTTTCGCACTGGGTCCGGGCCGATTCCGCTTTCAGCTCGACGCGCTTGAGTTCCCGTTTGGATTCGGCGGCATTGGCTTCCAGTTCCGCTTCGGTCCGTTTTTTCGTGAAATTCTGGAGCACCGTCAGCAGTTCAGCAGCTCCCTGCACTTTCAGACTGGCTTGCTTCACGGCAATCCGGGCTGCTTCCAGTTCATTCTGGCTGGCGTATCCCTTTTTCACCTGGATGGACGTGAACGCCTGTGTTTCCTGAGCGCGGGCCAGTTCTTCCTGGGCAATGGCGACGTTCCCTTCCAGGGAATGTTCCTGCTGCTCGTAATCACCGCCGGGAGAAATGAATTTTTCATAGTCGAGGTTCGCCAGTTTCGCCTTAAGGGCAGCAGCGGCGACATCGCTTTCGTTCTGGGTCCGCTGAATCTCGAGCGTTTCCCTGGCGGCCGCCAGCGCGGCCGCCGCCTGGGTGGTGACGATTTCCTGCTGCTTGGCTTTTTCCTTCAGAGCCGATGCATCCAGCTCGCAGACGACTTCTCCCTCCGTGACCCAGGTTCCCTCGGGAACGATGCTGATGATGGTCGTGGTCCCTTCCACTCCGCTGGTGAGGGTGGAATTTTTTCGGCTGTCAAGGAAGCCTTGCATGCTGAGGCTGACCAGAAATGGTGCGGATTGCACTGTCTCCAGGATGAGATTTTTCGGGGATTCGCGCGATGCCGCCGACGTTGTCAGGGATTGCCACCAGCCCGGTGTCAGCATTCCGCCCGCCCATGTGGCTCCGCCCAACCCCAGGAGCAGGAGGGACGTCAGGACCCATGTCAATGTCCGGCCGGATCGTGTTTTCTTTTCTGTCATCGACTTGGCTCCGATAGAAAGGATCGACCCACAGGCCGTCTTCGCCAATCTCCATAATACCCATATCGCGGTAAATGTTAAGGCGATTTCGCTCATAGTTGACGTAAGTTGAGACCAGATTGTTCTGGGCCGTCAAAATCGAGTTTAACGCGTTCAACAAGTTATTACCGGCCAGACCGCTGCCGGACGACTTTCCGCTGGAGGCCCCCTGCACTGATCGATTGTCGGGAGGAGCATTGCTCTGGTCCACAGCCGCATCATACTGCAAGGCAGCAATACGAACGGCTCGGCGGGACGTCTCCAGATTTTGACGGAGGACAAACAGTTGTCGCCAGGCGTCACGGACGTCCTGCTTGACCTGGTCTTCCGCCAGCATGTAAGCCCGCCGCGCACGTTGATAGTTGACCAGCGTCAGACGGTAATTATTCCGTTCATCGATCTGATCCAGGGGAGAGGTAAAGGAAATTCCAGCCCGTAACTGGCTTTGATCGCCGCGGAAATCAAAGGGACGATTTCCGGTGGGGGTATTGATGTTTCCCGCGACGACCAGATCGACGCCGGCCAACAGGGCATTTGCGGCAATTTCCACCTTCCGGCGGGCGTCCATGACCTGCGCCCGCGCATTCATCAGGTCGACCCGATTATTCAGGCCGATTTCCACAGCCCGTTGCATCGCGATGTCGAATGGCTGCATCTGAATCAATTCGACTCGCAAGCTGATCTGGATCACGGTGAGATTCTGGGTCAACCCGACCAGACGTTCCCGTAATCCTCCCAGTTCCCGATACTTCGATCTCAGCAGAAGCGGATCCACATTGTCGGACCGTAATCCCTGCGCGGTTTCGACCACAGTTTCGCGGAGTTTGGTCATTTCTCCCCGGACCCGGTCCAGCAACGCTCCACCCCGCTCGACATCCGACACCAGCAGGGGCCGATCCTCTTCGGGAATTTCCTGGAGCCGGCGCGGCAATGCTTTCCGGCTCTCCTCCAGGTCATTGATGACGATCTGCATCCCGTTTCCGATCAAATCATCCACGAGCGAAAGAAATTCCACATAACTTTGACGCAGTTCCCCAATCTTCAGATTTTCCTCGTCAAGAGCTCCCCACCGGTCCACAAAATCCTTGGCGCTCTCTTCATGGGCGGCCAGACGAGGATCAATCAGTTCAAATTGTTTGAGCAGCGAACTGTCGATGGAAAAAACGATATCGGTCCGCAATCCCAGGTAAATTTTAAAGCTGTCCAGATCGTCCTGAAGCCCCCGTTCCAGATTTCTCAACGAGTTCGTATTGTTGGCGAGACTGGATTGCAGGGTCAGAACGTCCAGGGTGGCGACATCCGATTGCAGAATCTCAATCAGTTGCTGCGCTGCTGCTTGAAACCCCGGATCGGCACTCAGGTTCCGCAATACCTTGACTTCGTCATCCGTCACCGGCGTTAACGAACTCCAGTAAACGCGCCGGATCTGCGGGTCATAGCGTAACTTGTCCCGTAAAGGAGGCGGAAGTTCGGGCGGCAAGGGGATATTGGCCGGCCATTCCCCCAGATCCGCACTGGCAAATAACTTATTGCGAGCAGACTGGGAAAGCAGTTTTTCAATCTGTTCTTCCAGACGACCAATATTTCCACGCAGGTTTCGAATCTGCTGGACTTCCACCAGCAGTTGCAAAAACCCCGAGGAGCCGCCTCCCCCGCCCACAACATTCGTGAAAATCTGCTGCCGCACACGGGCGAGGATTCGGGCCTCATAAAGCAGGTTGCGTTCTGTCTGTGTCAGTCCCTCCAGGCCAACCTTTCGCCCAGCTCCAAACAGAAGCGGCTGAATGATGGAGAAAGACAAATTGGACATGGACTGGGTCTGGTTCCCGCCACTGAACAACCAGATGGTATTGTTGGCGAATTCAACAGCCCACTGAGTCCCCGCAGGCAAAAGCTGGCTGATTCCCGCCGTTGCCCCGGCAACCACGTTGTCGCCGGGACCATGCGGGACGAAATTCCCTGTCAGGTTGGCCCCCGGTTCCAGACCATTGGTCCCCAGGTAACGGACGCCAAACTGAAAGCGCTGGTAAGTGACCGCCAGAGCTGCCAGGTAGACGTTTTCAATTTCCGTCTGATAGTCCCGATTGTTAATCTGGGCCAGCTCCACCGCCTGCGGAAGCGTTACGTTTTTGAGTTCCGGCAAAGGCCCCATCAACTCGCCGGTGAGCGTATCAATGTTCTGTTCGCTGATCCCGAAATTCGCGAGCCATTGCGGATTTTCCACCGTCATGACATCGCCAAATTTGTGCCAGCCTTTATAGCCTTGCCAGCCATCAACCCAGTTCATGTAAACCGCCGCTGCGGAGTCGTCCGGAGGAGCCGGTTCATGATCGGGATCATAAGGGTCGTAAAACCGGCTGCGGGGATCAGCGGTGACATCGATGCGGGGAAGCTCCCAGCGAGGATCGTTGAGTTTTTCCGTGATCGCCAGGTAAGAATCGCGGTCCGCCTGATCACGCCAGAAGGTGCGGGTACATCCCGTCAAACCGGATATCAATAAACATCCCGCCACCAGCCAGTGGAAACCCCGGGATTGAAAAACAAGCATTATGCCGCCCTCCGTTCGGAAGGGGGATGCGCGGACTGGAACGGGATACGGCTCAGTTCTTCCAGCACTCCGGTAATTCTGCATTGCAGATCGCTTGGCAGGCAGGCCAGAAGATCAGCCTCAACATCCCGGTGAATTTCGTGGAGTTCGCGAAGCCGTTCCTGCCCGGAAGCCGTCAGCGTGAGGACCGATTTCCGCCGGTCTTTCCAGCTCCGTTCCCGTTGCAGGAATCCTTCGCATCGCATCTGCTCAATCAGCCCGCACAAGCTGGACTCCGGCAGATGGAGATCCCGGGCCAGTTCTGACTGGGTGCGTTCGGGCTGGTCGATCGCCAGCGCTTCCAGCAGGACGGCTTTTGCTTCGGACAGGTCGATGGCGGAATAGCGTGTTCCCAGTTCCCGCCGCACATGACGGGAGAATTGATTCCAGCGTCCGATCCAGCCGGACAGGAATGAATCAGGTTCCGGGATAGACATGCGAGTCTCTCGAAGTGTTCGATGAATCAAGACTCTAAAAGATTCGGAATGGAATGATTCAGGACTGCAATGATTCGAAGGACTTTGCGGATAAAAGAGACTTTTCCGATGAATCCGAAGATGTGGTCCGGCGGAATGTGCCGGAAAAGTCTGGTGAAGAACCAATCCAAGAGTCTTGAAGAAAGAAATTGGCCCTACAACCGCTACGTGCGCTACGACTGGCAGATTTTCCTTACTCTTCGCTGTCTACGCCTCTTTTTTCGCATCTCCACACAACCTGTCTTCCGTTTTGAGGGCATTCTTAGGGCGACGGATTGTCGGTTTCCATGGATTGGTGGCGAAGTGTGAACAGCGTCGGTGTTCAGCGGACAGACCGCTCTTTCAGGTGCGGCGACGCCTGTTCTTCGCTCCATTCCCGTGGCCCCCCAAGTCCACAAGACCTCGACGGAGCAGAGGATCCTGTGGCGATGGTTCCCCTCCCAGATTTGATTTGAATGGAGAAGTAAGGATGATTGACGAAGTGATTTCCGCACCCAAATTGACTGCCAGCCGACGTTTCAAAGATCGCCGGTTAAGCTCGGATCGCCGCCAGGAGACCACGGAGTCCCGGACGATCCTCGAAAATCGCGTGAGCGAACGACGTAAGGTCGAACGCCGCCGCCAGATCGATCCGACAACCTGCGAACGTGACTACAAACCCGATGAAATCGAATTCATGCGGGCCATGGATGACTACAAACGTCGCAGCGGACGCCAGTTCCCCACCTGGAGCGAAGTCCTGGAAGTGATCCGGGACCTGGGTTATCGGAAAGTGGCGGCTCCTTCCAGGACTTTTGACATGCCCCGCTGAGCTTGAATCAACTGGTGACACAAAAAGTCCGAAACAGGCCCATCAAGTCGGAGCTGCCGGTACAGGCCATCCACAATCCATAGTGGTCCGCACGACACTTTTTGTACAAGGTTTATCTGGCCGGTGAGACTGATCAACCGCCAGACGAAAAAAACGCAATCCCCTTCCCGGGGACATCAGCCCGCGAAAGAAACCTCTTTTTCGCGGGTTCTTTCTTGTTGAGCGTTCTTCGAATGCCATCGACACTCTTTCTCTTCTCCCCACAGATGCCCCGAACGCCTGTTGAAAAAGGCACAAACAGCCGTGCTGCGTCCCCTGACATGGTGGATGTATTGAGAAAAGTGGGCCAGGCATTCCTGACTGGCTGAGAGATTGTTGTTTTTCCACAGGCTGCAAGGCGGCAACCTGTCCCCTCTCCGGAACGGTGCACAAAAAATGGACGGCCCTGCTGCGCGGACCATCATGGACTATGGACAATCCGCACGGTGCCCCCTATCTATAGACCACATCTCGGCTTTTTGTGCAAAGCCCCGATCCCCTGTTAAGATGCGTTTCGGCGCCCCGAACAAGATTCGTCTCGCCGGGGTCTGATGACGAGTTGGCGTTTTCGAGTTTCTCATGCACCACCCTTCCCTGTCCGAATTTTCCGAGTTTGCCCAGCAGGCAACTCTTGTTCCCGTTTACCGTCTGCTCTACAGCGATACCCTGACTCCCGTTTCCGCGTTTTGCCGGGCGGGCTGGTCGTGCGACCGGTTTTTGTTTGAAAGCGTGGTTGGCGGTGAGAAAGTGGGGCGTTACAGCTTCATGGGAGGGGATCCTTTTCTGCGCGTGGAAGCGTTCGGACGGGAAGTCGTTATTACCGATCAAGGACACGAAACGCGGCAGACCGTGGATGATCCGCTGGCGGAACTCGACCTTCTCCTCCGCCAGTATCGGGCGGTGCATCTGCCCAATCTCCCCCGTTTTGTGGGAGGAGCGGTTGGATATGCGGGATACGACGTTGTCCGTTATGCGGAACAACTCAATCATCCTCCGGAAGACGACCGGCATCTTCCGGACATGTCCTTCGCGTTCCATGATGCGATGATCGTCTTCGACCATATCCGGAAAACGATTCTGGTTGTCGTTCATGCCCGGACGGACGGTCCTGATCCCGCTCAGGCTTATCAGCGAGCCTGTGACCGGGTTGATGAAATCTGCCACCGCCTTCAGCAGTCGGACGACGGCCTCTCCATGCCTGATGTGGAACAGGGAGTCCCCGCGACAACTCGCTGGACGTCTGATTTCACTCGAAAAGAGTTTGAACAGGCCGTCTGTTCCGCGCAGGAGTACATTCGGGCCGGTGATATCTTTCAAGTCGTCTTGAGTCAGCGTCTGGAAGTGGAGACGGCCGCCGCCCCCATGGACGTATATCGCGCACTGCGGGTCGTGAACCCGAGTCCGTTCATGTTTCTGCTGCAAACGCCGCATTCCACTCTCGTCGGCAGTTCCCCCGAAATCATGGTCCGGGTTGAGGACGGCCTGACAACCATCCGACCATTGGCGGGAACGCGGCCCCGGGGACGGACGGAAGCCGAAGACCAGCAACTCGCGGAAGAACTTCTGGCCGATCCCAAGGAACGCGCCGAACATGTCATGCTGATTGATCTGGCCCGGAACGATGTCGGGCGAATCGCGGAATTCGGGACCGTCAGACTCAGCGATCTGATGGTGGTGGAACGTTACAGCCACGTCATGCACATCACCTCGAACGTCACCGGACAATTGCAGCCCGGACTGACGTCATTAGCAGCCCTGCGTTCCGGCCTCCCTGCAGGAACGGTCTCCGGAGCCCCCAAAGTCCGGGCGATGCAGATTATCGACGAACTGGAGAAACATCGGCGGGGACCTTATGCCGGAGCCGTCGGCTATGTCGATTTCACCGGCAACATGGATACCTGTATTGCCCTGCGGACCCTCGTCATGACGCAGGGGAAAGCCTATGTCCAGGTGGGAGCCGGAATCGTGGCTGACAGCATTCCCGCCAGTGAATACCAGGAAACGCTCAACAAAGCCCGCGGGCAACTCACCGCCATTGCTCTCGCGGAAACCATTGCCCGAAATCGGACCGTTGATCAGAAATAAGCCGGGCTGCCGGAGCAGTCACGGCCTACCAGACCTGTCCTGGGTTGTTCAGTTTGTGGTTGTGTTTCTATTCCGTTTTTGTTGCGCGGTTCGTAGGGTGTGGTCGAGGCCGGACGGAGAGGGCTGCTACAAATCAGACGTTCTGCCGGAAGGCGGTTTCATCTGGAAATTCACCGGGCCGCTGACCCACCTTCAGAGGACGCTTCACTTCCGGGCTGACTCACCTTCAAGGGACGCTCCCCTCCCGGTGGGTCTGCGGTCGGGATCCTCTCTGGCGGGGGGTAATTCCCTGACAAACGACGCGGGTTTCCAATTCGTCGACCTTGACCACACCCTACAAATCTTCATCCTTCACTCCCGGTGGGTCTGCGGTCGGACAAACCGGGGGACGGGAGTTCCGTTTTGAATGACATTCCTCCTGCCAGGAGGATCTCTCATCCTGTCCTTGACCGCATCCTACGGATTTGAAGAACGCCCGTCTTGGCCTGCGGGCATTTGTGTTTCCATTTGTCTCGACGGCATCGAAAGAATCCGAGCAACAACTTCAGTCGCGACTTGCAGGTGGTTCCCTCGGTGGTCTTGAGTATCCCTGCCTCCGTTGCATTGGGCTCCCCAGGTCACGAAAGGTAACCGTGAAGCAAAACTCAACAATACTCCAACCCCATTTTCCCTGGAATTTGGAAACAAACTGAACAGCCCAGGCAATGCCTGACGGGATGTTCCGTGTCAGCAGAAGTTCTCCGTTGCTGTCATTGAGACCCGACAGGAGCCAACGGGGACGTCGGCGGTCCACGGTAAAATTTTCTCAATGACGGGTCGGTTCCTGCGGAACCTGTCGTCGTCCCCCCCGAACAAAGACAATCGCCAAGTTGGCAGGAAGCGTCGGCTCTGGTACTTTGCGATAGATATTTCGGCATGTTTTCAGGGGATGAGAGATGAGCGTACGCATCGGACTGATCGGTCTGGGTTTCATGGGGATGACTCACTTCGAGGCTGCCCGGCATGTGACCGGCGGACACGTGGCTGCCATTGCCACTCGCAGCCAGAAAAAACTGTCCGGAGACTGGTCGGATATTCAAGGAAATTTTGGTCCTCGGGGAAGTGCCCGGACCGATCTGACCGGCATCAAAACCTATCGCGATCATGCGGACCTGCTGCGGGATCCCGAAATTGACCTGGTGCATGTCTGCCTGCCGACTGATCAACATGAAGCCGTGGCCATCGAAGCTCTTCATGCGGGCAAGCATGTGCTCGTCGAAAAGCCGATTGCCATTGAACTGGCCGCCGCCCAGCGGATGCTGGCCGCTGCCGAAAAAGCCGAACGTCTGTTGATGGTGGCCCATGTGCTGCCGTTCTTTCCCGAGTTTCAATGGGCGCGGGAATGTGTTTCCGGAGGCTTGTACGGGAAACTCCTCGGTGCGTCGTTCCGCAGAGTGATCGCGCCACCGGAATGGTCGGCCGACATCAGTGATTTTCGCAAACTCGGCGGCTGGGGGATCGATCTCCACATCCACGACAATCATTACATTGGCCTTTTGTGCGGGATTCCGGACAAAGTCTTTTCCCGGGGACTCCTCAAGGAAGGTTTCGTTAACCATGTCTGTACTCAGTATCTGTACGATGATCCTGACCTGACCGTCAGTTGTATCAGTGGTGGGATTGCCGCTGGAGAACTCAAATTCGCCCAGAGTTTTGAGTTGCTGCTGGAACGGGCCACCTTGCAGTTCGACGTGGGAACATATGGGAACGATTGGATTGTCAATCGACCGCTGACGCTGATTCCCGATTCCGGCGCGATCGAAACTCCAAGTCCCGGAGGCCGCTCCGAATGGTGCGGAGCATTTATCTCTGAGATTCAGGCGGCTGTGGATGGCGTTCTGACCGGCACGGCCCCCGCTGTCCTTTCCGGGAAACTGGCCTGCGATGCCCTGCGGATCTGTTATGCGGAAGCCGACAGTATCCGTTCCGCCCAACCGGTTGCTGTGACTCGCTGAAAGAAATTGTTACGGACGGAAACGCGAGAACGTGTCATGAACCTTTCCGGACATCGCCATGACCGGTTCCCCTTTCAAGAAGACTGTTTTGCATGAAGCGACTCATTCCACTGCTGATTACCGCGCTGGGAGGTTTCGTTCTCATTGTCTCGTTTTTTATTCCCTCACTTCAGCGGGCGGGGGAAGAAGCGGCCATCTGGTTCGATATTCTGGCCGCGATTGCGTTCATTCTGGGCGGTGCCAATTTATTTCGACTGCAACTCCAGCGGATCAGCGATCGGGAACCGGGATGGGGCTATGCGGGAATCACATTGATCTGTTTCGTGGCAACGCTGCTGACCGGCCTGCTGAAAATCGGTGCTCCGCCGGAAGCGGGCGTGGAGGCCTATGGCAAATCAACGGTCCGATTGCCCGTGTCTTCTCTTCCGACATTCCGTATTCCCCTGACGGTCCCCGCCACGCGGGGCGATGGAGAACCTCTCCCCCGTTCGGTCCGGCAACAACTCATTCTCACCACTGGGGCCGAAGGGGAGTCACTCACCTTCACCGGCTGGATGGATGAGGAACAGAAAAAGGATCTGATCGAATATCAGGATACCATTGCGTGGCGTTGCCAGATCGAACAGCTTGCCGCCCGCGCGGTTCCTCCTCCCTCCCTGGTGGGGAAAGTCAGCTACAACGCAGGGCATGGAACTCTCGCCTTTGCTGGAATGATGACCGATGATGATCGCACAACATTGCAACAGACATTAAGAAGTTCCGCCGAAGTCACTCGGGCGATCGATCAACTGGAAGCAGCCAGCCGGCGCGTCACCTCAAAAACCATGTCCCACATTCCTTCCGGCTTTGTCATTCCGGATGAAATGAAACCCGTGATCCAGCGATCAGGCAACACTTTGAGCGTGCAAGGGCCGATTTCCACTGCTCTTCGGGATCAACTGGCAATGGTCTGGGTTCACGCGCCACGTGCCCGTCCCACATTGCTCCATCAACGCGCGGAATTGCTCGCGGAAATCGAACGGGCCGGTTCCTCGCTCAATCCGCTGCAACGAACTGCCTTCGATCATTATTTCGCTGCTGACTGGACTGCTGACGCGCTCATTCAGGCGTTGAACACCGCTGGGATCAGCGAGCCAACGCCGAAGACCGCGTGCCAGTTGCTGGAAGAAATGCAGACCAGCGACAAAGAACCGGAACTGACGTTGCCTCCTCCTCCGCCGGTGGTTCTGAATGACGCGCAGGTCGGCATGGTCCGGACATTCATCGCCCATCCGGAAATGTCCTGGAATGAACTTCGACAACAACTGGTGGCTGCCGGAGACCTGATCCCCCCGCAACTGGCGGCATTACAGGCGTTTGAATTGCAGTTGCCGACGCTGGCGGATCATCGCAAAGGGCTCTGTTTCCGCCTTCTGGAAGCGGGACCGCTCAGCATGGCGCAGAAAACTCTCCTCTTGCAGGGAGCGCGGAGTCAGTTTGCATGGCGGAAACAGGTCGGCGAACTGTTCCTGGCAGCCCATCAGGTCAAATTTCCGTGGTCCGGAAACTACAGCAGCCCGGACACGCCATTCTGGTGGCTGTATGAATATGTCTTTCAACCACTGCTGACAACGACATTTGCCCTGCTGGCGTTTTATGTGGCGTCTGCTGCTTTCCGTGCATTTCGGGCGAAGAATATTGAAGCGATCCTGCTGTTAGGGACCGCCTTTATCATTCTGCTGGGACGAACTTCCGCTGGCCCTGCCCTGACCAGTTGGATCCCAGACCGGTTCGCCGCCTTCCGGATGGATCAGATGACAGCCTATATTATGTCAATCTTTAACACCGCTGGAAACCGGGCGATCATGATCGGGATTGCCCTGGGAACGGTCTCCACCAGTCTGAAAGTCCTGCTCGGAATTGACCGGTCCTATCTTGGCCAGGGAGACGATTGACGCTGCCGGTTATCCCCGGGGGTGGCATTTGGAATGGATCGACTTCAAGCGGCTGTGTTCCACCTGGGTGTAGATTTGCGTCGTTCGGATACTGGCGTGGCCCAGGATTTCCTGAAGAGCGCGGATTTCCGCTCCTCCAGCGAGCATGTGTGTGGCGAAGCTGTGCCGCAACGTATGGGGGCTGATCTTGCTTCCACATCCCGACCGCAGGGAATAACGTTTGACAAGTTGCCAGATATTGATGCGGGTCAATGGCCGCCCCGTCCGGGTGAGAAATAACGAATCGCTCTGCCGCAACCGGGACTGCACGGGACGTTCCCGGGCGAGATAGTCCTGAATCGCCTTCACCGCCACGGGGTTCAGCGACACGATGCGTTCTTTATTCCCTTTCCCGACGCATCGGCAAAAACTCTGTTCCAGCTTCAAGTCCGACAACCGAAGTCCAGCGACTTCCGACGCCCGGCAACCTGTGGCATACAGGACCGTCAGCACAGCCCGGTCGCGCAGCGGAAACTGATCATTCCAGCCTGGTTCCTGCAGCAGATCGTCGACTTTTTCCGGGCTGAGCACCGTTGGCAGATAGCGCCACAATTTCGGAGAAGAAAGCAGTTCGATCGCGCTTTCCGCCAGAACGCTTTCCAGCACCAGGTACTGAAAGAACATTTTCAAGGCGACCAGCCGCCGCGAAATCGTCGTCGGTTTCAGTTCACGGGCATGGAGAATTTCCACAAAGCCGGACAGGACCTGGAGATTCACATCCAACACGGATGTCATCTGTTCTCCATCCATCCAGGCAATAAACTGTTGCAGGTCATTCCGGTATGCCGCCACGGTATTGGCGGACATTCCCCGCTCTGCTTCCAGGTAATGGAGAAATGGTTGCAGATACTGCCCGGGATGCAGCATCCCGGGCTGCATGGCCGGTCCGCCGGAAACGGGACGACGACGTGGAGGCATGAGTGCGTTCCTCAATGCAGCGTCAACATTTCAGAACCCCAAGCTCTTTCTTGTCTGACAAACCGTGTTGACAGCAGCAGGGGCATCCGCATGATATCGACAGAACAATCAAGAAAAGCCGACCCGCACCGGCAATCGCGGCCGAAACATCCAATCCGCTTTCCGATTACACCGGTTACGCGATAAAACAGGGACCCGAGAAGAGAGGAAAGAGAACGGCCCCGTTGGTTTGACGCTCCCCTTCTCCAGATCCTGCCTGCTGACAATGACCAACGATCACCCCTTCTTTCTGCCCATGAATTCTCCACCCTCACTTCCACAACCGGAACAGCCTTCCGAAAATGTCCCTTCCGCGTTTCCGGATTTGCCGGACTGTGCGGATGTTCTTCCGGTCATTCCCGGTGGTTGGAAGCAACAGGAACTGGCCATTGGTGAACATTCGTTGAAGCTCATGCGGCCCGCTGATCCGGACTTGTTTCTGGATGATGAACAGGTGCATCAGGCGAATGCCCGGAACGATTACATGCCCTATTGGGCATTTCTCTGGCCGGGGGCCATCAAAATGGCGACAGCGGTGATGCGGGCCGACTGGCCGACAGGAACGCGCGTTCTGGAACTGGGGGCTGGAATTGGGCTGGTGGGACTCGCGTCCTTGTTGCGGGGGGATGACGTCACCTTCAGCGACTATGATGCCACCGCGCTGCATCTGTGTCGACTGAATGCCCGGCTCAACAATTTGCAAGATCCCCAGCGGCTTTTACTGGACTGGAGAGAAGCTCCGGCGCTGCAATTTCCCGTTCTGATGGGATGTGAAGTGACTTACGATGCCGCGTCCCATGGAGCACTGCTGGCGCTCATTGATCAAATTCTGGAACCGGCGGGGATTTGCTGGCTTGGCGATCCAGGCCGGTTTCAGACCCGCAATTTTTATGACGCTGCGGTCCAGTATGGATTTCGCGTACGGATCATGAATGAAGCTGGTGAAGAATCCCCAGAACCGTTGAGCAATTGCTTTCAGATTCTGAAGCTCGATCGGAAGAGCTGATCGGGAAGGCTCTTCGCGATGTTTTTCCCACTGTCAACAAGTCCACGAGTGACTTCGCGCTGCGCGGAATCTTTTTCAAATCGAGACCGGCATTGCCTGATATCAATGGAGCATTGTTTTTGCCCGCATCGGCGATCATCAGCAGGGACCTCTCCGCGGGATTTTACAGCCGTGCCGGAGGGAGAGAGGTTTCAATCACCTCTTCTTCGACCAGGCGCCGTGCCGGCTGGCCACTGGCATGATGCAGCATGGAAAGCTGATAGAGCCGTTGTCCGGCGGGCGTGGGATAATCGCCGGTCAGGCAGGCCTGGCACAGTTGGTCCGCATCCTTGTTCAGAGCCTTGGAGACTGAGCCCACGGGGAGATACCGCAGGGAATCGGCATTGAAGTGACGCGCCATGCGGGCTTCAATTTCGGGAGTCATTGCTTCGCCTTGAGCTGCAAACCGCGGCGCGAACAGGTCGCTGACATCCGGCATATCGATCCCGTAGAAACAGGGAGCCATGATGGGAGGACAGGCGACACGGATATGGACTTCCGCCGCCCCGCCCCGAGTCCGGATCTGATCGACCAGGACCCGCATCGTTGTGGAACGAACGATGGTATCGTCCACCAGAAAGACGCGGCGGCCCCGCAAAACTTCCGGCAAGGGGATGTATTTCATGCGGGCCTTGGCTTCCCGGTCTTCTCCTTCAATAAATGTCCGGCCCAGAGCCCGATGCCGCATCAGTCCTTCCAGGCAGGGGACTCCCAGAGAGAAGGCCATCCCTTCCGCAGCGGCCTTGGCGGTATCCGGCACGGGAACCACAATGGCATTGACGGTCGATTCCCGTTCCTGGAGGGCGAGTTCTTCGCCGAGAATCTTCCGGGTGAGATAAACACTCTGGGCATCCAGCCGGCTGCACACGTTGGCGAAATAAATCCACTCGAAGAAACAGTGTGACAGGCGAATGGCAGGCGCATACCGTTCGACCCGCATTTCCCCGTCTTCGATGATGACCGCACATCCCGGATCGAGATCCTGGACTTCCTCGGGTTCGAATCCCAGGTTTGTGAGGGCGACACTTTCGCTGGCCGCAGCGAAAAATCCATCTCGTTCCGCATAGCACAAGGGACGGAACCCATTGGGATCACGAGAGACAAACATCTGCCCTCGCGCATTCAGAAACGTAATATTATAAGCCCCGTCCAGACGTTGAGCGACCTGGGTGAGCAGTTGTCGCAGGTCAAGATCTGAAGTTTCCGCGATTTCCTGGCTCATCAGGTGCATGAGCGTTTCGGTATCGGTCTCCCGGGCAAGATGAAAATCCCCTTGCGAGCGAATTTCTGCTCGGAGTTCCGGATAATTCGAAAGCTGTCCGTTGAATCCAAACGCAAACCATTTTCGCTTTTCGAGATGGGCCCGTTCGAATGGCTGGGCGTAGGTCGGGTCATCCTTTCCGCAGGTGGCGTAGCGCACATGACCGATTGCCGCGGGACCTTCGTGCTGGTCCATCAGCTTCTGGTACTTGTTTTTCCGTCCCATCCGGAAGACTTCCGAAACCAGGCCGACATTTTTATGCGTGAGCAGCAGATCTTTGCCGAACGGCTTATAGGTCGTCATTCCCGCTGCCAGCTGGCCGCGATTTTGAATGTCCAGCAACATTCGCGGAATCAGCCGGGAAACACGCCCGGGACCATACTGCTGGGCCAGCGGCGAAATTCTGTCCTGGCCAAAATGATAGACGGCAGCGACCCCGCATTCGTGATGCAGTTCCGACATCAACTGGTCATCCGGTGAAATGAGAAGGGGAAGGAAGAAATTGCTGCAATCACAGCGCGCGGAAGAGAAACAGGTGTCGCATCGTCCAAAATGAATCCATGACCGGGAACCAATGCCACGGTCAGTGTTTCATTCGGACTGATCCCACAGACCGTCTGCAACGCATGGTTCCGTTCCTGTCGCCGTCCGCTGGTTTTTATTTTACCGGAGTTGTGGGGGATTGCCACTGGCGAGCGCGGATGCGGAATCATTTTGTCGTTTTCGAGTCTATTGGCTCCGACACTTGTGTTTCGGTCGAAGACCTGCTCCTGGGGATCCCCACCTCCCATTTTGAGCCTGATCCATTTATTCCCAGCCAAGCATCCGGCGAATGGCCGCGTTTTTTCGCTTTTCCAGCTCCCACAATCTTGCAAAAAAACCTTTTCGGGGAGGTTTCTCCACGGATTGGGTCTGGGTTGTCGTCTGTATCCGGGGCTGGACGGAAGCGGTGGTCGTCTGAGGGCCGGCGGCAAAGGTTGTCGGCAAACTCATGGTGAGCACTGCCAGGATCGTGGCCAGCAGAAGCAGACGTTTCATATGGGGATCCCCTCGGAAAAGCGGAGCGGCGAATCTCGCCAGGGCAATTTCGGTCAGAAATTTTTTCGGCGCGCCTGCGGGGAGAGCTTTTCCCCGGTTGACGAAAGTTGTGAATTCCCCTCCCTTCTTCCCGGATCAGGCTTCGGAATCAATACAGTTTCCCCAGACTGACAGAACGAATTTCGCTCCTCCCGTTTCACAATCTGAATCAAAACGCCACGCCTTCTTTCGACCGCGAACGTTCAGAATTTTCGCAATGGGTGAGAATTTGGAATCGCATGAATGATTTTGGTTGTGAACCGACGTACCGGGAAACCGGCATCCACGGCCGATCAGAGCGAGTGGCTCTGGCCACAACCTGGGGAGTCGGAAGCGCTTTCAGCGCTTCACGTACCACCAGGCGAACCAGCATAACAGCGGAAACATTCCGAAGATCAGCAAAATCGCGATCAGATTGCTGCGGGCACGATCGGGCCAGCGAGCCATGAACGATTCTCCCCCTTCAAGCGAATCAACAATCAGCTTCGATTCAAGCAAGTGACCAGGCCAACTGGCTTTACTGGACCCAGGAATCGAAAACCCGGACTTGTTTCCAGTTGGGCTTGTTCAATTCGATGAACTTCTGATGATCGTCAATCGTCTGGTAATTGTCATGGGCTGCCTTGTCTGTGAAGACCACGTGCAGGGCTACGTCGAACATCCGATCGTTAACGGGCCGGTTGAATTCGTTCCCCAGCGTTCCCGCGGCAAAAAATTCAACGCCGGGATGATTCTTCAAATACTTGTGGCAGTCCGCCACGAGTTTGTCGATAGCTGCCTGGGAATCATCCTCCAGTGTAAAAAACACGTTATGAGAGAGCATCGGTTCACTTTCGCAGACAAAAAGCAGGTTCGGTCAACAGGGCTGTGAGAGAGCAGAATCGTCTGAAAACCCTGGTAAAACTTGTCTCGTTCCGCTCGTGGGACGGGGCTTTCAGTTGTTTCATTGGGGTTGTCGCGGCACTAAAAAACCTTGGCAAAACTTGTTTCGTTCCGCTCGCGGGATGGGGCTTTCAGTTGTTTCATTGGGGTTGTCGCGGCACTAAAAAACCTTGGCAAAACTTGTCTCGTTCCGCACGTGGGACGGAGCTTTCAGTCGTTTCATTGGGGTTGTCGCGGCACTAAAAACCGCCGGTTCCTGCGTTGGGGTTTGCCTGACCGGTGGAAGGGGTGACTGGTGGGGCAGGTCCGGCAGTCTGGCTTTGTATTGGAGTTCCGGAGGCATATCGTTGACGGCGGGTGGCGTATTTAATGGGGAAGGAAGCCCAGATTCTCATGCTCTTTGGGTCAGCGGGGTTGGCGGGAAACGCTGCCCCGTCGAAGATGACGGAACGTCCATCGGGACGGACCCGCCGCATCGCTTTTTCGGAAATGAACTGTGCCAGGGCCAGCCATTGCCGGTCCGGAGCCATTCCCAGCAGGTTTCCGCGTTCGGGAGTGAAACCTAGAAATTCTCGCGGCAACGGGGCCAGGTGCAAAGACATGCAGATGATGGCGGTCAGCAGATAGCCGGTCAGGAGAGCAAACCCCCAGCGGGCTCCATCGTAGACCAGTCCGTGAACTTCCGCATAAGTGGGAAGCAACGTTTCGCTGGCGGAACGGAGAACGAAGACGCTGATGGAAAAGAGCCCGAAGAAGACGAGAATATCCAGGCGATTCTGCCATTCGAAGGAACCGGCCCCGTTCTGCTGAATCAGGTTCGCAACCGGTTCGAAATAATTCACCGCAATCAGACCGGAGAGCAGGACGCTCACAAACGCGATGGCAGCGCTCCAGGGACCGTCGCTGGCAACCATCCAGACGACAATTCCAAATATCGCGAGCAGGATGATATCGATCATGTGAGAACGCCCAGATCAGATTCTCCGCTGGCGGCGAAGATGTCATTACGGATGAAGTCTCTCATTGGAATCAATTTCCAGCATGGGGTCAATCACGCGGATCTTTTGCGCCGGCCTCACCGGGTTCCAGATCGAGAAACCAAAACCCGTCCCGTTCGAGGCGTGTTCCGGTCCGGACCGAAATATCGTGGGAAAAAATGGGGCCGGCATGACAAAACGTGTGAAATTCTCCGTTCTCACCGCAGGGATCGACATGGTCGGGCAGGTCCTGGAGAAAGTCTGTATCATAGGAGCGTCCCAGAAAGTCCGGTGAAAGCTGACGCGGGTCAATACAAGTGATGATCGCTTTGAATCCCGTTTGCGGGATCCGCCGTGCGACGTCTGATGTCCCGCCCGAAGATTCCCCACACCAGATTGGAAACCAGGGGACAAGCCCCGTCTCTTTCAGCAAGTTGCAGCGATATCTGCGGACATCTTCCAACAGGAGATCGCCGAAGGCCAGATGCGTGGCTCCGAGTTGAAGCGCCGGTTTCAGGCCAGCCTGAAACCGGCTTTCATAGATTTCATTCGAGCATGGAAACGGAAGCGGCACCGTCCACAAAGGAAGGTGCAGTTCCCGGGCCTGAGCTTCCAGTAGAGTTCTGCGGACCGCGTGCATGGCGACGCGGTCCGCGGGTTCATTCAGCGTTGTGATCAGGGCGATGATCTCGACACCGGGATCATTGCGGAGTTGATGCACCATCCATGCGGAATCTTTTCCGGAACTCCACGAAACGACAACCCGGCGATGCGTGGACATGACTGCTTGAAATCAAACCGGGAAAACGCTGCTGATGTACTTTTCAGTGCCGGACAACATCACTGACCAGGGCGGGTTCCACAACCGGAGCGGTCGTGGTCTCCACCGGAGCACCCAGAAATCGTCCAAATCGCCCGAAACGCCCCTGGTACAACAGGATCAGATAGGCGGGAACGAGGATGGGGCGGACGATAAAGGTGTCGAGCAGTACGCCGAACGCGAGTGCGAATCCCATCTGGACCATTCCCATCAGCGAACCGGACATCAGCGTGACGAATGTCCCCGCCATGATGATTCCGCATGTGGAGATAATGCTTCCGGTTTTGGTGAGTGCTTCCAGGACTCCTCCCACGCCGCCATGCGTCTCCTGTTCTTCGGTCACGCGGGACATGAGCAGAATGTTATAGTCCTCTCCCATCGCCACGAGAATCGTGAAGAGATAAATGGGAACCTTCCAGTCAATTCCGTGGAAGCCGGCGGGATCGTACAGATAAAAGGCCATGTACGTGGCACCGATCGTGACGACATAGCTGAAGACCACGGTGAGAATGAGATAGGCGCAGATTTCCGGTTGCCGCAGCATCAGGACGATAATGAGATAGACGGAAACGGTCACCAGAACATCGATCAGAATGCGGTCGTGGTCCGTGACGGTTTTGATATCGCGAATGGCCGCCGTGGTCCCCAATGTATAAATCCTGGCTGAGTTCCGCAGTTTCGCAACTTTTTCCGGAGAAATCTCCGCCTCCTCAGGGAAGGCAATGGATTTTCGGACGGTCTTTTCGAGCCGTTCCAGATTTTTGACGGAATTCTTGGAGAACGGATCATCATTGAGCACAATATCCAGCCGCATCACTTGTCCTGCCAGCGGTCCATCCGTACTGGTATAGGTGCGGTGGGCGAAGGTGCGTTTTGCCCCCCGGCTGCGAAATGGCAGGTTCGCCAGATACTCTTTCGCCTTGGGATTGGTTCCCAGCGGATAATATTGGCTCCGCACGTCATCGATTCCCAGTGGATTCTCCTGGGACGATTTTGATTTGGTCCCCGTGGCGTTCTGCTCGCTTTCCAGCAAGTTATTGGTAATTGCTGCGCTCAACTTCTCCGCAACCGGAATCGTTCGCAGATCATCCCCGTCAAAGACCTCTTTGAGGACCTCTTCCGGAAACCGGATAAACATGGTGTCGGGCCCGGTAATACCAGCTGGAAAGTGATTCTGGACGACTTTCGCGCCGACAACGCTGGGATTATTCTGGGGCAAATCCGACAACAGGCCATAGCTGACGTCGTTCTGATAGAGCACGCCAATAATGGCCAGCGGCATCATCAGTGCGATGGTCCACAAAAACACGGTTCCCGGTTTGCGATGCAGTACGCCGGCAATTCCTTGCCAGATACGATCCAGCACATGCTGATTCTGCAACAGCTTCCACAGGCTGGAACGCGGCAGCCAGCCGGATTTGTGTCCCACTTCCGCACTGCGGACTTCCGGCCAGAAGGCCCATTTCCCAAACAGCAGCAGGAATGCGGGAGTAAAGGTCAACGCCACGCAAACCGCGACCGCCAGACCGAACGAAATGGCGAACCCCGCCTGACGGAACTTTCCGAACTGCGAAAACATCATCATGCCAATGCCGATGATGCAGGTTCCCGCACTGGTTGCCAGCGCTTCTCCCACGCGCTCGATGGAAACACTGATGGCCCGGCGATGCGGTAAACCGTGATCCAGTTCCTCCTTGTAGCGGGCGATCAGGAACAGGCAGTAATCGATCCCGGCTCCATAGGCCACCACCGTTACGTAAACGTCCAGTCCGCTGAACAGGCCGATCCAGCCCCAGCCGGCCAGGATCCGGAGCAGACTCTTGGCCAATTCCACGGCAATGCCCACCGTCACCAGCGGAACCAGTGCCAGCAACGGAGCCCGGTAGATCAACAATAAGAGAATGATGACCAGTGCCTTAGTGAACGTCTCCGTTCGCTTGGCGCTTTCCTGTTCCGCGAACAGCATATCGCGGCCCACGGTCGCGGAACCACTCAATTCCAACGACAGCCCGGCTGGTTTTGCCTGCAACAGATCCGGAGCATTCAACAAGTCCTGGATGCGTCCCACGACCAGCCGATTCTGGCGTTCCAGAAATTCCGTTTTCAGATCCACCACGACCAGGGTGGCTTTCTGATTTTTGCTGGTCAGAAGCGCCCCGATCCGTTCATCATTTGGTGACGCAATCGACTTGATCACCTGTTCTTCTTCAGGAAGCTCGGTGGTTAACGTGGCCTCCATCTCTTTTTCCCAGCGATAGCCTTTGGGAGAGGTCTTGCGGAACTGTTCCAGCCGGGGGACCAGGACATCTCCGATGAAAGCCCGGTCTTCATCCGTCAATCCGTTCGGATCCAGACGCTGAAGAACGACGACGACGCTGCTGGACATCGGATCGTGCTGGACCGACGTCCCGACATGGTCATCGTCCGACTTTTCCTGCAAGGTGCTTTGAAAGGCGGTGCGATAGATTTTGACCGCTTCCAGACTGGGCGAAGAGGGGGGGAGAAAGACGAGTTCGCCGTCTTGCCAGACACGTTCGGGAGCGGGCGCGAAAATATGGGCGAGGACCGCGAACGTCAGCCAGAAAACAATCCAGGGAACCGGAAACCGGCCGACAAATTGTCCAAGAAATCGATACATCGAAATCGGAACTTCAATTGGTGCCCGTCCCAATCAGACTGTCATCCCCGGATGGGGCGAAGCAACGTCCTGAAATGGAAGAGCACTCACAGATGATGAAACTGAGGAATGAACCGTAACAACTCTTGCGCCCGAACCGGGCTGACGAATTTCAACTTGCGTTCAGAAAAAAGTTTTCAGGACCTTTTCCCACAAACTTCAGCACGAATCCCGGCCCCGCGAAGCAATCAACTTTTCCGATTCTGCCCGATTTGACGACTCGCAACAGCCGCTCTCACAAGTTGTGCTGTATTATGCCAAATTTCATTTCAGAAGATGATGAAAAGAAGACCGTAACGTTGGAATTCATGCGGGTCAATTCATGACTGACGCACTGCGTAAACTGGGAGATATGGAGAAGTTTTTGTTCTCGCGAATCCCCGATTTCACTCCTTTTCCTCGTTCGGTCTGATATCATCCCGGGAAATGAAGTGTTCTTTCCAGACATGAAAGCAAGTTGCTCTCGGCTGGGCTTGTGCAGTGTTGCGATGAATGAACGCTGGTCCCCCGAGTGGCGGGTGTTCATGTGCTCTGAGTGCAGTCTTCTCCGGAATTGCTTTTCTTTATGATTTCTCCCCCCGAAAAAATTCGTGCGATCCGACAGCAAGGCGTGCTGGAAATCCTCTGGCCGGGGGAAGCACTCCGGCAATACCCCTTTAAGTTTCTGCGCTGCGAGTGCCCTTGTGCTTCGTGCGTCAACGAATTTACCGGCGAACGGATTCTCAATCCCGATTCAATTCCGGAAACAATCGCCCCGGTGGGCATGAGTTTCAGCGGAAACTATGCCCTCAAAATTGAGTGGGCGGACGGGCACAACACGGGCATTTATACCTGGGAACAACTGCGGCGCCTGGCAGATGCTCCCGAAGTTCTGGCGGCTTCGAAAGAGTGATGAAGCAACCAGAGACCGGAAAAGATCAACATCAAGCCTTTCCCTTTGCCCTAGACCAGTTTGGTCTTTGTTCGATCACGCTCGGCCGTGAATTCCCTGTATTCCATGAGAATCCACGTGAGACATCATTTGTAACTCCGCTCTAATAGGTCCGTGGGCGGACGCTTCCCTGCACTCGCAGCGGCAATCCCATGATTCGCAGGAAGCCTTCCGCATCGGTCTGATTGTAGCTGCCGCCCCCTTCCATGCTGGCGATTGCTTCATCGTACAGGCTGACGGGTGAGGTCCGGCTGACGACGCGCACGTTCCCTTTATACAGGCCCAGCGTCACGTCCCCCGTCACCGGTTTCTGTAATTCCCGGTTAAAGGCCATCAGGGCATCCATTTTGGCGCAGTACCAGAATCCATAATACACCATCTCCGCCACTTCCGGGCTCAATCGGTCCCGTAAATGGGTGGCATCCCGGTCCAGCGTCAACTGCTCCAGCGCCTGATGAGCTGCGTACAGGCAAGTCATTCCCGGAGCTTCATACACTCCCCTGCTCTTCATCCCCACGAAACGATTTTCAACAATATCAATCCGGCCCACCCCGTTCCGGCCCCCCAGTTCATTCAGCTTCTTGACGATTTCGATCGGCTTCAGCGAGACGCCGTCAATGGCGGTGGGAACACCGGATTCAAAATGAATCGTCACGGTCGTTTCCTGATCCGGTGCCTGTTGCGGCGAAATGGTCATGCCGAAATCAATGACGGGAATCCCATCGACCGCAGGGTTTTCGAGCAATCCTGCTTCATAACTGATATGCAGGCAGTTTTCGTCGGAGGAATATGGCTTTTTGGTGGTCGCTTTAACGGGAATCTGCTTCTGTTCGCAATACGCCAGCATTTCCGTCCGTCCCGGAAATGTGTTGCGGAATTCTTCCATGCGCCAGGGGGCGATGATCCGGCATTTGGGATCGAGGGCCTCCGCAGCCAGTTGAAACCGGCACTGATCATTCCCTTTGCCGGTGGCTCCATGGACGAATCCGGAAGCCCCCACTTCCCGAGCCCGCTGAAGACAGGCTTTGGCGATGAGCGGGCGGGCAATACTGGTTCCCAGGAGATAGATGTTTTCGTATTTCGCCTGCCATTGCAGGACGGGAAAGGCGAAGTCGCGGCACAATTCATTCTGCACATCGACAGCGACAGCGGTTTTCGCCCCGATTTTCAAGGCTTTTTCCAGAATGGCGGCAATATCTTCGCAGGGCTGTCCGAGATCGACGTACAGGCAATGAACGTCAAGCCCCTTGTCGATCAGCCAGCCCACGAGTACCGAAGTATCCAGACCGCCGCTATAGGCCAAGACCACAGATTCCGCCATGTGTTCCTCAACGAGTCGTAACAGAATTCAAAAATTCGACTGGTAAAAATTCAACTGGGATCGTTCAGGCATCCCCTGCCGGCGCCTCCGCGTTTCCGTCGGGCTTCCTCGGCTGGCGTGACAGTATGTCGAATTTCTCGCGGACATGCCAATGGCCTGGAAACGGATGTCGAATTTTCGATGACGGAACCATGATCCCGGTCCCTGCTGATTTTGCCGCGATGAGTTGCATCACTCGCGGGCAATCCCCAGAATTCGCAATTCAACCGATGTTTCGAGGCAGCCCGGTCTGCTTCGGACCGCCTTTTCTCTCTTTCGTCCTCAAATCAGCGAACAGATTTCCTATGTCCTGTGATCCGTCCATTATCTTGAGTGCCTTCGCTGATGAAGCGGCCAATCGCAAGACTGCTATTGAACAGATGGCCGCGCTGGCGGCGGTGGGACTGAAATATTACAGCCCCCGGTTTGTCGATGTGACCGGACAGGGGGAGGTGAAGCATGTCGTTGAGCTCAGCGATGAAGAGCTTTCCGAGCTGGCTAAAATCCATGCCGAATATGGGATGTCCGTCGCCAGCATCGGTTCTCGGATCGGGAAGATCAAACTTCTGGACAAGGAAGATGGCTCGCATAACAAGTTTGTCCCGTTTGACGATTACATGCAGGGGGAAGTTGCTAAAACGATCCGGGCCGCCCTGGCCCTGAATGCCAAATTGATCCGTGGATTTTCGTTCTATCAGCCTAAAGGGGAAGCCCCAGATGGGTATGTCGATCAGGCGGTTCCCCTGATTGGAAAAATTGCCGATGAATTTGCGAAACATGGCATTGTGTACGGTCTGGAAGTGGAAGCCAATCTGATCGGTCAGAACGGGCGGATGCTGGCGGAACTCGCCCGCAAGCTCAATCGCGACAATCTGGTGGTGATTTTTGACGGCGGAAATCTTTCGTCTCAGAACATGAACCCGGTGCAGTGCTTCAAAGAATATGAAGAAATGCGGCCCTACATCGGCTGGATTCACATCAAGGATTACAGCATTGACCAGAACCTGGAATGGAAAGGCTATGTGGATGAAGAACGGCTCAAGAACTTTGTTCCCGCGAACATCGGCGATTCCGGGCATGAAATGATTCTGCGCGATTTCCGCGAACACATTCCCACGGTCGTAGCACGGATGAAGAAGTTCGGCCTCCCCGGCACCTTTCTGGAACTCGAACCCCATCTGAAAGGGGGGGGGCAGTTCGGCGGCTTCAGCGGGCCGGATGGAATGGGCGTTGCCGTCCGCTCCTTATGCTCACTGCTGGACTATGTGAATATCGATTACGACTTGCGCACCATGGCCGATATTAAGCAGGCCCGCGGATTCTGAAATTTGGCCTTTGGCGACGACGAGTGGTGAAGTCCCACACATGCTCCTGAAAGGCCTGGGGGGCGGTTTTACGGGCTCATTTCTTGATTCCGCTGTGAATGGAAATGCCGTTGTCGAGATCGTCAGCGTTATTGGAGGAAGCCTCCTCGGCGCTGCCAGATTCGGTGCTGTCCAGTCCGGGTGAGAAGTGACATTCGTGATTCAATTCCCCGGCAGCAAGTCAGCCGGCCGGATATCCCGGTGTCTGTTCTATGTTCGATTATTGTCTGTTCGATTAATAGCTTCCGGAGATGCCGCTGGAGCCATCGATTACGATTTCACGCTTGACCGGAACAAATTTGATCTGGCTGGCGGAGAACGGGTTGACCGGTTGGCCGGCTTCGGCCTGATGATACAAATGTGCTTCTTTGCCAAGGCCGCGGAGTGTGAACAGGCCATAGCGTTCGTCATAAGTTAACTCATCCGCCACGGCCCGAAAGACGTGACCCTCCAGTTCAGTGGCGCCGGTGGCATAAACTTCATAGCCTTTTTCCGTCTTGCTGGCGGCTGGTTTCTGGAGAATGCGCATCTGGTTGCATCGCATCCAGACGGCATTGGCTGCATCGGGGGTATCATCTGAGAGTTGATCCCGCTGAAATTTTGTTTTTGCCTTATCGACGGGGGCGGTAATCACCTCCACACGCTCTCGCAAGGTGGCGTCATTGCGGTTCATGTTGCCGTCGATGGTTCCCGCGAAGCGGACGCCGGAGTAACGCCAGCGGGGTTCACTGGAACGGGCGGGCTGATTGGCCTGGGGGTTTTCTCCGGGGGAGAACTTCACCGCATCACCCAGGCTCCAGGATTCGATTGTCCCAGGACCGTCACCCTTAAAATCACCGCTGGCCAGACTGATTTTAAAACTCGCCAGGGTGGAACTGCGAACAGCCGCCAGACGATTCTGTTCGTATTCGATGCTCTCAACCACAACATGATGGAGGGCATCCACCGTGGAGATCGTCAGGTCGGCTGGTTGTGCCTGCGGATCGGCAAACGAGATCCAGTGATTCAAACGCGCCTGCAAATCTTCACAAAGCAGCCGGGTGATGCTCTTTTGCTCGCCGGGGACGGCTGCGGTCACTTTTCCCCAGAAACGTGCCGTCAGGCCGTCAAATGACATTCCTTCCTGCCAGACAATGTCCAGTTTGGATTCCCCTTTGACCGGCTCGCCATTGATTCCTTGAGTGAGCGGAACACTCATGCCTCCGGGACCGGGAACATCGACCCGATTTTCTTCGCGGGCCAGTGTGATCTGGTTTCCCCACAAGGCTGCGGGCCCCAGGCTGATACTGGCGGTCTGCTCGCTTTCTCCCTGCGGAGCCGATTCACCGCGAATCGTCAGCAATTGCCGGAGCCCCCCGGAATTTTTAATGAGAAGCGAACGTCCTTTCAGTTGCAGCGGACCATGAACGACTTGCTTTCCCATCTGCATGGCCTGTCCCGGATCATGCAGAACGATCACCTCACCCGTGCCGATGATCTGCTGAACATCGAGGGCCGCTCTCCCGGAATCGTGGACCAGGTCGACACTCAGGGAATCCGCAGTGACAATCCACGGGTTCTCAGCTTGTTTCGGTCCCGATTGTTTTCCCGAGGCCGCCGATGTTGCCGAAGGATCTTCGATTAAACCCGGGTGAATGACCAGGTCGATCAGATTTGCCCGTTCCACTTTCAGCAGAGGAGAATCGAGGAGTACGTGATTTTCGGCCCGGGCTCGTTTCAGGGGGAGTGCGCCCGCCAGAAAATTCGAGACTCCCGGAGGGTTCTTCCCCGCTGTTTTTCCGGAGACTCCTCCTGTGGCTTTTTGAGCTCGTTCCAGATCGACCCAGAGACGAATGATGTCCGCAGCCACGCCGAATTGGCCGGGAACTCCCAGAAGGGCCTGTTCTTCGAGTTGAATCTGATGGACTGCCGCTTCCGGATCGGGACTGATCTGCACCCGGCCGTTCCAGCGGGCCATGACCGGGGGATCGCCGGGCCGTTCGGGGCTGACATCCATCTGTCCCGGACCACGGCATTCCAGGTATTCAATCTGATTCTCCGGCGTGTGCTGAAATCCGATTTGCGGACAGGCGAATTTTGCATTTCCCCGATGGATGATCACTTGTTCCTGATCGATCAGAACGGCCCGCCGCCTGGGAGCGTCGTAAGCCAGATCCTGCATGACAGCGGTCAACTGCTGGTCATCCGAAGTGACTTTCAATCGCGATCCGTGTCCATTCTCGGACCCCTGTGCCCGCAGGCTGCGAAAGACGAGTCCATCAAACGTGGTTCCCGTTTTCTTTTCCTGTTGTTCTTTGGTCAGCGTGGAATCAAATTCCAGACGCAGCCAGGCACAATCCACGGTATCCTTCCGGGCGGCCCCCGCCGGTTGGGCGATGTGTTCCACCCGTACCTGGTCATCCAGCGTGACTTCCCGCTTAAGGACGTCATACAGCAATGAACCGGCACTGCGGATTTTGGCCAGTCGCGGTTCCTGCTGCTGTACAAACGTCATGTCCAGGGCCACATTTCTTCGCAGCAGTACCTGTGCCAGACCACCCACACGCGGCATGTCTTTTCCAAGGATGGATTCGTGAGAGGGTTCAAACGTCAACTGAAGCTGGTCGGCGGTTCCGCGGATTGTTCGCTGATCCTGCGTGGTGGGGCCATAGGCAAATTCAATTTCGCGGTCGCTGTAAAGTTGTGAGGATTCTTCATCGAATTTGAAGTCCCGGCCGTCAATCGCCAGGCCGTCCGGACCATCAATATGGACCGCCCCTTCCAGCGAAGCCCAGACAATCCTGCCGGGATTGGCTCCGGAAAGTGCAATGGCAGTGTCAAAAAAAGAGTTTTGAAATTTGACCTGCGCCCGCTCGGCAAGGATGCGAAAGGGTTTTTCCCCGGGGCGTTTGGGATCATGCCAGAAAATCGCCACGGGAGAAATTTGAATGGAATTTCCAGCCCCGGGAACGCGGTCGTAGTTGTTGAAATACAGATGGACTTTTTCGGCCATCTGCCAGGTCTGTTCCGCGCGATGTGTCCACGCATATTCCGGAAAGATCTGCTGGGCCTGCTGGGCGAAAGCAGCTGGCGTGCGGAGATCCGCTTCCAGTGGCTCGACCAGCGGCCGTCCCGTCTCCCTGATGTCCGTCATCGGCAGCAGGACCGCCGAGTAGACCCGGAATGTGACCGCCAGCGTCACCACAATGATGAGCGTTACCAGGAAACGGCGCATTGGAGTCTCCCGAGGTCAAAGTCAACACGGGCGGATGAATGAAACGTTGCGATGATTCACCGGAATCAAAAGTCAGAACGAAAATGGAAAAGCGGGAGCAGGGTCGCCTCCCTCGTTTCGAATGGACCTGCTGTTGAAGAGGGGCTTTCAATGGGAAATCGGGTTGAAGAACAGCTACTCTTCCGACTCTTTGGGAACCCAACCAATGATATCCGTAATGTCGATGAGTCCGATGGGAACCCGGTTTTCATCCACAACCGGGAGTTCACTGATCTTTCGTTCCGCCAGCAGATCGATGACATCGGCCAGAACGGCGCCGGCTCGAACAGTCAGCGGCCGGGCGGTCATCACATTCACAATCGGTTCGTCCAGACCATGGTCATTCCGAGCCTCGAGCAGACGGGCAAGATCGCTGTCGGTGAAAATTCCTGCCAGCGTCTGATCATCATCCAGAAGGAGGACCGCCCCTGTCCGCCGACCGGGCCGGGCCGCCTGCGTAAAGACTTCGCGAACGGTCGCCGAAGCGGATGCAATTCGCAGCTGATCGCGGGGGCGCATGATTTCCGTGACGGGCTTGAGCTTCTGCCCCAGGCTCCCACCGGGGTGAAATATCGCGAAGTTGGCGGGACTGAAACCCCGCGCCTGGCTTACCACCAGGGCCAGGGCATCCCCCACTGCCAGCATTGCCGTGGTGCTGGTACTGGGAGCAAGCCCCCACGGACAGGCTTCCCGCAACCGGCCAATTTCCACCACCACGTCCGCCTGCTGAGCCAGCGAGTTCTGGTCCGTCGCGGTGATGGCAATGATTTTCACTCCAAGGGACTTCACCGTCCCCAGTATGCTCAGAATTTCTTCAGTCTCCCCACTGTTCGAAAGCGCCAGAAGGATATCGGAAGCATGAAGACATCCCAGATCGCCATGGACTGCTTCGGCGGGATGCAGAAAATGGGAACGCGTTCCCGTGGAAGAAAGCGTGGCGGTAATTTTCTGGCCAATGAGCCCTGCTTTGCCCATGCCGCAGACAATGACATTTCCCGGACAGTCCAGCATCATCTGGACAGCAAGGCAAAACCCGCTGTCCAGACGCTTGACCACGTCCAGCAAGGCTTCCGCTTCCTGCCGGATAATTTCCCGACCGGCACGCAGCCGTTCAAATTGTGAAAACGGGATGAGACGTTCGGCTGCCGTCACCGGAGACATCCTGCAAAGTTTGAATCAGTCAACGGTTCCTTCCGTGACAATACGGCGAAGTGTATCCCCGGCAGCAAAAACAGGTCAACGCGAATCGAGGCCATCGACGCCATGAAGCCGGGAAGAACAAAAAAACTGGAAAAGACTGCCGAAAAAGTTGTCCGTCTCCGGAAACCGGAACGTTGCGCGAACGTCCTGGACCGATCTCGACACAGCAGGCCGTTTTCTGATAACTGTTCGTGACAAGCGTGACAAGAACGTGAAAACTTGTTTCATCAGCGGAACCAGACCATGTCCAGCATTCGAAACTTCCGGCGACGGAAATGGCTGGCTGTCTTTGTGCTGGGCATCCTGGCACTCTTTCTATTGCTGTGGACTCACGGGCCGGCAACCGAAGCAATGTTGAGCGATTTCCGTTCTTCAATTCTTTTAACCGGTCCCGACTCTTTGAGCATCATGTTTGTTCAGCAAGTCACCTTCCGTGATTCACTGGGTCGCACCTGGAATGAAGCAACCCTTCTGATGCAGCAATCCATCCCGGGAGGAAAAACGGCATTGGAAGCAAAGTTGCTGGAACGAGCAAATCGAAAATAAATACCACGGTCGTTTGCAGATCCCGAAAACCAACTTTCCCGACTCTTTTCGGCCAGTTCTTCGCCAGTGATGAATATTGCGAAGTTTCCCGGAAGGTGGGTCAGCGGCCCGGTGGATCCCCTCATGCGAGACCGCATTCCGGCAGAACGTCTGATTTGCAGCAGCCCTCTCCTTCCGGGCCTCGACCACACCCGACAAACCGACCCCTTTTGCCAGCTTTTTTATTTTCCTCACGATGTGTCTGACTCCGGATTGGTGCAAAAAACCAAGAAGAAATCCGGATGGTTTTGAATTGTCACAGTGATCTTGCTGGGAATTTCTTCAATTCATCTGATAGGGAAGACTGAACCTGATGGATCTGGAAGAGGAGTTCACTCATGGCGATGTCCGGAAGCATGATGGTGTTCAATCAGGTACTACGATTGCCGTCGTTCTGGAGAATCTGAGAACAGCGGTCACGCCGCGGGTGGCCTATTACCTGGGAACGCTGGGGCCGGAGTTTCTGAATGCCGAAAAAATCCTGTGGAAGATTGCTGACGCACATCGAGCAATTGATTCTCGTGATGAATATTTTGGATTAAACATATCCTTGAGGCTTTGTGGGGTCGAGATGCCGGCACCAGCAGGACCAGTCGCACAGCCGGATCCATTCATCACCGAGCTGTTTAAAGAATTCCGGATCATAATAACGCACGCCAGGCGGCAAGGAGAAGACATGC
>Ga0182738_1000308_pt1 | contig 73619 bp, 72 predicted proteins | sample eDN5th30CBELigMG_FD_128876 | JGI IMG/M metagenome (GOLD analysis project Ga0182738, IMG submission 128876) | Enriched Miracle-Growth compost microbial communities from Emeryville, California, USA - eDNA 5th pass 30_C BE-Lig MG (version 2)... ... | reverse complement strand
GTGCGGCTACGGCGTTGATTGTGCGGCCAGGGCGGCGACACGCCGACGGCTACCGCCACCAGCGCACAATGAAACCGGCACCGCCGTGGACCCGCGCAAACCCTTACCGACCCACGCTCCTAGGCGACTTCGTCGTGGGGTGGGTCGGGGTCGCTGTGGAGGAGTTCGTCGGGGTGGTGGGCGTGGTTGATGTGGGGTGGGCTGGTGCCGTCGGTCCAGCCGAGGCGGCCGGTTTCGGTGACGATGGTCTGTTGGCGGCCTTCGGTGGCGTCGGTGTGATCACTCCCGCAGGCGAAATAGAGTTCGTCGGCGTTGGTGCGCCCGCCGTGCGCCCAGGGCCGCCGGCCATGGTGGACCTCGCAGTGATAACCCGGCACCAGGCAGTTTGGTCGGGTGCAGCCGCGGTCGCGGGCGTAGCAGATCAGGCGTTGGTCGGCGGTGGCGACGCGTTTTTGTCGGCCGAGATACAGCGGCCGTTGGGTGTGGTCGTCGAAGACCGCCAGGTAGTGGATGGTGTCGGCGGCCAGGGCGATCAGATCCCGCATGGGCAGTCGGGAGCCGCCACCGGTCAGGGCTGGTGGGGGCATCGGGATTGAGGAATCGCATGCCGCGTGGGCGGCTTGATTCAACTCGGCCAGGGTGGTGGTGACTACCACCGTCACGGGGTGGCCGCGGTGGGTGCCGAGTTTGCCCGAGGCGATGGCGGTGGACATGGCCAGGCGAAACGCGTCGTGGCGGCGCTGCGCCGGGGTGCGGGAGTCGCCGGCGGCAGGGTCGGTGGCATCGGGCAGGTGGCGGCCGGGGCGTACGGCGGCGGCGATCGCTTCGAAGTAGGCGCGGGTTTGCGGGTCCAGGAGCCCGGTCAGTTTCGACATGCCGTCGGGGCCTTGGCGGCCCAGCGTCAGGCTACGTCGCCGGGCGCGGTCGCTGAAGAGGCCGTCGGGGTTGAGGTGATCGGCTATGCGCTGCCCGATTCGGGCGAGCACCCCGGCATCGACGCGGCTGGCATGGGAAACCAAGGCCGTTTCCGCCTCGCTGATCTGATTCGGCGCCACCGACGTGGGCAGCACATCGACGGCCTGGCAGACCGTACGGATGTGGTCTTCCCCAACCGAACCGGCCGCCACCGCGGCCGCCAGGGCCGGTAGTTCGGGTGGGATCACGGCGCCGGTCAGGGAGCGCCGGGGCCGGATCCGGGCGGCCAGGCGGCAGCGGCGGGTGATCTCCCGCGGGGTGATCCGCAACCGCGTCCACAACGCATTGCGTGCCGCCGCGATACATCCTTCTCCATCGGGCGGGTCGGCGAGCTCGCCGAAGATCCGGTACATCAATCCGCGATTCACGCGGTCCTGGGTCTCCAACCGGTCGGCGACTTCGATGCGAAAGGCGTTGCCCACCAGATCCGTCGAGGTCGCCCGCAACACCGCATGGGCGGCATCAATGGCATCCAGCGCAGCGCAGATCTGCTCCCGCGCCGCTGCTGCACCCAAGGCTGTTGCCATACCCCGACGTTAGAAATCACCCCCGACAACAACGCCGGAAGGCAGCCCGGGAAAGGCCACCCTGTGGATCAACCCGCAACTGTGGATAAATCCCGTAGCATCGCGACCCATGGTTCGCTGCGCCTACGCCCACGATGCGGTCGTGGTGATGGAGCCCGGCGGTAGCCCGAATGCGCCCGGCGGAGCCATCGCCCAAGCGCTGTGCGGCAGCTGGGATCACCCGCCGCCGTGCCCGCTAGCGCCGCACCACGTCGCCCACGACGTTGTCGGCGACGAAGTGGTATTGCGGGTGCTGTTCGCAGCGGAAGCCGCCGACGAGCCACGCGTGCGGCGCCTGATCGGTGAAGCGCTCGCTGCCGGCGAGCTGACCGGCCCCGACGGGTTGGTCAGCATCTGGCGGCTGAAATCAACGAATGCCAGCGATATCCAGCCGAGTGAGAAGAGCCACGCAGCGGACCTGACGCGCGCCTGAAGGCCTCAGTCCCGGATGTGCGCCAGCCGGCAGGGGCGTTCCATGTACGTCGCGTCAGGCACAGCGAAGCCGAATTGCTCATACAACCCGTGCGCGTCAGCGGTGTGCAACGTCCACCGGAAGTCCCGACCGGGGCCCTCGTCGATCATCGTCCGCAGCAACCCCTTGCCGATCGCCCGGCCGCGCTCATCCCGCGAGACATACACGTCCGCCAGGTAGGCGAAGGCCGCGCCGTCGGAGACCGCGCGGCAGAAACCGATCATCGCGCCGTCATCGGTCCGGTAGGCGCCCACCGTGCGCCACGCACTGTCGAGCTGACGGTCGAACATGGGGCGGGTGCGGTATTTCGCCCAGTAGGTGTGCTCGACCAGCTCGTTCCAGAGCCAATCTCGATCCACGCGCGCAGCATCGGTCGAGAACTCGACACCGTCGAGGGTCGTCACCGCTACCTCCTCAGATCCCACGTCAGGCACCACGCCACCGCGGTGAGCAGGGCGCCCAAGCCCACCCGCCGGGCCAGCCGCGTCGTCCGCGGAATGTCGGACGGCGCAGGCGCCCGACCGTAGCCCATCCGGGCGCGATCCTCACGCCGATTTCCGTAGTAGGTGTTGACTCCGCCGAGCTGCAGGCCCAGCGCCCCGGCGAAGGCGGCCTCGACCACCCCGGCGTTCGGACTGGGATGGTGCCGGGCGTCGCGGTGCCACGCCCGCAACGCGCCGGCGGGATCAGGGCCCAGAGCAGCCGCCAGGACACCGCTCAACCGGGAGGCCGGCAATCCCAGCAGGTCATCCAATCGTGCTGCGGCCCAGCCGAACCGGTCGTAACGGATGTTGCGGTGCCCGATCATCGCATCCAGGGTGTTGGCGGCGCGATGCGCGACCAGACCCGGAATGCCCGCCATCGCACCCCACACGAACGACGCCACCACCGCGTCGGAGGTGTTCTCCGCCACGGATTCGACGACGGCACGCGCGACCTCGTCCGGTCCCAGCGCCGTCGTATCACGCCCGACCAGATGACGGACCCGGGTCCGGGCGGACTCCAGGTCGTCGGCGGTCAGGAAGGCGTGCACGGTTTCGGCTTCGCATTCCAGGGACCGGCCGCCGAGCACTGCCCAGGTGGCGAGGGCGGTCAGTGCGGTGCGAGCCAATGGGTTTCGGACGAAGTGTTCGCTCGCGTACGCCAGACCGGTGACGCCGCCGACCAAGACCAAGACATGGGTGAACCCGCTTGCTCGATCGTCGCGGTAGATCCGCCGCTCCAACGCCAGCGCGCACGTCCCGAACCCGGCGACCGGATGCAGCCGCCGCGGATCGCCCCAAGCGCGGTCGGCGGCGTAGCCGAGCGCCAGCCCGAGCGCCCGGACCGCAATCACCGCCGCGTCCGGTCGAGTACGGCCAGCAGCCGATCGGTCAGGTCCGGGGGCCGTGCCGCGATCCGCACCCAGCTGTCATCCAGGCCCGGAAAAGTGTCGGCACGTCGCACGGCAATACCGTGCTCGCGCAAGGCCGTATGGACGCCGCGGCCGACTTGGGCCAGCACGAACGGCGCCACACCCGCCACGAACCGCACCTCCCGCGCGGCAAGCCCCTCATCCAAGTGCGCCCGCCAGGATGCCAATTGCTGCGCCCGGCGCTCACTTTCGCACAGCGCTCGCTCATCCGAGCAGGCCAGCATGGCGGCCAGCGCCGATGCGGACACCGACCAGGGAATCTGCAGTCGTGTCGCGTCGGCGAGCAGCGCGGGATCGCCGAGCAGATATCCGGCACGTACCCCGGGGATCGACCAGTGCTTGGTCAGGCTGCGGCTCACCAGCAGCCCCGAATGACGCTCCCCGGACAGGGTTTCCGGCTCGCCCGGAATGGCATCGAGGAAGGCCTCGTCGACCAGCACCACCCGGCCCGGACGCAACAACTGACGCAGCGTCTGCGCCGGATGTAACACCGCGGTGGGATTGGTCGGATTACCGACGACGACGAGGTCGGCGTCCTCGGGCACCGCATCCGGGTGCAGGGTAAAGCCGTCGTCGGCCGTACACAGCACCGTACCGACGCTGTGACCGGCGGCGGACAATGCGGCATGCGGGCCGGTGTACTGCGGATGCACCACCACCGGGGAGCGCCACGGTCGCAGGCGAGCCACCAGGTCGAAGGCCTCCGACGCGCCCGCTGTGGGCAGTACCTCCGCGGCGGTGCGACCATGCCGGGCTGCCAACGCGGCGCGGGCCGCCGACGCCTCGGGGTAGGCCACGGCGTCGTCGAGGGAGGCATGCAGGGCGCGCTCGAGCCAGTCCGGACGGGGCCCGGCGTAGACGTTGACCGCGAAATCAAGCAGACCCGGTGCGGCCTCGACATCGCCGTGATGGTGCAGATCCGGACCGCCGAAACCGTGCACCGCGTCAGCGAACCGCTGCGCCAACCCGGGATAACCGGCCCAATGGGTGTGCAGGTAGGACGCATGCAGGCTGCTAGTGGCAAAACCGTTCGGGCCGTCGGGAAGCTGCCAGGCCGCACTGATCGCCTCATCGAAAACGACCTGGGTGCGGTGGAATTCGTGCCCGGTGACCCGATCTCCCGCCCGCGCCAGCAGATTGTCGGCCACCGCCGTGGCTTCCCGATAGCCGAGTGTCAGGCGCGGGGTCATCGCCGCATCGCCCGGCAGCGCGCCGACCCCGGCGTCATCACCCACCCGGCGGCATAAGTACGCCAACCCGCCACACTCCGCGACGGTCGGCACTCCCGCAGTGATCGCCGCCCGCAGCGCACCCAGCAGCGCGATGTTGGCTCCCAAGTGCTCGGCGTAGACCTCCGGGAACCCGCCGCCCAGGTAGATCCCTGCGGTTCCGCTTGGCAGGCACGTGTCGGTGAGGGGGTCGAAGCTCACCACCTCGCAGCCGGCGGCCCGCAACAGCTCGAACGTCTCGGTATAGCCGAAGGTGAATGCCCGCCCCGCGGCGACGGCCACCACCGGCCGGCGCCCCGACGCCGCACTGACCTCGGCTGCTGGATCCCAGGCGGTGCCGGTCAATTCCGGAGCCTGGCGCGCCGCCGCCAGCAGCATGTCCACATCCACGTACTGCGCCATCAGCTCGGCAAGTCGAGCAGCCATGGCGGCCGACTCGTCGCGCTCGGCCACCGGTACCAGCCCGAGATGCCGCGACGGTGTCTGTACACCCGCGTCGCGCGGCAACACCCCGAGCACCGGAATCCCGCTGGGGCGCAACGCGGCAACAACTTCATCAGCGTGCCGCGCACTGCCGGCCTTGTTGAGCACCACCCCGGCGATGCGCACCGCCGGATCGAAACCGGCCAGGCCCGCCACTGTCGCCGCATGCGTGCGGGAGGCGTGCGAGACGTCGACGACCAGCACCACCGGCGTTGCCGTCAACGCCGCGACATGGGCGGTGGAGGCCTCGCCGTCGGTGCCCAGGCGCCCGTCGAAAAGACCCATCACGCCTTCGATCACGGCGACATCCGCGCCCGCGGCGCCGTGCAGCAGCAACGGCACGATCCGGTCGGTGCCGACCAGATACGGATCGAGGTTGCGGGCCGGCCGGCCGGTGGCCAGTGCGTGATAGCCGGGATCGATGTAGTCCGGGCCGACCTTGTGTCCGCTGACCCGCAGGCCGCGGGCGGTCAGCGCGGTCATCACTCCGACCGCCACCGTGGTCTTGCCGTGCCCGGACGCGGGGGCGGCGATGACCAGCCGGGGTAGCCCTACCATGCCCCTACCATTCGATGCCGCGCTGGCCCTTCTGGCCGGCGTCCATCGGGTGCTTGATGTTGGTCATCTCGGTGACCAGGTCGGCCACCTCGATCAGCCGCGGATCGGCGCGCCGGCCGGTGATCACGACGTGCTGATGACCGGGACGGTTGGCCAAGGTCTGCACCACGTCGTCGACGTCCACCCAGCCCCAACCCATCGGGTAGGTGAACTCGTCGAGGATGTACAGGTCGTGGGTCTGTGCCGCCAGGCGTTCCTTGATCTGGGCCCAGCCCTCGGCGGCGTCGCCGGCGTGATCCTCGACGCCGCCGGCCTTGCGGCTCCACGACCAGCCCGAGCCCATCTTGTGCCACTGCACCGGGCCGCCCTCACCGGTCTCGGCGTGCAGTGCGCCCAGCCGCTCAAGCACGGACTGTTCGCCGACCCGCCACTTCGCGGACTTCACGAACTGGAAGACCCCGATGTTGAAGCCCTGATTCCAACCGCGCAGCGCCAATCCGAATGCGGCAGTGGACTTCCCCTTGCCGTCGCCGGTGTGCACCATCAGCAGCGGCCGGTTGCGGCGCTGGCGGGTGGTCAGGTTGTCGTCGGGCACCGTCAGCGGTTGTCCCTGCGGCATCAGGCGGCTCCTCTTCCGGTGGCATCGCGGACGACGTCGGTCAGTGCCTCGGCGCTGACTTGCGGCAGCGGAACGTATTCGGCCCGCAAGTGCTCGGCCAGCGTCCGGGCCAATCCGAGTCGCATCCGGCCGTTCTCGCAATCCACCACGACCGCCGAATATCCCTGCCCGGCAAGCTGGTCGGCGGCCAGTAGTGAGCGCTCGACCGGTTCCGTTCCGGCGGTGGCGCGCCCATCGGTCAACACCACCAGCAGCGGGCGGCAGGCCGGCTCACGCAGCCGCTCCCGGCGAATCACCTCGGCAGCTTCCAGCAGTCCCTCGGCCAGCGGAGTGCGGCCGCCGGCAGGCAACTCGTCGAGCCGGACGGCGGCGATCTCCACCGACCCGGTCGCGGGCAACACCAACTCCGCCTTGGTATCCCGGAACGTCACCACCGCAACCCGGTCTCGGCGACGGTAGGCGTCGAGCAGCAAAGACAAGATCGCGGTTTTGACATGGCGCATCCGCTCGATGGCGGCCATCGACCCGGAGGTGTCGACCACGAACAGCACCAGGTTGGCTTCCTGGCCTTCCCGGACGGCGCGACGAAGATCGTTCGTCCGCAGGATCATTCGGCCTTCAGCACGGCCCCGGGCGCCCTGATGCGGCGCAGCTGCGCGCAGTGTCTCGAACAGGTGCAATCCGCCGGCGTTGCGGGATGCGGTGGCGCCCACCCGGCGTCCGGAGCTGGTGCGGGCCCTGCTGCGCCGGCCGGCGCGTCCCTCGCCCACGCCGTCGACCGAGAAAAGCCGTGCGCGGTAAGGGGAATCGGCGCCCACCGTCGAGGTAGAGCCCGACTCAGCGTGCCCGGTCGGTGCGGGTCCGCGCTGTTGCGCCGGCGGCGGCGAACCACCTTCCGGTGGACCGTCGGGGCCCGGACCATCGGGCTCCGGACCGTCCGGGTCGGGTTCGGGCGCCTCCGGTGGCAGCAGTTCGTCGAGTTCGGCCTCATCGAGACCCGGCGCGTCGAACGGCTTGCGTCGCCGCCGATGCGGCAGGGCCAACCGGGCGGCCACCCGCAGATCGTCGATATTGACCGCGTCGCGCCCCTGCCACGCCGCATGAGCCACCGCGGTGCGGGCACAGACGATGTCGCCGCGCAGGCCATCGACGTCGAAGGCCGCGCAGATTTCACCGATCTTGACCAGCGCCGCGTCGGTCAGCGCCACCTGCGCCAGCAGTTCCTGGGCTTGCTGGATCCGGGCTCGCAGCCGGTCTTGCGCCGCGGCGTAGGTCGCGGCGAAGCCATCCGGGTCGGCGTCGAACGCCAGCCGCCGCCGCACCGCCTCGGCCCGCAACACCGGATCGCGCGGGGCAGACACCTCGACGGTCAATCCAAACCGGTCAAGCAGCTGCGGGCGCAGTTCGCCCTCCTCGGGATTCATCGTTCCGACGATCACGAAACGCGCGGCGTGGGTGACCGACACCGAGTCACGCTCCACGGTCAGCCGGCCCATCGCCGCGGCGTCCAGCAGCAGGTCCACCAGGTGGTCGGCCAGCAGGTTGACCTCGTCGACGTAGAGGATGCCGCGATTGGCGCGCGCCAACAGTCCCGGTTCGAAGTCGACGGTGCCGGCGGTGAGCGCCCGCTCCAGGTGGATGGAGCCCACCACCCGGTCCTCGGTGGCGCCAACCGGAAGCTCCACCAGTCGCACCGGGCGGGTCTCGACGGCCGCGTCGCTGGGGAACGGGCCGTCGGGGGAGAGCGGGTTCGGCTCAGCGGGATCGGAAGAGAACCGGTCGCCGGCCACCACGTCGATGGGCGGCAGCACCTGTGCGAGCGCACGGACCAGCGTGGACTTGGCGGTGCCTTTTTCGCCGCGAATGAGCACCCCGCCGATACCGGGGGAGATCGTGCTCAGGACAAGCGCCAGCGCCATGTCGTCGAGGCCGCCCGGAGTATCCGGGTCGCCGCCGAGGACAGCGGGAAAGGGGTACAGCTGTTGCATTGAGGCTCCGCTCGTGTGGCCAACACCTGTGTTGGCGACGCGAAGCCGGTATTCGGACTGACCGGGGCGCACCAAAATGCGCCGCGGAACACCGTAGCGGGCCTGCGTCGGAGTCACACCGACTTCCCTGGCACTTCGCGCCGATACCCTAACACTCAAGTGAGACGCCGACTCGAGGCGAAAGGACTGGAGCACCGATGACCGCACCTGAAGCAGACTTGACCGGATGGGTCGCCGAGCCGTTCACCGGCGGCGAGTTCACCCACGACGTATACCGCAAGGGCGAGGGTCCCGGCGTGGTGCTGATCCCGGAGATCCCGGGGATACACCCCGGGGTGCTGGCACTGGGAAATCACCTGGTGGACAACGGGTTCACCGTGGCGATTCCGTCGTTGTTCGGCGAGCCGGGCAAGGCGATCAGGCCGGGCTACGCCGCGACCACGATCGCCCGGGCCTGCGTGACCCGGGAATTCGCCGCGTTCGCCACCGACAAGCAGCGGCCGGTCACCCAGTTCCTGCGGGCGCTGGCCCGTGATCTCAACGAGAAGACCCCCGGCAAGGGCGTCGGGGTGATCGGCCAGTGCTTCACCGGCGGTTTCGCGCTGGCCGCGGCAGTCGACGACGCCGTGTTGGCGCCGGTGCTCAGCCAACCGTCCGTGCCGATACCGCTGACACTCAAGCAGCGCCGCGATCCCGGCCTCTCGGAGGTCGAGCTGGGTGTCGTCGCCGACCGGGCGGTCAACGAGGGCTTGTGCGCTCTTGGCCTGCGATTCAGCGAGGACAAGATGGCCCCCGGTGACCGCTTCGCGACGCTCAAGGCGCGGCTCGGGGACGCTTTCGAGGTCATCGAGATCGATTCCTCGTCGGGCAACCCGCACGGTCTGTCCCGGATGGCGCACTCGGTGCTCACCGACCAGGTCCGCGAAGTCGACGGCCACCCCGCTTACGAGGCGCGCAAGCGGGTGGTGGAATTCCTCACCGAGCGATTGACCTAGCGGTGCCCCACCCCGAACGCATCGCCGTAGTGGGCATCGGCGCCGACGGCTGGGCCGGGCTGGGCGAGCCGGCGAGGCAGACGGTGCTGGCGGCCGACGTGGTGATCGGCGGCCCGCGCCACCTGGACCTGCTGCCCGCGGTCGACGGTCAACAGCGCCGCAGCTGGCCGTCGCCGCTGCGCGCCGGGCTGCCCGCGCTGCTCGACGGGCTGGACGGGCAGCACGTGGTCGCGCTGGCCTCGGGTGATCCGCTGCTGTCGGGGGTGGGCAGCACGCTGATCGAGCTGTTCGGAGCGCAGCGGGTCGCGGTGATTCCGGCGGTCTCGTCGGTCGCGCTGGCCCGGGCCCGGTTGGGCTGGCCCGCGGAGTCCGCGGCGGTGATCAGGTCCGCCGACGTGCACGCGGTGCTGCGGGAGCTGGCGCCGGGGCGGCGGGTGCTGGTGCTGTCGTCCGATGAGACCACCCCGGGGCAGTTGGCCGCCCTGCTGACCGAGCGCGGTTACGGAGACAGCCGGATGGTGGTGCTCGGCGATCTCGGCGGTACCGGCGAATCGAGAGTGGAGACCACCGCAGCCACATTCGCGGGCTCGGCCCCGCGGCTCAATATCGTCGCCCTGGAACTGGCCGGCCCGCCGGCATACGGCTGGGCGGCTGGTCTGCCCGATGACGCCTACGACCACGACGGGCAGCTCACCAAACGTGACCTGCGGGCCGCCGCGCTGGCGCGTCTGGTCCCGGCCCCCGGACAGTTGCTGTGGGATGTCGGTGCGGGCGCCGGTTCGGTGGGCATCGAATGGATGCGCTCGCATCCGACCTGCCGTGCTATCGCTGTCGAGGCGAACGACGCCAGGGCGCAACGCATCTCGGACAACGCCCGCAACCTCGGCGTGCCCGCGTTGCGGGTCGTTCGCGGCGCGGCCCCGCACGCGTTGACGGGCCTGCCCGCCCCGGATGCGGTGTTCATCGGCGGCGGCCTGAGCCGGGCCGGGGTGCTGGCGACTTGCCTGGCAGCCGTGGCGCCGGGGGGCCGGGTGGTTGCCCACGGCGTCACGCTGGAGACCGAGGCGCTGCTGGCGGCGGCCTACCGCGAACACGGCGGCGAGCTGACCCGCATCCACGTCGAGCACGCCGCGCCGCTGGGGTCGTTCACCGGCTGGACGCCGGGCCGGGCGGTCACGCAGTGGGCGTTAACCCGGTCTTGAACGGTCTCGCGCCGGGTCATAGAGATGGCTCTCGCCGGCGCACGGATCGGGCAGATCGGCTACCGCGCGGCCGACCAGGATGACCGCGGCCGACCGCAGGCCCGCCGCCTCGACCGCGTCGGCGATATCGGTGATCGTCCCGCGCAGCACCAGTTCCTCGGGCTGCGACGCGCGATAGACCACCGCGACCGGGCAGTCCCCGCCGTAGTCGGGTGCCAGCTCGGCCAGCAGCGCCCGGATGCGGGTGATCGCCAGGTGCAACACCAGGGTGGCCCCGGTTGCGGCGAACGCGGCCAGCGATTCACGCTCCGGCATCTTGGTTGAGGAGGCCCGAACCCGGGTCAACACCACCGACTGCGTCACCAGCGGCACCGTGAGCTCACGGCCGAGCACCGCCGCGGCCGCCGCATACGCCGGCACTCCGGGCGTCACGTCCCACGGCACCCCGGCGGCGTCGAGGCGGCGGGTCTGCTCGAAGAGCGCGCTATAGAGCGAGGGATCCCCGGAGACCAGCCGCACCACCGCACGACCCGCCCGATGCGCGGTGACCAGCCAGTCGGTGATCGCATCCAGATCCAGGTCGGCGGTGTCGACGAGCTCAGCCGCCTGCGAGCAGTGTGCGAGCACCTGCGGGTCCAGGTAGCTGCCCGGGTAGAGCACCACGTCCGCGGTGGCCAGCAGCCGGGCGGCCCGCACCGTCAGCAGATCCGCCGCTCCCGGGCCGGCGCCGACGAACTGGACCGCTAGCGCACCCATCGTGGCGTCCATACCCGTCCAGCCGTCACCCGGGTAGACGAGGCGCCCACCAGGACAAGGCATTTCATGTCGATGGTGTCGGTGTCCAGCTCACCCAGGGTGGTGACGGTGAGCGCCTCGGACTCCCGGCCGATATCGCGGCCGATGACCACCACCGTCGCCGCGTCCCGGTGTTCCAGCAGCACCTTGCGCGCGATCGCGATCTGGTCGGGCCGGGCACGAGACGCCGGGTTGTAGATCGCCAGCACCAGATCGGCCTCGGCGATCGCCCGCAGCCGGGACTCGATCACCGCCCAGGGCTTGAGCCGATCAGACAGGCTCAGCACCGCGAAATCGGCACCGATCGGGGCACCGGCCGCCGCGGCCACCGCCTGCACAGCCGACACTCCGGGCACTACTCGAATCGAAACATGTTGGTACTCAACATCGGAGGCCGCCTCGAACACCGCGGACGCCATCCCGAACACTCCGGCGTCCCCGCCGGAGACCACCGCCACCTTCTCGCCGCGGGCGGCCAGATCGAGCGCGAAGCGGGCCCGGTCGAGTTCGACGGTGTTACCCGAGGTGTGTCGCTGCAAACCCTCGCGCTGCGGAACCCGCGCGACATACGGGCCGTAGCCCACCACGTGGTCGACGGTGGCCAGCGCCTCGGTGGCCTCGCCGGTCAGCCAGCCCTCGGGGCCCGGGCCCAGCCCGATCACGAGAAGTTCGGCGGCGGTGTTTGATTCGACCGCTGATTCGGACTTGGTGACCTGATCTGCCGGGGTCCGGGAGCGCTGCCCGTTGCGGGAGTCTCCGTCCACCACGATCAGCGACAGGTACGGCACACTCGCCTCGTCGACGTCGGCGACCCGCAGCCAGCGCTGCTGGGGATGGCTGGCCCGCTCGACGTAGTAGGCGTGCTCGAGGCGGCCCGCCGCGACCAGGGCGCGGCGCACCGCCGGGAAGGTACGGCCCAGCTTCATGATGATGGCGCCGTCGGTATCGGCCAGTCGCATCGCCAGCTCGTGCTCGCCCAAGGTGCCCGGCAGCACGGTCAGCACGTCGGTCTGGCGCACCAGCGGCATCCCGAGCGCGGCGGTGGCGGCGCTGAACGCCGGGACACCGGGAATGATCTCGGTATCGAAGCGCGTCGACAGCCGGTCGTGCATGTACATGAACGAGCCGTAGAACAGCGGATCGCCCTCGGTCAGCAGCGCCACCGTGCGACCCGCATCCAGGTGGGCGGCCAGCCGCGACGCCGAGTCCTCGTAGAAGTCGGCGAGCGCTCCGGCGTAACCGCCGGGGTGATCGGTGACGCCGGTGGTCACCGGGTAGCGCAGCTCCTCTTCACAGACGCCCGGCCGGATCAGGTCGGCGACGATGGTGCGCGCATACGACGCCTTGTTGACCCCGGCGTGGTAGGCCACCACGTCGGCGTCGCCGATGATCCGGGCCGCCTTGCGAGTGATCAGCTCCGGGTCACCGGGCCCCAGACCCACCCCGTAGAACTTGCCGGTCATTCGGCATCCGAGGCGAGTGCGTTCAACGCCGACGAGGTGATCGCCGACCCGCCGCGCCGGCCGCGCACGGTCACGAACGGGATGTCGATGCCGTGGTCGCGGTGCAGTGCGGCCAACGCCTCCTTGGACTCCGCGGCCCCGATGAACCCCACCGGGCAGCCGACGATGACCGCCGGGCGCGGCCCGCCGTCGATGATCGTCTCCAGCAGATGGAACAGTGCGGTCGGCGCGTTGCCGATGGCGACGACGGCACCGGCGAGCTCGGGTTCCCACAGCGAGACGGCGGCCGCCGAGCGGGTGGTTCCCCATTCCTTCGCCAGACCTGCAACCCGCTCGTCGCGCAGGTAACAGTGCACGTCGTTGCCGGCGGGTAGCCGCCCGGCGGTGACGCCGACCGCCACCATCCGGGCATCGCAGAGGATCGGCGCGCCGCCGTCGAGTGCGGCCCGCCCGGCCGGCACCGCGTCGGGGTGGATCAGCAAGTCCTTGGCGACGTCGGTCTGTCCGGCGCCGTGGATCATTCGCACCGCGAGGCGCTCGGCGGTCGCGGGGATGTGCGACAGGTCGGACTCGCGGCGGATGGTCGCGAACGATTCGACGTAGATGGCCGGACCGTCGGCGATGTAGTCGTAGTGCCGAGACGGGCGCGTGGGCCTGCTCACGGGTTCGCCTCCTGGGCTTGGGGGATGAAGACACCCTGCCACGGCGTCACCACGAGCTCGGTGTGCTCCATGAGCACTCGTCCGTGGTCCGGCGTGAGCACGCCGTCGGGGACGTGCACGTGGGTGCCGCCGGGCACGCTGCCAAACGGTAACGGACCCGACGCGGCGGGGACGCGCGGGTCGGCGGCGGCTCCGTCCAGGAGGGGCCTCGCGAGTTCGCGGATGTGCCACGGCGCGTCGCGCCGCCCGCCGCGGGCTTCCTGGAACGTACCGGCCAGCTCGGCGAGCCGGGCGGCAGCGCCATCGAGACGGATCACGGCGCCCCAGTCGTCACCGACTCGTAGCTGTGCCTCGGTGTCACTGAGCGCCACCAGGCCCGCGTCGCCCTGCCGATCGATCAGGTCGCCGTGGCCGTCGTCGAGGACGAACAGGAAACGGCCGGGCAGCCCGACAAGGCGTGGATCGGCACACAGCAGCGCGTCCAGTCGTGCCGCCACCGGGCGCAGGTCGGCCCGCCCGCCGGCGTAGCCGGTCTGCGGCGAGACCAGGATGTTGCGGACCAGCTCGTGGCTGCGCGACGGCAACAGCCCGGTCGACTCCACGGCGGCCACCGCATCGGGGCTGAGCTGGCCGTCGTGATCGGCCAGCCCGCGCAGCTGGAGATTGGCCCGTTTCGTCAGGTAGACCGCCCCGTCGGCGAACTCGGCGCTGACCTGCAGCAAGCGGGCCAGCGACGCGGCCGGAAGTCGACCGCCGACCAGGCGCAGCCGCACCAGCAGCCCGTCCTCGGCCACCCAGGGCCGCAGCACACCCGGGCACCGGTCGGCGCGGGCGCGCGGCGGAAAAGTCACCGGTCGATTGTCACACCGCGACGATTGCGGTGTGGGACTCGTCGTGCCGTCACCACCGCACCGAAATCACGCGCCGGTCAGCGCCGCCACCGCCGGACCGAACATGGTGTCCTTGATCGCAGCCAGCGTCCCCGAGTCCTTGCCGGCCAGCGGTCGCAGTAACTCGGTTGCTACCGGCGTCACCGCGCCCTCGGCGGCCGTGCTGTCCACAATGCCGAAGGTCGCGGCGTCCACCCCGCCGAACCGTCGGCCGGTGGTCATCGACGCCACCTGAGCCTGCGGGGTGAGCTTGGCCTGGATGAGCGCCGCCATCCCCGACGTGAACGGAATCCGGATGTCGACCTCGGGCAGGCAGAAGTAACCGCGGTCGGCCCGCATCACCCGGAAGTCGTGGGCCAGCGCCAGCATCGCGCCGGCCCCGAACGCGTGGCCGACCACGGCCGCGGCGGTGGGAATCGGCAGCGTCAGCACCCGCGCGAGTAGGGCGTGCACCCGGCCGACATACCAGTCGGTGCGGTCGCCGTTGGCCATCAGCCAATCCAGGTCCAGGCCGTTGGTGTAGAACTTGCCGCCCGCGGTGGTGACCAGGCCGTGCGCCTTCCCTTCGGCGTTGGCGGCCAGGACGGCGTCGAGCACCCCGTTGATCTCGTCAAGGAAGTCGGGGGAGAACCGGTTTTCGTCGGCGCCGAGGTCCAGTACGGCGATCGTGTCGTCATAGGTCAGGTTCACTTCGGTGGATCCTTTCTAGAGCGGTGGCCCGACCGACAGTACGGCGCGGACCGCCGCGTGCAGGTGGGCACGGGCGATGGTGCTGCCCAAGCGGTTCCGGCTGAGCACGATAGCGGTGGGTAGATCGACGACGCAGGTGGTGATGGTGTCGACGGCCGCGGCGTCGCGGCGCTGCCACAGCGCGTCCGCGAGCCGGATGAGCAAGCCGACAAGTTCGGCGTCGGCGCCGCGGAGCTGCTCGGCCAGTTCCGCAGACAGGTCGTCGTCGGGCAGTTCGTCGCGCTGGATCGCGAACAGCAGCTTGCAGGCGTCGGGACGACGCTGCGCGAACGCCACCGGAGCGTCCGCGGCGGCAACCACGGCCTCCAGTGGGTCTGAGACCGCGTCCACCAGCTCGCCCTGCACCGCCAGGAAGCGCCGGGCGGCTCGCAGCCAGGCGGCGGCAACCAGGCCGGCCCGCGAGCCGAATCCGTGATAGACCGCACCGTTGGAGGCGCCGGTGGCCTCCCCGATCGCGCGAATCGTCACTGCGGCGGGGCCGGACCGCGCGGCCAGCGACTCGACGGCGTCGAGCACCTGCTCGGGGTCGTACACGCGCGGGCGGGGCACGGTCGCCACCGTAACAGAGCGAGCGCTCTGTTACCAGGTGCGGTCGTCCGGAACCCGGCGTGACAGGATCGAACAATCATGAGCACTCCCGGATCCCGTCCCGTCGTATTCTCCGGCGCCCAGCCGACCTCCGACTCGCTTCACCTCGGAAACGCCCTCGGCGCGGTCGCTCAGTGGACCAGCCTGCAGGACGATCACGAGGCGTTCTTCTGCGTCGTCGACCTGCACGCGATCACCGTGCCGCAGGACCCGGCGACGCTGCGTCGCCGCACGCTGGTGACGGCCGCGCAATACCTGGCGCTGGGTATCGACCCGGTCCGCAGCACCGTCTTCGTGCAGAGCCATGTACCGGCCCACGCCGAACTCGCCTGGGTGCTGGGCTGTTTCACCGGTTTCGGTCAGGCGTCGCGGATGACGCAGTTCAAGGACAAGTCGCAGAAGCAGGGCGCCGACTCGACCACCGTGGGGTTGTTCACCTATCCGGTGTTGATGGCCGCCGACGTGCTGCTGTACGACACCGAGGTGGTGCCGGTCGGCGAAGACCAGCGTCAGCACCTGGAGCTGGCGCGCGACGTCGCGCAGCGCGTCAACGCGCGGTTCCCGCAGACCTTCGTCGTACCCGAACCGATGATCCCGAAGGCCACCGCCAAGATCTACGACCTGCAGGACCCGACTGCCAAGATGAGCAAGTCGGCGGCCACCGATGCCGGACTGATCAGCCTGCTCGACGACCCGGCGAAAAGCGCCAAGAAGATTCGCTCGGCGGTCACCGACTCGGAGCGGGAGATCCGCTACGACCCGGAGACCAAGCCCGGAATTTCGAACCTGTTGACCATTCAGGCCGCGGTCACCGGTTCGGACGTCGAGTCCCTGGTGAACGGCTACGCCGGGCGCGGCTACGGCGACCTGAAGAAGGAGACCGCCGAGGCCGTCGCCGAATTCGTCACTCCGATCAAGGCCCGGGTGGACGAGCTGCTCGCCGACCCGGCTGAGCTGGAGGCGGTGCTGGCTGCCGGTGCGAGCCGGGCGCGCGCAGCGGCCGCCCCCACGCTGGCGCGGGTGTACGACCGGGTGGGACTGCTTCCGCCGGCGAGATGAGTTAGAGCCGTGACCGATCAGGCCGACCCCTCGAAGCTGGGCGTCATCGACCGGCTGCGGTCGCGTTACGGCTGGTTCGATCACGTGATGCGTGCGCAGGAACGCTACGACGATCGCCAGGGCAACTTCTTCGCCGCCGGGATGAGCTACTACACCATCTTCGCGCTGTTTCCGCTGGCGATGGTCGGGTTCTCCGTCGGCGGTTTCCTGTTGTCGCGGCGGCCCGCGGTGCTCGACGAGATCGAGCGCCGGATCAAGCACTCGATCCCCGGCGAGTTCGGCAACGAGCTGGTCACGTTGATGGACAGCGCGATCTCCTCACGCGCCTCGGTCGGGGTGATCGGCCTGGCGACCGCCGCCTGGGTGGGGCTGACCTGGATGGCCAACCTGCGCGAGGCGCTCTCGGAGATGTGGGAAATCCGCTCGGACAAAAAGGGTTTCGTCTCGTCCAAGCTGTCAGACCTGCTCGCGATGGTGTGGGCGTTCGGTGCCACGCTGGTCACCATCGCGCTGACCGCACTGGCCGACCCGAAGTTGATGCGAAATCTCCTGCGCTGGATGGGCGTTCCCGACTTCACCCTGCTCGGTGGGCTGCTGCGGGTCGCGTCGCTGACGATGGCGGCAGGCGTGTCGTGGCTGCTGTTCACCTGGATGATCGCCCGGCTGCCCCGGGAATCGGTGAGCCTGTCCAGCGCAATGGAGGCCGGTGCCATTGCCGCGGTCGGCTACGAACTGTTCAAGCAGGTTGGTTCGGTGTATCTGCAGTCGGTGATCAACGGCCCGGCCGGGGCGGTGTTCGGACCGGTCCTGGGCCTGCTGGTCTTCGCCTACATCACCGCCCGGCTCATTCTGTTCGCCACCGCGTGGGCGGCCGTTTCCGGGGATGTCTGACCGGCCGCCACCGCGGCAACCGCAACGTCAGTGGGCGTACTCCGGGTGTTTTGCGACATAGGCCTCGACGAACGAGCAGGTAGGCACGATCCGCTTGCCCGCGGCCCGGGTGTCCTCCAGCGCGGCGGCGATCAGCTTGGTGGCCAGTCCCTGACCGCCGAACGCCTTGTCTATCTCGGTGTGGTGGAAGTCTCGCTGGTCGCCGCTGTCGCGGTAGGCGGCCAACCCTGCTCGCACCCCGTCGACGCTGATTACGTAGCGGTGCTCCTCAGCGAGGTTGGTGATGGTCGGTTCGCTCACGATTCTCCTTCAGCTCAGCCACGTTCCGCGGCGCATCACACGTACCACGTTCAGGTCGGTGCTCATCACCACCAGGTTAGCCACGGACCCGGCCGTCAAAACCCCCGCGCCGTCGAGACCGAGGAGCTGCGCCGGGGTGGACGAGGTCATGCGCACGGCGGCGGCCAGGGCCGCATCGTCTGCCCCGAGCAGTCGTACCGCGGTCGCGAACAGCCGGTCCATGGTGGCCGTGCTGCCGGCGATCGTCGCCGTGCCGTGCAACCGGGCCACCCCGTCGGTGACGTCGACGTCGAGCCCGCCCAGACTGAACGCGCCGTCGCCGGCTCCGGCGGCGGCCATCGCATCGGTGACCAGTGCGACCCGGTCCGGGCCGGCGGTGGCCACCACGTGCCGGATCGCCCCCGGGTGCAGATGCACGCCGTCGGCGATCAACTCGACGGTCACCCGGGGATCGGACAGCAGCGCGGGAACCGGTCCGGGCTCGCGATGATGCAGTGCTCGCATCGCGTTGAACAGGTGCGTGCCGACCCTCGCTCCGGCGTCGACAGCCTCCTGCGTCAGTTCGTAGCTTGCATCGGTATGTCCTACGGCCACAACGATTCCCGCATCCACCAAGTGCCGGATGGTCGGAAAAGCGCCGGGCAGCTCGGGTGCCAGCGTGACCATCCGGATCGCGCCGCCACCGGCAACCAGAAGCGCGTCGACCTCGGCGGCGCAGGGCGCACGCAGTTGACCGCTGTCGTGTGCACCGCAGTGCAGCCGGCTCAGCCAGGGGCCCTCCAGGTGGATGCCGTCCACCACACCGCGCCGGGTCGCGGCAGCCAGCGTATGCACCTGTGCCAGCAGGGTTTCCGGTGCGGCGGTCACCAAGCTCGCCAGGCCGCCGGTGGTGCCGTGCGCAGCGTGCAGGGCCGCCGCGCGGTCCGGATCGTCAGCGTAGGAGACACCGGCGCCGCCATGGGAGTGCATATCGACGAAGCCGGGCACCAGCACGCAGTCATCGAAATCGGCGTCTGGCCGAACCGGAGGTGGCCCAGCCCCGCAATCGGCGATTCGCCCCTCGGTCACCGACACCCAGCCGGGCCGGTGCACCATGCCCTCGAGCGCGACGGCGCCCGCGGCGATGACAATCATGCCGAGGCCTCGCTGTCCGAAACCAAGGCTCCCGCGTCCCGGCCGTCCTCGGCGGGCCAGCGTCCGCCGTTCTCCCAGAAGTGCCGGATGTCTTCCAACTGCCGGCCTTTGGTCTCGGGGGCGTAGCGGTAGACGAAGCCCAGGCTGAGCATTGCCAACACACCGAAGACCGCGAACGTCCCGGCGCCGCCCAGCGAGGTGAGCATGGTCAGGAAAACCGCGGCGACGATCGCATTGGCCACCAGGTCGGAGGTCAGCATCGCCGAGGACCCCATGGCTCTCATCCTGGCGGGCAGGCTCTCGCCGGCATACACCCACACCAGGGAGCCGAACCCGAAGGTGTAGCCGACGGTGAACAGCAGCACTCCGCCGAACTTGACCGCCGCCAGTGCGTCGCCGAACGTCTCGCCGGCGGCGAACACCGCGACCAGCAGCAGGTTAGCCGCGACCATGGCGGCGATGCCCGACAGCAGGATCGGCCGCCGGCCGACGCGGTCGATGATCACCAGCGAGACGACCATCGCGGCCAGGGCGGCCACCTGTACCAGTGCCGGCAGGACCAACAACGCGAAATCGCCTTCGAAGCCCATCTTCTCGAACAGTCGGGGGCTGTAGTAGACGATCGCGTTGATCCCGGTGATCTGGATGAAAAAGCCCAGTGTCACCACGAACAGCGTCGCCCGCAGATAGGGCGGCCGCAGCATCTCGCGCAGCACACCCACTCCGCCGGACTGTTCCTCGGCCAGGGTGCGGCCGATCTCGGCCAGCTCGCGCCGCGCGTCGACACGGGGCTCGATCCGCCGCAGCGTGCGTTCCGCGTCGTCGACACGGCCCTTGAGCAGATACCAGCGGGCGGTGTCGGGGATGCGGGCCAGCAGCAAGGCAACCAGCACCGCCGGGACCGCGGCCAGGCCCAGCATCGCCCGCCAGTTGCCGGTGCCGGCCAGCAGGTAGGCGAACAGATAGCCGGCGATGATCCCGATCACGGTCGCCACCCCGTAGGTGACCAGCAGTGCGCCGCGGGCGTCGGCCGGCGCCGACTCGGCCACGAACACCGGAACCACCACGACCGATACCCCGATGGTGATACCGAGCAGCAGCCGCGCCACGGTCAGCGTCGACACCGACGTCGCCGCCGCCCCCAGCACCGCGAAGAGCGCATAGCCCAACGCGACCGAGACCATCGAGCGTTTCCGGCCGATCGCGTTGGCCAGCCACCCGCCGGCCATGGCGCCGACGATCTCGCCGATCACCGTCGCGGTGGCGATCATCTCCTGCTGGGGCTCGGTCAGCCCAAAGTCACGCTCGATGAACAACAGTGCGCCGGCGATGTTGGACAGGTCGTAGCCGTAGATGACGCCGACACTGGCGGCGGCCACCCCCACCAGCAGCGCCAGCGGCGAGGAGCGCCGCAGTTCGGCGAATCGGCCCATCTGGCTCACCGTAGGGGATGCGGTCGGCTACCGAATGCCCGAGTCGCGGTGATCAGCCAGGGTTGCATACCAGTAGGTCAGTGCAGCCGCGACGAATTCGACGGCGCATGCGGCGGTGAAGACCGGATGCGGCATGCCGACGTCGGCCATGGACATCAGCCGGGACACCCCGAGCAGCGCCATGGTGGCGGCCAGCAGGCGGACGGCTCCGGCCGGGATCGGGGCGCGCCGAAACGCCTCGAGGTAGCCGACACCGAAGCCGATCAGCAGGGCGCCGGCCGCGCGGGTCTCACTGTCCACGGTCGCGTTGACGGCTTGGCCGTCGGGAATGGAGTCCAGCGAGAACGCCATCCGGCTGATCCCGATCCCGATCAACAGCAGGCCGGTGAGCCAGCCAAAGATCCGTAGGGATCGGATCACCATGCCGAGCCCTTGCCGGGGCGGCGGTTCACCGCCCGGGCGCCCATGATGAGCGCGAACACCACGATCGCCCCGAAGATGCCCACCCCGACCCGTACCGGCACGGTGTCGTCGGACGGCGCCAGCAGCATGGCCTGCGGGCTCGGGGCGTCGGCGGGGCTGCGGGCCGCCACCAGCGACGGGTCGGGCTCGATCAGCGTCCCGACTCGGGTGCCGGCCGGGACGGAGAAGCCGTAGTCGAGCAGCTGCGCGGCTTGCTGCCAGGGCGGAATCGGCTGCCGGGTGCCGCGCAGCAACACTGCCACCAGCCGGCGTCCGTCCCGGGTCGCAGCGCCGACGAACGTCTGCCCGGCGTCATCGGTGTAGCCGGTCTTGCCGCCGAGGGCGCCCGGGTAGTTGTAGAGCAGCTGGTTATCGTTCTCCAGCTGGTAGCCGGGAGTGTCGCCGTAGCCCGGGAAATCGAAGGTGCGGGTCGCGACGATGTTGGTGAACGCCGGGTTGTTCCACGCGTAGCGGTAGAACAGCCCGATGTCATATGCCGAAGTGCTCATGCCGGGCCCGTCCAGCCCGGAAGGGGTGGCGGCGCGGGTGTCACGGCCGCCAAGCCGCGCGGCCAGGGTATTGATCTTGTGCAGCGCCACATCCCAGCCGCCGAGCTGCATGGCCAGGGCGTACGCGGCGTCGTTGCCCGATCCCATCAGCAGGCCGTGCAGCAATTGGTCGACGGTGTAACGGCCGCCGGGGCCGACGCCGACCCGGGTGCCTTCGGCATTGGCGTCTTCCTGGGTGCCGAGAACCACCATGTTGGGGTCCAGCTCGTTCAGCGACGCCATCGCGGTCAGCACCTTGATCACGCTGGCGGGCCGGTGCCGGCCGTGCGGATCGCGGGCGGCGATCACCGCACCGCTGTCCAGGTCTGCCACCAGCCAGGATTCGGCGGAGACCTCGCTGGGGACCGGCGGGGTGTCGGGTGCGGCCACGATCCCACACCCGGATAGGGCCTCGCCGCCTACCGGGGTGGCCGGCACCGGAAGTGGCAGCGGGGGAGCACCGGCTTGAGGCACCTCGGAGGCGTCTACCGCGGGTGGGGTGTTGACCTGATACGGGCAGCCGACCGTTCCCGCATTCAGGCCGGGGGTGGGATCCGCCACGGCGGCAGGGGTGACCAGGGGAGCCGTGGCGAGGAAACCCGCCGCCACCAGGGCTGACACCGAGCGCAGAGAAGTCATCGTGTGAGCAGGGTAGGTCACCGGCGGGGCAAATCCGGGGAGCCACGCTGTGACTGATGGGACGGAAGTTACAGCTGGAAATAAGCCAGGCCCGGCCCGGCGATCCGGCCCATCCACAGCCGGCCGTCGGCCTCCACCACGCCGGTGGCCAGCCCGAAGTCGGGGTGCTCGGTGCGGTACTGGGCCAGCACCCGTCCGTCGTCGGCGTCGAAGGCGACCACCCACACCACCGGCGTCGGATCGGGCAGCCAGCGATACGGCAGCAGTCGCCACAACACCCGGCGCAACACCGGTGCACGCGGGCTCAGCCAGTCCGACAGTGCGTTGCGATCGGAGACCATCGCGACCCAGATCCGTCCGTCGCGCCCGGTCGAGATGTTGTCGGGATGGCCGGGCAGCTCCTCGACCAGCGCAGTGATCGAACCGCGGCGGGGGCCGGTCAGCCAGTACTTCGACAGTCGCCGCCCGGTGCTCTCGGCGAACACCACGGCCGATTCGTCGACGGTCAGCGTCACACCGTTGGCGAAATGCAGTCCCGTCGCCAGCACGCTCACCGTGCCGTCGGGACTGCGCCGCATCAGTGACCCGCTGCCGCGGGCCTCGATCACCGAGCCCTTGTAGTGCTCGTAGTGGAACCGGCTGGTGGATTCGGTGAAATAGATTGTGCCATCAGATGATTCGACAGCGTTGGAGCAGAATCGCAGCGGCTGCCCGGCCACTTCGCTGACCAGGGTCTCCAGCTGGCTGGTCTGCGGGTCATAACGCAGCAGGCCGCGATGGCTGTCACAGATCACTAGGCGGGCGTCGCGGGTGAACGCCAGGCCCAAGGGGCGCCCGCCGGTATCGGTCATCACCTGTGGCTCGCCGCCAGCCGGGTCGACGGCGATGATGCGGCCGTCCTCGACCCCGGTCCAGATGCTGCCGTCGGCTGCGACGACGACGTCCTCGGGCGCGTTGCCGGGAATCTCGACGAGTCTCAGTGCCGGTGTGGGATCCGGCGGGGGCAGCGGCCGCGATCTCGGGGGCTGCCAGCGGACGGGGTCGATGCGCGGCTTGGACACTCCCGCATTGTGTCTGACCGGTCACGCCCGACGCAGGCATACGCTGGTGGCGATGACGGCATCGGTGGAGGATTTCGAGGCGCTGCGGCCTCACCTGCTGGCGGTGGCCTACCGGCTGACCGGCATGTTCGCCGACGCCGAGGACATCGTCCAGGATGCCTGGCTGCGGTTCGACGCCGCCGAACGTGACCGCATCGTCGACCCGCGGGCGTGGCTGACCACGGTGGTGAGTCGCCTCGGCCTGGACCGGCTGCGTTCGGCGGCGCGGCGCCGCGAATCCTATGTCGGCGAGTGGCTGCCCGAGCCGGTGGTGACCGGGTTCGACGACGCGGATCCGTTGTCCGCGGTGGTGGCCGGCGAAGACGCCCGATTCGCCGCCATGGTGGTGCTGGAGCGGCTGACCCCCGATCAGCGAGTGGCGTTTGTGCTGCACGACGGGTTCGCGGTGCCGTTCGGCGAGGTCGCCGGGGTGCTCAACACCACCGAAGCCGCAGCCCGCCAACTGGCATCACGTGCCCGCAAGGCCGTCACCGCTGATCCGTCGCCGCAGCCCGATCCCCGCCACGACGAGGCGGTCGGCTCGTTGATGGCCGCGATGGCCTCCGGTGACTTGGGGGCTGTGGTGGCGCTGCTGCACCCCGACGTGACGTTCACCGGCGATGCGAATCGCCGGGCGCCGACCGCCCCGCGGGTCATTCACGGTCCGGAGAAGGTGGCTCGGTTCCTGCTCGGTCTGGCTCGCCGCTACGGTCCGACTCTGGTCACCACGAACCAGCTGGCGCTGGTCAATGGCGAACTCGGCGCCTACACCCCGGGCGCGCCGGGGGCCGACGGCTTCCCCGAGCTGATGCCGCGCGTCACCGCGATGACGGTGCGCGACGGGCGGGTGGTGGCGATCTGGGATATCGCCAACCCGGACAAGTTCACCGGCTCCCCGCTGCGCCCCGCGAGTCGATCGGAGGAATAACGTGGCCACTAGCGTTTCAAAGAAAATGGGCGCGTTGATGTTTCGCGCCATGGACAAGATGCGCCACCGCGACGCCTTTGACATCGCCGACCCCACCGGCACGGACTTCACCGGCTTCGACAAGTCCCGGCAGATCGTGCTGGTCACGTTCAAGAGGTCGGGTGAGGCGATGCCGAGCCCGATCAACCACGGCGTCGACGGCGGAAAACTTTACGTGCGCACCGACGCGTCCACCGGCAAGGTCAAACGAATCCGCAACAACCCGAACGTCGTTGTGGTCCCCAGCAGCCTGCGCGGAAAGCCCGAAGGGCAACCGGTGGCCGCGATCGCCCGGATTCTGCCCGAGTCCGACCATGCGCTCGCCGAACACGCGATCGCCGCCAACTGGAGTCCGGTGATGCGGATCTTCGAGCGGGGTCTGGACAAGGGCAGTGCGGCAGCCGGCCTACCGATCGCCTACATCGAGATCACTCCGGCGAGTCAGCCTCGTTGATCTTCGGTGGCCCAGGGCACCCGGCAGGCGTCTCCGGAGTTGAAGCCCTGCTCGGTGATGGCCAGCGCGGAGTACATCCGGGATCGCATGTTCTCCACCCCGATCTGGTAGGTCAGCTCGATCACGCCGGCGTCGCCGAACCGGTGCTGCAGGTCGGCGACCTGTTCGTCGGTGACCGAATGCGGATCGGTGGTCATCGCGTCGGCGTAGGCGATCGCGGCCCGCTCGTCCTCGCTGTACAGCGGGGAGGTCGCGTAGTCGTCGATGTGCTTCAGCCGGTCGGTGTCGATGCCTTCCAGGCGTTGCAGCATGGAGCCGAAGTCCACGCACCATGAGCAACCGACGGTGCGGGCTGTCCAGAACACCGCCAGATCCCGCGGGCCGGCCGGCAGCTTGCGCGACGCGGACTGCAGCAGGCCTTCGTGCACCGCATTGGCCACCAGCAGTCGCGGGTGATGCGCGGCGACGGCGAAGGGCTCCGGCACTTCACCGAAGCGCCGCTTGGCGTAGCGGTACATGGCACGCACCAGCATGTTGGTGCGTTTCGGCGGCAGTGGGTCGATGCGAGGTTTTCTAGTCATACCCCTTGGACGAGACAGCGCGCTCGGTTGTGACGAGCAGACGCAAAAGCCCCCTTTTGGCGCGGCGAAAGGGGGCTTTAGCGTCTGCTCGCCGGGGGTGGTGGGCCGTCAGATCAGGAAAGGGATCAGCGCCTTGCGGTCTGTCGGGTAGTCGACGAACTTCTCCTGGTACCACTTGTGGGTGCCCAGGGCGCGGGGGATCAGATTGCCGGCGGTGATCAGCAGGATGGCGACGCCGGGCAGCGCCCAGGTCAGCACGGCGAAACCGGTCCAGGCGATCAGCTCGCCCAGATACGCCGGGCTGGTGACGAAGCGGAAGCCGCCGCCGAACGGAATCCGGTATTCGGCTCCGCCTGGATTGTTCTTGTCCCGTAGGTTCCGGACGATCGACTCGGAGTTGACCAGCAACGCGAACCCGCACAGGTAGATCGCCAGGCCGATCAGGAACCGCGGGTCGGTCAACCAGCCGGTGCCGTACTGGTGAAAGTAGTCGTGGCTGAACAGCGCACCGTTGAGGTAGCCGTGCATGGACGTGACGAGCATGCCCATCACCACCACCGAGATGTTGAAGGTGCTGCGCTTGCCGGGCACCTGGCGGATCGCCAGCGGGAAGAACCAGCCGCGGTTGGCGTAGTGCAGCGCCCAGATCCCGGCCAGCACCAGCGACGTCGGCTCGAAGCGGGCCGGCCCGCTCAGGTAGGCGACCAGAAACACCACGGTCGCCGGGATCTCCATCAGCCACCAGCCGAACTTGGGGTTCAGGTTCAAGCCGAGCTTGGTCGTCGAGAACCGGCCGTAGGAGCTCTGGCCGAAGAAGCCGCCGACGATCACGAATGCCGCGAAGGCGAACGCTGCGGTCAGGACGGTGTCGTAGACGGTGTTGCCGGTGTACCAGTGCATCCCTGTGTCCTATCACGCCGTCGGATCTAGCTGGCGAGCAGACGCCAAAGCCCCCATTTCGCGGCGGAATAGGGGGCTTTCGCGTCTGGTCGCGGAGGGTCAGCGAGCGAACATCAGCGCCCGCTTGACCTCCTGGATCGCCTTGGTGATCTCGATACCGCGGGGGCAGGCATCCGTGCAGTTGAACGTGGTGCGGCAGCGCCACACCCCGTCGACCTCGTTGAGGATGTCCAGGCGCTCGGCGGCGGCCTCGTCGCGGCTGTCGAAGATGAACCGGTGGGCGTTGACGATCGCGGCCGGCCCGAAGTAGGCGCCCTCGCTCCAGTACACCGGGCAACTCGTGGTGCAGATGGCACACAGGATGCACTTGGTCGTGTCGTCGTAGCGCGCCCGGTCGGTCTGGCTCTGGATGTGCTCACGGGTGGGGTGGTTGCCCGAGGTGATCAGGTATGGCTTGACCGCCTTGTAGGCGTCCATGAACGGTTCCATGTTGACCACGAGGTCTTTTTCCACCGGAAGGCCGCGCAGCGGCTCGATGGTCAGCGTGATCTCTTTGCCCGGTTTTTTGGGCAGGATGTCGCGCATCAGCAGCTTGCAGGCCAGCTTGTTGTTGCCGTTGACCCGGACCCCGTCGGAGCCGCACACGCCGTGCGCGCAGGACCGGCGGAACGTCAGCGTGCCGTCCAGGTAGCTCTTCACGTAGATCAGCAGGTTGAGCAGCCGGTCGGTGGGCAGCGCCGGAACCCGGAAGCTCTGCCAGCCGCCGGTGGCGGCGTAGGCGTCAGGGTTCTCCGGGTTGTACCGGGCGATCTTGAGCGTCACCATCTGCGCGCCCTCGGGGACCGCGGGCAGTGGCGGGTCACCGGCGGGGGCAGTGTCGACCAGCGCCGCCGGTGCCGCGCTCGACGGACCCGGCGAGCAGCATCCGCCCTCGGACGAGCAGCAACCGGAGTCAGCTGAGGAGGACATCAGTACTTCCGTTCCTTCGGTTCGTAGCGGGTCTGCACCACCGGCTTGTAGTCCAGCCGGATGTCGGCGATCAGGTCAGGGCCTTCCTTGTACGCCATGGTGTGGCGCATGTAGTTGACGTCGTCACGGTTGGGGTAGTCCTCGCGGGCGTGCCCGCCACGCGATTCCTGGCGGTTCAACGCACCCAGCACGGTGACCTCGGCCAGCTCCAGCAGGAAGCCCAGCTCGATCGCCTCCAACAGGTCGGAGTTGAAACGCTTGCCCTTGTCGTGCACGGTGATCCGGGCGTAGCGCTCCTTGAGCGCGTGGATGTCGCTCAGCGCCTGCTTAAGGGTCTTTTCGGTGCGGAACACCGCGGCGTTGTTGTCCATCGACTGCTGCAGCGCGCCACGGATGTCGGCGACCCGCTCGTTGCCGTGCTCGGAGAGGATGTCGGCCACCCAGCCGGTCACCATGTCGGCAGGGTTCTCCGGCAGATCGACGAAGTCGTGCGAGTTGGCGTACTCGGCGGCGGCGATACCCGCCCGGCGGCCGAACACGTTGATGTCCAGCAGCGAGTTGGTGCCGAGCCGGTTTGCGCCGTGCACCGACACGCAGGCGCATTCGCCGGCGGCGTAGAGACCCGGCACGGTGTTGGTGTTGTCGCGCAGCACCTGGCCGGTGTTCGTGGTCGGGATGCCGCCCATCACGTAGTGGCAGGTCGGGTAGACCGGCACCAGCTCCTTGACCGGGTCCACGCCCAGGTAGGTGCGGGCGAACTCGGTGATGTCGGGCAGCTTCTCCTCGAGCACCTCTTCGCCGAGGTGGCGCACGTCGATGTAGACGTAGTCCTTGTTCGGTCCGGCGCCGCGGCCCTCGAGCACCTCCAGCACCATCGAGCGGGCCACGATGTCGCGCGGCGCAAGGTCGACGATCGTCGGGGCGTAGCGCTCCATGAACCGCTCACCGTCGGCGTTGAGCAATCGGCCACCCTCGCCGCGCACGGCCTCGGAGATCAGGATGCCCAGACCCGCCAGACCGGTCGGGTGGAACTGGTGGAACTCCATGTCTTCGAGCGGGAGACCCTTGCGGAAGACGATGCCCAGGCCGTCGCCGGTCAGGGTGTGGGCGTTCGAGGTGGTCTTGTACATCCGGCCCGAGCCGCCGGTGGCGAACACGATGGCCTTGGCGTGGAAGACGTGGATGTCACCGGTCGCCAGCTCGTAGGCAACGATGCCGGTGGCCACTGGACCGGACGGCGTCTCGGTGAGCACCAGGTCCAGCGCGTAGAACTCGTTGAAGAACTCCACGCCGTGCTTGACGCAGTTTTGGTACAGCGTCTGCAGGATCATGTGGCCGGTCCGGTCGGCGGCGTAACACGCGCGGCGCACCGGGGCTTTGCCGTGATCGCGGGTGTGCCCGCCGAACCGGCGCTGGTCGATGCGGCCCTCCGGGGTCCGGGAGAACGGCATGCCCATGTTCTCCAGGTCCAGCACGGCGTCGATGGCCTCCTTGGCCATGATCTCCACCGCGTCCTGGTCGGCCAGGTAGTCGCCGCCCTTGACGGTGTCGAAGGCGTGCCACTCCCAGTTGTCGTCCTCGACGTTGGCCAGCGCGGCGCACATGCCGCCCTGGGCCGCGCCGGTGTGGCTGCGCGTGGGGTAGAGCTTGGTCAGCACCGCGGTGCGGGCCCGCGGGGCCGCCTCGACGGCCGCGCGCATCCCGGCGCCGCCGGCACCGACGATCACCACGTCGTATCGATGTTCTTGAATCACCGCGATATCACCCGTTCGCTACCGAATCTGCCGTCAAGAAATGTTCGCGTCGAAGCTCAGCAGCACGTAGCTGCCCAGTGCCAGCGTGAAGATGATCGACACCGCCAGCAGCGTCATCAGCCAGAACCGGCTGCGGGAGCTGCGGGTGTAGTCGCCGATGATCGTGCGCAGGCCGTTGCCGCCGTGCAGTTCCGCCAGCCACAACAGGGCCAGGTCCCAGATCTGCCAGAACGGCGAGTGCCAGCGCTCCGCCACGTAGTTGAAGTCAATGCGGTACACGCCGTTCTGCCACATCAGCATGACGAACAGGTGCCCGAGCACCAGGAAGATCAGTACGGCGCCGGAGAACCGCATGAACAGCCAGGTGTACTTCTCGAAGTTGGGCATCCCGCTGTGCCGCTGCGGCGCGCGCGGGTCGCCGAGGCTGGCCGGACGGTCGCGGTCCAGGCCGCGAACGGGGGCTATCGGGCCCCGGCTGCCTTGTACGTCAGTTGTGCTCATAGGAACCGCTCCACCATGTGCATGCCGATCCGAACCACGACCGGGACCATTACCACCAGCCAGATGGCGCCGACGGCCACCAGCATCTGGCGGTGCCAGCGGGTGCCCTGCCACCAGAAGTCGATCAGGATCAGCCGGACCCCGTTGAGGCCGTGGAACAGCACCGCGGCCACCAGGCCCAGCTCCATCAGGCCGACCAGCGGGGTCTTGTAGGTCGCGATCACCTCGGTGTAGGCCTCTGGGCTTACCCGCACCAGGGCCGTGTCGAGCACGTGGACAAACAGGAAGAAGAAGATCGTCGCACCGGTGATCCGGTGCAGCGCGAACGCCCACATGCCCGGGTCGCCTTTGTACAGACTCTGCCGCCGGAATCGCGTCGCATCCGACCGCGGCCCCGGCGCCGCAGTCGCATCGGCGGATGTCGCCGTCATCAGCGCCTCCAAATTTTCTGCAGCGGCCCGCTGCGCCCGGCTATACCTTGCGTACGGTCGCTCCGCAACGTCTTCGCTGTCAATAAACCTCGGCAAGGACTCTAAACCCAACAACAGGTCCGAAACGACCACGCAAAAGTTACTGATGAGTAGCCAAGGCCTGCGACTACGCTGAAATTTGATCGTTGCCGACGGACGGACGAGGTGATGTGGTGCGCTCGGATCGACAGGAGACCTGTTGAATGTCCCACGAAATCGACTGGGATATGTTGCGGCGCAACGCAATCGAAGTTGCAGCTAATGCCTACGCGCCGTACTCGGGACTGCGCGTCGGTGCCGCCGGACTGACCGACGGCGGCCGGGTCGTCACCGGCTGCAATGTGGAGAATGTCTCATATGGGCTGGGCCTGTGCGCGGAGTGCGCGGTGGTCTGCGGGCTCTACGCCGCCGGCGGCGGACGGCTGGTGGCGCTGTCGTGCAGCAATGCCGACGGGAAGCTGCTGATGCCGTGCGGCCGCTGCCGCCAGGTACTGCTCGAACACGGTGGTTCCGAGCTGCTCATCGATCACCCGGCAGGGGCTCGGTCGTTGGCTGAGCTGCTGCCGGACGCTTTCGGACCCGATGCGCTGCCATGACCCTGCTGGCCTCCTTCGACGCCCCGACGCTGATCGCCACCAAGCGTGACGGCCACCGGCTGCCCGACGCCGGGATCGACTGGCTGATCGACGGCTACACCGCAGGACTGGTCGCCGAAGAGCAGATGTCGGCGCTGCTGATGGCCATCTACCTGCGCGGGATGGACGCGGCCGAAACCGTGCGCTGGACCTCGGCGATGATCGCCTCGGGGGAGCGGATGGACTTCACCGACCTGAGCCGCGACGGCAAGCCCCTGAAAACGGTGGACAAGCATTCCACCGGCGGCGTCGGCGACAAGATCACCCTGCCGCTGGTTGCTGTCGTTGCCGCCTGCGGAGCTGCGGTGCCCAGCGCGTCGGGGCGCGGCCTGGGCCACACCGGCGGCACCTTGGACAAGCTGGAGTCGATAGCCGGTTTCGAGGTGGCGCTGTGCACGGCAAGGCTGCGCGAGCAATTGGCCGGCGTGGGTGCGGCCGTCTTCGCCGCCGGCGCTCTGGCACCGGCCGACGCCAAGCTCTACGCGCTGCGTGACGTCACCGCCACCGTGGAATCGCTACCGCTGATCGCCAGCTCGGTGATGAGCAAGAAGCTCGCCGAGGGCACCGCGGCACTGGTCTTGGACGTCAAGGTCGGGTCGGGCGCGTTCATGCGCTCCGCTGAGCAGGCCCGGGAACTGGCCCAGATGATGGTCGGGCTGGGCGCGGCGCACGGGGTCGCCACCCGAGCCCTGCTCACCGACATGAGCACGCCGTTGGGGTGTGCGGTGGGCAATGCCATCGAGGTGGCCGAAGCCCTCGAGGTGCTGGCCGGCGGCGGCCCGGCCGATGTGGTGGCGCTGACGGTGCGGCTGGCCGAAGAGATGCTGGCGCTGGCCGGGATCGACGGTGTCGACCCGGCGCAGACCCTGCGTGACGGCACCGCGATGGACCGATTCAGCGCGATGATCACCGCCCAGGGTGGGGATCTGGGGGTGCCGCTGCCGGTGGGAGCGTGCACCGAGACCGTGACTGCGCAGCGGGGCGGCTTCATGGGTGACATCGATGCGATGGCGGTGGCCCTGGCGGCATGGCGGCTCGGCGCGGGCCGGTCCCGGCCGGGGGAGCGGGTGCAGCACGGCGCGGGGGTGCGGATTCACCGCCGGCCGGGCGACCCGGTGGCGGCCGGCGAAACCCTGTTCACGCTGTACACCGACACCCCCAAACGGATCGCTCCCGCGCTGGCCGAGCTCGGCGGCGGCTACCGCGTCGGCGACACACCGCCGCAGCCGCGTCCTTTGATCATCGAGGCGACCCCATGATGAAGCCATGAGCACACCGGTGAGCCTGGACACCATCGGGCGGGTCCCCAAGGCGCTGTTGCACGATCACTTAGACGGCGGCCTGCGCCCGGCCACCGTCGTCGACATCGCCGGCCAGGTCGGCTACGACGGGCTTCCGGAGACCGACCCCGATGAGCTGGCGACCTGGTTCCGAACTCGGTCGCACAGCGGCTCGCTGGAGCGTTATCTCGAACCGTTCAGCCACACCGTGGCCGTGATGCAGACCCCCGAGGCGCTGCACCGGGTCGCTCGCGAATGTGTCGAGGATCTGGCCGCCGACGCCGTCGTCTATGCCGAGGTGCGGTTCGCGCCCGAACTGCACATCGAGGGCGGGTTGTCGTTCGACGAGGTGACCGACGCGGTGCTGGCCGGTTTCGCCGACGGCGAGCGCGATGCCGCGGCAGCCGGCCGGCAGATCACGGTGCGCTGTCTGGTCACCGCCATGCGCCACGCCGCGCTGTCCCGCGAGATCGCCGAGCTGGCCATCCGGTTCCGCGACAAGGGTGTGGTCGGCTTCGATATCGCCGGCGCCGAGGCCGGCTATCCGCCGAGTCGGCATCTGGACGCGTTCGAGTACATGCGTGACCACAACGCGCGCTTCACCATTCACGCCGGCGAGGCGTTTGGGTTGCCCTCTATTCACGAGGCGATCGCGTTCTGCGGGGCCGACCGGCTGGGGCACGGGGTGCGCATCACCGACGACATCACCGTCGACAACGACGGGACGGTGCGGCTGGGCCGGCTGGCGGCGATCCTGCGCGACAAGCGGGTCCCGCTGGAGCTGTGCCCGAGCTCCAATGTGCAGACCGGGGCGGTCGACAGCATCGCCGAGCACCCGTTCGATCTGCTGGCCCGCGCTCGGCTGCGGGTGACGATCAACACCGACAACCGGTTGATGAGCGACACCACCATGAGCAAGGAGATGTGGGTGCTGGCCGAGACCTTTGGGTACGGCTGGGCCGATCTGCAGCGGTTCACGGTGAACGCGATGAAGTCGGCGTTCATCCCGTTCGATCAGCGGGTGCAGATCATCGAAGAAGTGATCAAGCCGCAATATGCGGCATTGATCGACTGATTCACCGGCGAAACTGGCGAAGGCCGGACAATCGCGGTGGCGATTGCCCGGCCTTCGATCCAGGTATCAGTGCTCGGTGACGGTGGCTTCGGCGTCGCCCTCTTTCCACGTGACGATCCCGTGCTCGAAGGTGGTCTGCTTGGACCCGTCAGCGTTGGTGGTCTCGTCGCTGGTCGGGTAGCCGAGCTTGCCCTGCGAACCGCCGAGCTCGTTCCACTTGTCGCGGATCTTGCCCCACACCACGTACGAACGGGTGGTGTGAACGATCACACCGCCGTCGAACTGCTGGTAGGTGCCGCCGTCGGGGTTCTTCTGCTCGGCGCCGGTGGGCTCGCCCAGGTCCTGCTTGGCGGTTGCGTCCAGGGAGTCGAGCTTGGCCAGAATCGGCCCGGAGACGGTGTATTCCTTGCCGTCGGCGCCGGTCATCATGGTGGAGCTGGCGGCGCTCTCCTCTTCGGAGGGGGTGTTGACCGCGGACGAGATCACCGAGCTGGCCGAGGACGCAACCGAGCTGGCCGAGCTCAGAGCCTCGCTGGTCTTCTCCTTGGCGGTGCCATTGCAACCCGTGCCGATCAGCGCGACTCCCAAAACTGCTGCGGATACTGCTGCGGCCCGCTGTGTTGCCTTGCGCATGTGTAGTCCTTTCGAATTGGAAGGCCCCCGCAAACCGCACGGCCTGGCCCGATAGCTATCGGGCCAGATGTTAGTCGTGAATATGACCACTCGGCAATGAATTGGAGTAATTGATTGCCGTAATTCGAAGTGAATTTCGCAGTAGTGTGCATGTCTTCCTGCGTGCGGGTTCCGCCCGTGCTGACCCGGCCGGGCGGCGCAGCGTTATTCGCGCCGCAGCCGCGACTGCACGAACTGTTCGAGCTGTTCCCATTCCTTGACCGCGGGCGCGTACGGGCGCTGCGGCTCGTTGACCGATTCGCGGTCGAGGACGTAGCTGACCATCCGGCCCAGCGGACGGTCGGGCTGGAGGGTGTCCGCGACGACGCCATCCTCGGCGTAGGTGCCCACGTCCTGCAGGAATTCGACGGCCAGATCGAGCTGCTCACGGTCCACCGCGTCCGGCCCGTCGGTGAGGTCGTCGGTCATTCCGGAAAGCACGTAGACGTTGTCATCGGTGATGTCGATCGACAGCGAACCGTCGGTGGCGGCGGTCCGGATGTCGTCGTAGGTGCTCAGATCCGACAGGTCGTGGTCGTGCTCGTCGGCCAGGTAGCGGGCCAGGGCGCGCTCGGAACCGAACACGCTGATCCGGCCGTTGCGGCCCAGGAACACGGGCTGGTCGCCGAGGTAGCAGCGCAGCGTGAAGAACGTCCCGTTGTCGGTGATGATCCGAATCGGGTCGATGCCCACCTTGGTCCAGAAGTTCGCGTCGCCGCCAAGCACCACCCGGTCGCCCGAGGCACGCTCGGTTGTCGCGGCGGCCGGCTCGTCGTCACCGTTCTCGTCGTCGGCAGCCTCGGTGTCCTCGACGTCTTCGTCGGCCGGTTCCGGCTCGGCCGGGGCTTCTGCGGCCAGCTCATCGGCCGCCTGCGACGCCGCGGCGGCATCGACGTCGGGCGTGGTGATGATCTCTTCGATCGCGGTCAGCACACCGCCCCAGTTGCGGCCGATGATCTCGGCGATCTGCTCCCAGCGCTTGCGGCCGGCCCGGCCGGTGAAGTTGTCGACGCCGCCGGCCAGCCAGCCCAGGTTGGGGTTGCCGTTGAAGAACTTCGTCACCGCTGTCAGGTCGCACACCGAGCCGATCGCCGAGACGATCTCCAGTGCATTGGCCAGTGACTGGACGGACTGCTTGGTCGGCTTCTCGGTCAGCAGTTCCTCGACCGCGATCAGATCGTACTGCCTGCCCCGGCCCGGGTTCAGCTTGTGGGCGTTGGCCTGGACAAGCTGCGTCCAGGCCGGGTGGTCAGCCAGGTCGTTGTTGGCGTTGACCCGTACGAACGCGACCAGGTCGGCCGCGCTGGCGAATCCGTAGAGGTCTTCATCCCTGCCCAGGAACGCCTGCCACTCGTCACCGGAGTCACGCCAGCTCGGCGCCCAGAGGGTGTAGCGGTCACCATCGGTCACGGTGAGGCGGATCGGTACAAGGTCAGCTGCCATGGCGCACAGAATAACGATGCAGCCCGCGCGGCCCGAAGGCGGGATTGCGCCGGGATTAGCACCGTGATCGGCGGCGGGGCGCTTCGCATCGCGAATTAAAGAATCCTGAATTTTGCGGTGATCGGGTTGGCGGCGGCCGCCGGGTGGTTAGCGTCGCTGCTGTTGGAAAACCGGGGCCCGGGGAGGTCGCCATGACGACTGGTCGGTTGCGCCCGGCGGGCGCGATGCTGCTGGCGGTGCTGTGCGCCGCGGTACTGGTCCTGACATCGGCGTTGTCCTCGGCGGTGGCCTACAGCGTGGACCAGCTGGCGATCCGGCTGCGGCTGCTGGCCGATGCGGGCTGGATCATGAGCGGCACCGGCGTGCCCGATCCCAGCGTGGGGCCTTACCTGGGCCAGATCCTCGCGGGATATCTGCAGCCGTCATCGCCGCTCTTCGCAGGCCAACCGACGTTCTCCGGTTACGACTTCCAGGGCCTAGCCACGCCTGAGCAGTTCTGCCCGTTTGTGTGCATCCCGGGCCAACCGCCGATGGACTTCGGCACCTCGCTGAACACCGGGGTGGGCTTGCTGAACCAATCGATCCTGCCGCAGCTGCTGGCCGGCGACAACGTGACGGTGTTCGGCTACTCGCAGAGCGCCGCCATCGCGACCATCGAGATGAACAACCTGATCACGGGTGCCGGCACGGCCGGTTACCCGACCCTGGATCAGCTGGGCAACATGCACGTCGTCCTGATCGGCGACCCGAACAATCCGATCGGCGGGATCCTCGATCGCTTCCCATTCCCGGGCGACCAGCACCTGCCGTTCGTCAACATTCCGCTGAGCCTGGACGCCACCCCGACCGACCACATCGCGTCGGACATCTACACCGGCGAGTACGACGGCTGGGCCAACTTCCCGCAGGACCCGACCAACATCCTGGCCGTCATCAACGCGCTCATCGGCATCCTCACCGTGCACCCGTACTACCCCGACTACACCGCAGATCAGCTGGCCAGCGCTATCAACGTCGGCACGATCGGCGACGCGAACTTCTACATGATTCCGCAGAACCTGCCGATCCTGCAGTTCATGTTCAACGGGGGGACTGCGGGGCAGTTCTTCGGCGACTTCTTCTCGCCGTGGGCCAGGCTGATCATCGACTGGGGCTACGGCAACGCCGGCGACCCGGCCGTCAACGGGCTGTACCGGATCCCGGCCGGTGACTTCATCAGCGGCAGCGCCTATCAGCAGACGTTCGGGGTGGCGGGCGGGCCTTGGGCGATGACGCCGACCGGCGAGCTCTACGACGGATCCAGCGTGATGGGCCTGTTCGAGCGGATGGACCCGCTGCAGATGCTGGCCGGGGTCCAGAACGCGCTGATCCAGAGCCTCGTCGGCCCGTGGTCCGACGTCGCGGCCGCGGCCAGCGGCGGCGTCCTCAGCGCCACAGACATCAGCACCATCACCGGCATCACCGACTTCCTGCAGACCATTACCGGCTACGACCTGATCAACTCCATCGACCAGTTCCTGATCAACGGCTGGAGCGAGTTGGCCACTGCACTGAGCCTGGGCGATGTGCTGGGCCCCGACGCCCTGCTGAGTGGGGCCGCGGTGCCCGGCGACGGGCTGCTGGATCTGATCGGGCTGGGCTTCAGTCTTTTTAACTTCTTCGGCGCTTAGACCGGCTCGCCCGGAGTAAAAGCCAGGTCAAATGTCATCGATTTGACAACACGCGTTTTCTCTATGAAGGTCAACACTGAAAGCCACCTAATAGATTAATGTGATCTTGTCAGGTGGGGGTAATTGATCGTCGATGACATATTCGAACCGGCCTGGGAGGTCTGCGATGACGGCTAAGCGAGTGCATCCCCTGGGGGCGACGTTGTTGGCCGCGCTGTGCGCCGTTCTCCTGGGCGTGTCGTCGCTGCTGAGTCCGGCGCTGGCGTCCCGGATCGAGAGGATGCTCGCCGACGTCACGCTGCTGGCGGGCGAAGCCTGGATCATGACCGGCACCGGCCAAGCCGATCCGACAATCGGCAGCTACATGGACCTGGTGCGCGACTTCTACCTGCAGCCCATAACGCCGTGGTTCGACGGGCAGACGACGTACGCGGGCTACGCGCTGAACGGCCTGACCACCCCCGAACAGTTCTGCCCGATCGTCTGCCAGCCGCTGCCGGTCCCGCAGCTGAACTTCGGGGACTCGCTGGCGGAGGGCGTGGCCAACCTCGAGGATGCGATCCGCCCACAGCTGGAGGCCGGTGACGAAGTGACGGTGTTCGGCTACTCGCAGAGCTCCGTCATCGCCACGATGGCAATGCACAACCTGCTCGCCGGGGATCCGAGCGGCGGCAGTCTTGGCTTCGACCCGGACAACCTGCACTTCGTGCTCATCGGTGCCCCCAACAACCCGGTCGGCGGCATGCTGGCCCGGCTGAACTTCCCGGACGGGCTCGACGGGAACATGCAGCACATTCCGTTCCTGAACATCCCGTTGGGTATCGAACCGACCCCGAGTGTTCCGTTCGCGACCGACTTCTACAGCACCGAATACGATGGCTGGGCCGTCTTCCCGCAGGACCCCACCAACCTGCTGGCTGTGCTCAACGCGATCATGGGCATCGGCGCGGTCCATGGCGCCTACTTCGGCGACAACCTCGCCAACGCCATCGACCTCGGCACGATCGGCAACGCCAACTTCTACGTGCTGCCTGAGCAGCTGCCCATTCTCGGTCCGCTCTACGGGCTCGGCGACATCGGCAAGTTCGCCGCTGACGCGCTGTCGCCCCTCCTGAAGACGGTCATCGACTGGTCCTACGGCAACCCGGGTGCCCCGGACGCCGGAATCACCGTGAACGGTGTCGACCCGATCGGCGCGGCCGGTGCCTGGGCGGTCACCGCGACCGGCCAGCTGTCCGAGGACACCGGTGTCGCCGGGTTCGGACTGCGGATGGACCCGCTGCAGATGCTGGCTGGTCTGCAGTACGGCGGCGCGCAGAGCCTGATCAGCATCGGCAACTACCTCGGGGAGCTCATCGGCGTGGGTCCGTTGCCGGACTCGCACATCGATCTGCTGATGTCGGGCTACAACCTGACGCTCGGCCTGGACCAGGCGCTGCTCACCGGCTGGCAAGACCTGGCCACCCAGTGGAACGTCCTCGACGTGTTGGGTCCCGACGCCATCTTCAACGGCGCGCCGCTGATCTCCGCCCAGCCGCTGCTGGACCTGCTCGGGCTGGGCTTCAGCCTGGTCAACCTGCTCGACGCCTAGATCGATGCAGCACCGACGATCGCTGGGAGCAGCACTGCTCGTAGCGGCGTCGGTGCTCTCGGTGACCTGCGGGCCAGGGACACTGGGACCCGGCGTGGCAGATCGGCCCGACGTGGCGCTGTTGGGCAACGAGGGCTGGATCATGGGGCCGACCAGCATTCCCGACCCCACGGTCGGCGGCTACCTGGACGCGGTATTGGACCTGTTCCTGCAGCCGGCCTCGCCGTGGTTTCCGGGGCAGCCGACTTTTCCCTCCTACGATTTCGCCGGTCTGGTCACCCCTAACCAGTTCTGTCCGCTGGTGTGCTTGCCCCCACCGGACCCCTATCTGACCTTTGCCCAATCGATAGCTCGCGGCACCGAGATCCTGCAGGCCGCAGTGGTACCGCAACTGGAAAACGGTGACAACGTCACGGTGTTCGGCTACTCCCAGAGCGCCACTGTCTCCACCCAGTTGATGATCGACTTGCTCGCCAACGCACCGGGCGGAGACTATGACCCGGCCAACCTGCACTTCGTGCTGATCGGCAACCCCAACAACCCGCTCGGCGGCGTCCTGACCCGCTTCCCCGCATACCCGCTGTTGGGCGACCAGCCGGTGCACCTGCCGTTGCTGGGCATCCCGTTGAGCATCGGGGCGACCCCCACCAGCGGGTTCGACACCGACATATACACCGGCGAGTACGACGGCCTGGCCAACTTCCCGCAGGATCCGGCCAACCTGCTGGCCATGGTCAACGCGCTGATCGGCACGGCGACCGTGCATTTCTCTTACATCGACTTCGACAACCTGGCCGACACCATCGACCTCGGCAGGATCGGGGACACCGACTTCTACCTGATTCCCCAGCAATTGCCGATCTTGTGGCCGCTCTACCAACTCGGTGACGTCGGCAAGGTTATCGGGGATGCGCTGACGCCGATGCTCAAACTGGTCATCGACTGGGGCTACGGCAATCCGGGCGACCCGTTTGTCGGCATCAACGGCACCGATGCCGTTGGGCCCTGGGCCGTGACCGCCGGCGGCCAGCTGGCCGACGGCTCCGATGTAGCCGGTTTCGGACTGCGGATGGACCCGCTGCAGATGCTGGCCGGCCTGCAGTACGCCGCCGTGCACAGCTTCGTCGACCCGGTCAACGACCTGTTGGGTTTCGCCGGCCAGTCCCCACTGCCGAATTCGTTCGTCGATGCGATGCTGACCGGCTACCACCTCACCAACGCTGTGGACGCCCACCTGCTCGACGCCTGGAGCGAGCTGGCGGTGTCGTTGAACGTCGCCGAATGGCTGGGCCCCGACGCCGTGTTCAACGGCGAACCGTTGATCTCGCTTGCGCCGATGCTGGAGATGGGCGCGGTGGTCTTCGAGATACTCAACTTCCTCGGCGCATGAGCCGTAGGGTCGGCGGCGTGAATGTGTGCGTCGTCGACCACCCGCTGGCTGCGGCGCGGCTGACCACGCTGCGCGACGAGCGCAGCGACAACGCGGTGTTCCGGTCGGCGCTGCGCGAGCTGACCTGGATGCTGGTCTACGAGGCCACCCGCGACGCGCCTTGCGAGGACATCGTGGTGCGCACCCCGCTGACCGACACCGGCGGGGTGCGGCTGTCGCGGCCGCCGCTGCTGGTACCGGTGCTGCGCGCCGGACTGGGCATGGTGGAGGCGGCACACGCCCTGATCCCCGAAGCCGACGTCGGTTTCGTCGGGGTGGCGCGCAACGAGTCAACCCATCAACCGGTGCCGTATCTGGCGTCCTTGCCGGCGGACCTGAGCGCCACACCGGTCATGGTTCTCGACCCGATGCTGGCCACCGGTGGCTCGCTGGTGCACACCCTGGGACTGCTGGTCGATCGTGGCGCCACCGACATCAGCGTGCTGTGCGTGGTGGCGGCACCGGAAGGCGTTGCGGCGCTATCCCAAGCGGCACCGGGGGTGCGGCTGTTCACCGCCACCGTTGACGACGGACTGAACGAGAATGCCTATATCGTTCCGGGCCTGGGCGATGCGGGCGACCGCCAGTTCGGGCCGCGCTGAGATTCCTACCGTCACACCCGTAACCGGCGGGCGAGTATGTGAATGTTGCCCGCCTTTGAGCGACAAACGTTGTTGCGTTGGCGGAGTCAGCCCACCTGACGCCCGCTGTCGCTCAGAGGCGGGCAATCATCACACCCTGCCGAGCTGGTGGCGGCTGAGTCGGGTGCGGCGGCTGGTGACGAATGGGGCGAATGGGTGCTACCAGGAACGGACCGCATCAGCGACGGCCCCACACACCCGCTGCGCCTCGGCGCGGTCCCCGGCAAGGTCATCCGACGGCGGCCGAGCTACCTCGAGATAGCACTTGAGCTTCGGCTCGGTCCCCGACGGTCGCACCACCACCCGCACCGAGCTACCGTTGCGCTCGCCGGTGAACTCCAGCGCGTCGGTGACCGGTCCGGGGCGGCGCAGCAGATCGGTTGCGGTGACGGCGAATCCGGCCAGCGTCTCCGGTGTATCGGCGCGTAGCCGGGCCATCACGGCAGCTGCCTCGGCAGGGTTGGCGACCCGGCGTGTCACCGCGTCGGTCACGTGCACACCGTGCCGACGGGCCAACTCGTCGAGGGCTTCGGGAACCGAGCTGCCCTGATCGGCCAGAGCCGCCACCAGATCGCAGACCAGCGCCGCGGCGCTGATGCCGTCTTTGTCGCGCACCGCCTCCGGGTCGACGCAGTAGCCGATCGCCTCCTCGTAGGCGTAGACCAACGTGGCGCCGGGCAGGGCGTTATCGGCGCGCGCCAGCCACTTGAACCCGGTCAGCGTCTCCACATGGCGGGCGCCGTAGCGCTGTGCGATGCGCACCAGCATGCGCGACGACACCACACTGCTGGCCACCACCACGCCGGCCGCCCGACCCGCGGGAAGCCATGACAGCAGGTAATCGCCTAACAGCCAACCGGTTTCATTTCCGGTCAGCATCTGCCAGCCGTGGGGACCGCAGATGCCGACCGCGCACCGGTCGGCGTCGGGGTCCAAAGCGATCGCGACGTCGGCGTCCACCTCGGCGGCCAGCTTCAGCAGCGCGTCGGTGGCACCGGGTTCTTCCGGGTTGGGGAACGTCACCGTGGGAAAATCCGGATCCGGATCGAACTGGGATGTCACCGTATGGATATCGGAGATCCCCGCGGCGCGCAGGACCTCGACCGCCACCTTGCCGCCCACGCCGTGCAGCGGCGTCAACGCTACCCGAATCCGGCCGCCGTGCCGCCGCACCATGGCGGCCCGCCCGATGTAGCGCGTGACCAGCTCGTCACCGGCCGGCGCAACGGGGCGGCGGGCGATCGCGTCGGCCGGGGGAGCAGCGGCCATCGCGGCCTCGATCTCGGTGTCGGTCGGCGAGACGATCTGCACGCCGCCGTCGAAGTACACCTTGTAGCCGTTGTCTCCTGCCGGGTTGTGCGAGGCGGTGATCTGGATGCCGGCCGCGGCGCCGGTGTGGCGCACCGCGAACGCCACCACCGGCGTCGGGCACGGCTGGGGGAGAACCAATACCGAGAATCCGGCGGCAGCCAGCACTTCGGCGGTCGCGGTCGCGTACTCCGCCGAGCCGTGACGTGCGTCGCCGCCGACCACCACCGTCGAACCGCCGCGCCCCTGTGCGGATAGCACCCGGGCCACCGCCCAGCTGGCGCGCAGCACCACGGCGAGATTCATCGCGTCCGGTCCGCCTCGCACCGGCCCGCGCAGCCCGGCGGTGCCGAACCGCAACGGTGCCGCGAACCGGGCGGCCAACTCGCCGGGGCTGCAGGCCCGAAGCTCCGCCGCGGTCACTGGGTCGGGGTCGTGGGCGATCCACTCCTGGGGGGTCACCCGTTGATTGTGACAAGCGGTAACTCGACATGTGTCAACTACTTGCTACGATGCCCGGGGTTTGTACCCAACCTGACAATGGAGTGCCGGTGGCTGGTTCGACATCCTCGCTGGTGAGTCCTTCAACTGCCTCGCCGGTGAGTCGACGAACGCTCGTGCCGGTAGCCGTCGTGGTTGCCGTGGCCGCGGTCGTCCACGGGGTTTTCGCGATGAACTACGGCTGGCACCCCGACGAGTTCTACTACGTGATCTGTGGCCAGCACCCGGCCTGGGGATACTTCGACCACCCGCCGTTGGTACCGCTGCTGGCCCGGGTGGCGGCCCCGGGTGGCTTGCTGGGGCTTCGGTTGATGGCGATCGCGGTACATCTGGGCGCCATCGTGCTGGCGGCCCTGTTGGCCGCCGAATTCGGTGGGCGGCGCGTTGCCCAGGTCATCACGGCCGCTGCCGTCGCAGCCAGCCCGCTGTTCATGGGTGCCGCGATGTTCTTCGGGACCACCGTGGTCGACCAGCTGATCTGGATTGCGGTGCTGCTGCTGGTGACGCGGGCCTTGCGGATCGGAACGGTGCTGGCCTGGTTGCCGGCCGGCGTGGTGGCCGGCACCGGGCTAGAAGCCAAGCAGACCGTCGCATTGCTGCTCATCGGTATCGGGGTCGGTCTGGCGATGTTCCGGCGCGACGCGTTGCGCACGGCCGGACCGTGGCTGGCCGCCGCCGTGGCGGTGGCACTGGCGGTCCCCAACCTGATCTGGCAGGCCGCGCACGGCTGGCCCAGTCTGACGTTCGCCCACGCCATGTCGGTGCGGATGGGCGGCCCGGCCGGATCGCTGATCCAGCTACCGCTGCTGCTGTTGTTGTACGCGGGCCCGCTGCTGGTGCTGCTCTGGATGATCGGGGCCCGCTGGCTGGCGTCGCCGGAGGGTCGGGAGCACCGCTGGGTCTTGGTGGTGCCGGTGGTCGCACTGGTGTTGTGCGTCATCACCGGCGGCCGCTGCTATTACGCCGGGCCGGTGCTGGCAGCGCTGTTTGCTGCCGGGGCCGTGTATATCGAAGCCGAGAATCCCCACCGGCCGCCGCGGGGCTGGGCGATTGCCCTGGTCGCGCTTTTCGCCGGCGCGGTCGTGTTCTGCCTGCCGGTGTTGCCGCCGGCGAACGCCACAACGTTGCGGAAGGTCAATCCGATTCCGATGGAGACCTACGGGTGGCCGCAGTTCGTCGACCAGGTCGCGGCCGCCGCGGCCGCGCTGCCCGACGACGTGCCGATCTTCACCAGCAATTACGGCGAAGCCTCGGCGCTGCGCGTCCTCGGGCCAGCGGCCGGCATCAACCGACCGGTAGTCAGCGGCGACAGCAGCTACGCCCAGTGGGGCCCGCCGGAGGGCAGCGCCGACACGGTGCTGTGCGTCGGGCGATTCCCGGTCGCGAAGTGGACCCAGTATTGGCGGCACGTCACCTACCTGACGTCGATCCGATTCCCCACCGGGGTGCGCAACGGGGAGAGCGGCGCGAAGATCTACCTGTGCGAGCAGCCGGTAGGTAGCTGGGCAACGATGTGGCCGCGGATGCGGCACAGCTCGGGGGTGAGCTACTGATCTGAGGGCGCCGGCAGCCGAGCGATCACGTCGGCCAGCAGCGCACCCATCCGGGCCGCCGATTCCCGGCCCGCGGCCAGCACCTCGGCATGACTGAGCGGCTCACCGGTGATCCCGGACGCCAGGTTGGTCACCAGCGACAGGCCCAGGACTTGGGCCCCGGCCGCCCGGGCAGCGATCGCCTCGTGCACGGTCGACATGCCCACCAGGTCGGCGCCCAGGGTGCGCAGCATCCGGATCTCGGCGGGGGTCTCGTACTGCGGGCCGGCCATCCCGGCGTAGACGCCCTCGGCGAGGGTGGGGTCGACTTGGTGAGCCAGCGCGCGCAACGACGGGGTGTAGGCGTCGACCATGTCGACGAAGTGCGCGCCCTCCAGGGGTGAGCGTCCGGTCATGTTCAGATGATCGCTGATCAGCACCGGTTGGCCGACGTGGTAGCTGGCCCGCAAGCCGCCCGCCGCGTTGGTCAGCACCACGGTGTTGGCCCCGGCCGCGACGGCCGTGCGTACCGGGCGGACGACGTCGGCGAGCTGATGGCCCTCGTAGGCGTGGATCCGGCCGACCAGCACCAGCACCCGGTGCGTGCCGATCTGCATGGATACCAGCTCACCGGTGTGGCCCGCCGCGGTCGGCGTGCTGAACCCGGGCAGGTCGGCCATCGGTAGGGCCGCAGTCGGGGTGCCGAGGGCTGCCACTGCGGGCGCCCACCCGGAACCGAGCACGACCGCCACGTCATGCGTCTGCACGCCGGTGCGCCGGGCCACAACCGCAGCGGCCTGAGTTGCCAGCGGTACCGTCACAGGCACTGAGTTTAGTAGCGCGCCACGATGAGATAATGCCTGAATGTCTCCAACTCCCGTGTCGCGCGCCGTCGAGGCGTGGCTGGCAGCCCATGCCGAGGATTTGGTGGCGTGGCGACGGCATCTGCACCGCCACCCGGAGCTCAGCCGGCAGGAGTTCGCGACCACCCAGTTCATCGCCGAGCGTCTCGCCAGCGCCGGACTCAACCCCAAGGTATTGCCGAGTGGAACCGGACTGACCTGCGATTTCGGTCCGGAGGATGGGCCTCGTGTCGCATTGCGGGCCGATATCGACGCCTTGCCGATGACCGAACAGACTGGGGCGCCGTACGCCTCGCTGGTGCCGGGAGTGACGCACGCCTGCGGTCACGACGCGCATACCGCGATCCTGTTGGGTGCGGCGCTGGCCCTGGCGTCCGCGCCGGAGTTGCCGGTCGGGGTTCGGCTGGTGTTCCAGGCGGCTGAAGAACTGATGCCCGGTGGCGCGATCGACGCGATCGCCGCGGGCGTGTTGAGCGGCGTCAGCCGGATCTTCGCGCTGCACTGCGATCCGCGGCTGGAGGTCGGCCGGGTGGCCACCATTCCGGGACCGATCACCTCGGCGGCCGACACCATCGAGATCACCCTCAGCGGTCCCGGCGGACACACCTCCCGGCCGCACCTGACCGCTGACCTGGTCTATGGGCTGGGCACGCTCATCACCGGTCTGCCCGGGGTGCTATCTCGGCGCATCGATCCGCGAAACAGCACGGTATTGGTTTGGGGTGCAGTGAATTCCGGTGCCGCCGCCAACGCCATACCACAGTCGGGGCGGCTGGCCGGTACGGTTCGCACGGCCAGCCGGGACACCTGGGTGGCGATGGAGAGCATCGTCGAGGAGGCGGTGGCGTCTCTGCTGGAGCCGCTGAACATCGAGCACACGTTGAACTACCACCGCGGAGTGCCGCCGGTGGTCAACGAAGCGGTGTCGACGCGGATGCTGACGCACGCGATCGAGGCCATCGGGCCCGAGGTGCTGGCCGAGACCCAACAGTCCGGTGGCGGGGAGGACTTCTCCTGGTATCTGGAGCAGGTTCCAGGTGCCATGGGCCGACTCGGGGTGTGGCCGGGCAGCGGGCCGCAACTGGATCTGCACCAGCCGACGTTCGATCTCGACGAGCGCGCGCTGGCAGTCGGGGTACGGGTAATGGCCGGCGTCGTCGACCAGACGGATCTGCTCTAGCTGCCAGGGCCGATGTTGCGGGCCGGGCGGGTCCGCAGGTTGCGCACATATTCTTCTGGGGCGCCGGCGATCTGGGCGGCCTCGGCCACCACGCCCAGATAGCGCGCCGAGGGGAGCCCGCGCTCCCAGGCATCAACGACATACAGCCACGCCAACACCGGCGCGGGCTCGCTGTCGACCGGGTCCGCGGTGATCCCGTCCACCCGGTCCACCCGGAGTCGGATCTTCTTGTGGATGCCGAATTCCGAGCCTTCCCAGCTGTCCATGTTCTTCTCGTCCTCGGGCGTCACGTCGTAGAGAACGACGAAAACACTCGAGTCCGGGTCCTCGACCACGGTCGCCAGGGCGCCCTCCCAGCCGATGTCCTCGCCGGCGAACGTCAGCCGCCAGCCGTGCAACCAGCCGGTGCCGGTCATCGGGGAATGCGGTGCTCGTTGCAGCATCTGTTCGGGATGCATGTTCGACCCGTAGGCGGCGTAGAGCGGCACGGCAGAAATCTTAAACGCCGCGCTGCGGATAGGTTAGTCGCTGTGACTTCTCCCTCGACGCGCATCGTGATCGTCGGCGGCGGCCCGGCCGGCTACGAGGCGGCGCTGGTTGCGGCCGCCAAGGGGCCCGAAGCGGTATCGGTGACGGTGGTCGACGCCGACGGCCTCGGCGGCGCCTGCGTGTTGTGGGACTGCGTTCCGTCCAAGACCTTCATCGCCTCGTCCGGGGTGCGCACCGAGCTGCGACGCGCCCCGCACCTGGGTTTCGACATCCACTTCACCGACGCCGAGATCGAGCTGGACAAGATCCACGAGCGGGTGAAATCCCTGGCTGCGGCGCAGTCCGCCGACATCCGCACCCAGCTGGTCAACTCCGGCGTCGAGGTCATCGCCGGCCGCGGGGAGCTGATCGACCCCGAACCCGGCTTGGCGCACCACCGAGTCCGGGTCACCGAGCCGCATGAGTCCGGTCCGCAACGCGTGCTCGACGCCGATGTGGTGCTGATCGCCACCGGAGCCAGCCCACGAACGCTGCCGGGCGCCGAACCGGACGGCGAGCGAATCCTGACCTGGCGCCAGCTCTATGACCTGCACACGCTGCCCGAACACCTGGTGGTGGTGGGGTCCGGGGTCACCGGAGCGGAGTTCGCCAACGCCTATACCGAACTGGGCGTCAAGGTAACGGTGGTGGCCAGCCGTGACCGGGTGCTGCCGCACGAGGATCCCGACGCGGCGCGGGTGCTGGAGAGTGTGTTCGCCGAACGCGGCGTCACCCTGGTCAAGAACGCTCGGGCTGCCTCGGTGACCCGCGCGGGTGACGGAGTGCTGGTCACCATGACCGATGGCCGCACCGTGTCCGGCAGCCACGCGCTGATGACGGTCGGGTCGGTCCCCAATACCTCCGGACTGGGACTGGAGCGGGTCGGGATCGAGCTCGGAGCGGGCAACTATCTACAGGTAGACCGGGTGTCGCGGACGTCGGTGTCCGGGATCTACGCCGCCGGCGACTGCACCGGACTGCTGCCGCTGGCGTCCGTCGCGGCCATGCAGGGCCGGATCGCGATGTATCACGCGCTGGGCGACGCGGTGGCCCCGATCCGGCTGCGCACGGTGGCGGCCGCGGTGTTCACCCGGCCCGAGATCGCCGCGGTCGGGGTGCCGCAGTCGCAGATCGACGATGGCACGGTGCCCGCCCGTACCGTCATGCTGCCGCTGCAGACCAATGCACGGGCGAAGATGAGCCGGATGCGGTACGGCTTTCTCAAGCTGTTCTGCCGGCCGGCCACCGGAACGGTGATCGGCGGGGTGGTGGTGGCACCGATCGCCTCCGAGCTGATCCTGCCGATCGCGCTGGCGGTGCAGAACCGGATCACGGTGGCGGATCTGGCACAGACCCTGGCGGTCTATCCGTCGCTGTCGGGCTCGCTCACCGAAGCGGCCCGCCGGCTGATGACGCACGACGACCTCGACTGAGCGGCAGTGCTGAAGCGAGCGTCACAGCGTGTTTGGGCGGGCGGCCACGTAGCCTGGCACACGTGAGCACGCTGGGACCGGACCAACGAGCACGAGCCTGGGAACGACTGGGCAGTGAGCAGTTCGACGTAGTGGTGATCGGCGCCGGGGTGGTGGGCGCGGGCTGTGCGCTCGACGCCGCCACCCGCGGCCTCAAGGTGGCGTTGGTCGAGGCGCGTGACTTCGCCGCCGGGACGTCGAGCCGAAGCTCGAAGATGTTCCACGGTGGACTGCGCTACCTCGAGCAGCTGGAGTTCGGGCTGGTGCGCGAGGCGCTGCACGAACGCGAGCTGTCGCTGACCACGCTGGCGCCGCACCTGGTCAAGCCGCTGCCGTTTCTATACCCGCTGACCCGACGGTGGTGGGAACGGCCATACGTGGCCAGTGGGATCTTCCTCTACGACCAGCTGGGCGGGGCGAAATCAGTTCCCGCGCAACGGCATCTGACTCGAGCCGGAGCCCTGCGTTTGTGCCCGGGGCTGAAGCGCAGCGCGTTGATCGGCGGCATCCGCTACTACGACACCGTCGTCGACGACGCCCGCCACACCCTGACCGTCGCACGCACCGCGGGGCACTACGGGGCCGTCATCCGCACCTCCAGCCAGGTCGTCGCGCTACTGCGCGAAGGCGACCGCGTGACCGGGGTGCGGGTCCGTGACTCCGAGAACGGCGAAGTCACCGAGGTCCAAGGCCACGTCGTGGTCAACGCCACCGGGGTGTGGACCGATGAGATCCAGGCGCTGTCGCGCCAGCGCGGTCGGTTCCACGTCCGGGCCTCCAAGGGCGTGCACATCGTGGTGCCGCGCGACCGGATCGTTTCGGAAGCGGCCATCATCCTGCGGACCGAGAAGTCGGTGCTGTTCGTCATCCCATGGGGCACCCACTGGATCATCGGCACCACCGACACCGACTGGAATCTGGATCTGGCCCACCCCGCGGCCACCAAGGCCGACATCGACTACATCCTGACCCACGTCAACACCGCGTTGGCCACCCCGCTGACCCATGCCGACATCGAAGGCGTCTACGCCGGGCTGCGGCCGCTGTTGGCGGGGGAGAACGACGACACCTCGAAGCTGTCGCGCGAGCACGCGGTCGCGGTTCCGGCGCCCGGCCTGGTGGCGATCGCGGGCGGCAAGTACACCACCTACCGGGTGATGGCAGCCGACGCGATTGACGCCGCTGCCGAGTACATCCCGACGCGGGTGGCTCCCTCGATCACCGAGAAGGTGCCGCTGTTGGGCGCCGACGGCTACTTCGCGCTGATCAACCAGGCCGAGCACGTCGGTGCCCACCAGGGCCTGCATCCCTACCGAGTGCGGCACCTGCTGGACCGTTACGGCTCGCTGATCCACGACGTCCTGGCGGCGGCCGACGGGCAGCCGGAGCTACTGGACCCGATCGCCGAGGCGCCCACTTACCTGAAGGTGGAAGTCGCCTATGCGGCCGCCGCGGAGGGCGCACTGCACCTGGAGGACGTACTGGCCCGGCGGACCCGGATCTCCATCGAGTACGCCCACCGCGGGGTCAACTGCGCGCGCGAGGTCGCCGAGGTGATGGCGGCGGTGCTCGGCTGGGACGACGCCGACATCGACCGGGAGGTGGCCAACTACACCGCACGGGTGGAGGCCGAGATCCTCTCGCAGGAGCAGCCCGACGACGCTTCGGCGGATGCGCTGCGTGTCAGTGCGCCCGAGGCGCGGGCCGAGATTCTGGAGCCGATTCCGCTTACCTGAACACCGAACACCGCTGACCTGGCGGAACGTCTGTCGGTCCCGGTACGGTAGGCACCATGTCCGCGCAGCCCTATCGCACCGTGATGCGTGCGGTTCCGCTGCCTGCCGACGGCGCCGTACGGCCTCAACGCTCCACCGGTTACATCACGTGTTGGGGTACCAATGTCCACGGCGTACGTTCCGGCTGTCCACCGGCGCAGCGCTGAACCGCAACGTCTGCTGTCTGCTAGGTCCGTGACTCCTGGCTCTCCGTCACTCGAATCAAAGGCCCTCCCTTGACCTCTGGTCGCCCCCCGCTTTTCGGCCGCGGATCGTCGGCCGAAGCCAGTCGGCTCGCCGACGTGCTTCGCAAGGAGACCGTGGGCGGGGCACTGCTGCTCGTCGCCGCTACGTGCGCGATCGCGTGGGCCAATTCGCCGTGGGCAGCTGCCTATTACCGGCTCGGCGACGTCACTTTCGGCCCCCGCGCCTGGCATCTGCACCTCTCGGTGTCGGCGTGGGCGGCCGACGGCCTGCTGGCGATCTTCTTCTTCGTGGTCGGCCTGGAGCTCAAATACGAAGTGCTTGCCGGCGACCTGCGTGACCCGCGTCGCGCAGCGCTTCCCGTCGCCGCCGCGGTCGGCGGAATGGTCATGCCCGCAGTGATATTCGTCGCCGTCAACGCCCACACCGGTGGCGAAGCGCTACGCGGCTGGGCGATTCCCACCGCCACCGACATCGCGTTCGCTCTGGCTGTGCTGGCGGTGATCTCCTCGCACCTGCCCTCGGCGTTACGCACTTTCCTGCTCACCTTGGCTGTGGTCGATGACCTCTTGGCGGTCACCGTGATCGCGGTGTTCTACACCGACGACCTCAACCTCGTCGCTCTTGGGCTGGCGCTCGTCCCGTTGGCGTTGTTCGCCATGGCTTCCCGCCGTTTCGGCAACGCCGCGGTGCTGCTCCTATTGGCTGCAGCCACTTGGTATCTGGTCCACGAATCCGGCGTGCACGCCACCATCGCCGGCGTCCTGCTCGGCCTCACGGTTCCGGTTCGCCAGGAGGGCAAGCGCGACACGTCGCCGCGGCATCGGCTGGACGCAAAGAGTCTCGAGCACCGGATCCGCCCGCTGTCTGCCGCCCTGGCCGTGCCCGTGTTCGCGTTCTTCGCGGCCGGCGTGACCTTCGGGGGTCTGCACGGCTTGGCCACCGCACTGCGCGATCCGGTTGCCATTGGCGTCGCCGCCGGCCTGGTTGTAGGAAAAGCGGTGGGTATCGCCGGCGCGGCTGTGCTGACCGCCGCATTGACCCGCGCTGAACTCGACACCTCACTGAAGTGGGTCGATGTGGTCGCTCTGGCCTTGCTTGGGGGTATCGGCTTCACCGTCGCACTGTTCATTGGAGACCTCGCCTTCGGCGATTCCGTTCGTCAACAACACGTCAAAATGGGTGTGCTGATCGGCACCCTCACCGCAGCGATGTTGGCGGCGGTGCTGCTGACCATCCGCGACCGCGCCTACGCCCGCGACGCCGACAGTGCGCCGGCATTCGACCTCAAGCTGCCGTGACCCGGCGACGCCCCGCCCCGCTGCCCGTGCGCGACGGTCTGGGGCCGGCCCGACTGCGTTTGCACGGCGGTCCGGTCGCCGCCGAGCTGCTTAGCCGGTTCGGTACGGCCACGGCAGCGAAAGTGGCTGCCGGCGAAGTGGTTACCGCAGACGGGGCGGTCGTCGGCGATACCACGGTGTTGCCGGCCGGGGCGCATGTCTTCTTCTATCGCGATCTGCCCGATGAGGTGCCGGTACCGTTCGACCTTTCGGTGCTGCACCGCGACGCGGATCTGGTGGTGGTCGACAAGCCACACTTTCTGGCGACCATGCCGCGCGGCAGCCATGTGGCCGAGACCGCGCTGGTACGGCTGCGGCGCGAATTGGACCTTCCAGAGCTGAGTCCGGCGCACCGATTGGATCGACTGACCGCCGGGGTGCTGCTGTTCACCACCCGCCGAGAGTTGCGGGGGCCCTATCAGACCCTGTTCGCCCGCGGCGCGGTGCGCAAGCAGTACCTGGCGCGGTCCTCCGCCGAGCCGACCGTCGCGTTCCCGCAGCTGGTACGCAGTCGCATCGTCAAAGAGCGTGGTTGCCTGCAGGCGCGCGAAGAACCCGGTGAGCCGAACGCCGAGACGCTGGTCGAGTCGGTGGGTGTTGGCCGCTACCGGCTTACCCCGCGCACCGGGCGCACCCACCAGTTGCGAGTTCACCTGGCTTCACTCGGTCTGCCGATCGACGGCGACCCGCTGTATCCGCAGGTTATCGAGGTTGCCCCCGACGACTTCTCGCAGCCGTTGCGACTGCTGGCACACCGGCTGGAGTTCGACGATCCCTTCACCGGACGGCACCGTGGTTTCGTGAGCGAACGCGACCTCGACGCGCACTGACTCCCGCCGCCGGGGTTTCGGCTGTGACAGTCCTGGGTACAGCAAGGCACGACCGGAGCAGAGGGGAGTCTGATTCTGATGAAGGCACACAGCAAGATGACGATCGCGGTGCTCGGCAGTGCAGTCGCGCTGGTGGCAGCCGGTTGTAGCGGCACCAAGGAAGAGGGGCCGAGTAGCACCACGACCACGACCACGATGACGACGACCACCACGACGGAGATGGCACCCGAACCTGTACCAGGTGGGCCCGGACCGGAAAACCCGGGCGAGCCGGGTGGCCCGACCGGTGGTGGCGGACCCGGTGGTGGCGGCGGTCAGATTCCCGGTGGCCCGACCGGCGGTGGTGGACCCGGTGGTGGCGGGGGCCAGATTCCCGGTGGCCCGACCGGCGGTGGTGGGCCCGGCGGGGGCAGCGGTACGATCCCCGGTGGCCCCACCGGCTGGGGTGGTCCCGGCGGCGGCGGAGGTTGCGTGCCCGGTGTGGGTTGCGGCGGGTGGCCGTGATCGACCGTCCCTTCTTCGAGTGCTGACGAGTGCTGACAGCCGCAAGCCGGCCGGCAAGCTAGCCGGCCGGCTTCGGTTTGTCAGCGGCCGGGAACCCCGGCGTCACCGCTGACACGACGGGCACCAGAACCGAATACGCTCGCCGTTGCGGTCGGAATCCACGCTGGTACCGCAGCGCCGACACGGCAGGCCGGCGCGGCCGTAGACCCACAGCTGTCGGCCCGGCCGGGTGTCGCCGGTGGTACAGCGCGACCACCGCAACCGGTTAGCCCACAACATCTCGTGTGCCCGCGATACCAGTCGACCCGGATCATTCAGTTGCGCAACGGGTGTCGTCGGCAACCGGCCGACGATGAAGCACAACTCATTGCAGTAGACATTGCCGATTCCGGCCATTACCGTCTGATCCAGCAGTGCTGATGCCAGCGGGCGCTGCGGATCGATGACCAGGTGCTCGGCGGCCAAGTCCGGGTCCCAGTCGGCGCCGAGCAGATCCGGTCCCAGGTGCGCGACGGCGTCGCCGTCATGGTGGCGGTCCAGCACCTCCAGCACGCCCAGATCCATACCGGTGGCGCGAACGGCGCCTGCCTCCAAAATGATTCGTGCCCGATGGTCGACCGGCCGGCCCCCGATCCGCCAACTGCCCTCCATTTTCAGATGCGAATGGATGCTGGCCGATCCGACGCGGACGAACAGATGCTTGCCGCGGCTGATCACCTCATCGACGCGCTGCCCGCTCAGATCGACATCGGCGTATCGCGGGACTCGGATATCGCAGCGGGTCAAGGTCTTTCCCGTCAACGCGGTGGCCAGCACCGTCGCAGTGTGAAATACGGTGTCTCCCTCGGGCATCAGCGCATCCGCAATCCGCGTGGCGTGCGGGAGAACCCGGACTCGGCCAACGCGTCCAGCGTCGGCGAATCGGCTAGCTCCAATACCGGCACGCCGTCGACCCGCTCGATGAGAATCCCGTCCACCCGCCGGTCGGCGATCAGCCGAGCCAGCGCCCCGGCGGCGGCACGCTGTGCCTCGGCGGTGTCGGCGAAGTTCAGCAGCGTTCGACCGCCTCGCTCGACGAACCATGCCAGGTCCCCGTCGACCAGGACCACCAACGCGCCGGCCTTGCGGCCCGGCCGGGCCGTTCCCGGGTGCGCCGGCCAGGTCAGGGCCGCGCCGTACGGGTTGGCCGGGTCGGCGGCGGCCAGTGCCACCGCGTGGAAGTCGGGCCGGGCCGGGTCGACACCGTCGAGGTAGCCGCGCAGCCGGTCCACGGTGGAGGCCAACGCGAACTGCGCCGCCCCCAGCGATTCGATGAAATAGCCACGCTGGCATCGCCCGGCTTCCTCGAACGCGGTCAGCACCTTGTAGACGGTGCTGAAACCGCCCGGTACCGCCTCGGCGGCGACTGCGCCGCGGGTCAGCACGCCGTAGCGGTTCAGCAGCAGTTCGGCGGTGTGGTGCGCCCGCACGGTGGAATCCTCTTGTGGGGCAGGCAAAACCGACCAGCGACCGGCCACAGCCGGGTCGGCGGCGCGAGCAGCGGCGTGTGCCACGCTGTAACGGCTGAGCCGGGGCGGGCGTCTGCTGCGGTGCGCCGGGGTGGCGCGCCGGGTGCCGGCCAGCACCGCGCGCACCGGGGCGAAGGTGTCGCCGGTGACCCATCCCGCCCAGATCAGCTCCCACAGTGCGGCTTTGCGTTCCGCCTCGCTCGCGTCGGCGCAGAGCTGACGGAAGAAGAACGCACCGCCGCCGTGCAGGGCGTCCAGAATCGCCCGGTGGGCATCGCTGAATTCGATCGGCGTTGCGGGTGCCAACGTCAGCGACGCCGAATCGGCGGTGTGAAAGCTGATCCAGCCGTCGGTGGCCGGGGCGCTGCCGGCCGGCGCGCCCGCGCCTGACCACAGCACTTCTCCGGACGCCAGCAGTTCGTCGAGCATGGCCGGTGAGTAGTCGCGCACCCGCGGCCCGAAGATCAACGGTTCGACCGCCGACGCGGGGAGTGCTACGCCGGCCAGTTGTTCGATCACCCCGGCCAGCCCGTCCACGCCGGTGGCGGCGACGTCCGGAGTGCCGATCTGCTGCCAGGCAGGCAGGAAGCGCCCGTAGGCGGCCGGCGAGACCGGCTCGATCGCGGCTCGCAACGCGGCCAGTGACCGGCGCCGGAGGATCCGCAGCACTTCGCTGTCGCACCACTGTTCGCCGGGGGAGTCCGGGAAGTCGGCGAATTCGCCACGCATTACCCGTCCGTCGGCGGCCAGTCGACCCAGGGCGTCGGCCGCGACCCGCACTCCCAGCCCGAACCGGTCTGCGGCCTGCCCGGTGGTGAACGGCCCCCGGGTGCGCGCGAAGCGGCCCAGCAGCTCACCCAGCGGATCGGCGACCGGTTCGGTGAAGCCCGTCGGCACCCCGGGCGGTACCGCCACCCCGAGACCGTCGCGCAGCCGGCCGATGTCCTCGATCGCCACCCACCAGCGCTGCCCGCCGAACGCCACCGTCAGCACCCGCCGGGCGACCAACAGGTGTTCGAGCCAACCGCTCACCGCCGCGCCGGCAGCCCGGGCGCTGACCTCGTCGGTGGTGAGCGGACCGAGCAGCCGCAGCAGATCGGCTACTCCTTCGGCGTCGCGGGCAGCCTTCTCCGGCGTCAGATGCTGCAGTTGTGCGCCCAGGCCGGTGATCACCTCGGGGTCGAGCAGTTCGCGCAGTTCGACTCGGCCCAGCAATTGCGCCAGCAGAGTGGGATCCAGTGACAAGGCCGCCGCGCGGCGCTCGGCCAGCGGGCTATCGCCTTCGTACATGAATGCCCCGACGTAGCCGAACAACAGCGACGCCGCGAACGGTGACGGGGTGGCGGTCTCGACTTGGGACACCCGCACCCGGCGTTGGGCGATCTGTGCCATCAGTGCCGTCAGCGCGGGGACGTCGTAGACGTCCTGCAGGCATTCGCGCACTGTCTCCAGCACGATCGGGAACGTCGGATATTTGCGGGCCACGTCGAGCAGTTGGGCCGCTCGCTGGCGCTGCTGCCATAGCGGGGTGCGCCGGCCTGGGTGCCGGCGCGGCAACAGCAATGCCCGGGCCGCGCACTCCCGGAACCGGGAGGCGAACAAGGCCGAGCCGCCTACCTCGGCGGTGACGATCGGCTCGATCTCATCTGTGTCGAACACGAACAATTCCGCGCCGGGGGCTTCGGCACCGGAGTCGGTGTCGGGCAGCCGCACCACGATGCCATCGTCGGAGGCCGTCGGCTTCTCGTCGATGCCGTAGCGTTCGTGCAGCCGCCGGCCGACCGCCAGTGCCAACGGCCCGTGCACACGTAGTCCGTACGGGGAATGCAGGACCACCCGCCAGTCGCCGAGCTCGTCGCGGAACCGCTCCACCACCAGCGTGGTGTCGGTGGGCACCGTCCCGGTGGCGGTGCGCTGATCGTCGAGCAGTCGCCTCAGATTATCGATCGCATAGTCGTCGAAACCCAATTCCGCGCAGCGCTTGTCGAACGACTCAGGGTCCAGGCCGGCCAGCTCGCCGGTGAATGCGCCAAGCGCCGCACCCAGCTCGGCGGGCCGCCCGACACCGTCGCCATGCCAGAACGGCAGCCGGCCCGGCTGGCCGGGTGCCGGGGCAACGAGTACCCGGTCGTGGGTGATCTCGGTGATCCGCCAGGCGGTGGCGCCCAGCGAGATGATGTCGCCGGGACGCGACTCATAGACCATCTCCTCGTCGAGTTCGCCGACCCGAGAGGGTTTCCGCGTCTCGTCAGTGCCCGCCAGGTACACCGCGAACAGTCCGCGGTCGGGGATGGCGCCACCGGAAGTGACGGCGAGTCGTTGTGCGCCGGGCCGGCCGGTGAGGGTCCCGGTGTCGCGGTCGTAGACCAAACGTGGTCGCAGTTCAGCAAATTCAGTCGACGGGTATTTGCCGGAGAGCAGATCCAGCGTCGCCTCGAAAACACCGCGTGACAGGGTGGCGAACGGAGCGCTGCGGCGCACGGTGTCGAACCAGGCTTCGGCATCCAGCGGCTCCAGCGCGGCGGCGGCCACCGTGTGCTGGGCCAGGATATCGAGTGGATTGGCCGGTACGGTCAGGGTTTCGATCTGGCCGGCGAGCATCCGCTGTACCGTGACCGCGCAGCCGATCAGATCGGTGCGGTGTTTGGGAATCAGTACGCCCGAGGAGATCTCGCCGACCTGGTGCCCGGCTCGACCGACGCGCTGCAGGCCGCTGGCCACCGACGGCGGCGCCTCGATCTGGATGACCAGGTCGACCGCGCCCATGTCGATACCCAGCTCCAGGCTCGAGGTCGCCACCACTGCGCGCAGCCGCCCGCTCTTGAGGTCCTCCTCGACGTCGGCTCGGGTCTGCAGCGATACCGAGCCGTGGTGGGCTCGCGCCAGGGGGGCCGGGATCTCGTCGGCGGCAACGTAGCGTTCCGCGTGAATCTCGTTGAGCCGACCGGTCAGGCGCTCGGCGAGCCGCCGCGAGTTGGCGAACACGATCGAGGACCGGTGGGCTTCGATCAGGTCGACGATGCGTTCTTCGACCTCGGGCCAGACGGTGCCCTCGGCCGGATTGGCCATGTCGGGCACGGGGACCTGAACGGTCAGTTCGAACGTCTTGGCGGCCGGGGGAGTCACGATCGTGGTGGGGGACTGGCCGGACAGGAACCGGGCGACTTCTTCGGCGGGACGCACCGTGGCGCTCAACCCGATCCGCTGAGCGGGACGCTCCAGCATCGCGTCGAGGCGCTCCAGGGACAGTGCCAGGTGGGTACCCCGCTTGGTTCCGGCCACGGCGTGTACCTCGTCGACGATCACCGTGCGCACCCCGGTCAACGTCTCCCGTGCCGCCGACGTCAGCATCAGAAACAGCGACTCCGGGGTGGTGATCAAGATGTCGGGCGGCTTGGCGACCAGCTCGCGGCGCCGCGCCGGCGAGGTGTCACCGGAGCGCACGCCCACGGTGATGCCGGGAGCGGGCAGCTCGCGCCGCGCGGCCATCCGAGCGATGCCCGCCAAGGGAGTGCGCAGGTTGCGCTCGACGTCGACGGCCAGTGCTTTGAGCGGCGAGATGTAGAGCACCCGGGTGCCCTGACCGGGCTGTGCGGTCAGTTGATCCAGCGCCCACAGGAACGCCGCCAGCGTCTTGCCGGATCCGGTCGGGGCGACCACGAGGGTGTTGTGGCCATCGGCGATCGCGGTCCAAGCCTGCTCTTGGGCCGGCGTCGGCGCCGTGAAGGTGCCGGTGAACCAGTCTCGGGTCAGCGCCGAGAACCGAGCCAGCGGCGTTGGGGTCCCGCGGTCTTGTGGGCTCACCCCGCCATGGTGCCAAGTTCGGAGCTGGAATGCTCCCGCGCTGCGGTTTTGTGCCCGTCGTCGCCGGGTATCCGGCAACGGTGATTTCGGTGATCGGAGGCGGGGGATGATCATTGCCGATGACGGTGCGACGGCGGTCCGGCCGATCTTTGCCGATGCGCAACCGCGCGCGGCAGGGGCTGCGGCGCCCGAAGCGCTGCCCCGCGATTGGACGTGGGCCAACTGGGCACTATCGCTACTGACCGCGCCGGCCGCCGCACTGCTCATGGCGTTCGCGTTGGCCAGGGTGTCCGGCTCCGCGCTGTGTAACCGGGCGGCGTGCCCGGAGCTCAAGGTGAACGGGTCGCTGTTCGGCGTGCTCTATCACGGGGCGGCGGGGATAGCGGCCCTGACGCTGTTTCTCGCCTTCTTTCTGGCGACGCGCCGCGGCGGGATCCTGGTCTGGGCCTGCGGGTGGGCCCTGTTGTTGGCTGATTTGGCGGTTTTGGTCCTGATGTTCTGACGGACCCGGTGGCGGATCTACAGAGGGGATCGCGAGATGTCTGGCCTGATGAGAATGGCCGTCGCGGTCGGGTTTGCTGGCTTGGGGCTGACCGGAGGGCAGGCAGCGGCCTCCGCCGACCCGGACACCGATCCGGTGGTCAACACCACCTGCAGCTACTCGCAGATGGTGTCGGCGATGAACGAACAGTCACCCGGAGATGCCGAGCAGTTCAACGCGACACCGGCCGCGCGGTCTTGGCTGCAGAACTTTCTGGCCGCCCCGCCCGAGCAGCGCCAGCAGATAGCTGCCCGAGCGCAGGGCACGCCCGATGACGCGCATTACGTTGCGCTGCTCGGCCCCTTGGCCGACGTCTGCGACAACTACTACTGAGCTCATTCCTCGACGGCGAAGAACGAGTCACCGTCTTCGGGACTTCCGGACACCTGTGCGCGGTGTCGACCGCCCCCAACGGCTCCGACAGCTTCGTCGGGATCGCGGTCAGGGCCGGCCACATCGGGTTGCTCGGCCGCCAGCTTGGCGTCTAATGACTCGTGTGCGGTCTCGTTGTCAGCGGCGTGCCAGTTGTTCGGTGGACTGACGGCTGCGTCGCCGTCGTCATTGCGCAGCTCGTCGGAATCGGTGGCCTCACTCGGCGGCAGCGTGTCGTCCCCGGTGGTGTCGGTGGCCGCTGAATCGGAATCGGGTTGTTCTGTCATGGCATTTGGCTTTCTCAATTGGCGATGGCCCATTGCGACTGAGGCGACTCCGGTGTCATGTAACCGACACCGCGGACCGTATCGACGATCGACTCGTGGTCGGCGCCGAGCTTGGCGCGTAACCGCTGCACGTGGACGTCGACTTTGCGACGGCCGCCCTCGCCGCCCCATATCTCGCGCAGCAGCCGGGTCCGGGTGAATGCTTGTCCGGCATGCTGTACCAGATAGCTGAGCAGTTTGAATTCGGTGAGTGTGAGGTCGAGGTCGCGATTCGACAGCGACGCGGTGAAGCTGTCCGGGTGGATGATCAAGGCGCCGAATTCCAGCGTGTTGTGGGTGGATTCGCGCCGACGGGCCAAGGCCAGTCGCAGTCGCGCGTTGGCCTCGGCGGGGGCTGCGGTCGCGATCAGAACATCGTCGACGTGCCAGTCGAGGCCGACCGCCGCGAAGTCCTCGGCGGCAACGACGGCCAGCACGGCAGCCGAAGGCTCCCAGGCTCCGAGTCTGCGGCAGCTCTCCCGCGCTGCCGGCACATCGGCACAGCCGTCCACCAGAACAGCCCTCGCGCCGCGGCAGTCGGCCCGCGCGGTGACCCTCAGTGGGCTGCGGATGATCGAATGCCCGAAGACACCCAACCCCGACAGTGACTGCGCGAATTCGTCGCGGTCGGTCAGTAACACGATCTCCATCGCCTGGCTCCAACCCGTGGATGCTATGCCGCCTCAAGGCTTTTACTACCCGTTGCACCCAGGAAGTAACCCCTGACGTGGCGACAGGCCCGGCCCGCTAGGCGGACCGGGCCTGCCCTCCCCTCGGGCTACTGGTGCGACTGCTCGCGCGCCTCGGCTGCCTTAGCACCCGCCCGAGCCGATTCGGCCTCGGCCTGGTGCTTGGCGGCGTCGCGTTGCGCTTCGCCCTTGTCCTGCTGGGCGCGGCCCTCGCGGGCCATCTCGTCGTTGCCGGTCACGGCCCCTAGCGCTTCCTTGGCCTTGCCCTTGACGCCCTCCACGGCGCCGCGGATGCCGTCTTCGGTAGCGCTGTGCTTGTCGTCCGACATAGGTCCTCCCTTCGTGTTCTGTGACAGACCCGCGCGGTTGTACAGGCCCGCCACAACGGCAAGGCTTCCCGGGCGGGCGTGCGCCCAAACGTTGACCCAAACGAATGAATCGCCTTGACGCAGAGCTCATCAGCGCGGACGGTGGGAGATGTGGCACCGCGCACACCGTCGCGCTCTGCTCCCGGTGGCGATCGGTTGGGCCAGGAGGACCGGGAGGTCCGAGCGGCTGCTCGCTTCGCCGTGATGGTCACCGCTGCCGCTCTGGCGTTTGTCGTGATCGCGGTGTTGTGGGTGGGCACCTGCGATCCGCAGTCGGCTACGGCGGGCTGCGGACGTCCCTACCGGACCGTCCTCGCCGTCGGCGCTCCGGTGATCCTGACCGCTGGTGGATTGCGTGCGTTTGTGCGCACTTACCTGGTGTGGCGTGCCCGGGGTACCTGGTGGGGCTGGCAGGGTGCCGGATGGTTCCTGTTGACGTTGATGTTGGCAGTCTTGCTGGTCAGCGCTGTGCCGATCATGGGCGTGGACCGATGACTAAACCGGCATTGGCTTCGCTGTTGCGTGACTGTGAACATCCTGTAAACGAGGCTCCGCGATCAACGTATCGACATACGATAGTTTTGGGTCGCGGACGGGTTCACCTCATATCGGTCTACTTCTGGAGCGGCTCCGGATTGCTGTTCAGGAGGAGGAATTGCGATGGGCGACACGTTTCATGACCCGGTCGACCATGTCCGGACGACTCGGCCCCACGCGGGCCGCGCGATGATCGACGTCATGGGTTGGCCGGGCTATTCACTGCTGGTGGTGGGCATGGTGGCCGGTATCGGCTGCCTCGCCGCATTTGGGACCGGTCACGATCGTCAGGGCGTGGAGGTCGCGGTCATCGCGGTGCTCGCCGCCGCGCTGGGCACGGTATGGCTGCTGCTCGAGCATCGCCGGATCGGCAAGGTGAACCACCAGTGGCACTTGGCGCACGCCGAGATGCGCCAGCAACCCTCCACGAGTTAACCCGAGGGGTCAAGTCGGCCCGGCCGGTGTTCCGGCCGGGCCGTTCTATGACTAGGGCGCCACAATGGCAAGGCGCCGAAATCGATGATTGAGTTCGGTGGTGATCGGGTACAGACTTCCCATGACTGGTCTCCGGGCAGCCGGCGTGCAATGTTGACGGTGTCGGCTGAACGCGAAATGCGCGAGGATGCCTGCAGGCGAGGGTGGTGAGCAGTCGATTGACACGCAGCAGTAGTCTCGGTCCGATTTCGCCGGGAGGCCTCATGACCGACATTGACAGTGACCGGGCTCAGCGCTCGTGTAGTGAACGTGCCGTCGAATTGCGGGTTACGCCCAGGCTGGAAAGCCTGGCGGTGGTGCGCATGTTGGTCGGTGCGATCGCAACGTACGAGGATCTTGATGTCGACACCGTCGCTGACCTGCGGCTGGCGATCGATGAGCTGTGCACCCAGCTGATCCGTAGCGCCGCGCCTGGCGCGATGCTGACTGTCGTCATCGACCCGCACGACGATCACGTGACGATCCAGGCGTCGGCGGCCGGTGACGGGGCCGGCGTGCTGACATCGGGAAGTTTCAGCTGGCACGTGCTCACTTCGCTGGTCGACGACGTCGAGACGTTCCGCGACGAGCGCGAATCCAACGGCGCGGGTGAGGTATTCGGGGTCACGCTGACGACTCGCCGGGCGGATTCCGGGAGGTGACTCCCCGTGCCGCCGGCAGCGGCTCACAGTCTGGATCGGAGTACGCCGACGTCGGCGACATGTTTCGTGAGCTCGCCCAATACGATGCCGACTCACCTGACTTCCGCAACCGCAAGGACAAGATCGTGGAGCGGTGCCTGCCGCTGGCCGACCACATCGCCCGGCGGTTCGAAGGCCGCGGGGAGTTACGGGACGACCTGGTACAAGTAGCTCGGGTGGGCCTGGTCAACGCCGTGACACGCTTCGACGTCGAGACCGGCTCGGATTTCGTCTCGTTCGCGGTTCCGACGATCATGGGCGAGGTCCGCCGCCATTTCCGCGACAACAGCTGGTCGGTCAAGGTTCCCCGCCGGCTCAAAGAGCTGCATCTTCGGCTGGGGGTGGCCACAGCCGAACTGTCGCAACGGCTGGGGCGGGCGCCGACCGCCTCCGAACTCGCGGCCGAACTTGAGTTGAGCCGCGACGAGGTGGTCGAAGGACTGGTCGCGGGCAGCTCCTACAACACGCTGTCGATTGACGGTGGTGGCAGCTCGGACGAGGATGATGTCCGCTCGATCGCTGACACCCTCGGTGACGTTGACGCCCGGATGGACCGTATCGAGGATCGAGAGGCGTTGCGGCCCTTGCTGAATGCCCTTCCGGAACGTGAACGCACGGTGCTGGTGTTGCGGTTCTTCGAGTCGATGACCCAGACCCAGATCGCCGAGCGGGTCGGCATCTCGCAGATGCACGTGTCGCGCTTGCTGGCCAAATCACTGACGAAGATGCGCGATCAGCTGCAGTAGCCCATGCTCATCGCAGCCCGTAGATCTGCGACCACAATCGGATGAGTTCGGCTTCGTGAGCATCGCCGAACATATAGGCCGGCGAGGCGATCGGCAGCGCGCGCTCGACCCGGACCAATATGGCTTCGTGACAGGGAAACTGGTGTCCGTGGGTGTCGACGACCCAGTGCCGCAGCCACTCGTAGACTTCGTCGCCGGGTGGTCGCAACTGCGCGGTGCCCTTGAAGCGGTAGCCGCGCCGTTTGAGGAAGTCCACCACGTTGACCTCGATGCGCGGGTCGCGGCGCAGATCGGCCGCCGTCGTCGGCGACGCCATGTGCATGAACGCCAGGTGCTCGTCCCCGTAGACCAGCAAGGACTCCTTCGGTGACAGGTTCGGCGAACCGTCCTCGCAGACGGTGGCCACGAACGCCAGCTTTGCGCTCTCGACGATCTGGCGCATGTCATGGTCGATGATGCACACCGCTCATCCCGTCGCTTCGCAGTCGTCATTCACCGCCCAGCGGTCGATTACCCGCCCCGGCGCACGGTAAACGGCTCCGGCTGCTCAGCTGTCGGCGGCGAGGCCGCGGGTGGCCGGGCCTTCCAGAAGGGTCCCGTCGGGGGCGAAGCGCGACCCGTGCAGCGGGCACTCCCAGGCCCGGTCGGCGTCGTTCCAGGTCACGATGCCACCCAGGTGGGGGCAGACCGGGGAGAGGCGATGTTCGACGCCGTCCACCCGGCACTGGGCCTGCAGGCGCCACGGAGGTCCGCTGACCACGCCGGCGTCGGTGCCCAGGCATTGCTGGCCGATGTGGGCGGTCGGCGTGATCCAGCCCTTCGCCAGGTTGACACCGACCGCAAGATTGGCCGCCAGGGCCGTCGGCAGGCCGCGTAGCTCACTGGTTCTCCAGCTGGCGAACGCCCGGTCCCAATTGGGTCGCTCGCCGAGCAGCCGGCCCGACAGCGCCAGCGCGGCGGCCGCCCCGTTGGTCATGCCCCATTTGTTGAACCCGGTTGCCACGTAGATGGTTTCGTTCTCCGGAAGGATGGGGCCGACGTAGGGCAGCTCGTCGACAGGCTCGTAGTCCTGCGCTGACCATAGGTGCGTCCGGGTGGCGCCCGGGAAATTCCTGACCGTCCATGACTCGAGTTCGGCCAGCGCGTCGCTCGGGTGTCTTTCGCGGCCGACGGTGTGGCCCGCCCCGCCGACCAGCAGCAGTTCCGAGCCGTCGACCGGAGCGTAGCGCAGCGACCGCGTCGGCGAATCGGTGGAGATCATCATGGGACGGGTGATCTCACCGGGCACGTCGAACGCCATGCAGTATGACCGGCTGGGTTTGACGCGGGCAAAGTATCCGCCGCGGTCCAAGATCGGGATTCCGGTGGCCAGCACCAGTTGGTTGGCCTGCAGTTCGGCATGCCTGCGCGGGCCGTCGACTACCAACCGAAGGCCGTGACGGCTGCTGGAAACACGCTGTACCCGGGTGTGTTCCAGCAGCTGCCCGCCGGTGGCGAGCAGCTCGGAGCGCAGCGCGTCCAGGAACGGCATGGGGTCGAACTGCGCCTGTTCGGCCAGCCGGACACCGCCGTGGTAGTCGAACGGTACGTCGACGTGCGGCTCCCACGTCGCCGGCAGTCCCAGCGCGCGGCACGCCTCGAACTCGACGCGCGCCGCCGCCACCCCACGTTCGGACTGGGCGAAACTGTAGGCGTCCTCGCGCTGGACCGGCACTCCGGCAGTCGCACAGAACGACAGCAGCCAGTCCTGTCCGGCGCGGTTGCCGTCCAGGTACGCAGCGGCCAGGCTTTTGCCCTGCCTCGCCGAGATCGTCGACAGCCTGGTGCCCTGCAGCAGGCTGATCTTGGCAGTGGTGTTGCCGGTCGCACAGGCTCCGACTGTCCGGGCCTCCAGCACCAGCACTTGGCGGCCTGCGCGTGCCAGCAGCACCGCGGTCATCAGACCGGTGATACCGGCGCCGGCCACCACCACGTCGGCGACACCGGGCAGATCTTCGGCGGTGCCCGAAGCCGGTGACGTTGCGATCCGGTCGGCGAGCCACAACGAGGCCATGGTCGATCAGTACCCCACGGGGCGGCGGCGAAACGTGGGGGATTCGCAGGCGTGGCCAACGTGTTTGCGCCGGGGTGCTGGCGGGTAGCCCGGCGGTGTTCGCGCGACACGATGGAGGCGACCCGATGCGGGCAGTCACATGGCAGGGCAAGCGCAAAGTCCAGGTCGACACCGTCCCCGACCCGGTGATCGAGGAGCCGACCGACGTTGTGATCGAAGTGACGACCACCAACATCTGTGGATCCGATCTGCATCTCTACGAGGTGCTCGGTGCGTTCATGGACCCCGGTGACATCCTGGGGCACGAGCCGATCGGCATCGTGGCCGAGGTCGGTTCGGCGGTCAGCAATCTCAAAACCGGTGATCGAGTGGTCATCCCGTTCCAGATCGCCTGCGGTCATTGCTGTATGTGCCAACAGGACCTGCCGACCCAGTGCGACACCACCCGGGTCCGCGAGCAGGACACCGGAGCTGCACTGTTCGGTTACTCCAAGCTCTACGGCCAGGTTCCGGGGGCGCAGGCGCAATACCTGCGGGTGCCCCAGGCGCAATACACCCACATCAAAGTTCCTGAGGGTCCGCCGGATTCGCGGTTCGTCTATCTATCCGATGTGCTGCCGACAGCGATGCAGGCGGTTGACTACGCGGCGATACCCGACGGCGGGTCGGTGACGGTGCTGGGCCTCGGGCCGATCGGTGACATGGCGGCCCGGATCGCCACGCATCAGGGGGCCCGGGTGATCGGCGTGGATCTGGTGCCCGAGCGGCTGGGCCGGTTGGCCAGACGTGGGATCGAAACCGTCGATCTGAGTGCGGTGTCCGACCTTGGTGAGGTGATACGCGACCGCACCGACGGTCGCGGGACCGATGCGGTGATCGATGCCGTCGGCATGGAGGCGCACGGCTCCGGCGGTGCCAAGGCCGTCCAGCAGCTCAGCTCGCTGCTGCCGGACGCCGTGGCTGGACCGTTGATCAGCAAGGCCGGCATCGACCGGCTTGCCGCCCTGTACGCCGCGATCGATATCGTGCGCCGCGGCGGCACCCTGTCGATCGTCGGCGTCTACGGTGGAAAACTTGACCCGTTGCCGATGTTCACCTTGTTCGACAAGCAGATCACGCTGCGGATGGGGCAGGCCAACGTCAAGCCGCGGGTCGACTCGCTGATGCCGCTGCTGACCGAAGACGACCCGCTGGGCGTCGACACCTTCGCCACGCACGAACTGCCGCTGGAACAGGCGCCAGAGGCCTACGCGATGTTTCAGGAGAAGCGCGACGGCGCGGTGAAGATCACGCTCAAGCCGTGACTCAAGTCGTGTTCAGACCGGCCAACTGGTGTGCGGCCTCGAAGAGCAGCGCGTGCGCGAAGGCCTGGGGCAGGTTGCCGCGCAACTGACGTTGGCTCACGTCGTATTCCTCGGCGAGCAGGCCCGGCGGTCCGCACGCGGTGCGGCCCCGCTCGAACCATTGAAGCGCTGCAAGGTCATTGCCCTGTTGGTGATCGGCCAGCGCCATGACGAAGCTGCATAGCAGGAAGGCCCCCTCAGCCTCGCCGAGGCCGCGCTGGTCGGGCCGGTAGCGGTAGACGAAGCCATCTTGGGTGAGGTCTCGGCGCACGGCGGCCAGGGTCGCCAGGGTGCGAGCATCATCGGCTGCGACAGCTCCGCGCAGGCCGGGCAGCAACAGCGCCGCGTCGATCCCTGAGTCATCCGGTGCGCGTTGCCATCTGCCGTCTCGGTGCAGACAGTCGCTGCTGGTGTCGCTGACCAGTTTGTCGGCCAGCTGCTGCCACTGGGCACCTTCGGCCAGCGACGCCACGCCGGCGATTCGGCGCAGCCCGGCCGCGCACATCAGACGGGAATGTGCCCAGCGCTGATTGTCGAGTTCCCAGATTCCGGCATCCCGTTCGGCGCAACGCGTTTGGATCGCATCCACCAGCGTGTGCACAGCTCCCCAATGGGTGCCGTCCAACCGGTCAAGCCGGCCGGCAGCGGCCAGCAGCAGCAGCGCCTCCCCGAAGGTGTCGAGTTGGAACTGTTGGCCCACCCAGTTTCCGGTTTTGGCTGACGCGCCCGGGTACCCGGGCAGCGAGAGGTCGTGTTCGCGCGGTGGCGTCGTAGCGTCGACACAGTACGCCGGTCGCAGGTCAGGCCCGTCGGCCAGCACCCGCTCGGTGACGAACCGGACGGCGTCATCGAGTAGCGGGTGCGGGCCGGCGGCGGCGATCGCCTGTCCGGTGTAGCACTGGTCGCGAATCCAGCAGTAGCGATAGTCGTAGTTGCGCCCTTCTTTGGCCCGCTCCGGCAGCGACATCGTCGCCGCCGCGACCATGCCACCGCCGGTACTGGTCAGGCCGCGCAATACCGCATAGGCCAGTTGTGCATCGATATCGGCCAGCGTGCCGGTGACCTCGGGAACAGCTTGCTTCCAGGCGCTTTCGGTAGCAGACCAGGCCTGCGCCGGGCTGGCCGGCTGCGCCGGCAGCTCGCGATCGGACAACTCCAACACCAGATCGTGGTCGCTTCCCGGCGCGACGTCGAGCACCATGCGCAACGAGCCGTCGGCGGCGGGGCGGGCCGCAGCCCCGCCCGCCCAGCGGAAGCGGTGCGGCCCCGAGCGTCCGGTCCAGACGCCATCTTCGCAAGAGAGCCCCGACATGGCGGTGGCGCCGAAGTCGGCGCGAACGTCGAGTGCGACCTGCATGCGCATCGGCTGATCGAGTGCGCGGATGCGGCGTAGTACCACTGCGGTGTGCATGTCGCCGGGGAAGGCCAGCGCCTCGCGGCACTCCACGATCCCATCGGTGGTGACCCAGCGGGAACGCCAGATCAGCGATCGGTCCTCGTATCGGCCGCCCCACACGTAGCGCAGCTCTGGGGTGACGGCATAGACCCCGGAGCCGCCGAGCAGCGAACTGAAGACTGCCGGACTGTCCCAGCGGGGCAGACACATCCAGCCGAAATCGCCGCGCGGCCCGACCACGATCCCGCGTTCACCATCGGCGATCAACGCATACTGGCGCAGCACCTGAGGCGGGAAGCGTTCCAGCAGCGGAGGCCCGTCGTCCATTGCAGATGCATACCCGCCGCCGCGCGCGGGTAGTCATCGATTCATGAGCCTGCCCTGCGGCATGCCGGTCCCGGTTGACTCGGTCGAGGTCGCCGCCTACTCGATTCCCACCGACGCGCCGGAATCCGACGGCACCGCGACGTGGGATTCCACCACGATGGTGCTGGTGAGGGTGCACGCCGGCGGACATATCGGCACCGGCTACACCTATGCCGGCACCGCGGCGGCCACGGTGGTGCGTGACGCGCTGACCGAGGTCGTCACCGGTGGCGACGCCACGGTGCCACCGGCACGTTGGGCCGACATGGTGCACGCGGTGCGTAACCTGGGCCGGCCCGGAGTGGTGGCTGAGGCGATCGCCGCCGTCGACGTCGCGATGTGGGACCTGCGGGCCCGGCTGCTCGACGAACCGTTGTGCGTCGCGTTGGGAGCGGTGCACGAGGTCACCCCGATCTACGGCAGCGGCGGCTTCACCTCGTATGACGAGAACAGGTTGTGCCGCCAGCTCGGCGGATGGGTCGAAGAGGGCATCGGTCGAGTCAAGATGAAGGTCGGCCGCGACCCCGCCGTCGACGCCGCACGGGTGGCGGCCGCCCGCCGGGCGATCGGCACCCACACCGACTTGTTCGTCGACGCCAACGGCGCCTACCAGCGCAAGCAGGCGTTGGGCTGGGCGCAACGCTTCGCCGACCATCAGGTGAGCTGGTTCGAGGAACCGGTCAGCTCCGACGATCTCGAAGGCTTGCGCCTGCTGCGCAACCGTTGTCCGGCGGGCATGGATATCACCGCCGGCGAATACGGCTATGACGTTCCCTATTTCCAGCGAATGCTCGACGCTGGTGCCGTCGACTGTTTGCAGGCCGACGTCACCCGCTGCTTGGGTATCACCGGAGTGCTCAAGGTGGGTGCGTTGTGCGATGCCCGCGGTTTGGATCTGTCGTTGCACTGCGCGCCGCAGATCAGCGCGCACGTCGGCACCGCACTGTGGCATCTGCGTCATTTGGAGTACTTCCACGACCATGTGCGGATCGAACATATGGCCTTCGACGGTGTCCTGCTCCCGCAACGGGGCGGTGTGCTGCGTCCCGACCGCAGTTCTGCCGGGCACGGGCTGACGGTCAAAGCGACTGACCTGGAACACTTTCGGGTGGCCTGAGGCGTTCGACGGCGAAGTCCGCCGCTTGCGCGGTCATGCCGTTTGCCGCGTACGCGGCGTGCGCGGCGCCATCGCCGCCCACCGAGCAGACCGGATCGCCGGGCGCGCACAGGTCGATCGTCTTGGCCGCGTAACCCGGCCCGACCGTCACCGGCGGTGCGCCGATGGAGTTCAGGAATGCCGCCGATGGCTTTCCCAGCAGCGCCACGGCGGCGACATGCCCGGCCGCCTCGGGCGGTAGCGCGGCTCCGAGCCCACCGCCCGTCGGTTCGGTGACGTACCCCATCAGCGCGGCGCCGCGCGAGTATCCGCCGAGGACCATCTGGGTGCTCGGACAACCAGCTGCCATATCACGGATGTGGCCGGCTGCGTCGGTGACACCGGCGGCGGACGGGCCGAATTCGGGTACCGCCGGAAAGTTGACTGGGTAGACATCGACATTGCGACCCCAGGTGCGCCACCGTAGTGCGTCGATGAACTGCTGGCCGATCCATCCGACGCCGGGCGCCTCGCCAGTGCCGCGGGCGAACACCACCTGAACATCGGGGCAGCCGGTGGCACCCGCGTCGCCGCCGGCAGGCGAACACAGCAGCGTCCACCCAGACAGGGTCACCGCGGTGAGGATCCGAGTAATCACAGCATTTTGTCCGATACCCACTACGACCGGCGGGCAAACCGTGGTTTAGCGCGGGCAAAAACGGCAAGCCTAGTTCGGTGCCGTCGTCGACGGAACATGTGACAAACATGATTTGAAGAATTGAAGGGGAAGAAACCAATGATCACAACGTCTTTGACCAGGCTTGCCGCGGCCGGCGGCATGGCGCTGGCGTTGGCGAGCGGCACCGGACTGGCAAACGCCGTACCGGCCCAGCCGACACAGCCAGCCCAACCAGGCCAGCCGGCCCAACCCGGACAACCGGCCCAACCGGGCCAGTGGTCGCAGAACCCCGCGGTGAACACGAACTGCAGCTACTCCCAAGTCGTGGCGGCAATGAACGCGCAATCGCCGGATACCGCAGCACAATTCAACGCGGCCCCGATGGCGCAGTCGTTCCTGCAGAACTTCCTCGCCGCACCGCCGCCGCAGCGTGAGCAGATGCTCGAGCAGGCCCAGGGAGTGCCGGAGGCGGCGCCGTTCGTCAACCTGGTCGGGCCCATCGCCAAGACCTGTGACAAGTACTGAGTGATGACCCAATCGACCGGGGCCGGCAGCGCCATCGCGGACGCGGCCAAGCGGGAAGCCGACGCATACCGCGGCGACAACCCGCGTCCGCTGGGGGGATACGTGATGGTGCTGCTGGTCTACGGCGGGCTGGTCGCGGCGGTAACCGTGGCCGCCGCGGCCACCGGCCGCCGTCTGCCGCAGGGCTGGGCGACAGCAGATCTGCTGACGGTGACTCTCGGTACCCACAAACTGTCCAGAACGTTGACCAAGGACGCGGTGACCAGCCCGCTGCGCGCGCCGTTTTCCCGCTATGCGGGCACCGGCGGCCCCGCCGAGGTGATGGAGGAGACCAGGCACTCCAGCGAGTTGCGCCACAGCTTGGGGGAGCTGTTGACGTGTCCTTTCTGTCTGGACATGTGGGTGGTCACCGCGTTCACCGCCGGGCTGGTACTGGCCCCGACGCCGACCCGGCTGGTCGCAGGTACGTTCAGCGCCCTCGCAGGCGCTGATTTCCTGCAGCTGGCCTACGCGAAAGCCCAGCAGATGACCCAGCAGTGAGATCGGAGATTCCTCGATGCCGAAGCAAACGGCGACCACGGCATTGGCCGGCCACCTGACTGAAGCGCTGGAGCGCTCGGGCGCCTTGGACGAGCCGGCACAGATGCTCGCCGCTCGGGTCCGCCGGTTGAGCGGGCAGGGCAAGCTCAAAGACCTCATCAGCGGAACCAGCCTCGGGCACCCGGCGCATCCGCCGCTGACCGATCTGGTCATCGGTGCGTTCCTGTCGGCATTGCTACTGGACCTGCTGGCTCCACGTGGCGGTGCGACCGCGGCCAACCGCCTGACCGCGGTCGGCATCGCCGCGTTCGCCCCGACCGCCGTCACCGGTATCAGCGACTGGGCGGACACCGAACTGTCCGATGAGGCGTCCCGGCGGGTCGGCCTGGTGCATGCCGGCGCCAACTCGGGTGCACTGCTGATGTACGGCGCGTCGTTGGTGAACCGGCTTCGGGGCCGGCGGCTGGCTGCGACACTGCTCGGTCTTGGCGGCGCCATCACGCTGGGATTTGGCGGCTATCTCGGTGGCCACCTGGCTTATACCCGCGGTGTCGGAGTCAACCAGAACGCATTCGACCCCGGTCCGGACGGCTGGACTCCGGTGCTCGACAGCACCGAACTTGCTGACGGGCAACTGCATTCGGCGGATGCCGATGGCACACCGGTGTTGCTGGTTCGCTACGCCGGGCAGGTGTTGGCCATCCACGACCGGTGCGGACACCGCGGCTGTCTATTGAGCAAGGGGGAACTCGACTCAACCGTGGTGACCTGTTCATGCCACGGTTCACGCTTCGACATGTGCGATGGGACACTGCTGCGCGGGCCAGCCACCGGCGGTCAACCGGCGCTGCGGTGCCGCGAGGTCGGTGGCCGCATCGAAGTGCGCAGGTTAGACCCCCAATGACCAGCATCGCCTTCAATCTGCCGCGGACGGTGACCCTGGCCGCCGACGCCGCACTGCTGGGCTTGGCGGGCTTGCATGCCTACATGCTGGTGGCCGCGGTGCACCGTCCCGGCTATCTCGTGGTGTATTGCGGCGTGATGATCATCGGCTGTGTCGTCGCCGTCGGCGCTACCTGGATCGATGTCGACGATATTGTGCCGGCCGCGGGGTGGGTGGCGGGCGCCATCCTGTGCATGGCTTTCATGATCGGCTATCCGATCAGTCGGATGGTGAGCCTGCCGGGCCTGTCGGCGCTGACCGGGCGATGGGATCTGGCTCCGGGAAACCTGGCGCTGGCCTGCGCGGTGGCCTTCCTCGGGCTGTATCTGACGGTGCTGTTCGGGGTCAATGTGGCGTTCGGGCAGCGCAGGGGCTGGTATGACTGATGTTGCTCGACTATCCGGCCTGGCTGCGGATTGACCACTGGCTCAACGTCTTATTCCTGACCCTGCTGCTGCGCAGCGGCTTCGAGATCCTCTCCACCCATCCAAAGCTGTACTGGCACGCGGACAGCGCGCCCGGAACGGAGTGGGCCCGTTTCACCCGCAAGGTGATGCCCACCAACAAGCTCTACGACACCCTGGATGAGGAGGAGGACTATCACCCGCTGATCGCGCTGCCTGGCCATAGGGAGCTGGGCATGGGCCGCCATTGGCACTTCGCCGCGGTCATCGGCTGGATTCTGCTCGGAACCACCTACTACATACTGCTTTTCGCGACCGGACAGTGGCACCGGTACTGGCCGTACTCCTGGTCGATCTTCACCGAGGCCTGGAACGATATCGTGACCTACGCCTGTTTCAACCTGCCCCCGCTGCTGCCGGGCGAACCGCTGGACGCCATTCAGAAGCTGACCTATGCCGCGGTGATCTTCGTGCTGGCACCATTTCAGATCCTCACCGGGGCCGCGCAGTCACCGGCGATCGAGGCGCGGTTCCCGCGGTACGTGCGGCTGTTCGGCGGCCGGCAGGCTGCCCGCAGCCTGCACTTCCTCGGCCTGCTTGCGTTCGTGGTGTTCATCGTGATCCATCTGGCGATGGTCTTCTTCTGGGGCTGGGGTCGGCTCACGGCGTTGATGATCTTCGGGTCGGTTCGCAACGCCTACTGGGCGACTGGGCTGTCATTGCTCATCATCGCGGCGATCGTCGCGGTCCACATTGCGGCCACTCTGTGGAGTCAGCGCAGCCCCTCGTCGGTGCGTCGGGTACTCGGCGCGTTGATCAGCTTGCCGCGCAAGGGTCTGCTGCGCCGGTTGGACTCGCGGCAGAACTACCCGGTGCGCATGTTGTCGACCGAGCACCGTGTCAATGGCAAACCGCCGACTGCCGAGTTCTACAAGGTGATGGCGGTGCACAACTTCGTCGATTGGAGGCTGCGGGTCGGCGGGCTGGTGGAACAACCGATGACGCTGGACCTGGCCGGACTGCGTGCCCTGGCGGAGCCGCAGACTCAGCGGGTACTGCACAACTGCGTTCAGGGCTGGACGTCGGTCGGCGAGTGGACCGGACTTCCGCTGGGAACCCTGGTGGACCTGGTGCAGCCGTTGCCGCAGGCCCGCTACATCTGCTTCATGAGCATGCAGGACAACAGCACCGACGAGCCGAGCGCGGAAGGCGGGGGACAGTTCTACGAGATACTCGATCTGAAGCTGGCCCACAAACCGCAGATGCTGTTGGCTTACGTGATGAACGGCCAGCCGCTGCCCATCAAACACGGGGCGCCCCTGCGGCTCCGGGCCGAGACCCAGGTCGGTTTCAAAATGGCCAAGTGGATCAACCAGATCGAGTTCGTCGACGACTATGCCCATATCGGGAAGGGGCGCGGCGGCTGGCGCGAGGACAACGTCTACTACGGCATGGACGGAGAGATCTGAGATGACAGCAATCGCTGATGCGCGCCCGGAACTGACCGACCTGAGCCCGATCGCCAGCGGTCGGGTGTCGGTACTGGTCACGGTGCGCGGCGGATACTGCGCGGCCTGCGGTGGAACCGATTTCGCGGTGGGGCAGGCCCTGTACCTGGGTTTCTTGTTCCTTGATGAAGACGACGACGCCTACCTCGTCGCACTGACCTGCCGTAATCCCTCTTGCCCGCAGCCACGAACCGCGATTCGGCTGCGATACAAGGAATTCCTCGCCTAGTTCCCCGGCGTTGATGCGATGAAGGGGCGGGGCCTCCGCTCCTCGTGACGTTCCCGGCGGATGCTGGGGGTGTCACTACCAATCACGTGTTTGGAGGCCCCTAATGAGCGAGTATGCCGGAAAACAGTTCGTCGGGATTGACCTGCATCGACAGCGTTCAGTGATCGTGCGTCACACCGATACCGGG
>Ga0182738_1000307_pt1 | contig 73645 bp, 66 predicted proteins | sample eDN5th30CBELigMG_FD_128876 | JGI IMG/M metagenome (GOLD analysis project Ga0182738, IMG submission 128876) | Enriched Miracle-Growth compost microbial communities from Emeryville, California, USA - eDNA 5th pass 30_C BE-Lig MG (version 2)... ... | reverse complement strand
TGCGTTCTTCATCCGACAACCGGACGATATACTTCTTGTTCATGGACACCTCCTTGTGTCGGAGAAGTCTCCTCAAATCCTCCGGGGGCGCCAACCCCGCCTTTTAGACTGGATGACGCACTACTTTCCTGACGCACACCCGAATCAGCCTGCAAATCGGTGGTGGGTCGCCGGCTCAAAGGCCCGGGCATGCGGTGGCGTGAACGGGGCACCACGGCCCTGTGCCAACTCCGAGCCCTGTACCTGTCCGAATCATCCCTGTGGGACCACTACTGGACCAAGACCCTCACAACCTAACTACCTACTTTCCTGACGCACACCCGGATGAGAGGTTCCTTGAGAAACCCATTGCTCTCTATGTAAAAATCTGCTATTTTTTGTTGTCGGTTTTATTGTCGACAAAAGTTTCCAGAAATGACTGGCAAATAGAGACTTAGAATACGGGATGTAGCTCAGCTTGGCTAGAGCGCTACGTTCGGGACGTAGAGGCCGCAGGTTCAAATCCTGTCATCCCGACTTTTTTCAGAAATGAGCCCTTCGGCGAGTACATCGAAGGGCTTTCTCATTTCAGGGCAAAGAGTTACGCCGTCGAGGGTGCAGTTCAAACAGACGATTTCGAGCAATCGTCGTTTCGTAGTGTAATCGGCGTTAAGCCATTGTTCTCTCAGGGTTTGCGAGAGTTCAAACACTTTCGCCGCCAACTCGGCGGTTTCGTCGTGGGAGCGATCGAGCACGTCCAGTTGCAACTTGATCGAGGCGAGCCGGTCGCGTAACTCCTTGTGTTTTTTGGCGAATAGTTCCTGGTCGATGTCTTCGGCCAGACGCATGTTGAGCAACCGGTCTTGCTGCTGGATGATGAGCGTTTCCTGCCGGGTCAGTTCTTGCCGCTGAGCGCGGCTGTCGGCCTGGGCGTCGCGGGTCTGGGACGCCAGCACCATGCGGAACCAGTCGCGGACGGATTCGTCTTCGACCTTCATCTTGTCGAAGAGCGCCAGCACCTGAGCTTCGATGTCGACTTCCTTCACGCGGATGCGGGGGTGGTCTTTTTTGGTGTACTGGGCACAGCGGTAGTAGACGTGGTAATTGACGCCGCCATCTTTCCGCTTCCTTTTGATCGACTCGCCGGTGATTGGATGGCCGCAATGGCCGCAGGTCATGAACTGCCCGGCGTAGGTCAGCGTCGTGGCGTGGTAGATGGAGCCGCCAAGGAGAGCCTGTACCCGATCCCAGGTCGCCCGGTCGATGAGCGGCTCCTGCTTACCGGGATACCATTCTCCCTTGTAGGGAATCTCGCCCAGATAGGAGCGATCGCGAAGAATGTTGTAGATTGAGCCTCTGGGAAAGTTCGGCTGTGACAAACGGAAAACCCGGCTTTCAGAATTCATCTGCTCCGTGACGACATCCAGCGTCATGTTCTCGTACGCATAAAGCTGATAAATCCGTTTAACGTTGGCGGCGGCTTCCTGATCGACCTCGACGACGCCCCGGCCATCCTTACGAATGTTGCGATAGCCATAAGGCGCCTTGCCCACGAACCAGCCTTCTCTCACACGGCGAGAGAGCCCTTCGCGAACGTCGACCGATTGCTGCTCGGTGTAGAAACTGGCCATGTTGGCGAGCGTCCGCCGCATCATCCGTCCGGCAGGCGTGTTTTCCGTGGGCTGTGAGACCGAAATGAATGGCAGGTTGTATTCTGATTCAAGTCGTTCCAGTTCGACGTAATCGAATAGGTTTCGGGAAGCCCGGTCGACTTTGTAGAAGAGTAGGCCATCCAAGGCGAAGGCGTTTTTCTTGGCGTAGGCGATCAGTTCGCGGAACGTCTTGCGCTGTTCGCCCTTGCTCGCCGTCTCGGCGATCTTGAAGAACTTGACGATCTCGCCGCCCGCCTGGGCCGCGTAGCGTTCCAACCCCTCTTCCTGGACTTCTAGCGAGAATCCCTCGCGTTCCTGTTCCCGACTGCTGACACGGGCCAAAGCGGCGAATTGTTTCATGGGGATGGCTCCGAGAATACCGGGAACGAGAAACCTGTAACCGGCTCTATTCTAATCGATTTCCCGGCAGCCAGGGAGACTCAGGCGTCCTCCGGTTGGCAATGATTCGCAGGTTTTCCGGTCTCAGGACTGTGAGTGGCAAGTACATCGAACAGGAGCCCGGCATTGCGAATCATCTCGATGGCATCTTCCATCGAAAGGGGCGTTCGATAGTACGGCTGCCAGGTGCGGATGGTGGCTTCAATGAGTTCCGGCGTGATCCAGTTCGGTATCCCCGCCGGGATGATGCAACTTGCATCCTCTCGGCTTTGGCAATCGGATTGTCGATTGCTGCGGGACATAGGGACCACAACTTTCGTGAAAGGAAATCAACAACGATGGAACAAGGAAGATTGTTAGGTTCAGTGCTGTTTCGCTGGCAATAGTCCTTCGCGCCGGTAGCGTTCAAGTTCTGCGTGCGAGATCACCCAGGCGGCATGTGCCCCTCGCCCACTGGCTTTTTTGCGGGCTTCGATGCGTCCCAAGCGGCACCATTGGCGGCAAGTGAAAGCCGATCGCGCAACGAGACTGGCGAATTCCTCCACGCTGTACCATTGCCGCACCTGCTGGCCAATTGCCAACACGGCTAGCAGCGACTCAATGCGATGCAGCCGCGATGCCAGCATATTGCTGTCGATATCCATCACTCACATCTCCGGGGCATAAGCATCAGGCAGGAAGGTGCCTGCCTGATGCGTTCCACACATCGAATGAATTTAAGACGCTTAAATGTTCCTGGCGCCATCTGGGCGATTGGCTTTTCCGAGCAGTGGCATCAGCACATGCTCGACGACTTGGCCCGTTGCTTCGGGTTTGTCGCGAAGATGACCGGCCACTCGCTGGCAGCCAATCCACATAAGCACGCCCGCAACGCCAAGCATTGCCGTCAGGGTTAAAACAATCAGAAACATGACGATCTCCTTGAGAGTGGAAAAACTTCAGTGGTGAGAATGATAGGAGGCGGCAGCGAGGGTGCTGCCGCCTCCATGACGCAGCATGCGTCTATGCCGTGCGGACTTTGCCGCCCAGCATCGCAATGAGGAAGGCTCCGATCGCGACGAGTACTCCTCCGGCGAAGGTCGCTGCAATGATATTCCCAGTCGGCTGATCGACCTGGGCCTTGAGGCCTCCCAGATTGCCCGGCATCCGCATCTCGATCGGGACAGTGTTGGTTGCCGCTTGCGGCGGTTCCATTGCCATGCCGAGTCCCTGCTTCTGCGGCAGCGACGATTGTGTCGGTGCTACTGCTCCGCTTGGCGCGGCTTTGACTGGTGGCATCGCAGCAGGAAGCGGCTCCACCGGAACGGTAATGCGGGACAAGCAGGACGGACACGGACGGGACTGTCCTACCAGGGATTCCTTCGCGGAAATCTTTGCCCCACAGAACTGACAGTGAAACTTGATGGTTGCGTGCATATTGCACTCCTTCAGAAAATGAGAAACTCGAACAGAAAGTGAATAAAACGGAATCGAACGTGAAATCAGTCTCGCTTATAAAACTCCCGGCAAACGAACGCGGTAAAAAGCGAGGTAAGAAACATCAGCAGAAAGACATCGAGCACCACACCGATGCGTGTGACCGACTCAAGAGGCAATGTGTAATCACTCATCTTTCAATCTCCTGTTGAGATTCCTGTTGCGCGGAACGGGCGGAGTAGGAATCGAGTTCTTGTTGGTAAGATCCATGCACGGTGCCGAGATCTTGGGTGACCATCTGGGGGGTTGGGTTAAGTGGGCTTCCGGCCTCCGACATATGTTCCGGTTGCCCGAAATACGTCTCATGGAGTGTGGCGCGAATATCTTTCACACCCTCGCGACCCATCGCTTTGAGTTCCGCCGAAAGGGACGGCTGCTCGGCCGCCCATTCGGCGCGTTTGGCAAGCATCTGTTTCCAGATGCCGTCCTGGTCTTCTGACATGGCATGTGCCTTTCAAAATGTAGAAGGGATTAGAAACGTCCAGATTTGTAGGTCTCGGCGAGGTAGCGTTGCTCGATTTCAGCATCGCGCATCTGGCGAAGTCGCCGCTTCATGGACTCGACCATCATGCATTCGGTGAACATGATCGAGGCGCATCCAGCCATCACATAGAATCCGAAGGGCTGGTTGAACTGGCAGATGAGTCCGCCTACCGCAAGACAGAGAAAAGCGTCGATGCCTTTGGCATTCAGTTCCGACATGCGGGGAAAAATCCGTTTGGCAAACCAGGGATAGCCGTTGTACCGCGAGTGGACGACCATGCCTTTACGCCAGTTGCCGAATGATTTAATCCGCTGAAAGATCAGGGCCAGCAGCCACAGCCCGAAAAAGCCGAACATCGGGAGGCAGTTGGCATAGGCCCCCCAGCCCAGGATCATCAGGATGGTGCCAAGGCCACACAGGCCGATGCCTTCCGAACCAAAGTCCGTCCGAAGGAAGACGGTAAAACTTAAGGCGTGAGTGTGAGCCAGTAGATACAGGCCGTTGAGCGATCCAGCCATCGTGATTTGGTCGCCCGGTGGAGCATGTTGCGTTGTCATGAGTCGTTCCTTTGGAAAGTGAAAAAGCTGTGATTGGTTCGGTGGGTGCGTATTGTCAGCGTGGGGCATGGAAACCACATTCCAATGCCGTGGGAGACAAGTGGTAATCAACTGGGAGTGAAGTAGCCGTCAGCCAGGCCTTCGCTGGTCAAAACTGGTGGCTAGCCAGTTCTCGCCACTGGCAAATGGCTCACCGCTTCGGATCACGAAACAGTCGCAGACAAAGCCGTTAGCGGCTCCTCCGGTGCGAAGCCCATGCATGAAGGCATTGGCTTGCAAGATGGACTCATAATGCTGCGAGAAATTGCCGGTGTACTGGCTTGATCCCATCAAATCGTCGTACAAGCCTTCACTCGGACTCATCGACCCGCCGGTGAAGATCTGCAAGGACTTGCCGATCAAACCGCTGGCCCAGTTGGCCGTTTCAATATCGCCCAATGCATGTAGTATCTTGGTGTGAAAGTTGGTGAGCAGACTGTCGGCCTGATGGCGTCCCGCCTCACCGGGCAGGGCCGCGTAATAGGCGTGAAGCGACTGGGTGAGATAGACCATGCAACCGCGATGCGATCGGCACTGCGCGATGTAATGGGCATCGAAGCTGTTGACGAATTGCTGTGCTTCATCCGCCCAGATCGTGGCAATATTCGATTGGTCGTGGGCCACTCGCTTCAGCACCGCCTTTTGAGCGAGATACTTCCAGCCGCCCGCAATGAACAGGCCGATATCGCCCCATTCCGACGGAGCCATGTCAATCAGTACCCACTTGCCCGCAAACAGATCGTCTGGTGTGACAGTGGTGCCGGAGCTGGCCAGTTCTCGAACGATTCCGGTATTGAAGATATGCAGGATGCCCATCACGCCGGTCATGATCGAAGAACGCGTCTTATCGGCCATGAACACGAACTCGTTCAGCCAGAATTCCTTGGCGAGTTCAAAGTCATGTTGCTCCATCGCGGTTTTGGGTTTCTCCCAGGCCGTCTTGAGGCATTGGTTGTGGAATCCCGCCAGCCATTCCTCGGAGGTAAATTGCTGGGGAGTTGTAGCGGCCCCGGTGATGAAGCGGTGCAGGTCCGGAGCGCTGACGCGACCGGTGGCGAGTTTGACCACCTCGACCGCGTTATAGATCATCCGTTCCTGTTCTTTGCTCCAGAAACTGGAGTCTTCGCGTCCGTCGGAATCGCTGTTGCCAAGCGTCTCACCAATGGTCATCAACGTCCGGGTGATGTTCCGCGTATGGCCGCCTTGCGCCATTTCATAATCGAGGAAATTGAACCGCAGCGGCGAATCAGGAGAAAAAACCAACAAGTCCTGTGATCTTCCTACCGCTTTGAAAATCCTCTCCCACATCCCGCGGTCCTCGCCAGGTTTGGCGGCAAGTATTAGGCCGCCACTACCCGGCAAGCGGGCCAACGCATTGGCGATGGCCTTCCCACTGGATGATGTCTTACCCGACCCTGTACGCCCCAGTATGGCCACGCCGCCGTTGAGCAGGTCTCGCACCGTGAACCGGTCGCTCTCATTCCAGGCAAGCAACACCCGGTCCAGCATGTCCGGTTGCCGTCGCCGTGTGTGACTCGTGGTGCCGCGACGCCGCTTCGGCATAGCGCCAAGCAGAATGAGGGCAAATCCGCCACCGCCCAGCAGGAGCACGTCATCGCTCGGCTTTGGAGCATCAAGGCAAAGGATGGCGGCACTGCTAAGCAGCACCAGTCCGACCCCTCCAAAAATCACACCGCGAAGGCTATAGTTCGCTTCCATCACGCACCTCCTTTCTTGGCCTTGTCTTTCATCACGGCGGCAAAGGTTTTGGCGTCGAGTGATTGCTCGCGGGCCTTTTTGGCTTCCTTCTGCGCCTCAGCCAATGACTCGATGAAGCCGTCAAGCGACAAGTCAGCACCGGAGACGGAGATTGACACACCTGACGCCAGCGGGCAGACGATCCGCTTCAACTGCGGCTTTGTTGCTGGCCTGGCTGTCGATGCGGATGCGCCATTGGCTTTTGCCTGCCTCACCTGCCGGGCCAACTCTTCACGTGAAAGCGCCGTTGCCTGGGAAGCCAGTTCGCGCTGCCGGTCAGGATCACGTTCTTGGCTCAACAAATACCCGCGTCGGGCATCGAGCGTCCCGTCATTGACCTGTTGTTGGAGATCGTCCGGCAATTGGAGCAAGGCAACCGCCCGGCTGATGCTGGATTCACTGACATGCAGCATCTCGGCGAGGTTCTTAGCTGTGCAGCCCTGTTCCTGGCACAAACTGGTAAACAACCGGGCGCGGTCGATGGGCGGGAGATGCTGGCGGTGCAGGTCAATGGATGCCTGCGCCATTAGCAGTTCGAGGCGTGTGGGCTCCTTGCCAAGATCAAGGGCCAGCAGTTCCGGAAGTCCGACCAGCCGGGCTCCTTCCAGGCGGCAACCGCCATCGCAGAGGATGAAGTGGTCACCTTTCCGGTAACCGATGACGGGCACCTTCTGCCCGCCCGCTTTCATGTTTTCGCCAAGCCCCCGGCAATAATCGGGATCGAGGGACGAACGTGGCTGGTCGGGATAGTCGCACCGGATGATGGGAACCTTGATAAGTTGCTGGGTGACGCTCATGACTGTCTCCTGTTGACTGTGTGAATGAAGGTTTCTGAAAAGTCCGTCATTTCCGTCTCACTCGTCATCGCCGAGACGGTCGGCGGCGGGATCGTACTCCAGGGAGATCAGACGGGCCGTGGCGCGCCGAACCTTGCTGACTCGCACTCCGTTACGGGCCAGCGAGTCACCGAGATGCTTAAGTTGGCGGCCAAGCGCCATCGGCGTGTCCGGCCAGAACTCCGGCGATTGCCGAATCTGGTTGGCCTTTGCCGTTTCATGGAGCCGCTGGAGCAGGTTTGTGGCGTCTCCTTGCCAGCGCCGCACCTGCTGGGCAAACAGCAGCAGGCTCAGGGCCAGCGTGTTGTCGAAGGCTCCTCGCTTCTGGCGGGATTCAGCTTGGGCAAAGGCGTCATCGAACTGCGCCGAAGTCGCTCCCATCGCCTCGGCCACAGCACGCCCCATCAGGTGAAAATCCGCCATCCGGCTGAGACCTTCCCTGCTCACGACCGGCATCACCGACAGCACGCGGGAAAGCATGGTCAGCAGCGCCCCCAGTAACCGGGGACGAGCTTCCATAAAGGCGCGTTCGACTTGTTCGAGCACTTGCCGACGTTCGGGCGACAGACGCTCCACATCGAGAATCAAAGCCCGGTCGAGAAAGTCGGGGCGATTGGTCGGCAACCGCAGACCGTTGAGGATGATGGCTCGCTTGAACGACAGAATGAATTCGTCGGCATCCGTGTAGAGTTTGCGGCGGGCGATCCCGCGCCCGGTGACTGCCTGGCAGAACAGATCCGCCTCCAGCGGCGTCATGCCATCCGTGTTGTCGAACACCGGCACGGCATGCTTATCGAAGATCAGCGGCAGATCGGTTCGGGTATCCCGCCCCAGCAATTCCACGCGGGAGGGATCGAGCAGCCGACGCAGGAACGTCGAGAATGTGCTCTTGGCCGATCCGTGCGGACCGATCAGCGTAAGGATGGGCCGGGGTATCGGCATGAGAGCCGTGATAAGCCAAGCCATCAGCAGCAGGCGGTCCCCATCCGAAGCCAACGGCGGCAGGTATTCCCACAGTTCGTTCAGATCGCCGCCATGCTCGGGGATCGGCAACTCCCGTTGATGGGCGAAACGGCGGAAAAGGCTCGGCGGGTTGGTTTCAATGGCCCAGCCTTCCGACGACACCCGCACGGCCCGCCACAGATCGTCGCACAGGTCGATCCACAAGGATTGTTGCTCGGCGTCCCACGCGCTGCGGTTGGAAAGTTCGCGCCGCTCTTCTTCAGCAAACGCTTCCAATAATGCGATGAGATGTTTGATCTTTTGTTGGCTGGTTGGCTCGCCGCGACGATGAAACTCCCTCGTCAACCAGTTGCGAAACGCCTTGCTCCGCAGGCGGTGTGTTTCGTAGTGGCCTCGCACAGGAAACCGCGCCCATTCCAGAGCGTGCTGGTCGGTGAACAACATCAAGCCATACTGCTCGATCTGTTCGAGAGTCAGCGCGGTATCTGATTGCATCCGTGCCTCCTGGTCAGAGTACTGTTCGGGTAATTGTGATAAACTATTCATGGTGATAATTCGTTCTGTTCGGAAAGCGTTTTGGATGTCATTGCCGGAAGCGTCATAACCGTCATTGGCTTGCTCAGCACAGACCTTCCACGCAGGCATGCTTAAAAGATTCAGGGAGCCAATGCGTTAGGGCGAATTTCGTAAGTCACGCAACGCCCGGCTGACAAAAAACATTGCCCCACTCGGCACATGGGAATTCCCAAGTGGGACAGGATTTCAGCGGAATAAAGAGACGCAAACCCTTATTGGGGTGGCGTTTGCAGAGAAGGAAAGATTTTTAATCTGTCTGACCAGAGGGGCCAAAATGGGAGAAAAACTCTAGCCGAGTGGGACGATCAATCCGTTTCCCAGTCCACTGAAATCGCGGGTCGGTAGCAGAAATGGAACGGATGGCTCCCGGAAGACGTGCAGTGGTCGAAATGCTCCAGGTCAGCGACGGGGATGCCGTTCTCTTGCATCCGTTTCTTCAACTCGTCCACGGCCCGTTTGAGATGCTGTTGAGCCGTGTTCATCAACTTCTTCATCTCGGGATTATCACGGCGTTCAATCTCATAGGTGAGTTCCTCTACCTGAAGTTCGTACTTTTGACATTCACGCTCATCCTCACCTTTTTCTGCGGCGCGCACCAGTTTGTCTTTTGCGACTTCAAGCAGTGTTTTCAGACGCTTTGTGCTGTAATCTGCAAACTGCCCTTTCTTTCTGAATTGGTCTTTAACTTCCGGCGCTCTTTCGACGGCATCCTGCTGGAATCGGTATGTCGTCCGGTCATCAGGTGCTAAATCCCGAACGTAACAGGGCTCGCCCGAGCACCGAATCAGCGTGTGCAGATACTCCAGTCCGGTGAGAAAACGCCAGTTCGAGCCAAGGTTCACCCCGTCGAAGATGATCGAGAATTTGGAATTGGCTTTGGCCCCGCGACCTGTCGGCAAAAGTTTGCGGAACACATATTGCCCCTCCGACCGGCTTTCTCCTGCCGGTCGCAAATCCTGCCGGACTTCCCCCAGCCCTTCATCCATAAAGATTTCATCGAACAAAAGGCCAATACTCATTGCGATCGTCTCAGGAACAACTTCATCCGCTGATACTGGCCGGATCAACACATACGGCCGGGTTCCTCCGGAAGGGCTGAAATAAGCTTCAAGGAGAACCTCATGCTCTCCTCGCCGCCAAATCACTCTGTTGCGGAAGCAATGTCCGGCCCGTGTATCGATCGCTCGATATTGTTGAGCGATGAACCGCAGCATGATCTTTTCTGGAAGGAACTCAGCCGAATAGCGCCAGCCTTCTCGAATGACTTCGTCATCTTCCAAACGGGCGGTTTCCAGCAGATCGGGAATCAGAATGCCCGGTCCATGAGGGCTATCGAAGATGAGGCGGCAGGCCTTCATCAGTTCTAGAACTCGTCCCCGGTCCTGCTCGGTGAATTCTGCCTGTTCGTACAGGTCTGCTCCGTGAGGGTCGCTATCCAGTCGGATCGTCAACACCTCCTGAACCTGGCGATCGGTCAGGAAACCTGTCTGCGCTGCGCGTGGGTCCGCTCGCCAGAGCAAGTCATAGACCGGTCGTTTGACCCACTCTGGGTTGAAGACCAACTCCTGAAGCCCCCACGGGTTTCTGCGAATGATTTCGGGCCGATTTCCGATCCAGAAAGCTGTCCCAAGACTGCTGAGCAACCCGAGGGTGGCGTGCCGGAGTCCTCGCTTCTGATCCTCAACTGTAGGCCCTGGAGGCACATGGTGAAGTTCGTCGATCGCATCCAATTCATTGACGAACATGTACGGCAATGGAGACTGTTTGCGTGAAGGATGGGATACGAGGAATGATGATTCGATAAATTCCTTGGCCTTGCGACAAGCCACTGGTACCGGTGCCTGAATGCCTGGCACTTGAGCAAGGCCATCATCAATCGCCGAGAGAATTTCCTCTGTTGCAGCCGAATGCCGCTCCCAGATGCTCTGATCCTGATCTGGATCGAGAGTTCGCGACCAGCCGAACCCACGCACCACTCGCAACACGTTGGCGCCGAACCAGCCATGTCGCTCGGCGGCCTGAACAGCAGCATCCAGAGATGCACGATTGGCAGCGGCCGATGGTTCATCGCAACGGGTAACAACAATCACGACAGGTGCGCGCTCACCGTAAGTGGTACGACCATACCAGGCAATCATCCGCAGCCAGTAATTCAGACGGTTAGATTCCGGCCCTTCCCCGTTTGCCGGACGGTCGGCTGCGATCACCAACAGGTAGAAGCAACGCTCTCCTCCCAGGAAGAAACGGTGAGAGGAATGCAGGTGGTTTTGCCCGCCAAAATCCCAGAACCGCACATGAATGCGGCCCGCCCCGCGCGAGTGATCTTTTGGTCGCGTCATTTCGGAATCCACGCGGTCAACGCTTTGGGTTAATTCCAATCTCCCATCGTGGAAATCGAGGGTGCTTTCACCACTGATACGGCGGCGCAGATGCGACTTGCCGACCCGTCCTTGCCCCACCAGAAGCAGTTTGATCTCGGACAAGGACGGGCCAACTCCGCCGACAGTCCCCTGTCGCCAGGCGAGAATCGATGGAGCGTCCCCCGAGGCTGCGAGGTAATCCGGAACATCAATGCCCGAATGATCGACATGGAGTGATGCGAGTTCATCCAGAGCATACAGTGGGTCCAGTGACCGAATGCGAGAGCAGCATGAAAGATCGAGTGCGGTGAGTTTCAAAAGCCGGGCGAGCGGTTCGATGCTATCCACCTCGGCACACTCGGAGATGTCGAGTTTTCTCAACTGGACCAGGTCTGCAAGCGGACTCAAATCCGAAATCATCCGACATCCGGACAAATCCAACTGTTCGAGGTCTCTCAATTCGCTGACAAAAGCAATATCGACCAACTGCTTGCAACCAGACAGATTGAGTTTCTTCAGGCGAACGCACTCAGCCAATGGTTCGTACCAAAAGACAGAGTCGCAGCCTTCCAGACTCAACTGGGTGAGTCGTGGCAAACTGGTCAGGGGATGCACATCCCAGATCGGGCATTTTTTCACATACAGGTGCGAAAGACTTTTAATGTTTGCCAGTGGCTCCAAATTGGAGAATTGCCTGCAATTCTCCATGCTCAAATGTTCCAGCTTGTCCAAGTCGGCAAGTGGAGAGATCTCTGAAAGAGGAAGCGCAGCCAGAGACAACACTGCCAAGGAACGTAAATTTGCAAGTGGCGTGATCTCGGTGATGCTGATACAGCCGTATAAATTGAGTTGCTCCAAGTTGGACAACGGAGACAAAGGGGCCAAATCGCGAAGTTGGGACGCATAGGAGAGATCCAGGGACCGAAGGTGAGTCAACGCTGACAGCGGGCTGAGATCGGTCAACGTCGCCCTCTTCCTTTCTAATTCTGTACACCAAATGACCCGATCATTTGCTTTTATCTCCAGAGACGCACGTCCCAAAGAGAGGTGGCGTAATTGTGTCAATGTTCGCAATTCGCCCGGCAGTGAATCGAGCGAAAGATCACCCAGATCGAGGACGGTTTGTCCGCTTTCCGCAGCGACACGAATCCGGCGAAGTGCCTCATTGCGCCCTCCCTCTGGGAATGGGATGATCTTATTGTCCTTGGACATCATTCACTCGTTCATGCCTTCTTCGTACTCCCTCGGGTCGCTGGAACGATACCGCATTTTATGCGACCTGATCAATAAAATTGTGCCCTGTGCAGACTGACATGGAAAGAGCCTCCAGCATAGAGAAATGGAGGTCGCCTGAGGAGTTTAGATGGCGATCCTGAATGGACGACGGCTCGAACCTTTTTTCGCTGTAAAGGATTAGGCCAGGCGACCGGCACGGTCCCTCCCCGATTTTCCGCACTCGCAGGCTTGTTTGTACAAACCGGGTGTCCTTCCGCTACGTTCGTCCTGGACGACGCTTCCCACTGATTCAACAGGACTTTCGCTCCCTTCCGCCGAAACCACATTCGTATTTCCCGAAAAGGGGACCACCATTTTGGCCTCAGAGAGATGCTTGACCACCACCAGGCAACGATTTAGACGCCGTCGAACTTCGCACCCACTTGTATGCAAACGGCAGGGCAATCCCAAACGCAACCGAATACATGATCCATCCGATGTTGGAATGAAACGCCTCGACCGCACCGTGAACTGCTGCCGTGCGGCCGGATTCGGACACCATCCCCACCGCGTATAAGAAAATGCCGGTGATGCGGACAATATTCACGAGGAATACAAAGAATATCGTGGCCAGATAGATGGGCCACAAACGCTTGGCTCTGGAGAAGAATGGCCAATCGAACAGAAAGAAACACGAAAACAAGAACACGAATAGCAGAACGCCTTCCATTCCGCTGCACCAGGAGGCAATCCTGATTGAGAACTCTGGTGAGTGTATTTGCACGAAATAATCTTCGATCATTCCATTGTTATCTCGCTTTTCCCCGGAAAAGGAGGTGGTGGAAATACCGCAAAACCAAAGAAAGGCTTGCACCAGCTTGCCTGTGACTACTGATGCATATTTCCACGCCGGCAAATTGAACGTCAAGTACACGATTGGACAGAGAGCGGCAACCGCTGCGATCAGGAACGGACCACGTGTTGTTGTCAGCTTCGGCTGGAATACTGCGACTCCCAGGAGTGATGCGAGCACAGCAAAATGCATGGCATTGTAGTGATTCCATGTGGCGGTTTCGATGGAGTATGCCGCGCAGGCGAAACAGAAGAGGCTGGCAATCAATGTCGAAGGCGAGAATTCTCGCCGAAGCACGATGTCGTTACGTCGCAGGGAGACTCGCAGCGCCAGCATGAATGGGACAAGAATCGCAGCATACAGAACCGCTGCCCGGTCTCCGACACCATCGACGCCATAAGCATCCACCACGAGTGCCAGATACACGGTTCCCGCCACGGGAAGGAACAGCGCCAATAGGAATGCATCTGCTGCTGATGTGCTCTTGCTGTTGGAGAACACGCATCTCGGCTGCAGAAACAGCCAGACGAAAAGGGCTACTGAGAATGATGCCACGATGCCAAACAGTGCCGTGCGGGAATACAGGCCGTGGAATCCAGCACGAAGGTCGCCCCCTGAATTCTTCACCGTCATGACGATCTGGTTATTACCCGGCACCAGATAAGACCACAAGTCAATTGCCAGAGGTTTCCACCAGCGACAACGAGAAAAGTCATCAAGCAATTTGACCTGCAACACTTCCTTACCATTCACTCGCAGGGATTCGAGGCAATCATCATAGGTGGCGGCAAACTGGCCATCAGACAGCAGGGTGTTTCGCACGGACATGGTCGCGATCGCCGACTGTGATTGGGGGCCTTCAAGGAGTTCAAACGGCAGTCGCTTAGTCTCGATCGGAGTGTTGGGAGCAGATGGGAAATAAATCGACGCATCAGAAACATACGGAAGTGCCGTCGCAGCGATAAAAAATGCAACGGCGATACAGGCGACGATGATAAGCCAGGCGGTGTGGCTGGTCAGACTACCCAAGTAACAGTACCGAATATTGTTATTGTCTATACTCCAATAATATCAGGCGAGGCGATGTTGTCTCCGCACACGCCAACCAATGGCCAGTGCCAGTGCAAGAAACATCGCAGCAGCGTAGTCCTCAAGCTCTGGAACTGACGCCCCAAGAGACGAAGTGCATGTTGGCTCAACGCAATAGTGAAAATCTTGAGGTCCGACTGCCGAGAAGCCATAATCGCCGCAAACACTTGGATCTTCATCCGTATGGCAACTGATCGCCGATGGATCAGTACACGACACCTGTGCTCCGCCTGCTTCACCTGTTGGAAAACAAAAAGGCCCAAATGCCAGAGATTCGCCAGGCAGGCAACAGATCGCGGAAATGACTGAGACGACTGCAACCATGACATGCAGGAGTCGCCCCTTCCCTCGATTTTTCTGTGAAATCAATTGCTTACCCATTTTGGTCTTCTCCCGATTTGTTGTGACTCTTTCTCATTTTGCCAGAATTGAGTCTTTCGCGCAACAAATACCGTCTGTGAATCACTCTGGGGGAGGACAGAATGCCGGAGCATGTGTCCTGAGCCACTCCTTGATTGCTTCGTGCGACTCGAATTCGCCGATTTCTATGCTGTCGATGGTTGGCCCCTCATCGCCAATCTCCGCAATATCCGCTTCACTCATTTCCCGCACAAAAAGTACGCGATGGCGTTGCAGTCCGGCACGGATCAGGTCGATGCCGCTGCCTTCAATCATGCGGTCAAGATTGCTGCCCCTTATCAGCACGAGATAGATCAGGTCGCCGGAAAACTTGATGAGCAGCCCTTCGGATGGATCGAATTTCCAGGTGCCAAGCCAGCTATAGGGAAACCAGACGCTGTTGCCGCCCTGGAAGCGAAACTCCACGGCGCTGGCCCGTTCATGCAGCCCGCGAAGAAAACCGAATGCCGGGCAAGCCCCCTCGCCTTCCTGCGGCAGTTTTCTACCTTGCGGTGGCATCCGGCCTGACAGGTGCGGGTTGCCGGAGATGCGTTCGGTGTGTGGCGTGAGTTCATCTTGCATGATCAGTCTCCCTTCCGGGACGCTGCGGGTCTGCTACCGGCAGCGGGACCAGTTCCGTTTCGGATGCGTGCCTGCGCCCTCGCCTACGATTGGCAAACACGGTTGCTGGCGGCGTTTCCGCATTAGGAGGATCGACCAGTTCCGTGGCCGTCAGCGACCGGTCGGCCTTGGACGCCGCCTTCAGCAATTCCAGATGGTCATCGGTAAAGATCAACGCCTGCTCTTTGCCACGCGTGATCGCCACATACGCCGTCCGCTGGTCGGTCGCTTTCATCGACTCGCTGTCGATGGCGACGAACACCTTGTTCACCGTTGCCCCTTGGCTGGCATGGCTGGTAGCGACATAGCCGTGGGCGAGATGGCCGAAGTCATGATCAATCAGCCAACCATTGTCGAGACGGATATCCCCATCGCTGGTAAATTCAGACACCTCGTAAAGCGAGCCATTGCTCAAGCGGTGTTTGCCGTCTTTGGTTTTGCCGCCTGCGGTAATGCGAATACGGTCACCGGCAGCGAGCGTCAATGGCCGGGCGCGATAGACTTCAAAGCGGTCGGCATATTCGGTCGGAGGCTGAACCGATGCGTCAATATCCAGCCGCGTTCCCTTGGTAAAGCCAACGGCGTTCTGGTGGAACACCAGCCGGTCGCCGGTTTCGTATTCCGTCGGATCTGCCTTCTGGGCATCAGTCAGATGGGCGGGAACGTAGGAAGTGACGACCTGTTCTCCGGTGAGTTTTCCCTCCGCCTTTAGTGCCTCGCGAATGGCAAATGTCACCCGTGTCGCCTCGGCATGGGTGGGCGAGACGATCAGGGCGGTCTTGAACTTACCTTTTGGAGTCCGTTCCTTCACCGCTGCCAAATAGGACGACGCAAGTTGCTGATACCGCTGGCCGTCATCGACTTGCTTGATCCATTGGAGCTTGTCTAGTTCCTCAAAGGCGATGCCAACACGCCCCTTGCTTAAGTGTTCGGCTACCTTCTTATAGTCCCCGCCCTGGCGCAAAATTTCAGTCACTTCCGCCACAGGCAGGCCCGCCCGGTCCTCCAGTAGCCTTAGCGGTTCACCAGCGGTGACGCTTTTATGCTGCCGCCGGTCGCCAACCAGCACTACGCGGGCATTCACGGTTTCCGCCACGGTAAAAACCGCGTGCATATCCCGCGTGCCGAGTTGGCTGGCTTCATCCACCAAAATGACGCCGTCCCTGGCCGATTGCTGCATCTGGGTATCTTTGAGGAACCGGGCCACCGTATCGGCGCTGGCAAACCCCGCCTCTTCGCGCAGCACCTCGCGGCTGGCTTTCACCGATTGGGCAATGGCGACAACTGGCTTGTTCACCTCATGCAGGGCTTCGCCAATCTCCTGTTCAAGCGTCGTCTTACCAGTTCCGGCGACGCCGCGAATCACCATCACACGGTCGCGGGAACCGAGTACATGCCGCACGGCGGCTTTCTGGCCTTCGTTGAACCAGTCGCGTGTCAGTGGGCGTTTCGGATCGACAAGCGGGCGACAGCGCCCCCGGCCATCGCGAGCAAAGCCCACGATCTTTGATTCCAACGCGAGCATTTCGCGCGTCGTCGCCATGTCGCGGTCTTCGGCCTTATTGCGGATCAGCGGACGGCGTTCCAATTCTTTCGCCGTGTGCTCCATGGTGATGGCTCCCAGACCGCGCTTGAGGGCTTCGGTCATCAGCTTGCGTTCGGGCACCACCGCATCCCGCACAAAGCTATGTTCAATCGCATGGTCGACGGCCGAGCGTTCCCCTGGTTCCGGCCGGACCGGCTTACTTTCCCGACGAAATACCTCGGCGATCCAATCCTGTTCATCGTGTGAAAGACGCGAACGCCATTCCTTCTGCAGTTCGGCGAGGCTCAGATTCTTTCCCTTGTGCTCGCGCGTCGCTGCCCCCAGTTCCCCCTTGCGGTCGGCGTCAATGATGCCCTTTTCTTGTGCCAGTTGCTCGATGAGTTCCGTTCGCCGCGAATAGCGGTTCAGGATATCTTTGGGCATCCCGGCAATCTCGAAATCGTCCCGTTTGCGGACAATGCCAAAGCCGATGTCTTGCAGACGGTTCGCCAGCCGGACGCGGAATGCTGCCTGAAAGTACGGCGCGTCCCGTTTGAGTTCGCGGAACTGACCTGCCTTCCAGCGATCTTCTTCTTTGTCGAACGTGCTGTTAAACACAAAGCAGTGGGCGTGAAGCTGTGGATCAGGAACGCCATCGACCGGACGCGATGTCGTATGGATGAACTCGGCCCAGATCATATTGCCGGTGGTGCGGTTCTCGTCTTTGCCCGCTTTGCGAACGCGAGTCTTCATCTCGGCTTCCATTTCCCGCATGGTCTCGCGCGTCGCCTCCTGGAAGGCGTAGAGAATTTCCCTGTCCTCCGTCAGCCCATACAGCAACGAAACGGACTTGGGCACCGAGAAGGTGAAGTCGTAGCCGACGGTGCGTTCCGTCCGGGTACGAACGGTGAGCGGCTGGCCGGTGCGAGGATCGAGATTGTCGCAAAGCTGCTCGAACGCCTTCTTGCCGACCGTGCCGGAAAGGCCGAGCCGTTCGGCTCCTTTGCCGCCCCATTGGCCGACAAGCTCCTGGCCGTCCAGGTAATAGTCGGCGGTGGCGTAATAACGCTTGGCGCCTGCGGCACTGTTTTGTTGAGACACGCGAATCATGCCTCATTTTATCATCGCATAATTTCGTTAACGTTTCCTTAACGCTTATCTGCTCTCTGGCTCTCAGAGGCGTTTTAAGACGAATGCTGACCTTACAACGTCACTGCAACATGGTTGCATTACTTCCGCCATCTCACTCGTTCCAGTTGATTTCCTTGAGCTTTTTAGCATTTCGCCTACGGCACGAATGCTGGACAGTTGGGGCATCACACGACGGGCTGCAACGAGGCCAAGACTCACATGGCTGAGGCGTATCACCAGCCCGGCGATGCCTCACTTCGATGGTGTCTTCGCCGCCATCTGGTCAATGAAATCGGCCCACCACTGCATCATCTCCCGGCGTTCGGGCAGATATTGGGCATGGTTATACGCCGCCCTGACACTGTTTCGTTCGATGTGCGCAAGCTGCCTTTCAATCACATCGGAGCGGAAGCCATGCTCATTCAAGATTGTGCTGGCCGTACTCCGAAAGCCGTGACCGGTGGCGCGAGAATGGTAGCCCATTCGGTAGATGGCATAGAGCATGGTGTTCTCACTCATGAAAGTCGATGGATTGCGTTCGTTTGGAAAAATGAACGCCTTATCGCCGGAGATCGCTTCCAGTTCTCGAAGAACAGCCACTGCCTGCTTTGACAATGGCACGATATGCAATTTCTTCATCTTCATGCGCTCGGCAGGTATCCGCCACTCAGCTTTGCCCCAATCGATCTCGTTCCATAACGCCCCGCGTTGTTCCTGGGATCGGACAAAGGTCAAAAGCAGAAAACGCAATGCAAGTTTCGTTCGCAGTCCTCCATCATAAAAATCCAGCTTTTGCAGGAACTCAGACAACTCCGATTCCGTTAAATAGGAATGATGTTTGACAATCGGTGATTTAAGTGCTCCTCGAAGGTCGGGCACTGGGTTCCGTTCTGCACGTCCGGTAGCAATGGCATACATAAAGATTTGCCCGGTGACTTGCATCGTTCGATGAGCGGTTTCGAGCGTGCCACGGCTTTCAATCACTCTGAGCATCTCAAGCACTTCCGGAGCTGTGATCTCGGCGATTGGCCTCTTGCCTAACTTTGGAAGGATGTGGCGTTCGATCTGCCTGAGAAGACGAACTCTGTACGAGATAGCCCATTCGTTTTCACGCTGTTGAAACCACTCACGAGCGATCGTTTCAAAGGCGTTCGTTCGCCCGATGTCTTCCAGCCGTTTGGCCTCTTTCTTGACTTCAGCGGGGTCATTTCCGGCGGCGAGCATTTTGCGAGCATGGGCTTTCTTCTCACGTGCATCTGCCAACCCAACTTCAGGATACACCCCCAAGGACAGCAACTTCTCTTTGCCGCCGAAGAAGTATCTCATTCGCCAATACTTGCTTCCAGAAGGCGCAATGAGCAGAAACAGCCCTTCGCCATCTGCTATCTTGTAGGGCTTTGATTTGGATTTGGCATTGCGTGCTTTCGCATCTGTCAGGGGCATGGGTACATCGTCACTTAGCTGGGGTACATGCCCTGAGATGTACCCCGATTTGCAGCCGGATGTCAACGAGTTTGTTCGGCCTGCTGCGACTGAGCTTCGTCTTATGAATGGCTCTCAGTCTTTGTTAGGCGGACATTGGCGAACATTAACGGATGTTGAAGTGGTGGAGGATACAGCAACCACGAAAACCAACTAACCATCTGATAAACAGCTATTTCATTGGTAATCACAGCAGAATGTACCCCGGTTTTATACCCCTACTCCCAACCGGTCAGTGATTCGTCGGTTTTTCGGCTTCCGGCGACTCTGTTTCTGAGAGCGTTTTAATCAATTCGCGAATGTCTTCGGCCCGCCAGGCTGTGCAGCGTGCCGACAATTTGACTGGCTTCGGAAACCGTCCCGATCTCACCCCTTCCCACCAGCATGTTTTTCCGAGCGGAATGACGCTCAACACCTGCGGCAGGCGCAGGAAACCTGTTTCTGGAATCTCGTTCATAATCACATCCCTGTCTGCGTTGATGGCCGGTCTCCGCCGTGCCTGTATTCTTTGAGAATAGCACGATTCAGGCCCGATTGTCTCGGAGAATCGCACTCAGAGCCGCTTTGCGTGATTGTGCCCGCGTAAGCCATTGAACCGACGTGAAATTCGATTCTCCCATCCGGTCAGCACCGAGAACTTTCGCGGTCGGAGACGGTTTGCAACGAGGTACGAGGCGTATCACCAGACCGTCTTTGTCCACTTGCGATGAGACTTTCTGTTGCCTCGGTTTTCCTGCCTGATCGTCCTTTCTTCTGCTTGTTTCCCGCCACCACAGCGGCCTTCCTGATTGGCACGCCTAAAGCCGCCGCCGGTCCGCTCAAGCAGAAAATCGGCTCCCCCTGAAGGTCGCCCCCAATTTTCAGCTTGCCCGGTTCGCTTCGCCCCGGACTAGAGCGGCTTTCTTTCGGCGCCATCAGGCCGCGATGGTCGCGGCCGGAAACGAAAATTGAAGGAGAACATCATGTCCCAACCCGCTCACAAAATCCGCATCGGCGTCCTGCAAGTCACCATCTGGCGTAACCAGAGCGAACGCGGCGCCTGGTACAGCGTCATTCCGAGCCGCAGCTACAAAAACGGCGACGACACCTGGAAAGAGACCGACAGCCTCGGTTTCGACGACCTGCTGACGATGGGCAAGCTGTTTGATCTGGCTCACACCTGGATCATGCACCAACTTCAGGCCGACGCCAAAGGCCGTAAAGAATCCGCTCAGGCCGCCGCCTGACCCCGGATGCCGGTGGGCGGCTTCGGTCGCCTGCCGGTTTCTTTTTTCAACATCAATTTATGGAGTTTTTATGACCAATATCGAAACCACAATCCCACCACTGCTTATCGCCGCCTCGCTTCTGGCGAAGTCTCCGCTCAACGCCCGTAAAACGGCCCCCAAGGGCGGCATCGAGGAGCTGAAGGCATCCATCCTCACTCACGGGCTGATGCAGAACCTCGTTGTCACTGATGCCGGTGATGGGCTGTTTCACGTTATCGCGGGCGGACGCCGCCTGGAAGCGATCCATTCGCTCCAGTCCGAAGACAAGTTGCCGAAGGACTTCGCGGTTCCATGCCAGATCGTTGACGATGAGTCAGCCCTGGAGATGAGCCTTGCCGAAAACACCGTCCGTTTGGCGATGCATCCGGGCGACCAGTTTGAAGCTTTTGCCGAATTGATCGACAAGGGACAAACCGCTGCGGAAGTCGCCGCACGTTTCGGGATCGAAGAATCGCTTGTCCATAAACGGATGAAACTGGCCCGCGTCCATCCCGAATTACTCCAGGAGTACCGCGACGAGGCATTGACGCTGGAATGCCTGATGGCGTTCACGGTCATCGACGACCAGGACCGTCAGATCAACGTCCATCAGTCACTTCAGGGTTGGCAGAAGAACGATCCAGGCACGATCCGTGATGCCTTGACGGAGAAGATGATCGAAGCCAGTAGCAAGCTGGCTCGTTTCGTCGGCCTGGAAACTTACACCGCAGCCGGTGGTCAAAGCCGGACGGACCTATTCGGTGAGGAAACCTATCTCGAACAACCCGACATCCTGCACAAGCTGGCCGAACAGAAGCTTGACGGCATCCGATCCGAGCTGGAAGCCGAAGGCTGGGACTGGATCGAGATCAACCCGATGCGAGACTATGAGTTTATCCATCGTTGCACGCGGATTCGCCCTCAACTGATCGACGCTCCGTCCGAATTGCTCGACGTGAAGTCCCGGCTGGATGCCGAACTGGCGGAGATCGGGCAGATGCTCGATGAAACAGAGTCGGATGAATCACTGGAGCGTCAGCAGGAGATTCAGGAGAAACTCAACGAGGTAGAGCGAGAGTTGGCGGCTTTCATTGGCTTCGATGCTGAGCAAAAGGCGCTGGCCGGTTGCTTCGTATCCATCGGGCAGGAGGGGACCCCATGTTTCGACAAGGGGTTGGTGAAGCCGGAACATCGCAAGCAACTCGCCCAACTCACAGGTCAGGGCGATGAGGCCATTCCCGAAAAGGCAAAGCCGAAGAACCCGTTGCCGGAGAGTCTTCGCCGTGACTTGGCTGCGTATCGTTTGCAAGTGGCCCAGGTGGAACTGGCGAAACATCCGCAGATCGCTTTTGACCTGCTGCTGTTTCAGGTGGCCAGTGCGAAGTTGGGGCATCCCGCCGCAAGTGACGGTCCAGACGTATCGTTCCGTCCCCCCCGCCTGAATCCTCCGGGGGACTTTGATTCAACTGCATCCGCCGAGACGTTGGCAAAGATCACTATATCCCTTCCCACGGAATGGCTCAAAGCAGAGCCTGAATCGGCACGCTTTGAGGCGTTCCGAGCTTTGTCGGACTCAGCCAAGCATGAGTTACTCGCCTACTGTATCGCGTTGACGCTGATGCCCAAGCTGGCTCCGGATACTGGGGAAGCCGTCACGGGCTACGACCTGGCTCTGTCACTAACCTCCGCCAATGTCGCCGACTACTGGCGTCCAACGTCGGATAATTTCCTGAGCCGGATCACTCGCAGTCAACTCCTTGCCATTGGCCGCGAAGTGCTTGGCGAGACATGGTCGGGGTCGCGTGCCGGAGAGAAAAAGGCCGCGCTAGTCGGCCAGCTTCACCGGGCGTTTGCCGATCCCGACAAGTCGGGACGCACGCCGGAGCAAATCGAGAAGTTGAAACACTGGCTTCCTGCCTGCATGGGCTTCGCGGTTGAGATACCAAAACCAGCGAAAGCGAAAAAGGCCAGGAAGGCCGCATAACCACATAGGGGCGGGCAACGATGCCCGCCCCTCTTCTTTCGGAAAGGATTCCATCATGAAAACACGCACCGACCACTACTCTCGCGTCACCAATACCATCATCGCCGATCTTGAACGCGGCGTTCGTCCGTGGCTCAAACCATGGAATGCCGAACATGCCGCCGGACGGATTACCCGGCCGCTTCGGGCTAATGGACAGCCCTACAAAGGCATCAACGTGCTGAGCCTCTGGGAGTCCGCCCTCTCCCAGCATTTTGCCGCGCCCATCTGGATGACGTTCAAGCAAGCGAAGGAACTGGGGGCTGACGTCCGCAAAGGCTCCCGCGGAACGCCGGTCGTCTACGCTGACCGCTTCACCAAGACCGAGACCAGCGACGACGGCCAGGAAACGGAGCGCCGCATTCCCTTCCTCAAAAGTTACGCCGTCTTCAACGTCGAACAGATTGAAGGACTGCCGCCGCATTTTTACGCCCTGGCCGTCGCTCCGGGCGATCCCGCGCAGCGCATCGAAGCCGCCGATCGTTTTTTTAACCAAACAGGGGCCGACATCCGCCACGGCGGCGATCATGCTTACTATGCCGCTCACTCCGATCACGTACAGATGCCCCCGTTCACCTCGTTCCGAGATCCTGAGAGTTATTATGCAACGCTCGCGCATGAAGTCACGCATTGGACGAAGGTACCGTCTCGCCTTGACCGCGATTTCGGTCGCAAGCAGTTCGGCGACGAAGGCTATGCCCGCGAGGAATTGGTCGCTGAGATCGGGGCGGCCTTCCTCTGCTGCGATCTGGGTATCACGCCGGAACCACGCGAAGACCATGCGGCCTACCTGGGGCACTGGCTCGCGGTGTTGAAAGAGGACAAGCGGGCCATCTTTCGCGCCGCCGCTCATGCTCAACGCGCGGTCGATTTTCTGCACTCTCTCCAGTCAGCTACGTCCGTGACCCAACTTGAAGTCGTCGGGGTTGCGTCATGAGTTGCCCCAATCGAGTTCCGCTCGGCGAGCTTGTCATCACCGGGAATGCCAGCGCGCGTCTTACCACCGAAGAAGTGCTGACTGCGCTCCGTCGCCATACGTCCGGTGACTGGGGCGATCTCTGTCCCGAAGATACCCTTGCCAACGACGAAGCGCTGCATCAAGGCGGTCGCCTCCTTTCGGCCTATGGCCAAGGCGAGCATCGTTTTTGGGTCATCACCGAATCTGACCGTTCGGCGACGACCGTGTTACTGCCGGAAGACTACTGACAGGTTGTTCTCATATCGGGCCATCGCCACTCCTTGTCAACTCTCCTGAGCAGTCCGTCAGCGGCCTTAACCAGCGGGTGCGTAAGCCGCTCGCCGGAGCCTGCAAGCTGCCAAGGCCGCTTTCCGCAGGCGGAAGCCTTCGGCCTTTCGCTGGCAGGTACGCTCCGCCTCCGTCTGGAGCGGCTTTTGTTGACCCCCGGAAGGCCGCAAGGGACGGTCTGCAACACAAAGACAAGGAGTAACCTAATGCCCCATTCTTTTCCAAACTCATCCTTCGATTCGTTCGACTGGGACGACGCCGAAATCCACGACCTGATCCGCACCACACCCCTTACCTTCGACGAGGACGGCCAGCCGACCGGCTATGACGCCGAGGAACTCTTCGGCGACGAAGCGATCGACCTGGTGGGCCGCTTCCGTTAAGCGCCCGTCAATTCCAACAGAAAGGAATCGTATCATGACATCTCAAATAACCGACTACTTCACCCCGTGGAGCCTCCGCTTCTACCGCGACGGCACGGAAGATATCGCCGTCATCCTTGAGGCGGATGGCGAAGATCTGGCCTACAGCCGTCCCTTCTGGCTTCCCGAAGGGGATGATCCTGTGCCGCCGACACTGACCGCCATGCGGCTGATGGCCACCGCCCCAAAGTTGCTGACGGCGCTAATCGAGTGTGCTAGGCTCCTTGCCGAGCATGACGAGCGCGATGGCGAGGAAGGGAATGCCTACCGCGAGGCAATGGCCGCGATCACCGAAGCGACAGGGAGGGCCGCATGACGATGTTCATCACACTGACCGAGGACGAATTCGACGCGCAGTTCCCGCTCGTCGAGAATCACCTGAATCCACAAGCCTCATGGGCCTTCGGCGATGGCCGGGGCTGCCTGTTCGAGACCTACGGCGAGGAGTTTGAGTTCGTCCGGCGGCAAGATCCCGCCAAAGTTTGGACGATCACGGATGGTGACGATGGCGACTGGCACATCGTCAATGGCCTGCACTACGTCAATCGTGTCGGTTATCTCATCAGTCGGGACGCCGTGCCGGACGATATGGCTGTTGAAGTCCATATTCCTATGGCGACTGATGATCCCAACGTCGCTCAGTCCACGGTCCCCGTAGACGTTAATTGATTGAATTTCCGAACCCGGCCCGAGCCCGGCGTTTGGCTGCCGCTTCTCCTTGTTCGGCGAGCTTCGCGAACCGATGGTAACCCCTCTGTTCCATCCCTGACTCGAATTGCCAACCGGTCTCCTAAACGATTGGCTTATCCCTGATTTCAGCCCTGCCAGAAGCATGAATCGGCATCCTTGCCGAATCGATGCGGGGAGAGACAAAATGCGAGAAGCTTAAAGCATAAAAACGTTCAGGCGTCTTCCCTATGCACTGCATCGGTGGGATTTCCCCGGGAAATCATCGGTCAGACGCCATCACTAGCTCACATTGCGCTACTCCCAAACTCAGAAAAAGTGCTTCGATTCACCGGATGGTGGTCAAGGGTATTTGTTTAAGGCGGCTTGAACCAAGTTAGGCATGAAGTTCTGTAGCCATCCGCTCACGATGCATTTACCCGCATAATCTGTACATCCATATCAGGATTGCTGAGGCGACATTCACCCATTCGGGTTGTTACGCCTCTCTGCGAAGATGCAACCTATCTTTTCTTAGATGCCTTCCGATTGCGGTTGGGCCGGAAGAGCGCACCTGTAAGTCAAAGAAACATCCTGTCATACCCGCCCAACGTAAACCGCTGAACCAACTACCGACGAACCGATAGCTCGAAAACACAAGCAAAAACGCCTATCAGTCTGCAAAACAGGAGCCGGGGACGATGCTAAAACCAACTGTCATAGCGATGATCGTCACCATCGTTGGAGCCGGGATGGCCTTCTTTGCGTTCCCGTTCAGCAGGTCGCAAAATGTTGATGTCGTTGATACCGCTCAGGATAGTCTTTCCAAAGTCAAGCCCCAGCTTGTGGCTGACGCGGTCTTGGATAACGGCCCGGCAGTACCCCGCGAGGAAATTCGTTCTTTCCCTGCCGGTTCCCCGGAGGCAGTCGTAGCCAGCTACGCCGATGCCAGCACGTGGCAGGAACGCCTGCCATTCGTAAAACGCACGCCGGACATTGAAGAAAAGATGGCTCGCCACTACGGTCACAACATCATCCACTTTGACTATGTGAAGATTGCAGGACCAGGGAAAGCCAACGTGCCTATCGGCCACATTTCGGAAGTTCATGTCATTCATGATTCCAAGAATCTTTTTGGCCAGCCCGTATCCAGCACTACGACGTACTATCTTGAAAAAACAGCCGACGGTCATGCTGTTTTTTGGGAGCCAAGCGTCGGCTGGCTTCCCATCGGCTGGTCGCCACTGAATGCGTCTCGCCCGACCGAAACCACGGAACTTCAACTTCGATGCAAGCTCACGCATAACTACTCCGGCATTTCTACGAAGGCAGCCGTGAAGCACTCTCACTACGAACTGGAGGTGCAGCCGGACAACGGTTCTCACCACACTCCTCTGGTTGCCTACGTGGCTAAAGATTCCCCTGCTGGCAAACGTATTTTTCAAGTGCTTTCCGACGGACGCGAGCATCCGATGGTATTGGGAGTACAATTTCGAGATGTAATCGAGGAGGATTGCGCCTGGGTTCGTTCATTGGCGAGTGATCGTGCTTATGTCTATGACGATGAAATGCGGCGTCGTTTTACCTCGCCAATTGAAGTCGCCCAGCCGACTGCCGTAGCCTCTTTGGAAGCCGCCCCATTTGAAATGTCCGACATCTCGGCACGATGGGTGATCAATCGAGATGTGCTTGGGGGGCAAACTCTCATTGTTCCGGAGGTTCGCCTTCGGGTAGCTAACGCCTCATCGACTCCAATATCGAGTTTGCGAATCAAGGCCGTCTTTGTGCTGAAGCGGGGAGATGGCGAAGGCGAGATACTTTACGAAGATACGCAATTCGTTGTCTCCGCAGGCGATCGGCCTCTTGACGCCGGATATTCAAAGACCGTCATCTCCAGGGCGGAAAAAGGCTACCGTATCACGGGCGATAATACCGCGTCGATTGCTGCGATCATCTCGGGAACCGAAGCTGAAGTTGAAATCTATTATGATACGGATCATGGATTCACGAAGCTGCAAACGATTCCCGTCGTCAGGAAGTTATCGGAGTAAATTAATTCCGAAAATGCTCATCCCTGTTCCGTTGAGCACAGTCGCATTGATATGGATTCTATCGCAATGACAGATTGGCTTCTTTTATTTGGTCAGAGTCTTGTCGGGATGCTCATCGCATACTGCTCGGCAACATGGGCGGTTCGGGGAGCGTTGAAGGAACGATGGTGGGAACGGAAATTTCACGCTTACTGTGAAATACTCGAAGCGCTCCATCACCTCGTGTGGTACTCCGAGACGTTGAAGGAGTCTTACGAACTCATGGAACATGCCCCCAGGGAACCGAAAGCGGCGGAACGTCGCGAACGCTATTTCGACGCTCAACTCGCCATTCGGAAAGCAATGGATATCGGCCCTTTCATCATTTCAGGCGATGCGGCTACCATTCTGAACCAATTGAGAACGCAGACAGCATCCGAAGATGCGGAAGTACCGTCCGAAGTGATTCTTGATGCGCATTGCCATTATTACCGCGTTGCGCTGGAGGGGATCAGAAATTGCGCCCAACGAGACCTTGGCAAGAGGTGGGGAAGCGAATGAAGGCCGCCTCCCAACATTTTTTCGTCTCTCGCATCACGGTTCCAAAAATAGCAGAAAAACTGCGTCATTGCAGTGTGTTGCATTGCGGAAACCGTAGTGTTTCTGCGCCTTTGGAGCATCGCATCCTGCTGAAACCCGCACTCAGCCTCTTGCGCGAAGGATTCAAACCGTGCTATGGTCGAATCATGGGTTGAAGAAAAACCCATCGATTTCACGGAGGAAGATATGGCACGTAAACGCACCCCAAGAGGAACCACACCCACAGAAACAGAAACCCCAGTTCAGACCGAGCAGGAACTGCAAACGACGGAACCGGCCACTACCGCCGCGCAAGAAGCTCCGCCGGTATCCGAGACGGCCGAACCACAGCCGAGTTTCGTCGAGCGCGTTCAGCAGCGGCGCGGTCGGGCGGTCGCTCCCGATCCGTTCGGGATTGCCGGTGACGTTGTCGCTGGCGTTCGCCTCTTCGAGAGCCGCCGTTATCGCCAAATGGCGATCAATTTCGAGGAAAAGCCCGACCAGGAGGTGCTTGACCTCATCAAATCGGCCGGTTACCGCTGGAACCCCCGCGACATGATGTGGGTTCACCCGATCCATCCCGATTCGGCGATGGCGACCCGCATTGAGGCCGAGCGACTTTTTCAGGAAGTGCGCGGCATGGTCCGGCAAGCCAAGGGGATCGACTCTGGCCAGGAAGTGCCGTTTTGAGCGGCAGGCTGTTCGGGAAAGAAGCAGGTCCATATGCCGCGCTTTGTTCAGGATCATTCAATGCTTGCCAGGCGAGCCGTTTTCTGCCAGTCCTCGTTGCATGAACGGTCTCCCTGGCAGGTACGAGGCAGGACGTATCGTCCTGAAGGTCACTGACCATGCGGCGGCGTCGGCCTCCCGATCCGCGACAGCCATCGCTCTTTCCGCCGGAGCCAGCTGCACCAACGGACCACCCCGAAAAATCGCTCATCAATTCCGAGGAAAAAAGCCATGCAATACAAGACGATCGTACTGGAAATGCTTCGGCAGAGGACACAGCTTCACAAGCAACTCCACCGGGAACGCAAGCTACTGACAACGATGGAGAATTTCGCGCAGGAACTGAAAGCGAGCCACGAGACGATCCAGAACGACCTCCAGCAAGCCAATCCGGAGAGCGACCCGATACAGACCTCTTCGGAAGCCTTCGAGATCGCCCTGAAGGAACTGGAGGATCGTTTGCCGAGCGAGTCAGCCATGGACGAGCCAGCGGAACTCTCGCTCGACGGGGCGATGGCGTTCCTCCGCCGTCATTCGCCGAAAAAGTAAAAGCGGCTCGGCAGCAATCGCTGTTCGATTTCGACCGCTCCACCCACGCTCATTCTTCTACGCCGTCCGCCCCGCTCGGGGCCACTTCTGACGGCACGTTACCCAGCCCGCCGAGCCGCACCAGCGGAAACTCGGTTCCCCCTGAAGGTCTCCCCCAAGTTTCCGCTGGCACGGTCGCTTCGCGAGCCGAGCCCCGGCTAGAGACTGGGTTTTCTCCCGGCCGTCAGGCCCCGAAGAGCGGGCCGGAAACGCCAGAAGGAGATCATGCGATGGAAGGTACGCAACTCAGCCTGCAACTGGAAGCCCCTGCCCGCATACTCGATCCGGCCAATACGCTGCACCGCGCCCGAGACCAACTCCCCGCTTCATCCAACGGGATGGCCAGCGGCGAAAAGGCCAAAGCCCGCGATATCCTCGCCGCGATTCGCACACTGAAAACCATCGAGCAAGAGCAGCGCCCGGCAACTTCCGAAGAAAAACAAATCCTTGCCCGGTTCCCCGGCTTCGGCCCCGTCGCTCTTTCAATTTTTCCGGAACCCGTCAGCGGGCGTTACAAGGACTCTGGCTGGCGGCTACTCGGGGAGGAGTTGAAGACGCTCCTTGCCCCAGACGAATACAACAGCGCCAAACGAACCACGTTCAACGCCTTCTACACGTCGCCGATCGTCATTGGGGGTATCCATGATGCCATACGCCGGTTGGGTATTTCAAACGAGGCGACGATCCTGGAACCCGGCTGCGGTATCGGAAATTTTCTGGGGCACGGCAAGCCTGGCCAGCGTTTCATCGGCGTCGAACTCGATTCGATCTCCGGCCGCATCACCAAGGCGATCTATCCGCAGCACGACATCCGCATCGAAAGTTTTCACGATACCAAGATACCCAAAGGGCGTATCGATGCCGTGATCGGCAACGTGCCGTTCTCCGATCTGAAGCTCGATCATCACGGCCAAAAATTCTCGCTGCACGATTATTTCTTCGCCAAGTCGGTAGACGCCTTAAAACCAGGCGGCGTGCTGGCGCTGGTTACATCGCATTTCACGCTGGATAAGCAGAACGCCGCCATCCGCGAGTATCTGGCGGACAAAGCCGATTTCGTCGGCGCGATCCGCCTCCCCTCCGACGCCTTCAAACGCGAAGGGACCGCCGTCGTCACCGATATTGTCTTCCTGCGCAAGCGGGCGCCGGGCGAACCGGCCCACCACATTGATCCTGAGTGGCTGGGCGTCGCGCCGCTGGAGATCGATGACGCGCAAGTCCTCGTCAATCGCTACTTCCTAAACCACCCCGAGATGGTGCTGGGCAACTGGTCCCGCAAGGACACGCTCTATGGCGGCGCGGGTTTTAGTTTGGAGAGCAACGGCGATCTGGCACAGCAACTCACCCAAGCCATTGAACGCCTTCCTAAATTCGACCCGATCCAATCACTGAAGGCAGAGGAGCCAGCGACGCCATCTTTCGTTCCGCCACCTCCCGAACGTCATCTCAATGAAGGGAGTTTCTTTGTGGGCGACGACCGCGTCCTCTACCAGATCGACGGCGGTCAAGGCATTCCGGTCGTCTACAGCGGCACGCAGCTTACATCCAATGGCACGATGACCGGCAAGCGGCTGGCCGCTCTGCTCGAACTGCGCGACAAGGCTCGTCGTGTCCTGCAATCGCAAAACGAAGGTTGGCCCGAGAATCACCGCGGGTTGGCCCGCCGTGAGTTAAACGACGCCTATGACCGTTTTGTATCAGCCTATGGCCCGATCAACAAAACCACCTTCAGCCAGACCAAGGACGGGACGACCATTCGTCGGATGCCGAACCTGGTCAAGTTCAAGGAAGACCCGGACGCCATGCTCGTCATGTCGCTTGAAGACTACGACGAGACCACCGGCAAGGCGACCAAGGCCGCTATCATGGCGCGGGACGTGGTCGGCAAAACCCCGCCCATCACCCAAGTCCGCACCGCCGAAGAAGGTTTATTGGTGTCGCTCAATCAGCATGGCGGCGTTTATCTCGACTATATCGCCCAGCTTTATGGAAAACCGGAAAGCCAGGTCATTGAGGAACTGGACGATCTGATCTACCGCGATCCCGAAACCGGCAAATGGGAAACGGCGGACGCATATCTTTCCGGCAATGTTCGCGACAAACTGGCTGTCGCCGAACGGTCTGGCCTCGAGTTCGCCAGGAACCTCAAGGCGTTACGCGAAGTGCAGCCAGAAGACGTGTTGCCCGGCGACATCGACGCCAATCTCGGCGCCCCGTGGATTCCCGAGACTGACATTCAGGCGTTCGCCGCCGACTTGTTCAAGGTCGCCCCTTCATCCGTACCTGTCGCCCATCTGAAAAAAGACGCCGTTTGGAGCCTAGACGCGGGGTACGCCGCCAAGGCGTCGGTTGCCGCCACATCCGACTTCGGCACGGCTCGGGCCAACGGTACGTGGCTGCTGGATCTCGCCCTCAACATGAAGTCGCCGACGATTTATGACACGATCGACCACGGCGATCGCGAAGAACGGGTCGTCAACCAGGAAGAAACGATGGCTGCTCGTGAAAAGCAAAAACGCATCAAGGAGCGATTTCGCCAGTGGGTCTTCGCCGATCCCGACCGGACGGAACTTCTTGTTTGCATTTATAACGATAATTTCAACAACCTGCGCCCTCGCCAGTTTGACGGCTCGCATCTTGATTTCCCCGGCATGAACCAAGCTCTCACGTTGCGGCCACACCAAAAAGATGCCGTCTGGCGCGGGATGGCGAGCGGCAACACGCTGCTGGCGCATGTCGTCGGCGCGGGAAAGACATTTACGATGGCCGCGACTGGCATGAAAATGAAGCAGGCCGGGCTGATTCACAAGCCGATGTTCGTCGTGCCAAATCATCTGCTGGAGCAGTTTGCACGGGAGTTCATGCAGCTTTATCCGAACGCCAAGCTGTTGGTCGCCAGCAAGGAAGATTTGACCAAGCAGCGTCGCAAGATGCTGACCGCGAAGATTGCTTCGGGGGAATGGGACGGCGTGGTCGTGACCCATTCGAGCTTTGAGCGAATCGGCATGTCCCGTGATTATCAGGAAAAATTCCTCCGCGAGCAGATAGCCGAGTACGATCAACTCCTGATTGAACACGCCGCCGAACGCGGCTCCAACCGCAACCTCATCAAGACGATCGAAAAGCAGAAAGCGGCCCGAGCGGAAAAACTCAAAAACCTGCTAGCGAAAGAGAAGAAAGATGACGGGCTAGTCTTCGATGAACTGGGCGTCGATCATGTCTTCGTCGACGAGGCCCATTATTTCAAGAACCTGGAAACGCCGACCAAGATGGATCGCGTCGCGGGCATCCAGAACAGCGGCAGCGAACGCGCCTTCGACGTTTATATGAAAGCCCGTTACTTGGACGAACAACATCCCGGCCACGGCGTCACTTTTGCCACCGGCACGCCGATTTCCAACACGATGGTCGAGATGTACACGATGCAGCGGTTCCTCGATCCGCGCGGGCTGCGCAGTCGCGGCATCGAACATTTCGACGCCTGGGCGGCCACCTTCGGCGAAGTGGTAGACACGATGGAGATTTCACCGGACGGCGGCGGTTTGCGCCAGCGTTCGCGTTTTGCAAAGTTCACCAACCTACCGGAGCTTCAGCAGATGTTCCGGGCCTTCTCGGACGTGCAGACGGCGGAAATGCTGAACCTCCCTCGCCCCAAGCTCAAAGGTGGAAAGGCGATCGTCGCCGCCTGTCCGATGTCGGACGAACAGCAAGACCTGCAACAGGAACTAGTGGAACGTTATGAACGTATCCGTTCGGAGAAGGTCGATCCCCGGATTGATAATGCCTTGGCCATTACCACCGATGGCCGCAAGTTGGCCACCGACGCCCGAATGCTCTCGGCGACCGCTCCCGATTTCCCAGAATCGAAGATCAATCGCCTGGTCGAAAACGTCGTGGAGATATGGAAAGCATCCGCTCCGACGCGCGGTACGCAGATGATTTTTGCCGATATGGGCGTGAATCCAACCGAGTGGGGTTATTCACCCTATGAGGAGATTATCAGAAAGCTGAACGCATCTGGCATTCCACGCGACCAGATCGCCACGATGGGCGAAGCAGAGTCGGACGCCAAGAAACAGGCCCTGTTCGAGAAAATCCGGCAAGGTTCGGTGCGTGTGCTGCTCGGCTCGACGGCCAAGATGGGCACCGGCACCAACGTGCAGAAACGGCTGGTTGCGCTGCATCACCTTGATGCCCCGTGGAAACCGGCCGAAGTGGAACAGCGCGACGGCCGCATCCTCCGCCAAGGTAACGAGAATCCGGAAATCTCCATTTACCGCTACGTCACCGAAGGTTCGTTTGACGCCTATATGTGGCAGGCCCTGGAAACCAAAGCCCGGTTCATCAGCCAGGTAATGACCGGCGACAACGCCGCCCGCCGCGCCGAAGACATCGGCGGACAGGAACTTGCCTATGCCGAAGTGAAGGCGATCGCCTCTGGCAACCCGGCGGTGCTAACGCTGGCCGAGGCCGATGCGGAATTGCAACGGCTCACGCTCCTCAAGAAAAACCATCTGGACGAACAGTACGTCGCCCGCCGTAAGGTGCGCGACCTGCCCGATTTCATCCATGCGCAGAATGATAGGCTGGCGAAGTTGGCAACCGATGAGAAGACCATGCAACAGCATGAGGGCGATCCCATCACAATCGGCAAGCATCCGCTGGCCCGCGATGACGTAACCGCCGTGTTGGGCAAGCGATTGGATGCACTGCCATTTTCGGTCAGGGAATCGACGAAGGTTCCCCTTGGCATCTATTGCGGCTTGGCGTTTGGCGTCATCCTCCACCCAAATTTTCCGCCGGACGTCTACCTGGAAGGCCAACTAACCCGCACATCAGGCCTTTCCAAAGAACATCAAGGGCCACGCGCCGTTTTGAATGCCTTGGAACGCATCGCCAGCGGCTACGCCAGCGAAACGGTTCGTGTTCGGCAAGAGTTGTCCATTTCCCAATCCCAACTTCGCGACTATCAGGCCCGGCTTGGCAAGCCCTTCTCTTATGAAGTGTATTTATCGGAAATGTTGAGTCTACGCGATCAGCTCAAGGCGAAGTTATCAGCATCTGGGCAGGCTTCTGTCGTAGAGAGCGGTCCAACCGCATCCGAACTGGCCGAGCGAATCAAAGCTCTCAAAGCCGCTAATACACTTGAAGAGGCGCCGCAACGGACCGAACGCAAACAGACGATTGCCGAAGAGCCAATCACAGCCCGCATTCGCCGCAGGCAAGAAGAAGCGGCATTATCCAGCGAGATGCCGAATTCACCTGCCGCGATTCCCGATTCATTCAGTGAGCGCATTTTGCGTGAACGAAACGTGCAGAACGACGGACACAGTCCAGCATAGGGGCAACCCGTCCTTGGTCTTCCAGCCAGGGACGGGACCATATCGAGACCTTCGGTCCTGTACTTTTTAAGAACCCCGCTCGGAAATCCACCTCTGGCTCAAGTAAATGGCCTGGTATTACCTCCGCCTCTGTCGCATTTCGTCGGGGGGCCAGTTCTTGCGAACCCCCGCGACGAAACACTCCGACGGCGACGGTAAATGAAGCCCACCGGACATGGTGGCGTTACACGAGGGAAAGGTAGATATTCACCCGCACTATTGGATGAATCCGCGAATCAGGAGGAAATGAATCCGGTAGTCTACTTGCCGCTACACGGTTAGCGAAAGCATTGGAATGCTCTCCTTGTCTTTGACAACTCTTTTGAATTTATTGAGCCGCCGCGCTGGGCAACTCGGCGGCTCAGCGTGACAAATCTTCGGCTACAAACTGTCCCAATCCGAAATGGCTCGAATGATCAAACGTCGGGAATGGCAACATCACTGGTCGAGGGAACGATGCTCTCAGGAAGATTCCGATCCGGCGATCGAGCTCTGTTTTCGCATTTCGAACATGCTTCGGAAGATGCACCTTGCATACGTCCCAAGCCAACTGCTCCTGTTCAAAACGTGTGATCACCACATCAGTTGTCTCAGCTCCGGCTTCTTCGAGCGAGACGTGGAACTGGCGTTCTGGACTGCCCGAGTCACGTCCCCGTCCCTCAGCGACTTTCTTTCGATACCAGTGTCCACGCATTGCCTCGATGCGTCCAAATTTATTCCGGTCGGAAGAGTCCCAGGCCGAAATGGCAGGAATGGCCGACGCAGATCGGTCCCGACACCGGCTCGGGAAACGACAGACGGAAGCGATAACCTGGCAGCACGGCACGGGTTCGTGCTTCGCGACGGCGTTTACGCTGTGCTGGCGTTTCGTGGACTGCCACCCATTCCTCCTCGATATCGTTACTCAGCCTCGAAAGCTCTGGGGCCGGATAGCCGGCTCCGACCAACAGCTTTTTGATCAAACGCTCCGGCGTTTCGCCGGGGCGAAGCCGGCCATTCTTTCGGAATCGCTTCCGCCCGTCCGGAATCACGAACGGTGTGGCACTGACCCACGTTGCCGAGGTCGGAGCATCGAAACGCAGTCCGATGGGCTGCGGTGTCTCAAAAGGCAGCGGCACAAATCGAAGCTGCCATTCATCACGTCGCTCGCCGTCAGCGGCTTGTCGTTCGTATCGCCAGGAACAGGGACGTTCTGAAGCAGCGAGGAGAGCGGCGATCTCTTGACTTCGGAATGGCTCTCGCCGAAAACAAAACAATCGCGTCGGCTGACCTGATTCATCGGGGTAGAGCGCGAAGTAGACGTGAGCATGACCAGAAACGGGGGCGTCGCCGGACTTCCCGCTGAATAAAGAGAACTCGTCGCGCAGCTCTGGTGGCAGCAGTCCGAACTTCGCGTTACGCTCGCCAGTAAGCAACCGGGCAAGCTCCTTCAGGGCCGCACCGCGAAACCGTTCCGTCACGCGAATCCAGTCGCGGACCCGAGGGTAAACCCGACCACCAACAGCAAATTGGATAACGTGCAGATTCTCGGGAAATCGTGGCGTGGAAACAGATTCGCGCTGAGTAGCAGGTCGTGGTGGGAGTTTAGAGTAGTACCAGGCGGCTCCCGGCGGAATTGGGTGATTGCGGACTAACGAATCGTCACTGGCGGCCAGCAACGCAGCGATGTTTAACGGTTCGCCTGGTTTCGGAACCAGGACTGGAGCCTGATCTGTTGTGTGTGCTGTCAATCGGCAGTTCACGCTGGCATCGGGAGGCAACTGTTCCAGTCGCCGGAAAAGACAGAACGATTCAGCTCGCCCGAAGTACAGCATGCGATGCAGCAATTCGTCAAGCAGTCTCCGCGACACACCAGGCAGATCGAGTTGCGGCCAGAACCAAAGGACAGAATCGTCTGGCGCGATGGCTCGGCACACGTCCGGAACGAGCGTCGTCGCCGACTTCTTGTACGCTGGATCCTTTCTACCTTTGGCCGTCCACTCCACAGCCGTCTTGTGGTATTGGCGAACCGAGGGATCGGCGCGCCAGGTCGTTGCCGGAATCACGAATTCAGGCGTGGAAGCGGCAAGGCGGGAGAGCAAGTCATCACGTGCCGAGGTTTCTTCGTCCCCTGTCTCGCGGCTGTATTGGATCCAACGAGCCGCCAATGCTCGCAGGAACCGCCACGGAGACGGGGGCCATTCGCCGTGTCGGTCCTCGAAGGGGTTCTGTTTCCATCGTGTCGCATGAAAGCGACCAAGTGGAAATTGTTGCTGCAAAATGAGAGGCATCAGGCAGACTCCTGATCATTGTCTTCATCGTCGCCCTCGTTATTCGTCGTCGCATCCGTGTCCTTGCCGGGCTTGAAGAGTTCGTTGGCTGGGTAGTAGACGTCGGTGCGAGTCGTGGAGAACTTACACTCCTTGATGCTTTCCGTGATCTTGAGGCTGTCGAAGAGGGATTCAGCAGCACCGCTTCCGACATCACCCGCTTCGGTTGCCAACTGCACGCTTTGGCACTGCAGAAAGCACTGCGTACGGTACCGAAACGGCCGCTTTACGAGCTGAGCGATCTTCCAGAGGGCAAGGTCGAGTAAGAGACGTTTCTGGGTATCACCAAGTCCGTTCTCACCACGCCCGTACGAGCGGAGCAAGGCCAGATCCAGGATGAACGTCGCACGGATCTCCTCGGCCGTCTCCTCGTCGACGGAGAAAATTGGCTGCCCCGAAGTCGTCTTTTGCAGTCGGTCAAACTTAACGCCGGAGCGTCCCACGCGAGCCGCCCCAAACGCTTCCAGATGTGCCGTCAGCAAGCGACTGATCTTGATCTGCTCCTTGGCGAACATGACGCCGTGGACCAGCGAATTCGGATCGAATTGGAAAATCGTCTTGTAGATGTTCCACCAGGTGCCGGGTGGTATGAAGTACGTCTTATCCTTCTTCACCTCGATAATCTTGAACGACTCTCGCAGTTCCTCGCGAAGCGACTTCTGAGCGGGTTCTTCTTTCACAAGCCGCTTGGCATCAAGAAAGTAGTCGGACGCCAATCGATGCCCCTCAGAAAACGTGCTGACCACCTCTGCATTCTTCTTGGACTCAGGCTTTGGTTGAATCACACCGTCTATTGTCTTGAACTCACTATCCGTCACACAGCATACAAACGGCAATCCTTCCAAATCCGGATGCAAGTTCATCACTGCCTCGCCCTCGAGACACACCTTCTCAAGATGGTTTGCCATGCTCGCGGGGCTGTCGATGATGCAGACCTTTTCCTTGTACTTGCGACCGTCGGCGTCGATCCGCGGCGCGTCGTAGATCACATGGCCAATTTCCGGAAATCCGGCAGGCTGAAAGCGATCAGTCTCACCGACCGGCACGAGCCGAGCGGTGATGACAAGGCAGACCGGGCCGTCGCCCGCAAGCAACTGCGGTTGAAGCGGTTTGGACAAATCGAGAGGCATGATTTTCTCCTGTTGGATTAACGGTTTCGAGAAGGTTGGAGCCAACGTTGCAGGCCGCTTCGTACGTCGTGGTGCCGCATCGGAATCAACAGCGCTGCCGCGATTCGTTCACCATCGGCAATCAGTTCGCCCGGAGGCATTACGATCGCGCGTCCGACCGCGAGATAACGATCTCGCAAAACCTGGACGGCCTCATCGATCGATCCGAATCGCAACAGATGGAACAAACAGCGCAGCAAGTTGGCTTTCGGCAACTGGTCCGATCGAAACAGCGGCTCACCCGGCTCCAGTTCGAACGAGGTATTCTCGTCGACGTGGAACAGCGGTCGCACGAGCGCGTGCAGCAGCGCCGTGCCTTCGGCACTCGGACGTGTTTGGACACTCGGACTGAGTCGGTTAGTTTCACGTGAGGAACTCGACCAATCGATTAGCGACAAGGGCGGAATCCATTTCGCGATTTCCTGCGGATCGAGTCCGCCGTCGATGCTCAGAAACTGCTGTATGATGGCACCCGAGCACGAGCACGTTCCGGCAAACGGCGTGCGAGGCAGTCCTTCCGCGTCCATGAGTCGTCGCTGAGCCAGGTTCAGAAGGTTTTGCAATGGATCGCCCGACGCCCAGACTGCTTGTGCGGTCCGCGTCTTCGGCATCTTCGAACGCCATGTTCGTCCTCGCACCGACAGCGTGACGCCGAACACATTTTCCAGCAGCGGAATTGCATCACGGTCGTTGTGCCATCCGATCGATGCGATCGCACGAGCCACTAAGACCTCTGGTGTTGGCTCCGGCCAGGCCAGGGCGAACCAATTGGACGACAGTGGCGGGAGCGGGAGGCAACGTTCGCGCAGTGTTTTATTACGGTCGATGCGTGCTTGAGACGCCGCGAGTCTCAGAAGCAGGTGCTGCCAGCGTTCGGCGTCGGCGGGGCGCTCCGCGATCTGCACGATGGCGGACTCGATGGGTCCGCGTAGGCCAACGAACTTCCCCTTCTGGTTCGACTTGCGCGGTTCGAATGGAAGTCGGTCCATCCATCTGCTTTCGATCAAGTGAACCAAAAGAGGAGACGGAGAGATTTCGCCCGATGCGGTCTGGCAACTGTTTCTGCCAGATTGAACACGAATTCGCGGTCTCGGAATTGCCTCGTAAACCTGCGACGAAGTTGTTTGTCGCAGTTCGAAGCGTGCGAATTCAGCAACGCCGCTGTCGACTCCCGCAGACACTGCCGCGACGGCGAATTCATGTGGTGCCTGGGCCGGCCGACCACCGAGCTTTGCCAAGCCGCGTTGGAACAAGCTCCGGACTTCCGTGAGCGTCGCAGGGAAAGTCCACAACGGAGCCCAGAACTCTGCCCGCGACAAGCCGATCTCGCCGTCGGTTGCCGGATGACAAGGTTCCGAAACAAAGGGAAAAACCGCGTAGGGCCGTGAACGCGAACCGAGTCGTCGATTCACTCCACCAACCAAGAGAAAGGCTCCTTCGGTGGCGAGAATCTGCGACCAGGGGGAAAGCAATCCTTCGCGATACCAGCCTTGCCCACTGTTGAACATCTTGTTCGCATGAACGAACCACGTTCCTCCGTTGCTCAGATCAGGGATGCCGACATTCGGCGTGCCGAACAAAGTAGTGTCCAGCCAGGCTTCGGCGTCCGGCTCCGTCAGCAGCTTTTGCGCGTCCTTGAACGCCTTGGCCAAGTCTCGCTTGCCAACATTGCCTCCTGTGCCGAGCACCGGGTTGAACTTGTTTCGGCCGTTTCCCACAAGGTGAGCATCCAATACACGGACATCCGACATCGACCGCTCACTTCGTTCTCGCCAAATGCCGGTTGAGGACTTGGCCTTCGTGTCCGCTTTCTGAATGTTGTTCCACCAGCGTGCGTAGTCGGTTGCCCGCCATTCTTTTAACAAGAACTGCTTGACCACACCGAGTTCAATCTTTGGATCATCAGATAACACAACGAAGCGTCGGTCTCGCCAGCAGCCGCGCACGCCGTTCCAACGCTGGGAAATTGCGGCAAGCGTTCCCAGTGCCGCCAGGTAGTTGCCCAGGCAATCTGTATTCAGGCCATCAAACGGAATCGCCGTCAGTCGCTGGTTCATGTGCGCACCTGCTTTGCCTTTCCCGGTTGGCGACTCGCGCGGATGTCGGCCGCGACGAGGATCGATTCGTAGTACGCCAGCGCAAACGGTCCCAGGTTCTGCGGTTCGTTCGCCGGTATCGCATTGCCGTCTGGCTTTTCTCCGAGTTCCGCCGGGCCGAGCAATTCGGCGATGACCTCCGTCCAACTCGGGCTGGTTGCGAGGAACTCCCTGCCGTCTTCGCTCCACGTGCCGTGTGCGCCGAGGTGCCTGGCTTCGAATCGCAAAGTGGCAGGGTCAGGGAATCGATCGAGTATCTGCGGCAAGGTCTCGCCCGTTTGTAGTCCAAACACCTCGTCGTCGTCACGCGTGCTGCGGAGCACGGTTCGCACCTTTCCGTGATGTGAGGCGATCAAATACACAGCCAGCGCGGACAATCCAGCGTCCTGCTTTAACCATGTCTCCCAGGCCGTCAACGCGCTCGCAGCTTCATGCCGTAATCGTGGCGAGAACGACGATCTCAGCGATTTCCGCAATACTTTGGTTTCGTCACTGCCAAGTCTGGAATCATTCCATACATCGCGCACGTCAGGAAACTTGGCCCACAACAGAACCGCTCCATCGGAGCTTTGCGGCACCGTCCACTTCGGCAACCACTCAGTGAGCAATGTGTGAAACCGACTCGCATTTGGATCATCAAGCAGTTTCTGCATGCGCTCACCAACACGTTTGGCAAAGTCATGTGTTGCTTGCTGCCAACGCGGCAGAGCCTTGCCCCAGTCATGCCACTGCGCCGCAATGCGTAGGGCGTTTGCGACCGTCGCATCTAGTTCGAGGCTGCGGAGCAATTCGTTGACCTCCGCTTCGACATCGGCCAGATGATCGGAAAGCGGATACCAATAGTGCGTCTGACTGTCCGGTTCGTCGTCCAGCGCGACGCACTCCTTTGTCACAAACGCGTGGATCGTTGGCTTATGGCTGCTGTCTCCAGTCCATCCGAGTTCATCCGAATAACCGCCTACAGTCAACGGCAACAGGAGCGTCATGCCGGGCCAGATGTCCTTTTGAGCGCGCCGTTCCCATTGGCTCGTCTCGCCATTCCACTCCCAGGCACCACCCTTTTTCCCGAGAAACCGTCGCAATTCGAAAAATGGTACAGGGCACAGCTCGTCGCGATGCGGCGGACACTCGTCCAACCGCCATGCTTGCTTCGGCGAAAAGTCTCGCCAGAAAACCTGGGTGTCGGAGTTGAGGTCCGAGTCACGCACGAATTGCGAGACATTCGTGAAACCTCCGGCCAAATCTGGATCGGTTCCAAACAGCTCCAGAATGTCGTCGGGCCGGATGACGCAGTCCGCCGTGATCTGTAACGCGCCGCGACTTGCTTCGGTTGCGCTTACTTCATCCAGCGCATCGCGATACTTTCGGCCATTCTCGATTGCATCCTGTAATTCAGTCAACAGTTTCTGTCCGACGTCAATAGTCGCCTTGTCATACGGTCCAATCCGCTTTGCGTTCGGACTATCCGGCTTGTTCTCGCCCTCGCGTTCTGTCTTCGGTTTCCAGAAAGTCGCGACCGCGTTGGGTTGCTTCCCCTCGCGATTCAGCCGTCCAAGCCGTTGCACGACCGACGACCATGGCGCGATCTCGCTCCACAAGCGCACGGAAGAAATGTCGAGCCCTGCTTCGACCACTTGCGTTGAAACCAGAACGATCCCTGGACTGTCCGCGACCGCTCCCGTCTCACGATCCACCTTCGTGGTAAACGACTCGATCTGGTCGAGTTGTTGCCTGCGATCAACGAGGCGAAAGCGACCGTGAATCAGGCAGAAGTCGGGAACCGTGTGCTTTTTCCTTCTCGCAGGCTTGTTCGCTTCGCGTTTCAAATCGTCAAACATCTTCCGTGCTGCGGGCACCGTGTTGAGTACCAGCAGTGACATTCGGCCGACACCATGTTCTGTATGGGCATCGAGCACATGAGCAGGTTTCGGGGGCGTTTTAGCGACATTGACGGCCTTCGCTGCCTGAAGCCTTGTTGCGATGCCAGGAAACAGGTTCGGATCATGCTCTTTAACTGAAAGCTCTAATGGTGCTCCCACTGTCATTTCCCAATCACGTCTGTCGCGCGTGTTCAGGAAATGCTCACCCAGCGTCGCCGACATCCACATGAAGTTACACGGCTTCGCCCGCGACCACAGTCGTTGGCCGAAGGCATCGAGTTGAGCTGTGGTCAGCAGGCCGCTCCCCATAAGTTGCACTTCGTCGAATACCCATTGGCAATCGCTACTTAGCAAGCCGAAGTGCATCGGCCAACGATATCGTGACATGCCATATCCGCGATTCAACGCCCGCGAAAGCAACATATCCTGGGTGCCGATGAGGATGGCATCGCGTTCGGGCCAAAGTGCCCAGTCAGTGCGTTGCTCGCCTCCCATCAGCAAATGGACCGCGATGGGGTGCTGCCCCTGACCCCCATTCTGCGATGCCCAATCATCGCGGCAGGCAGCGGCAGAATTGGGTTCGTATCCGCATCCCTGGCCGTTGCTGTTGCGTCTCAGTCGAGCTTCGTTTGTTGGCAAACCATCTGGACCAGTTTCCGTCCAATCTGCGATTCCGGCGAGCAGCCCCAGCCGGTCGAGCCATTTGACCGACTCGCCAAAGGTCTGCTCGACCAACACGCGCATCGGCAGGCAGTACACAAGGCGGCGCGGCGTTTGATTGCGGATCTTCTCGTCAGCGAACCGTCTCCGCCAAAGCCAGGCGAGTACGGCAGCGGCAGTTTTCCCGAGACCGGTGGGCACATTCAGCAACTGCGGAGTCGCTTCCCCTTCAGTAGCGAGTCTTTCCTGATAAGGATGAGGTATGCAACCACCAGTTGCCTGTCGAAAGAGCGCTGTGAAACTTTCGCTCTGGCCCGCTGCGCTCTCTGCCATTGTTCGTGATCCAACCTTCTCTGTGAAAAACCGCCTGCGTGTTTTTTGTGTAAGTGAAGACAGTGTAGCGGATTGCAGCACGAATCGACAGGTTTCGTGCGAGTGCTACAGCCTCTTTGTATGAGCGTAGCGAGTAGGTAGGACTGATTATGTCCAACCTAGCGGGGAATTTTCCGGATTCCGGCGCGGCCTTTTCATGCGATCACGCTGTACAATGTGGGCGATGGCGTTTTCAACGCCCCCTGTGACACCGTCCTTCTTGACGACGGCGGATTCCCGGGAACCGTCCGGAATCGTTGAGGAACCAGTAGCCGCCGTGTGCGATGCCCATCACGGTAGTCTACTCGTACCCCGCTGACGCCAATCACTTTCAGTGTCGTATGGGATCGGTTACGTGTCGCAGCCAGGATTGGTACCGCTCAAATTGGATCAGCAATCGGGTTCACAGAGGCATTCAGCCATTTGAATTTCCCGTAAATCATTACTTGATTCTGTAAGAAATATGGACTACTATTTCTTACATGAACGGAAGAAAAAAGTCGCCACAAGCCATTGACTCCAAGATCGTTGCGGCTATTCGTAGTCGTGGACGCGGGGCTGTCTTTGTCCCGGCGGACTTTCTTGAAATCGGCAGCCGCGAGGCCGTGGATGTTGCCCTGCATAGATTGGTTCGCCAGGGAACCATACGCCGAATGGCTCGCGGAATCTACGATTTTCCCAAGGAACATCCGGTGCTCGGCCCGCTGGAACCTTCTGCCGAGGAGATTGCTCAGGCGTTGGCAGGGCGTGATCGGACCCGCCTTCAACCGGCGGGAGCATATGCCGCGAATGCCTTGGGGCTTTCCGAGCAAGTGCCAGCCAAGGTGGTGTTTCTGACGGACGGCCCAGCCCGAACCGTCAAGATCGGTTCGACCACTATCCAGCTCCGCCGAACGACGCCGAAAAACATGGAGGCGGCCGGGCGGCTCAGCGGCCTGCTCATCCAAGCACTTCGAGAGTTGGGTCAGGAGCATGTAACGCAGCAACGGATCGACCACCTGAAGCGAACCATCCCGGCAGGCAAGCGGCGGGAGTTGCTGAAGGACATACGCCTCGCCCCGGCATGGATGCATCCGATCTTTCGGAAACTTGCAGAGGAGGAAGCATGAAACTTGATTTTCTGGCATTGCCCGAGGATGAGCGCCGCCTATACATAGAACAGGCGGCGGTTCGACGCAGCCTGTCCCCCGTGATTCTGGAAAAAGACTTCTGGGTCTGCTGGCTGCTCGGCATCCTCTTCAACTCCGAGTTCGCGGACGACCTCGTATTCAAGGGAGGGACATCGCTATCGAAGGTCTTCGGCGTCATCGAGCGATTTTCAGAAGATATTGATCTGTCGCTTTCGCCAACATTCCTGAACTTGCCGGAACCCGGTACGAGCCGCAACCAGGCCAACAAGTGGATGGCAAAAACCGAGGCTGCTTGTGGCCTCGCAGTCGAGAACCAAATTGCACCGGTTCTGGAATCCGCCGTGACAGAAGTTCTTGGCATGCGAGAGGCCGCATGGTTCGAGGTCCTGACCGATGCCGGAACGCACTCGCCGGTGTTGCTCTTCCATTATCCCTCGACCCAACCCGCAGGGTTCGGGTACCTCAAACGCTCGGTGAAACTAGAGTTCGGTTCCTTGACCGACCAGCAGCCGACTGGCCACCATCCGGTGCGGCCGTGGATCGCCGAAGCGTTGCCCGACGCCTTCCCCGATTGGAAATGCGACGTCGTCGCATTGGATGTGGAGCGGAGCTTCTGGGAAAAGGCGACGATCCTTCACACCGAGTTCCACCGCCCGGCCGACAAACCGACTCCGGATCGGTTTTCCCGGCACTATGCCGACACGACCGCGTTGGCAAAGCACCCAACTGCGAGTAAGGCCGTAGACGACCAGGAGCTTCGCGACCGCGTTGTTCAATGGAAGAGCCGTTTCTTCGGCAGTTCATGGGCAAACTACGACCAGGCAAAGCCTGGATCGTTCCGGCTTGTGCCGCCAGCGGAGCGGCTACCCGCGCTGCGCCGCGACTACGAGGCAATGCGGGATATGTATCTTACCGAGCCGATGGGCTTCGACGAGATTCTGGCGACGCTTGCCGATTTGGAGAGGCGAATCAACGACAGTGCAAAAGGATAAATCATGCAGGCCAGCTTCGGATGGACGCTCCTATCACGTGACGCGCTACGACGTGCGGAGAAGCAACTACGCGACGCCGCCGATGGCGTTCGGGACGAGGTTGGCTTTCTGGCACTTCATCAGGCTTATGCGGATCTCTTTTTCCCGGGAACATCGGTTCTGCATACGCGGCTACGGTACGTTCTCTTCGTTCCCTGGCTTTACGCGAAGGTAGCGCAACAACGAGACCGGCAACGTATTACAGCTGCGGTTGAGAAACAGGAAATCATTCTCGCCCAACGTCTGAAGAACGCCGAGGAGTTTGGAGTTATTGGTGGCCGAAGTCTACCTAACTCGACCACCCAGCCCCCGACGATGGTTTATTGGACGGCACTTTCAGCTTGGCGTATTCTTCGCCCCGATGCCAGCGGCACGATTCCGTCCCGCCAGACCGTTCATCGTGTTATTGCGAAACAACCTGCTCGCCAGCAGGTTCACGACGATGACAAACAGCTACTCGTAGAAGATGAGCCTCTGTTCTACTCGGTGCCTCAACCACCACCCGCGTGGCACGATCAGGAACAACGGCTCGATTTCCAACTGACCGCAGGCGAGCAGCAATTCCTTCGCAATTGCTTCCTGTCAGTGGCACGTCCTGACAGCGGCGGATCATCCTCGCTGCTGGCTCGGCTAGTTGAGCAGAATATTGAAATCGCAGGTCGCCTTGAGCTATGGTCGCCAAAAATCATAGCGGCAGCAGACCAGTCCGACCGAGAAGCACTGCTTCGCGCCAAACGGGCAGCGGCTCTGTCGGCCATCGGTCGCGGCATCTATGCGGCGCTGGTTGAGACACTACGAGAGAAGCACGATGGCCTTCCGACCGAAGACATCCATCGGCGCAACTTGAACGATGTTTGCGACAAGTTCGCAAACGATGCCCTCGCGCTCGACGTTGACGGCATCGCCCAAGACTCGCCTTCTGTTCCCATTGGTATCCTCGGCGTGCTGCGGGAGACACAGCACTGGCTACGGAATCAGTCCACGGGGTTAAATTCCCTTTACGATGTTTACCAGACTGCCGAATCACGCCGCAAAGATCGGCGGGCGCGGCTCACCAAGAGCCTTGCCGGACGAGAGAAGCGAGCGGAATGGTTGCCCGACCAACATCCACTGGCAACGCCACTGCATTACCGATGGGGTAACGTGCGACAGTTGCTCATGGATTTGCAGGGGACACCATGAGCACGCACCGCTGGTCGAATGTGTCGTATCTGGACGCCATCCGTCCTGATCCTGGCTGGCGAACGGAATACGCACTACTCGCAAGCTACTCCGCCGACATGGTGGCGCTCACTGCCGCCCTCCTCGCCCTTGCCGGTCTCGACGATGACCGGGGATCGGGGAGCAAGGTTGATTTTGCCAATGCGGTCGATTCCCTGGCAGACCGAGTGCGTCTCATCGCCCAGGCAGGGCGATTAATTGCCCCTCCCAAATCGCCTAAGATACTGGCTATTCTCGATCGCTACGTTCGTGAGGTGAATCTCGACAAATCATCATGGCATCCAAAGGCGGTACTGACGAAACAGATCGCAGAGGACGGAAGCGGGACACAATGGCGGCTCTGGATCGGCAGCCGGAATCTGACGCGAGACCTCGCATGGGATATAGGTCTCACGCTTGTCGGTCGAATCGACGGTAAGGAAAGCGTAGTTCCCGGCATCGCGGAGTTGGGTATGACGCTCGCGGAGCACGCAAAATTGCCGGGACTCCGTTCCGCTAAGATTAAAACGGAACTCCAGCAGGTTCAGTGGGATGCCCCGCCGGGTTGCTCTTTGAGAAGTCTACTGTTGCTGACGGGCGAACAAGCCCGTACCCTCCCGCAAGAACCACCGAAAATGAAGAAACTGGTTGTCATAAGCCCCTTTCTCGACGGCGCCATCGTCGAAGCACTTGGGAAGTGGGGTGATCCGCATACCAGTCGTACACTGGTTTCCACCCGATCCGAGTTGGTGAAACTCGCTGCGCAAACGAGAAAACCTTTGACTGCATTCAATGAACTGCTGTTCCTTGATGCGCCCGCGCCTGTTGATCTGGCAGATTTCGATTCCGCCGACCGGGAAAACGCCACCACGCAGGACGAAGAGCCTGAACCGCGAGGGTTACATGCCAAACTGATTTACGCTGAAGGTCCCGGCGGAAGGCGGATATGGACGGGAAGCGCGAACGCGACACAACGTGGATGGAACGGACCGAATACCGAAGTAATCGCCGAAATGGACGTCACTTCCGAAGTCACGGCTGGGCTTGATGACTTCGTGAAGTCGGCAACGACCATTCGGCACGACGAGTTGGGCGATGCCGTTGAGCCGGATGAAATCGAGGAACGGCTTGAGGAGGCAAGAAAATACGTCGCAGGCTTTTGGAGCATCACGCAGCGTCTCGACGACTTGGGGCCGATGCTCGAAAGTAAAGCTGATCCCAACCCGCCCGATACCGGCGTCGAATTGTCCGTGGGCCTGCTCGGTGCTGTTCAGGTTCCCTGGCCCCGAGGAACCGCAATGCTCTCCCTTCCACATGTTGACCAAGGTGAGATCACCGAACTCGTAAGATGCCGATTGGCGATTGGTGACGCCAGTGTGTCATGGCTCCAGCGAGCACCGATTGACCCGCCGCCCGGAGAAGAACGGGATCGTCAAGCACTGGCCCGCTATCTTGATCCCCGGACGTTCCTGCTCTGGATCAGATCACTTTTGACAGGTGAACCCTTTGGGGACGGCGGAGGTGATTGGGACGACCAAGCGAATTCACAATCTCGCAGGGCGTCGCGAAAGACTGGCCCGACATGGTGGGCACCTACTATCGAGGAGGTTCTGAAGTCCTGGAGCCGTGATCCGTCCAGTCTCATCCTGATCGATAAGAAAGTGCGGCAATATCTGAAGCTGTATGAACAACAGACGGATTCGGAACTCACACCCCAAGACCGAAAGGTCGTCGCCGATTTTCATGCCACGTGGAAGGTTGTCTGCCGCTCTCTCTTGATGGAGAAGCCACGATGACCCCGCTCAAGCCGTTTCAAGAAGCGACCGTCCAAGCAGTTTTGAAAGCATTCGATGGTCGTCGGGGAATGCGCAGATTCTTGGTCGCCGATGAGGTTGGCCTGGGAAAAACCGTTGTTGCCCAGCATGTCATCCGCTCACTGATGGATCGAACAAATGGCCCGTTGGTCGTGTTCTATATGTGCAGCAATCTTACAATTGCCCGCCAAAATCGCCGCAAGCTTCTCGAAGTGCTTCCGAAGGACGAACGTGAATTCGCCGACTGTGCGATTGACCGCCTCTCGCTATTGATGGCTTACGAGCGCCCACGACATACTCAGTTGAACCTCTACTCGCTCACTCCCGATACCTCGATTCCAATCCGCAAAGGTCATCGCCGTGATGGCCGAAAAGAGGAGCGCGCCCTAATTCATGCACTCATTGAACGTGAATGGGAACACATCATCAGAGAACTGGGCGAGGATTACTTTCAGGGCAGTGCGTCCTCTCACTGGGAAAGTGCCGTTGAGAATCAGAAGTATCGGGCAGCTAGTGGCCCCTTGCGAGAAGCGTTCAGACGCTCCGTTCAGAAAGAGTTTGGCCTCGAACCAGGCAAACACCTACTCCCTGTTATCAAGGAATTAGACAAGCTTGAACTGATCGGTCGGTTCCGTAATGCACTTGCCGCTAGCGCACTTGAGGCAATCAAGCCGCATCTTGTGATTTACGATGAATTCCAACGGTTTCGCGACCTATTCGAACAACCAGCGGAAGGAAAGCAAATCTCACAGCAAGAGCGATCCTCCCAGCGGGTCATTCAAGGTTTGCGTGGTGACGATTCGGATAGTCCACCCGCGCTATTGCTGCTCTCCGCGACTCCTTACAGGTTATATTCTCGCCGTTGGGAGGAGGAAACTGGCGCAACTCATCGTGACGAATTCTTCGACTTAGCGGAATTCCTCTACGGCGGAGACAACGAGGCTAAGCGGAAGCGTAAACTAGCGGAGGATGCATTTTCAAAACTGGAAGCCGAGCTTCGCAAAGGACAGCCTACCTCAGCGGAGGCTCAAGCAGCCCGAAACGAAGTTGAGAGCCTTCTCTGTCCGATTATCTCCCGCACGGAACGGGCTTCACATCGCGATGGCTGGGATCATTTTGAGACGCAGCCAGTGCCCGCGCCTGTGGCAGATAAAGACTTCGCTGTCTTCAAACATCTTTCCCGCAGTTTCAACGACACACACCGTTCAAGCGCCGTGCCGTATTGGACTTCGATCCCCCTTCCAATGCAGACGATGGGCAACCATTACGTTGCCTGGAAGTCGGCTACTGCGGCGGACGCAAACGGAACGCCGTTCCTCAGCGAAAAGATGCGGGATCGTTTTGAAACGCCGGACGTGTGGCCGCATCCCCGGCTCCGGGCGATTCAGGAACTTGCTCCTTCCAATCAACTAGCGATCCCTTGGCTATCGCCGACGGCAGCATGGTGGCCGTTACGTGGTGCCTGGAAGAACCAGGAACAACCATTGCGAAAGCTGCTGGTGTTCAGCAGATTTCGAGCAGTTCCCCAGGCCATTGCCTCCGCCTTGAGTTTCAGCCTCGAAGCCGCCTTGCTAGGCGGCGACAAGCTGACCTATGAGGATGTGTCGCGCCGCAAACTACTCTCCGCGTCAGAGCGGCACCCGTTGCTGGGACTGTTTCATCCTTCCCCTTTTCTTGTTCAGGCAACCGACCCACTTGAAGCCAGAAGCGACGATCTCCGCGTGATCCGCCAAGAGGTGCAACGCCAACTGAAGAAGGCGATTTCGGACTTGGGTGTAACCATCCGCAAGGATGCGCCCTCCCTGCCAGTGTGGAAAATCCTGGCCCGCTTGGAGCGTCTTGCGGGAAACTGGGGGTGGGTTTCGTGGGGCTGGTGGAATCTTCGCCGTGAAATCGCCACTGGCGAAGAGGATTCCGGGCTTGCACAGCTCTTGGCCGATTGGGACGAGGAGGCCAAACGTCCGCTCCGCTCGATCAAGCGAGACAATTTCAAGTCGCTCGTGAATTACGCCCTCGGCTCACCAGGGGTTGCTCTCGGTAGGGCCTTGCTGCGCCACTGGCCGGACGCTGTTGGAGAGGATGGTTTTGCCAGCACTCTTTCCGCTTCTTGGAATGGATTGCGAAACTACCTCGACCAGCGGTGCTTCTACTCCCTTCTTTGTAAGGGCAATGAATACTATACGGATGCGATCTTGCGGGCCGTGGTTGACGGAAATCTCGAAGCGGTCTTGGACGAGCATCTCTGGCTGATTTCGCAGTTGCAGAACTTGAGCGAAGACGAACTTGCTGACGAACTCCGCAACGGCCTTACAATCAAAAGCGGCCGGTTCTCTTTCCATCCGCTCGACGGCGACCGCAACGATACCTTCACCCTGCGTTGTCATGTCGCCATGCCCTTCGTTCAGTCCAAGGCCAGCACGCTCGAAGGCGGCGAAAAGCCGATCCGCACGGACGAAATGCGCCGCGCATTCAACACACCTTTCTGGCCCTATGTCTTGGCGACAACATCCGTAGGACAGGAAGGACTCGATTTCCACGCTTGGTGCGACACACTCGTCCATTGGGATTTATGTCGAAACCCGGTTGACCTCGAGCAGCGTGAAGGGAGAATTCAGCGGTTCGGCGGCTTGTCAGTTCGACGAGCCATCGCCCAAGCTATTGGGAAAGCAGCTCTAACGGAACGCCTTCAGAGGGAAAGCCCGTGGGCAAGGATCGCCGCTATTGCCAATGAAACCATGGGCGATGAGTCCGGCTTAGCCCCCTGGTGGGTGTGCAAGGATGGAAGAGTCACACGTTATGTCTTTGACGTGCCGACGAGCGAACAGAAGCACTGGCTGCAATGGATGAAGGAGCAGCGACTACTCTATCGCCTTGCACTGGGACAACCGAATCAGGAGGATTTGATCGAGATTCTGTCCAGCAAATCAGGTGTAACCCCAGAAACGATTCGGGAGGCGGTGGTCAATCTTTCGCCGTGGTTTCGCAAGACGGAATAGCACAAGGTATTTCCCCTTCATGCCATCTCAGTGTGCAAAGCTTTCTGGCCCGATGGGCTCACTTTGGGTGCTCTACTGGCAGTCGATCTATGCCGTCTCTCGGAGTTCTTATCCCGCCGAGTAAGAAACAGCGGTCAGAACCGCCAGCCGAAACCAACATTGTTGAAGAAGTTCGCCGACTCGTCGTTGAGGCCCCAGCCGAGCCGGACCCCGACTTCCAGGTCCGGGGTCACGAGATAATGGACCCCTGGGCTGAAGTAGTGCTGGGTGCTGTCGACCGCGCGGCCGTCGGAGAAAATCCCAAAGTACTCGGCATGAGCCGTCCACTGTTCGAGTACCGGCACCTTGAGCACCGTCGAGGGGGCCCAGATGTTGAAGCGGTCTCCCTCCGCGCTGTCGTACCCGTAACGCAGGGCAGCATCCCATTTCCACTCTTTTGGAAGCTCCCACCCGAAGACGTAGGTCGTGATGAACTGGGTCGTGGTCTCCTTGCCACTGGTGGGCGTCCCAGCCTCCACAACGACCGCGCTTCCCGGCAGCCAGTTGTCCTGGTCTGTCACGGCGGCCTTCAAGCCGTAGAAGATCTGGCTTCCCTGCTCAAGTTCCGTCCCCACTGGCTCATCAAGGTCGGGAACACCGCCCGAGAAGCCGCTGGACGCCCCGCCCACCTCATAGTTCCAGCCCAGACGCAACTCGATCCGATCGGTCACGCCGTAGCGGGCGACGAGTTCTGGCAGACTGTGGGTCTCCAACCCGACCGGATTATCGCTGAAGGAATAGGCCGATTCGAACATCATCTGCCGCCTGCCCACGGTGGTCGTCGCTGGCGTGAACGAGTCTCGATCGGTCTCGATCTCGTCGGTGCCTGTAAACGGAGGCTGCGCGACGGCGACAACCGCAGAAAGGGCCGTCAGCAAGCCGACGAGCGAGGCGACAAAAGGGCGTCCGAGGCAAGCAGATTTGTTCACAAAAAGACTCCTGAGAGGATTGAGCGTCAATCAGGGAACTTGACGAAGTCTATTTGTTTTATGGTTGCGACGCCCTGCGGGCGGGACCGGAAATAGACTCCGTCCTGGTCCAAATGTCGAGAATGAATCGTTGAAGGGACTCCATTCTTGTCGAGTTTTAGACAATGCAGGATATTCCCCTCCTTCTTCTTGTTTTCGACAGTCTGGTTGATTCGCTGGCTTATGACATACAGGATCGTCTGTTCCGGATTCAAGTTGCACTGAAACGCCGTGCTGCCTGGCTGATCGAAGTTGCGGTTATTTTTGAATGGCTCGCCAAGCATAGGAAGTTCTAGCACACCAATCTCTACCGGTTTTTCCGCGCGTTCCCCCGAGATGTCGTATGTCGCCACCGTCGAAGTCTTTTGCCCCAATTCTGGCCGAGGCAGATTGTTGACCGTATAAAGACGTGTTCCTTCTTTATTCGGCAGTACCCAACAGATGTCTTGACCGCTGTTGGGGACGGAACCTTTGAAGTGCATTTCGCCTTCCTTGGTGAAATGGTACACGCCTAGTTCGTTCCTGGTGACAAATCCGACATAGAGTAACGGCTGCCGGGGGTGAGACCAAATGCCCAAAGGCATTGAGGGTACGCCATCCATTCCCTTGTACTTGTATCCGGCGTTGGTTTCCGGGAGTTGCAGTCGTCCCTTCTCTTTCAAAATGCTCCCGTGACCAATCTGGAACAATTGCAACTGCCCCTGAACACTCGGCTTGAGTCCTGCGAGGAACGACCGCTTTCTATCGCCATCGAAGTCAACATCGACCTGGAAGTCACACCCGAACGCAATTGCGGGATTTGTCTGCGACACATGGATCTGGGTAGGCTTCTGCGAACCCTCAACCTCAATCTTTGACACTTTACGTAGTGTCCCATCTTCCCCGACCATGAACGACACATAACTGGCGTTCGTCTTGCCACGTAACTCTTCAATCTGGTGATAATCCTCATTGCGGTTAGAGACCAGCAGAGTATGGCCATTGACCGACAGACTGTTGGGCGCCACTCCGTGGGATGGGAACGGTGATCCCTTGACATGTTGTAACGACCCGTCATCACGAATCGTGAGCACCGCAATCGTGTTGCTGTGCGTGTTTACTGTAAACAGATGCTTGCCGTCCTGACTGATGACCAACGGCGTGTCATTGTCATGCGGTCCCAGCTTCCCATGGGTATTGTTATTCATGCCAGTTCCACCAGTGTAGAACGGATTTCCTGGCAGTGGATCGAGTGTTCCGTCATCGTGCCGGACGTAGCCCAGCACCGCATTCTGCCCTTCTCGAATATCGTTCGTCTGGATGTAGAGATAACTTCCAGGATCGGCTTGTAAAGGAATAGCCGAGGCCACGAAGACCATAATGACGTAGATTGCGGTCCGAAGAACGGACGGACTCAAGAGCGGCAACGTCATGCTGGGTTCTCCAGGTGGTGGTTATGAGTGGAACTGGTTCAATGTCCTGCCGATCAACATTGTTAGGCAGGAACGAGTTTAGCAACATCTCGTTATGCGATCCCGCTACTTCTTTTTTCAAGCGGACAGCCTCGCGCTGGGGAACGGTCTCGGTCGTCAGCCGCTCCAGGCGCACATTGATTTCGTCTCCAAAGCGCCATCCCATCCGATCGGCGATGCCGCGACTCACGGCGGCTTCGTTGCTACTTAACCGAGGGCCGCGCGCCGACCACAACCGCTCGAACGGGTTTATGGTTCGCTTGTTTAAGGATTAGATGGGCGTGAGCGTCACTCGGGTTCACACCACCATCGGGCGTGGATGATTACTATGGTTTACGAAACCACGCAATCAAGTCTAATAGCTGTTGGTTATTCAGCCGTTGGTCGGTGTAGCCCGGCATTTCCACATTGTGTTCATAGTTGGGATTTCGAATCTGAAGGGCGAGTTCTTTCAATTCACCTTCTGTGAACGAATGACCTCGCAGCGGGAGTCCGCCTCGCACAATACGATGCTTTTCGCTCCCGACATCATGGCACGTGATGCAAGTCTTCATGGCAAGTTCTCCGCCCCGTTTTGCATCCCCGCCTGATAGGTTCTTGGGAATGGTCCACGTTTCTTTCGCATAGTCCAAATTGACGGCCGTCGCATGGTCTTTCTCCCCACCTGTCTTGAGGTAAGCATCCAAATTCGCCAAGTCCAATGCAGGCATGCCGGGTTCTTTCCCTCCCATAAAATGGAGCACGCATATGTTACCGCCAAGGGTGACAAGGTTAGTGCCCGAGTTTTTGATGTTCGTCCGGTGTGCTGCCGCGTAGAGAGGAAAGCCCGCACGAATTAAGCCATCGCCATCCTGCGACATCGAGTCCTGAGGATCAAAACTATGGCAGGAGACGCATGTCATCCCATTACCAACCTTCTTCGTCTCAAAATAACTTCGCCCTTCCTTCGGATCACCCCGCATCGTTTTTGCAGAGGACCACTGAGGGAACATGGCGGTGAGATTTGGTTTTGGACTGGTTTCGGAATTTGACTGGGCATCGGATTCGGGTTTTGCAGCAGACGCTTTCGTGGAGAGGGCGGGATAACATTTGGTGTAAATCCAATCCGTTTTTTTGACTGGCACATGGCAAGTGCGGCAGTCCGTGCGGTAGTTGGTCGCAATTTGCTTCGTAGGATCCTTTCCATCAAACAGTCCCCAACCCCATCCGTCTCCCCAAAGCTCGTTGTCGGGAAAACGCTCTTTAGTGTCTTTAATCATCACAAACCAGATCTTGACATCCGCATCATAAGCTGCGGCACCCGTGGTCAGCTTTTCGTTGGTCGTAGCGCGAACCTCCTTGACCAGCACGGCCCCGTCCGGAAAGGAACCAGTGCGTTGAAACCCTTGCAAATCTTGCTGGCGGGTATAAGTTCCATGAAGCTCGTGTACTGGTTCGCCCTCTTTCGGCGCCACCGATATGGTCCCAAGATGAACAAAGGTTGTTCCGAATCCTTGGGGGAGTGCGATGCCGCCCTTGGCGTCGACGTAGGGCGAAAAGGAATCAGAAACTACGTCCTGCGCCGCGACGTATTGCACAAGACTGCAAGCTACCGCGAGCGAGTAAAACAGGCACCGCCATCTCAGACCGGCGCGGGACGCCACAGTCGAGCGAGTCATTCGATGAATCATTGAAATCACCCTTTGAATAAGAGAAAGGAAAAGTTATTGTGAACGGTCAAAACCAATTCTTCCGGTACGCGCCGTCCACGACACCGCCGCCAGCAAGAATGCCGCCGCAGCCGCCGATGGAACGGAATAGTCAAGTGGCGATTTCGGGCCGTGAGCGACGGCCATCGCCACAGCAAACGTGGTCAGCAACAACCCGGTCGCGAATGCGACCTGGCTGAGCCTCCAGCCAATTAGGAGGCCAATTGCTAAGATCACCTCACAAGTCGTCGCCACCCACCCGACCGCCGGCACCAGCCCGGTGGGCAAAAACCAGTTAAGTTGAGCCACGTATTCCTCGTACTTTGGAACGCTCCCCCACGAAACTCCCTGCGTACCTGGCGGCCCCCACAAGCCAAGCCGATCGGCCACCGCCGATAGAAACGAGACCGCCAGCGCGGCGCGCACCACCCAGCACGCGACTGCCAAACTGACGGCAACCCTCGCCTCATCGCGTTCGTTCATGACTACTCCACCTCTATTGATGCGACCGACGTCGGCCACGGTCGTTAGGAACTCACGTCATCGGTCATCGGTTTTCTCCTGAAAGTTCCCGGTCCAGGCTATTTCTTCTCTGTTTTCGGGACAGTGAGATCCTTGGCGCCCCGAGGGTGAATGACCCATGCCAACACCCGGGTCTTTGCCTTGCCCGGGTTCTTCGAAACGCGGTGCAGACACCCGGCCGGCTCGTAGAACGTCTCGCCTGCCTTGAGGACCTTCGCGGGTTGGTCGTCGATCGCCCACTCGTACTCACCCTCGACCACATACCCAAGCACCGGCCCTGGGTGGCGGTGCGGGGTCCCGGCCTGCCCCGCTTCGAGCATGACTTCGACTGCCGTCGCCCTCGTCTCTTTGCCGTCCACCTTTTCCATGATGTCCAGGGCTGCCAGCGACGTGACCGTCCCAGAATGGCTCTCGTCGCGCTGTGCGTCAGCCATACCTACTGCCGCCAGGCCGAACGCCACCGCCAATATCAAAATTCCACGAATCATAGCAAACCTTCCATTAGAGTCGGTCGATGCGACCGGATAGGGTTTAGAGCGAGCCAACCGGTTCGACGGCGGGAAAGTCCTTTTCGGGATCGAATACGTTATTGAAAAAGTTCGTCAGCGAGTACATGGCCACCATCGCGACGATCTCCATGAGGTTCGCATCCGTATAGCCAGCATCGCGGACAGCTTTCACATCGGCGTCATTGACTTGGCCGCGGGCTTCGATAACTTTGCGTGCAAACTGGACCGCGGCGTCTCGCTTCGGGTCGCTGGCATGGCCCTTCCGAGCGAGAATGATTTCATCAGCTGAGAGCTTGGCCAGATGCTCGGCCCCAAAGCTGTGAACCGCCAGGCAGTAGTTGCAACCATTCACTTCGGAGACGGTGAGGCCGATGCTTTCGCGCGTCTTTACATCTAACGCCTTGCTCAAGGAGGCACGCAGGGTAGCCCATGCGTTGAACGCGATCGGGCTCTCCGCAAAGGTAGCCAACATATTTGGGGTGAACCCGATGTTCTTGGTGAACGTATCGAGAGTCGATTTTGAATCGGCCGGAACCTGTTCCGGCTTTGGCAATGCAGTTCTAGGCACCGCAGTCTCCATAAATAACTGATTTAACTACGACTTATACAAAATCCAGCACCTCGGCTAACGGACGGCGCGGCTTCTGCGGCCAATTTCCCGAGCGTTCTTCCCCCACGGACAACAACATGACCGGCACTTCGTCCTCGGCCAGCGCGAACTCACAGGCCACCGCTTCGGGGTCGAAACCGATCATCGGCGTCGAACCCAGGCCCCACGAGCGAGCCGCATAGATCATCGCCGCCGCACCGAAGGCACCGGAGCGTACTGCCTCGTCGCGCTGGCGCTGCGGGTGCTCGAAATACAGGCCGCGTGCGGCGTCTTCCCAATGCGACGGCATGTCTGCCGGCATGATGCCCGCTTCCACCACCGGCGCCAGACGCTTCTGCATTACGCTGTGATCGGCCAACTGGCCGCAGACGATGAAGGTAACGGCTGCATCGGTGATGGCGGGCTGATCCCAGGCGATCGGACGCAACCGAGCCTTGGCTTCAGGCGTTCGTACGGCGATGAAACGCCAGTTTTGCAAGTGGAAGGATGTCGGCGCGGTGGCGCCGATTCGCACCAGCTCGCGGATTTGATCGTCGCTCAAGATGGCGGCAGGATCGTAGTACTTGGTGGTGTAGCGGCTTTCAATAGATTCGATAATGGCATTGGTCATGGCGATTTCCATGGTTGAAGGTACAGGTTGAGGTGCAAAAGTGCTTCCGCTCTTCGCAGACCTGCTTTCATTCAAAGTGTGAGTCCTCACGGACGAACGCGGATAATTGTCTTTCCCTTGCGTCGCTCGGACTGATTGAAAGTGGCGACGGCATCGTCGAGGGTCGAGACGGCGCCTATGTTCGTCCGTAATCGTCCGTCCCGCACCCGCTGGACAATCTCACTCAGTTGGGCACGGTCGGACTGGACGACAAAATCAACCGCCAAGCCGTTGGCGGGCTGTGCTTCAGCCGGGCCGGCGATGGTCACCAGCGTTCCTCCGGCTCGAATCAGGGCGGCGGACCGCTTCCCGATGTCGCCGCCGAAGACATCGAAAACCAAATCGACTGGGCCGACATCTTCCAGGGCGTCGCGCTCGAGGTCGACGAACTCTTGCGCGCCGAAGTCGAGCACCTTCTGACGGTCGGCGGCGCGTCCCGTGCCGATGACGTATGCACCAGCCTCACGTGCGAGCTGGGTTACCATCGAACCGATTACGCCAGCCGCTCCATGGGCGAGGATGCTGTGCCCCGCCCGAAGGCGGCCGTGTTCGAACAGTCCCTGCCACGCAGTCAGGCCCGGCATCGGCAGGCTGGCGCCCACCGTGAAGTCGACATCACCCGGCAGCGGCGCGAGGTTGCGCGCCTCGACTGCCACATATTCCGCTAGGGTGCCGTCGCGAGTCCAATCCGTGAGGCCGAACACCCGCTGTCCGACGGACAGCCCAGTCGTGCCATAACCGAGGGCGGTGACCACTCCGGCCAGTTCGTGTCCAGGGATCGTCGGTGTTCGATCACGGCCAAGACGGTCGGTCCAAGTCGGGGGCCATGTCAACTCATCCCAAGTGAATCCCGACGCATGAACTTCAACGATGACATCGTTAATTGCTGCTTGGGGTTCGGGCCGCTCTACGAGCCTCATTCCGACAGTTCCCGCGGCCTGATCCGTAACCACGATTGCCTTCATCTATTACCTCCTTATGTCGAGTCCTTGCCTGCACTGCTACGGGCCGTGAACGGCCACCAGGGCTTCACCAAATCCTTTACAAATCCGTACCGCAGTATTAACGATCCTTCGCTTGCTTCAGCACGTCGTTTAAAACTGGATACACTTCTGAAAACACGAAGTTCGTGGCGTTCTGCTCATGGCAACTGTTACACGAGGCAGCAGCGTTTTTGGCGGTTTCTGCCTTTAGAGGGTACGTGTGACCAAAGCTGAAGTAAGCCCAGTTCCCCGGCTCGTCAGGAAATCGCTTGCTATCCTTGATTGACATTTCCAAGCCCGTAAACTCGCCCTGGAAATAGCCATTGCCACTTGACTGGACCTTCGAGCCGACCGATAGCAGTTCTTTGACGATCACGGTTCCATCGCGATATTCGCCGTGCTTTTCCGCAAAATCGAAACTCTCAGGATCCATGTAGACGTTGTGAAATTCGGGGAAGCTCGCCTCTCCGTCATTCATGTCGTTGGGAGTAACTACAGCTCCGAGAGACACCCATTTGCGAAAGCCAACGGGCTGCTTGACCTTTCCGTCTGGAGTAAAATCGACAAGCGGTTTGGCAGTATCCGGCTGCTGGGCCGAAAGATTTGAATTGGTACTTTGCGAAAGGGAAAGAATTCCCGTCGCCAACATCAGACTGACGCCGACGATCCATTTCATCTTCATGTGAGCTTCCTCTAAAATTGGAGGTGTATCTCTCGGCTTGGCGCCGCCAAATAATCCGTGAAGCGGCTTGCCATAGCGAGGGACGGTTGTCCCAAAAACGTGATGGTAGAATATCACGAATGCTACAAGGGGTCTGTCATTCAGATGACAGTCTCGTCGATTTTAGTGGTAGGCTTTAATTGCCGTTCCGGCGCATTCGATTATCTTGACGGATGCCATAAATACCAAAGCAGAAAGGCTGTAGACGAAATGCGGATATTTGCCGAATTGTCAGAACCATTTATTCAGGCTTGTGGAGCGATTCGATCCGCCAAGTCTCGGGATTGGAAGTCGAAGCAGACGATTTATCTTCAACGCGAAGAGGGAAAGATGCTCATTATCCAGCGAGGATATGTTCGGCTGGGTTACGTTGATGCATCCGGCAAGCTGCTGACTAGAATGCTTCTTGGCAAAGGAGCCATCTTTGGAGATTTATCATTTCGGCCAGGCTTTTTTCTCGCCCGCGAGAACGCCGTTGCAAGCGGTGCGGCGCGGGTTCTGGAAGTCGACCGGCAGACAGTCGAGAAGCAGGTCGAATCCGACAGCGCATTCCAATCGCTCCTCTTGCATACCCTCGCGGCGCAATACTCGGCGCTGGATCGTCGCATGCAATGGCAACTTGTTTCCCCTATCAGAAGTCGAGCAGCGATCGCCCTGCACGATCTCATTTGCTTCGCGGGGGGGCCATGCCGCCATGGTCATCTGATCGATATTCGGTTGACACACGAAGAGTTTTCCGAACTCATCGTAGCCGCGCGCCCCGTCGTTTCTGAGATCCTCTCGGAGTTCAAGGCTATGAAGTTAATTGACTACACGCGGGGACACATCTGCATTCTGGATATGGAAAGGCTCTTGTCTGTTGGCACTACATCAGAATCGATCGCCTACCGCCAACAATAGGCGAGCAACCCAATCAACCTCCGAGAATTGAGAAATTGAGGGAATGGTCGCAACGCTTGTAAATACAGGGACTGATATAGTCGCCCCTCGGTTGTTCACAAGATTCCTGATTTCCCGGGGAAAACAATAGCACAACCTTTATTCCGTCTTCGGTTTTTCATCATCCAGTCGACGCCGCAATCCGGCTTCCCAGCCCCGGACCCCGGCGATAAAAAGTTCAATTGGCGTTTTGTCATCCCGATTGACACAACTTATTTCTGAATCGCAGTTTGCGATTTACCTGTCAAGGGCAGTGCGGCATTCGTTTTACCGGATTACTACCGGAAAAATCGAAAGGTGCTGCAATGTCCAAGCGAATTCCCAGGTATCGCTTTCACAAGGCGAGTGGGCAGGCCGTCGTGACGATCGACGGAAAAGACCACTATCTCGGCAAATTCGGATCGAAAGATTCGCACCAAAAATATGCCGAAATCATCTCCCAGTGGCAGAGTGAACAAACTTCCGCTTTCAAAGACCTGAAGGTTCGCCAACTGACGGTTTTCTACTGGCGGCACGCAAAAGCGTACTACGTCAAAAACGGCCAGCCATCCGGGCATCTGCACATCGTCAAGAATGCCCTGAAATACCTGAATGCGGAATGCCGTGACCTGCTGGCCGTTGAGTTTGGGCCGAAGCGATTAATTCGATTTCGTGATTCTCTCATCGGGCGGGGTCATTCCCGGAAATATATCAACGATCTGCTTTCCGTGGTCAAACGGATGTATCGCTGGGCTCTGGAGGAAGAGCTGGTCCAGGGAGTTCCCAATATTCAGGCTGTACTTGCCCGTGGTGTCGGCTGGGTGAAGAAAGGGCGGACCAAAGCCAAGGAACCGCCTCCCGTGAAGCCGGCTCCTGATGCCGCCGTGGATGCCATCCGGCAACATGTTCGTCCGGAAGGAAGTCTGGGCCATGATCGAATTACAGCGCTGGACTGGCATGAGGCCCGGTGAAGGGCTCATTATGCGTGGACGTGACCTGAACGCTTCCGGGGCAATCTGGGAGTATCGCCCGGAATCGCACAAGACGGAACATCACGGAAAAGAGCGAGTCATCCTCATCGGCAAGCATGGCCAGGACATTCTTCGCCCGTTCCTTCGTCCGGAACTGGATGCCTACCTGTTCTCACCAGTAGTGGACGGACAACGTCCTTTCAGGCGAGACAGCTATACCAATGCGATTCGCCGCGGCTGTGAAGCGGCGTTTGGAATGCCTGCTGAATTGCGAGACGTGGGCCGTCACTTACGAAAACAGAAGAAGCTCACAGAAGAGCAACAGCTGAAGCTGAGAACAGAACTCTCCGGAACGGCTTCCAAATGGCGAGCCTAACACTGCTGGAGTCCGAACCAGCTCCGTCACAACTTCGCCACCCGGGCACGCCGGGAATTCGGCATTGAAGCCGCCCGTGTCCTGCTGGGGCATTCGTCGGCAGTTACAACGGAGATTTACGCGGAACGTGACTTGGACGCGGCACGGGCGGTTGTCGCGAAAATTGGATAGAATCCATTCATACGGCGGGGCCGGTTCGGGAGTAGCTAATGAGGTGGACCGTGAGCGGCTTCTCTACCCTTGCGGCCGCTCTCGCCCCTGCCGGTTTCTCAGCAAGGGAAGCAAGGGGAGTGTTTATGAGTAGTTACCTGAAATATGAGGACAATCGAATACCTCATGTTGAGGCGATTCTTTCAGATACCCGAACCCAACACCCGGCTGTAATTGACGATGGAGAAATCCAAAAACTTGCGCCGGGCATTTGGAGTCGCATGGGTAAAGAACTCTCAAGTCGCTTGCAAAACCAAGATGCAAGTCACGAGATCTACCGTGCAGGATCAGAGGCGGTGTTTGAAGAAGTCACGCAATATCGTTGGGTTGGCGTACGATTGGCTTGACTGTCTATGGCAAATGTCAAACGCGAGAGATGAAAACAAGTCTATCAAGATTTTCAACGCATCCATTGAAGATCTCGGGACTTTGAGGCTTCCAGCAGTTGAAGGCCAACAGTCGTAGATTTATCTGCACCGTCAAGTTCTCAATCAATTTGCGATTGGCGAACTTGGCGGAGGTTCGACAGAAATTTGTAGCTGTTCAAGTCCCTTAAATGGGCGTCAAGCTTGTGATGGCAAGTATTGAAAAAAACTTTTCCCTGACGCTGATCCCGACAGAGAACTGACTCGGATGATTTATGCGGGAAGTGCAGTCGAGCTGGCAATCCAATGGCTCGAAGATGCGTATTCGTTCTTATGGCAAATTCGAATGACAGTAGTTCCAAGTTGGTGTGTTCATTGTTATTCGACGCAAGGTTGTGAGCCGTCGTGGAGTAGGGCGACGACGGTGATGGCGATTCAATCCAGCATCCGCCGGAACCGCAGTTTTTCCAGGTGCAGCTCACGGTCCTCGTTGGTCCCTTCTGAAAGGTAACGTGTCGTGGATCCACACCCACACATTCCGCAAGAGCAGTCCTACCGCCACGAACAGCAGTCGCAGGTGTGGCTCGCGAGTGCAGGTATAAATCCTGGCCTGACGCCACTGGCGGTAGCTCGATTCGATCCCGAACCGACGCCGGTACATCCGCCGGATCTCCTGTGGAGACCCCTTCACTTTCCAGCCCCCAAAGAGCAGCTTCTGTTGTTTGCGTTTGCCGTCCTTACGGTGCTTGTGAGTCCGGTAAGCCACACACACAGACAGGCTCACTTGCTGTTTGCCGCTCTTGAGCGTATGCGAGTACCAGCCCACTTTCTGCCGTTTGATCCACCGCAGGCCGGTGAGAGCCTGATGAAGCCTCTTCTCCAGGACCTTCAGCGTTTTGGGCAGGCCGTCTCCCAGTGCATTGAAGACCGCCTGGTCGGAAGGTGCGTGGCGCAGATCGCGACAGGCAGCATTGATCGAACAGGTCCTGGCTGCCGCCCGCAACACGATGCTCAAGACCACCATGGCGGTGCATTTCCAGCCGTGATCCTTGAGTTGAAGACCTTCGCTCAACCAGCTCACTGCCCATTGATGCACCTGAGTGCTGGAAATGCGATGACTCGTCTGTGAACGCATGGGATCCCTCCCTGGATTGTGTTCGTTGACACAAACCAATCTGAGGAGGCCCCTTGCGTTCGCCAAGACCAATCTCACAAACTTGGAACTACTGAGTGAAGTCTTCCCACAACCTCTCACCGGCTCCGCCGACCCAAAGGTGGCAAGCAACCTGGGGGCATCCGGGTTGGCATGCCCGATCATACTTGGAAAGCGGTTGCGGCAGTCAAAGAGATGCTGGACAGAAAGATTGATCCAGCACGTCTGGTGAACTTGCACTGGAGGATAAAGAAATCACGGCAAATGATCGTGTTTTTCGACCTCTGATCCTGGGCTCTTTCAATAAGCGAGGAGAGTTCGAGTGCATGACTGGTGGTGATCATTTACACTACGGCTTTGTCAACTCTAAAAATTTGGGGCGATTTTAACGCAAGGTCCGACAACGGAGGACGTTTCGTGATGACACCCAAAACTGAGCTCTGGCGGGGCACTACTGGAACTTCCAGACTTGTGGAACTTCAGACTTGAATTGACAGGTTGGGGCGATGATGACGTCAGTCCGACAACGACGGACGGGGAGAAACAACGGGTGGCGAAAATAGAGTAAGTTGCTCTCACCGGTCAGGCAGCGCGCAGGGCGGATTTCGCGGATGGAAGACGATTCGCCGCGTGGCGGAATGCGGTCGATGCGGGAGTCATGCGCTCTCTAACTCACCCTCTGCGATGCGTACTCCCCAAAAATCAAGACATGACACAGTATGAGCAGCATGAGAACCGAACATTCAGACGGGGAACGGGGACAGTATGACTGAAGCAACTTCCAGCAATCCAGATGAACTGGAATCGCAGGCCATTCAAGGATTGGCAACTGCCTACCGGCGATTGCGGGAGGAAATCGGCAAGGTCATCATTGGTCAGGATGAAGTGATTGACCAGTTGCTGATTGCATTGTTCAGTCGGGGGCACTGTCTGCTGGTGGGAGTTCCGGGACTGGCCAAAACATTGCTGGTGAGCACCGTTTCCAAAATTCTGCAGTTGTCGTTCCGGCGGATTCAATTCACCCCGGACCTGATGCCTTCGGATATCACTGGAACCGATGTCTTACAGGACGATCCGGAAACCGGTCGGCATGTCTTTCAGTTTATGCAGGGTCCTCTCTTCACGCATATTCTTCTGGCGGATGAAATCAACCGGACCCCTCCCAAAACGCAGGCTGCCCTGCTGGAAGCGATGCAGGAACGCCATGTGACGGTTGGATCCAATACGTATCGGCTGCCCAGTCCATTTTTCGTGCTGGCCACACAGAATCCGATTGAACAGGAAGGGACCTATCCGCTGCCGGAAGCTCAGCTGGACCGTTTCATGTTCAACACGGTGGTGAACTATCCCACGGCGGCGGAAGAGTTACGAATTCTCAAACAGACCACCGGCAGTCGTGAGCCGGATCTGAAACCCGCTTTGACAGGCGCCCAGATTCTGGCATTACAAGAAGTCGTGCGGAAGGTTCCTGTGGCGGAACATGTTTTTGTCTATGCGCGCGATCTGGTTCGGAGCACTCGACCAAATGAAGAAGACGCCTTGCCCCTGGTGAAGAAATATCTCTCCTGGGGGGCCGGTCCTCGTGCCGGACAGTACCTGATTCTCGGAGCGAAGGCCCGGGCCATTCTAGAGGGACGATTTCACGTGACGACGGAAGATGTGAAATCCGTGGCACTCCCCGTACTGCGGCACCGCATTCTCACCACCTTCCAGGCGGACAGCGATGGCATTGCCCCCGATGATGTGGTCGTAAAATTACTGCAGCAAGTCCCGGTCACGATTCAGGAAAAAGCCAAACGTCTGCGGGCGGAAACATAGCATGTCTATGAAAGACCACGATCATTCCGGCCATCAACATTGTTTGAAGAGGCTGAAGAGTGCCGGCGGGATCAATCGTTTTGATCTTGCCATCAATCCGTGTGACAGGTGATTCCAAGGAGAACTGCCATGACAAAACCGATTCCTGAAGGTTGTGCGGGTCTGATTCCACATCTGAAATGTGAAGACTGTGCAGCTGCCATTGAGTTCTACAAGAAAGCGTTTGATGCTGTGGAACTCTCGCGGATGCCTGCTGCCGATGGCAAACGCATTATGCATGCTGCGTTGAGTCTGAGTGGTCAGAATCTCTTTCTGGCCGATGAATTTCCCGAATATTGCGACGGGAAGGCATCGAACCCCAAAGCACTGGGAGGAACCCCCATCGTTTTGCATCGTTATGTCGAAGACTGCGATGCCGCCATTGCCCAGGCGGAAAAAGCGGGTGCCAAAGTCGACATGCCGGCGACGGACATGTTCTGGGGGGATCGTTATGGGGTGGTGACCGATCCATTTGGCTTCAGCTGGTCTCTGGCCACTCATCAACGAGATCTGACCCCCGAAGAGATGGCGGAAGGCTTTCAGCAGATGATGCAGCAGGCTCCACAACCTCCCGCCTGAGCACACAGCATTTTGCCTGCAAAGCATTGCTGGTAGGTCTGCTCAATATGTTTGACACGCCGCCGCCTGAACCATGCTCCCGCGCGCCTCACAGGAGCATGGTTCATGCGGGGCCGAGACAAGACTTGAGCCCATTAGAGCACATTACTCCCGTATCGACCGCATTCCACCACGCGGCGAGTTGTCTTTCATTAATCGAAACGCGCGCTGCGCAAGCCCGGCCAGAGCAACTTGCTCTCATTCCGACGGAGTCAATCTGAATTCTACGATGAGATCCTCCCCCGTGACGTCGGCCGTAGTCTCTTCCTCCAGCACCAATGTGAGCTGGCAACTATCTGTTGAATGGATCGTGCTGCGCATTCGCTGGTTCGGCCTGATTGTGGGCTACCTGCTGGTGAATACACTCAGCCCACCCGATGACCGTCTGAATCTCAATGGCATTCTGACACTGGGGGCCATGTATGCTCTTTGCGATTCCTACTTCCACTGGCAGGGAAAAGTTTTTCTCTATCGGTTCCCGCTGTTCACGTCTCTGATGGAAGCCATTTTTATCGGGTTGCTCTGCTATTTTGACAAGGGGCTGGATAGTTCGTTTCGGTACTACTATTTCTTGTCTTTGCTGGTTTGTGCCATCCGGTATTCGCCGCTGGTAACCTATTCGACGTTTGCCCTGCATGCTGCCAGTTACTCTCTACTGGCGTTCAAACTCACGTCCGCCACAGCGGATCAGGTGGGCACCCTGGTCTTAATGATCATTTTCATGGGCTGGGCCACCTGGGCCAGTACATCACTCACCAGGTTGCTGCGCGAGACGGGTGAAAAGCTGACCGCTCTGAATCAGCAACTGGAAGAACGGATTGATCGGCGGACCCGGGAATTGCAGCAGTCGCAGGCCATGCTGGTGCAACAGGAAAAACAAGCCGCCTTCGGACTTCTGGCTGCGGGAATTGCTCATGAAGTCGGCAATCCGCTGGCCGCCATCAGTTCACTCGTGCAATTGATGAACCGGAAGGAACTGGATGTGGTCATGCACGAGCGGCTTGGTCTGATTGATGAACAGCTGCTGCGAATTCAGAGAACGCTACGTGAACTGGTCGAGTTTTCCCGTCCGAGCATGGCTGCCATCAGCCAGTTCGATCTGCACGATGTCATCAGTAATGCCCTGAACATCGCCAAGTATTACAAGCGAAAAAAAGGGAAGACGATTGTTACGAACTTCGCCCCGGATTTACCGGCCATCCTCGCGGTGCGCGATCAGGTCCTGCAGGTCTTCTTGAACCTGATCCTCAATGCCATGGACGCCACCGAAGAGGGGGGAGTGATCGAGATTTCCACTGGCATCAAGGACTCTTCCATTCAGGTTTTTGTGAAGGACAACGGCAGCGGCATTGCACCGGTCGATCAGCTCAAACTGTTCGAACCATATTTCACCACCAAGACCACCGGCACCGGACTGGGGCTGTTCATCAGCCGGAACATGGTGGAAGCTTCGCGAGGCACCATTCGACTGGTCAGATCGGTTCCGGGCGAAACGACATTTGCCGTCACACTTCCCATTCAACACGAATAGCAGTGGGCGGAAGAGCACATTTGGCAAAGAGCAAGTTGCTCCGCGCCGCCCTGGCTTCAACTGATGAAAGGGGACCCGCTGCATGGCGGAACGCGGTCGATGCGAAGGGGGGGGCATACGTTCAAACCTCACCGGCAATCTCTTCAGCTTCCGGTTCAGCTTCCAGGAAATGATTCCCGGACATTCCAGGCGTGAATCGCCGGTCGGGACAGATCACGATCGTATCCCAGCACGCTCAACGCGGTTGTTCGCAGCATCAGATATGGGCAGATCTCGAAGTCCAGTCCACACCAGCGGGCGGCCAGTGCTCGTGAAAAATGTCCATGGGTAAAAATCAGGCAGTTGCCCGGCAGCAATCGCAAACGGGCCACAACCCGGTCTGCGCGGGCCATCACTTCTTCCACAGACTCCCCACGAGGGCCCCCATTTCGAAAAACGGACCACCCGGGCATCTGTTGCTGAATTTCCTCCAGCGTCAACCCTTCCAGCGTGCCATAGTTCCATTCTGTCAGGTCTTCATCAACTTCGGCATGAGAATATCCGGCCTGTTGTGCCGTTTCGCGGGCTCTCAGTAAGGGGCTGGTGAAGACATGATCGGGTGAATATCGACTCAACCGCAATTGGAGCCGGGCAGATTCCCGCAGGCCGTCCGGAGTCAGAGGTAAATCTGCCCGTCCGGTGTGTCGGCCTTCCGCCGACCACGCGGTTTCTCCGTGTCGTACCAGCATTATTCGGGGCAGAACGGATTCCTTCGATTCCGCATGCTCCCGGGACTCTTCCAGACGGGGTGAATCGTCGGACGACTGCTGAGATGTCTGAACCATTTTGAATTCCGCTCCCGGAAAGCGATTTGTGACTTGATTTGTGATGTTTGTGATTGCTGTCTTAAGCTTAAAAGCTGTGATAATAATGTGCAGCGAACTTGCCCGCGGAATGGAAATCGCCGTTGACTGGGAGATTTTGCTCGCAACGCGTTCATTTCGTACTGAGATCATGCACCATGCGAACCAGCGTTTTGACATGCTCCGGGTTCATTTCGGGATGGACTCCATGTCCAAGATTAAAGATATGCCCTGGCCGATCGCCGGCTGCATCGAGCACCTGCTGGGTACGGACCTGCAATGTCGGCAAGTCGCAATAGAGCGAAACCGGGTCCAGATTTCCTTGTACGGCCCGCTCTGGACCAATCAACCGGCGGGCTTCCGCCAGATCGACCCGCCAGTCCACTCCAATGACTTGACCGCCGGCTGCGATTTGTGCGGCCAGCAATGCGGGGTTTCCGGTGAGGAAATTGATGACTGGAACTCCCGGGGTGATCGATTGAATCAGTCGCTGGGTATAGGGCTGAACATATTGCAGATAGTCTGACGGACTCAGACATCCCGCCCAACTGTCGAAGATCTGCACAGCCTGGCAGCCTGCGGAAATCTGCGCATTCAAATAACCAGCCAGACTGGTGACCAGTCGACTCATTAAAGCATCCCAGGCTCCAGCATCCCCCAGCATAAGAGACTTGGTGCGGACATAGGTTTTCGAACCGCCCCCTTCAATCGCATAGGAGGCCAGAGTGAAGGGAGCGCCGGCAAACCCCAGGAGTGGAATATCTCCCGGCAACTCCTGACGAATCAGACGGACGGCATCAAAGACATATCCCACAGCAGACAGATCGTCCACCGGGCGGACGCGATCGACTTCGCGGGCAGATTGCAGGGGGTTATGAATGACCGGCCCTTCCCCTTTCTGGTATTCCAGATCGAACCCCATTGGTTCGAGGATGGGAAGCAGGTCGGCAAACAGAATCGCTGCATCTACCCCCAGTACATTCCGGGCGGTGATGGTGACTTCCGCGGCCAGTTCCGGGCGTTTACAAAGTTCGATAAACGTCACTTTGCGCCGGACTGACATGTATTCCGGAAGATAGCGGCCCGCCTGCCGCATGATCCAGACCGGGGTGCAATCCGTCTGCTCACAGAAAACAGCTTTCATGAAGCGGGAATTGCGCAGCTCAGGAGTCAACAGCATGCCAGTTTATCTCTCTTGTGGTGCAACCATTCTGCCCTGACAGGTCACCAACGACAGCACGGGGAAAGCTGAAGTATATGAGATGGACAACAGCAACAGTACCCCGCCGCCGATTCGTCGTTTGGCGGCCTTTCCGGGCGATTCGAGCAACTTGCTCTGGCCCGCGCAGCGCGCATTTGATTGATGAAAGGGAACTCGCCGCGTGGCGGAACGCGGCCTGTACGGGAGTCATGCGCTCTATTTCCGATCGCGATAGCGGCGGCTGGTTTCGGTGAGAAACCGGCGTTCTTCGTCGGTCAGGCTTTTTTCACCTTGAAGCGAGATTTTCTCCAGAATCCGGTCCAGCCGGCTCTCGATCTCTTCCGGGACTTCTTCGTAGACCGGCCGTTCGTCCAACTCCGGGTGATGCACCTTGAGTTGTGGACGCTTTTGAAGGGAGCGTTTCCATTTTGTGCTGTCCCAGCCGTCGAAGAGGGTCGACACTCTCCAGCCATATCTGGCATAGAGAAATCCGAACAGCATCCCTCCCACGTGGGCAGCATGAGCCACCCGGCCCGGTCCCGGGTTGCCAGAAAGTTCACGCAACATGGGCAGAATGTCCAGTGCGGCACAAATTCCCGCCAGAACAATCACCGGAACGGGCAGGATGCCCCAGATGTACCAGCGCTCATGAGGCCAGTTCATCGCGTACACGATCATCACTGCCACCACCGCGCCGGAAGCGCCAATTGCCGGGGATGTGTTCCGGGTCAACAATCCCCACAGAATGAAGCCGACCCCCGACAGGATACCCGCGAGCAGATAGAACCCCAGAAATTCATTCGACCCGTATTTGTCTTCCACCCGGCGGCCCGCCAGATACAGCAGCCACATGTTAAACAGCAGATGCAGCGGCAAACCTTCACTGGTCTGATGGAGAAAGTCGTATGTTGTCAGGCGCCAGATCTGGCCCCGCAGTAATCCCCCAAAACTCAGTTGCAGCCAGTATTCCAGCAGTCCCGTACGCCAGGTGAGCGTCTGCAGCAGAAAAACAACGACATTGATGACAATGAGCGTGGTCACCATGCTCCAATTGCCCTGATATCGCCGACGTCCCCAGCTGGAAGCCGCGTCATCCGCCATGTATCTCCGGTTATCGATCCCCATTACCGCTCATTCCTGAGAGCCAGTGACCCTGATGCCCTGTCAGGGCTTCGTTTCAGGGTGCGTCATAACGAAACATCCGTTGTTGTCGGACTTTGCGTTAAGATCTTCCCTTGTTTTCAGAGTCGACAAAACACCCGTATGTTTTGCTTTTCCTTTTGAAACCCGGTCCGCCGCGCGGAGTGCAGTCTTTATCTTATCGCAAAGCGCACAATATGGGCACTGGAGAAAGCAACCTGCTTTAATCAAGCGTTGTCGAAGTGCGGGGGGGAAGCCATTTCACGAGTTCATCAAACAGAACCCTTAATTCTCCATGTTGACGGACACCGGCCATCAGCGCAAAGGGCCGGATACCTCGACGGGACAATTCCCGATTGAGTTGCGGAGCAATCTCCTGACAGAACAACCGTCGTTGACGACTTTGAATCCAGTGCACCGTGGACAGGACAACAGGAATCGCCAGGCCGGGCAGCAGATACCATTGATCCCAGGGCATTTTCAGAACTCCGTGAATCAGCACTCCCATCCAGAACAGTCCGATGGCTGCGCTCCAGGCGGGCAGAGTCGTGGCGGATTGCAGGCGTTCATTCGCCTGTACGAGAAACCCATAGAGTTCTGCATCTTCCACCCCGTCCCGGAGATCTTCCGTCACATAAGGCTTGCAGACCAGCTCGCCGGATCTGCGAGTGATCAAAACCGACTCCCCTTCTTCGGGAAGATAATCTACCAGATATTCGAGTTCTTCGAATGGGCTGAACATTGCAAACCTCCATACCCAAGGCGAACGCCTGCCTGACCGGGGACTGCAGACCAGTCCCAAGTCGCGTGTCCATACTCCGTCCGAACGACTGCTGACGCCAGATTGCCGGCACCAACTTCCACTTCGCCAATCACCACGTTCAAATGAAATTCAGAAAACCTGCCCGTCAGAATTTGCTGTTGTCAAAATCCGGGACTGCCAGGAATTGAATTCAAATGAGGGAACATTTCCAGGACGTGCGTCAGACTTTAGCGAATTTGCCGGATGACATCCATAATTCTTTCAAAGTTGTTTTCGACTGCAATTGGGGAATTCCCAAAATTTGTCGCTGCCCCCTCATCAGTGGGCTGAGTGTGATAGTTCACGGTGGCTGTCGGATCTTTTAACTGGTGACCGGTCAGGATGCAGACCACGCGGTCGCTGGGGGCGATGACTCCCTGTTGCCGCAACAGACGGGCACCCGCCACACTGGCCCCGCTGGCAGGTTCACAACCCAGCCCCCCGGCTCCCACCTGAGCCTTGGCATCCAGAATTTCCGCATCAGTCACTTCGCGAACAACGCCGTCACAAAAATCCAACGCCCGCAGACATTTTTGCAGATTCACCGGACGATTGATCTCGATGGCACTGGCCAGCGTACTGGCCCGCCGGTTCTCTGTGTCCATGTGCTGATAGAACGTCGAAATCAACCCCTCATCAGGTTGCCCGTTGTTCCATCGCAGCCCCTCTTGTTCATAGAGTTGATAGAGCGTATTAGCCCCCGCAGCATTGATGACTGCCAGCCGAGGCACCCGGTCAATCAGGCCCAGCTGCTTCAGTTCCATAAACGCTTTGCCAAACGCACTGGAGTTTCCCAGGTTTCCGCCGGGGACCACAATCCAGTCCGGAACTTCCCAGTTCAGCCCTTCCAGTACGCGATACATAATCGTCTTCTGGCCTTCCAGTCGAAATGGATTCACGCTATTGCAAAGATAAATCCCGGCCGATTCACAGGCGGCACGTACCTGTTTCAGGGCATCATCAAAATCTCCCTGGATCTGTAACGTAACTGCGCCATAGTCCAGGGCCTGCGAGAGTTTCCCATAGGCAATCTTTCCACTGCCCACAAACACAATCACTTTAAATAGCCCGCTGACGGCAGCATAAACTGCCAGCGATGCACTTGTGTTTCCGGTCGAAGCACAGGCGGCCAGACGTGCGCCAACCATGTGAGCATGCGTGGCTGCGGCCGTCATGCCGTTATCTTTGAAGCTGCCGGACGGGTTTAACCCTTCGTATTGAAGAAAGAGCTGCCCTGCCTTCACCCCCACATATCGGGCCACTTGAGCGGCATTCTGCAACCAGGTCTGGCCTTCCCCGATGGTGACAATCTGCTCGGGAGGAGCGAACGGCAACAACTCCCGGAATCGCCATACGCCGCTATAATCCAGAGGATTACGACGACTGCTCCACCGGGCTTCAAATTCACGCAGAGAAGCCGGAACCGGGATGCGATCCCAGTCATATTGGATGTCCAGCAGGTCACCCGTACCCGGACAGGCCGTAAGCACCTCATCCACTCCATAAGAAGTGGATGAGTTGGGGCGGATACTTGACTGATACGCAACTTCAATAGACATGCTGAATGTTTCTTCGTGAAAAGCAGATCGACTTCACTTAGAAGCCCTCACAAAACTTGCAGCAAACTTGCTCGCGGAAAGGAAATCTTCCTTGTCCGGGAGGTTTTGTTCGCGGCACTTAGGTAGTTCCAAGGCTGATCAGATGGAGACAAGGGGAAAGAAGAGAGGAAAGCATCAAATACAGGTTTCCCTCACATTCTCTTCCCTTTACGTCAATTTGGATCAATTTGCCAAACTCGGAACGACTATCACTTATTCTCCGGCAGAAATCCCGCCTACGTGGCACTTGGATAAACGACCTGCCTGCGTCCGCTGCCTGGCAATTCGCAGTCCCTCACAGTCTCCTGCTCCGTATGATCTCCTGGAGCGGTGTGACAATTCCCCTCCAGGCAGACCGTTGACCAGCTGATCCCCGCTATCCATAGTCACACGATCGCGCTGCAGGACCGCGACTCTTTTCATCATTGAAGTGGAAGCGACTCGAAATCCATGCAGACTGATCTGCCCCATCTTGCAGCAGACGACGTGATCAATCGAAACAGCCGGTACGAGGTCAAATTCGGACAACAATCCGGGAACCTGCGACACCATTATTCTTCCAACCGGGAAGAGTGACGATCGGGATCAACCTGAATTGTTATTGTCGCGGCGATGTGACGGCAATTCAATGTTTATAGAAAACTTTCTCGATCACACTGAAAGTGATTCAAGAAATTCAGTCACTCTTCGCCGTGCTTCCCCAGATCGCCCGATATTTGCAGCACAACATCCTGATCAGAGCAAGTTGCTCTGGCCTGGGCCCGCGCAGCGCGCGTTTCGACTGGCGAAACGCAACTCGCCGCGTGGCGGAACGCGGCCCATGCGGAAGTGAGGCGACCTAGGAGCCTGTCCGAGCACTTTGAAGTCCGCACCATGATGAGGGAATTTTTGAAACACAGAGGGACAGAGAACACGGAGGCACACAAACCTGATCTCTGTGTCCTCCGTCCCTCTGTGTTTT
>Ga0182738_1000306_pt1 | contig 73794 bp, 69 predicted proteins | sample eDN5th30CBELigMG_FD_128876 | JGI IMG/M metagenome (GOLD analysis project Ga0182738, IMG submission 128876) | Enriched Miracle-Growth compost microbial communities from Emeryville, California, USA - eDNA 5th pass 30_C BE-Lig MG (version 2)... ... | reverse complement strand
ATGGACAGCGTGGCGCCAACGTAGGGCTGACCGGCCGTGTACTCGACCTTGAAGGGCTCGTAGTCCATGCAGACGTGGTTGGTCGGCACGTAGAAGAGCTTCGTCAGAGGCGAGTAAGAGGCAGGCTGCTGGTCCTTCGTTCCGAGAGCGGCCGGGCAGACGTCGGTCGTGTTGACGTCCGGACCGTTGAGGAACGTGGACTTCGAGGCGACGACAGCCGGACGGCCATACGTTGCGCTCTTGGGGTCGAGATCGACGCCGGTCGACCAGTTGACGGCCGGGTCATACTTCTCGGCAACCAGCGGCAGGCCGGACTTACGGTCAACCGTGTAGCCGAAGCCGTTGCGGTCGAAGTGGACGAGCACGTTGTGCTTCGAACCCTTCACGTCCATGTCGTCAGCGAGGATCATCTCGTTGACGCCGTCGTAGTCCCACTCGTCGAACGGGGTCATCTGGTATGCCCAGGCAGCCTCGCCGGTCTCGGGGTTACGAGCGATGATGGACATCGACCACTTCTGGTCGATCTGCTTGCCGTCCGGTCCAGCGCGCTGAGCCGGGTTCCACGTCGACGGGTTGCCCGTGCCGTAGTAGACGAGGTTCAGCTTGGGATCCCAGGCGTACCAGCCCCAGATCGAGCCGCCGCCCAGCTTCCACTGGTCGCCGGTCCAGGTCTTGAGCGAAGAGTCCTTGCCAACCGGCTTGCCGAGAGAGGTCGTCTTCTCGGGGTTGAACAGGATCTCGTCATCCGGACCCATCGAGTAGCCGCGCCACAGGCGCTTGCCGGAGTTGATGTCGTAACCGGTGAAGAAGCAGCGGACGCCGAACTCGGCACCCGACACACCGATCATGACGACATCGCCGACGACGAGGGCGGCACCAGTGCCGGTCTCACCGCGCTTCGGGTCGCCGTTGACGGCCTTCCAGACCTCTTTGCCGCTCTTTGCGTCGAGAGCAACGAGAGTCGTGTCGGCCTGATGCAGGAAGAGCTTGCCGTCAGCGTACTGCAGACCGCGGTTGACGGTGTCGCAGCACATCACGGGAATGACGGACGGATCCTGCTTGGGCTCGTACTTCCAGATGATCTTGTTCTCGTCATCGAGGTTCAGAGCGTACACGATGTTCGGGAACGGAGTGTGGAGGTACATCGTGTTGCCGATGACGAGGGGAGAACCCTCGTGACCGCGCAGCACGCCGGTCGAGAACGTCCAAGCAACTTTCAGGTTGCCGACGTTCTTCGTGTTGATCTGGTCGAGGTTGGAGTAACGGGTGGCAGAGTAGTTACCCTGCTGCATGCACCAGTTATTGTCGTCAGAGATACACTTCACAACGCTGTCATTGGCAAACGCCGGCGCCGCGAAGGCAACCGTCGCAACCAATGCACCTGCGAATACGCTTCTGCGCATTGCGCTTCCTCCATTTTAAGGTTCTTGCCACGCAAGCGGTGGTGAACAGCAGCGCCTCACACCCTGGTTATTTGGGATCGGGGCTTTTTTCCCTTCTTGTCCCTTATTTGGCGTTCGGCGGGGCTGCCTAGCGTCTGCCAGTCAGCCCTGCATGCCGTGTCACACCGCGGCACATCTACGCACTTTTTTTTCCCGCCCGCAAGACAGTCCGGTAACGAAAGTTCACGCATCCGTGAATAGGACAAGATCATTGACGTAATTTCTTCCGCGTATCTGCTCGCTTTGTTGCGACGCACAGCGCAATTGTGCGGCGCACGACAACCTGCGGAAGTCGGCCGAAAAACATTGAACAACTGCATCGGCCGGTACTCGTCGCACGCTGGAAATGCCACCATTGTGCGAAGGACCGCGGACTCGCCGGCGCGCTGCCGCCGCTCCAATCCGCTCACACGGGGCTCTCGGCCGCGTGATCGAAAGTGCCTACTGTGGAGGCCAGCTTCAGGAGGCTCGTGATGCACCGGACAGCCGCCCGCGAACACAGAATTCAGGAAGTTTTCCCGAACGTTACAGCGTTGCTGCTCGCCCTTCTTTGCAGCGCCTTCGCCGGCCTCGCGAGCGGCCGCGCCGAGACCCCGCTGACGGTCAAGGAGGTGGCGCCCGGCGTCTTCGTCCATCAGGGGCGCTATGAGATTTTCACCCCGCGCAACTCCGGCGATACCTCCAACTCGGGGTTCATCGTCGGCGACGACGCGGTGGCGGTGGTCGACACGGGCGGCAGCGAGCACGTCGGCGCGCAGCTGTTGGCTGCCATCCGCGCGCGCACCAAGCTGCCCATCCGGTACGTCATCAACACGCACATGCACCCGGACCACGTGTTCGGAAACGCGGCCTTCGAAGCGGAGAAGCCGACATTCATCGGCCACGCCAAGCTGCCGCGCGCGCTGGCGGCCCGCGGCGACCGCTATCTCGCGATCAACAAGGAATTGCTGGGTAATTCGTTCGACGGCACGCGCATCGTCATGCCCACGGAGCTGGTGAGCGACCGGCGCGAGCTCGATCTTGGCGGCCGCAAGCTGCTTTTGGAGGCGCACCCGACGGCCCACACCGACAACGACCTCACGGTGCTCGACGAGAAGACGGGAACCATGTTCCTGGGCGATCTCCTGTTCTCCCGCCACATCCCCGCGCTCGACGGCTCGATCCGCGGCTGGCTCGCCCAGATCGACCAGCTCTCGGCCCGCCGGGACGTGAAGCTCGCCGTTCCCGGCCACGGGCCGCCGTCGATGCCCTGGCCGGACGCGTTGAAGGCGGAGAAGCGCTACCTGAGCACCGTGGCGTCGGACGTACGGACGATGATCAAGCAGGGCAAGACGCTGGCGGAGGCGGCCGAAAAGGCGGGTCTTTCCGAAAAAGATGCGTGGCTCCTGTTCAAGGAGTATCATGCACGCAACGTTTCTGCCGCCTTCGCCGAATTAGAGTGGGAATGAACGGCAACGCGGCGTGGAGGAAAGCAAATGCTCTTCGGCTGGACAAGAAAGGCCGCCCTGGCGCTGGCTCTCGCCGGCGCGCTCGGCGGTGGACTGGCGACAACGGCATACGCCAGCGATGACGCCTGGGCGGACATACGGCGCGACGTGTTCGACAGCCGCGATGTAACCGAAGGCGACGGCACGGTCGCGCTCGAGGCGCCGTACCGGGCCGAGGACGCGGCCATCGTGCCGCTCACGGTGCGCATCCCGGCCGCGGCCGGCGATGTGAAGAGCCTGACGCTCGTCATCGACAAGAACCCCTCGCCCGTGGCGGCGAAGTTCTACTTCGGCGAGGCTGCCGGAAAGGGCGAGCGCATGCTGTCGACGCGCGTGCGGGTCGACATGTACTCGAACATCCGCGCCATCGTCGAAACCGCCGACGGCAAGCTGCACATGGCGACGAAGTTCGTCAAAGCCTCGGGCGGCTGCTCGGCAGCGGCGTCCAAGGATGCGGACGAGGCGCTGGCCAGCCTCGGCAAGATGCAGGTGCGCACCTTCGATGCAGCGGACAACAAGGACGTCACGCCGCCCGAGCGCGAGGCGCAGGTCATGATCCGCCACCCGAACTTCACCGGCATGCAGATGGACCAGGTGACGCGCGAATACACGCCCATGCGCATCGTCGACGAGATGGAAGTGAAGCGAGACGGCGCGCGCGTGTTCAAGATGGAAGGCGGCATCTCGATCTCCGAGAACCCAAACTTCCGGTTCACGTTCGTGCCCGGCAGCGAGAACGTGATCGAGGTGACGGCGAAGGACACCGAAGGCAAGGTGTTCAGCGCCACGTCGGCCGGCAAGGCCTCGTGACGGATAGCGATCGCACAACAAAAAAGGGCGCCCCACGGCGCCCTTTTTCGTTTCCGGCCTAAGCGCGCCGCTCAGAAGCAGCGGAGCTCCGCTTCCACCTGGGCGCGCTTCAGATTCTTCACCTTCTCGAGGTACGGCGCGAAGCTGTTGAACATCGCGACGTTCTCGCCGCCCTTCTGGCGCACGGACATGATCGTCTCCGCCGCCTCGTACTCGTCATACGGCAGCAGCGAGGCAATCGTATCGATCGAGCACGAACACTTCTCGAGCACGATCCGGTTCTGACCGTTCGTCTGCATGCAGGCGAAGACGTAGTCCGCGCGGGCGTTGGTCGGATAGTCGTTCTGCGGCAGCTCCACTGCTCCGGCGCCCACCGTCAGGATACCGGCAGCGATGAGCGCGCCGCCGAGCATTGCAGCGATGTGATGTCTCATTGCGTGTTCTCCAATCCGGTTACGCCGGCCAGCGTGGTGCGCTCGCTCATCTTGAGCGTCGCCGGCGGGTAGCGGTTGTGGTAGGTGGCGAGGAGATCGACGATCTGGCCGGGCACATCCTTGCTGACGATGACGTCGTACTTGGCGCCCTCCCAGCCCTGCATCTTCGATTCATACTTGTCGCCGGCGAACGGCGTCATGCTGATGCGGAAGGCGGCGACCTGCTTGCCGTCGTAGGTCACCTTGATCGGCTCGACCTTGGCCTTGAGCCAACCGTCGGCGAAAATGTGCTGCAGGTAGTCCAGCTTGCCGCCGGCGAGCTGGCTGAAGGTGTTGATCGCCTGCGAGAAGTAGACGGCGAACACCGGGTTGATCGAAAACGCGTCGAGCTTCTGCAGGTCGCGCGCGCGCTCGCCGGTGTAGATCTGCAGCTCCAGATCCTTCTTCCCCTCCGCCTTGTCGGCGGTGACCTTCAAGGTGATGTCGTCCGTGAACGGCAGACCGAGAATTTTAGGATCGGAAACGGTGCGGGCGAACTTGTAGTCGATCGTCTTGCCGGGCTCGACGTTCGACAGGTGCCGCTCCTCGAAAATCAGATCGGTCGCCTTCGGCTGGGCCGAGGCGGCGGCGTCGGCCGGCTTCGGCTCGTCGGCGGCCTCCACACTCATCGCAGTTGATCCCAGCGCCAGGGCGGCGACGATGACCAGGCCGCCCAAACCATTGAACCGCATAATAACGTTTCCTTCCAAGTGATCGTTGCCACGCTACGTAATGTTGTTGCTCTTTTTGCCGTTCTACCCTTGCCGGCACGCTCCCGTAAACAGGGGCGACCTTAACGTTTGGTCATTCGGTTGACGGGATCGTGAGTGCTGCGGTGCAAGATGACCGGCGGCCGGGTCAGCGCAGGAACAACCCGAAGGCGCGCGGCCCGTCTCCCACCGCCGCCTCGCCGGTGACGGCCAGTGTCCCGGTATCGACGCGCATCAGCACGTTGTCGAACCAGCAGGCCACATAGACGTGGTCACCGGTCGTATCGGTGGCGATGCCCTCGGGATGGTCGCCGACGTCGATGGTCTTGATGACCTTGGCCGAGCCGAGGTCGATGACGCTGAGGCTGCTGCCGTACTGGTTGGTGACGAAAGCGCGACCCTTGGCGAGGGCCACCGCGTAGGGACGATGCCCCACCGGCACCGTGCCTACCATCGTGCCCGCCGCGATGTCGATGATGCTCACGTCGTCGCTGGCGACGTTGGCCGTGTAGGCGCGCTCGCCGCTCGCGTCGATGGTGATGCCGAAGGGCCGCTTGCCCACCGGGACGCTGCGCAGCCGCCGGTTGGTCGCCGCGTCGATGATGGAAACCGCGTCGCTGTCGCGGTCGGCGCTGAGAAGGAATCTGCCGTCGGGCGTGACCGCCAGCCCGGACGGCGAATCCCCGACGGCGATCTCGGCGACGATGGCTCCCGCCTCCGGATCGACGACGGAAACTTTGTGCGTGTACCAGTCGGCGACGTAGACGCGGCCGTTGGTGGGATGCGCGGCGATGCCCAGCGGCCCCTCGCCGACCTTGAACCGCTTCACGACGCGCCGCGCCTCGGCATCGAAAACGACCATCTCCTTGCTCTCGGGCGAGGTGATGTATGCGCGCCTACGGTCGGGGGAGACGGCGATGCCGGCCGGCTTGCCGCCGATGGCGACCTCCACGGCGGGCTTCATGTCGGAGAGCGTGACGACGGTGAGCGAGTCGCCTGTCTGGTTCGTCACCAGCGCTTCCGTCACTCGATCGGGATCGGCCGATGCGGACACGGCCGCGGCGGCAATTGCGATGACCGCCGCGACCGCGAGACCTAGCTTTCCCGATGGACGCATCGGCTGCGTCAGCCGCCGGACTCGAGCTTCTTCTTCAGCGCGTCGAGGCCGCCGCGATAGACATCCGTCACGGCCTTCTTCGCGGCCTCGTCGGAAAGCTCCGGCGGCGGGTCGTTGTTCATGAAGCCGCGGTAGAAGGCACCCTTCCACTCCACGGTCGACTTGTCGCCCTCTCCCTTGACGGAAAGATTCGACGAGTAGTTGTTTACGGGAAGAACCTTCGGATCGACCTTTACGATCTCGTATTTGTAGACCTTCTTCGCCGGATCGTTGGAGATGAGCTTCTCCTCGATCGTGCCGCCCGAGGTCAGGGTCAGCGTCCGGGTTGCATTGGCGTCGTTGCCGCCGCTGCCCTCGGTCTTGGCCACCGCCGGATGCCAGCTCATGTCCTGGAAGTTGCCGATGACGGCCCAGACCTTGTCGGCCGGCGCGTTGATTTCGACGGTTTCCGTTACCTTCTGCCGCGTCGGACCGTGCGCGGATGCGAAGGTCGGAAATACGACCAGCGCACCCAGCGCCAGTGCTACAGCTCTCACCATGGGAATTTTCCTCCGAGTACCGGTTCTTTAACCCGCCTCGCGGGCGACCATAATGTCGCGACCCCACGTCCGCAATCGGCCTTCGCCCCGGCAAACCGCCGCATTGGCACCGATGTTGTTTTGGCAGGGCGTCCGTGCTTACTTGCGGCCGCGCGAAGGAGACTGCCCTACATGACAGCACACGCCGAAGGCGACCGTCCGGGTGAAGGTTCGCACACCTACGACAACGTCACCTGCCCCTTCTGCGGATTGCTCTGCGACGACCTGCAGATCACGCGTACCGGCTCTACCCTGAAAGTGACGAACGGATGCCCGCGGGCCGTTGCCGGCTTCCAGCGGCCGTTGCCACCGGCCAAGCCGCAGGTGCGCGGCGCCGAGGTCACGCTCGACGAGGCGGTGAAGGCGGCGGCGGACCTGGTGCGCCAATCGAAGCTGCCGCTCTACGGCGGCATGGCGACCGACGTTGCCGGCGCGCGCGCCATCATGGCTCTCGCCGACCGCACATGCGGCGTCGTCGACCACGCCCTCAGCGAAAGCTCCTACCGCAATACCCGCGTCGTGCAGACGAGCGGCTGGATCATGTCCACGCTCAGCGAGACACGTAACCGGGCCGACCTCATCATCATCGTCGGCACCGACGTCCATAAGCTGCACGGGCGCTTTTTCGACCGGATCGTGACGCCCGAGCACACGATGTTCGATGGCTTCGGCAACAAGCGCACCGTGGTGTTCATCGGCGAGGGCCTCGATACCTCGGCGGCCAAGGGACCGCGCATCGAGGAGGTGATCACCCTCCCCGTCTCCAAGGACCGCATCCCGGAGCTGCTGGCGGCCATCTCCGCCCGCGTTCGCGGCTTCCCCGTCCCGGCGCCGGAGGCTCCAGCCCAGCCGGCGCCCAAGAAGGGCGGACTGTTCGCCGCCCTCATGCCCGGCAGCAAGAGCGCCGCTCCCGCCGCCGTGCACGAGATTGCCGGCGTGCCGTTCGACGCCATCGAAGCCGTCGCCGAGAAGTGCAGGAAGGCGCATTACGGCGTCATGGTCTGGTCGCCGCCGTCGCTGAGCATGCCGCAGGCCGACCTCACCGTGCACATGATGACGGAGATCATACGCGAGCTGAACGTGACGACGCGCTTCGCCGGCCTGTCGCTCGGCGGCAGCGAGGGCGGCCCCAGCGCCGTATCGACGTGCACGTGGCAGACCGGCTATCCGCTGCGCGTCAGCTTCGCCAACGGCAAGCCGGAGTACGATTCCTATCGCTACAACATCGCCCGCATGTTGACCGAGGGCGAAGGCGACCTGCTGCTGTGGGTGGCCTCGATCGGCACCGACATCGGCCTGCCGCAGACGAAGCTGCCGACCGTCGTGCTCGGCACCCCCGGCCTGCGCCTCGCCCAGCCGCCGACCGTGTTCATTCCCGTCGGCACGCCGGGCGTCGACACCGCCGGCCAGATGATCCGCTGCGATAACGTCGTGTCGCTGCCTATGCAGGACCTCGGCCGATCCAACCTGCCTCGCACCGCGGACGTCCTCGCCGCCATCGAAGCCGCCCTTTGAACGTGAGCACCGCGCAATGATGATCAAGCTGACCGGTGGCAAGGTCTACGACCCCGCCAACAACGTCAATGGCGAGGTGCGCGACATCTATTTCGCCGACGGCCGCATCGTGCCGGCGCCCGCCGATGGCCGCTTCGACAAGGAATACGACCTGCGCGGGCGTGTGATCATGGCCGGCGCCATCGACCCGCACACGCATATCGGCGGCGGCAAGGTCACGATCGCGCGCACGCTGCTGCCCGAGGATCACGCGAAGGACGAGGTCGCGCATACGGCGCTGACCCGCGCCGGCACCGGCCACGCCGTTCCCTCCACCATGGTCACCGGCTACCGCTACGCGGAGATGGGCTACACGTCGGCGTTCGAGCCGGCGATGCTGCCCGCCAACGCGCGCCAGGCGCACATGGAGATGGGCGACACGCCGCTGCTCGACAAAGGCGCGTTCGTGATGCTCGGCAGCGACGACTTCCTGCTGCGCCTGATGGCCAGCAAGGCCAGCTTCGAGCAGATCAAGGACTACATCGCCTGGACCATGCACGCCTCGCAGGCTCTCGCCGTCAAGGTGGTGAACCCGGGCGGCATCAGCGCTTTCAAGTTCAACCAGCGCAAGCTCGATCTCGACGAGAAGCACGTCTATTACGGGATCACGCCGCGCGAGATCATCCTGACGCTGGCGCGCGGGCTGCTGGAGCTCGGCGTCACCCATCCCCTGCACGTGCACGGCTGCAACCTCGGCATCCCCGGCAACGTCGAGACGACGCTGGCGACCATTCGCGCCACCGACGGCCTGCCGCTGCACCTGACGCACATCCAGTTCCACAGCTACGCAACCGAGGGCGACCGGCACTTCTCCTCCGGCGCGGCGCAGATCGCCGACCTTCTGAAGAAGTATCCGCACATCTCGATCGACGTCGGGCAGGTGATGTTCGGCGCCACCTGCACCGCCTCGGGCGATTCGATGCGCCAGTACACGGGCGCCAAGAACGCCGACCCGAAGCGTTGGGTGGTGATGGATATCGAGTGCGATGCCGGTTGCGGCGTCGTACCCTTCCGCTATCGCGACAAGAGCTACGTGCATGCCCTGCAATGGGCGATCGGCCTCGAGACGTTCCTCCTTTGCGACGATCCGTGGCGCATCTTCCTCACCACCGACCATCCGAACGGCGCGCCGTTCTATACCTATCCGCATCTCATCCGGCTGCTGATGGACCGCGACTTCCGACGCGAGACGATGCATCGCGTCAATCAGGACGCGCTCAAGTACTCGACGCTGCCGATGCTCGAGCGCGAATACTCGATGTACGAGATTGCCGTGCTCACGCGCGCGGGCCCCGCGCGCAGCCTCGGCCTCAAGGACCTCGGGCACGTCGGCCCCGGCGCCCGTGCCGACATCACCGTCTACAAGGACGACGCCAACCGCGAGCGCATGTTCACGACGCCGGAGCTGGTGTTCAAGAACGGCGAGCTGATCGTGCGCGACGGCAAGGTGATCAAGATCGTCAACGGCGCCACGCACGTCGCGCGCCCCGAATACGACCGCTCGATCGAGAAGCCGCTAAAGGAATACTTCGACCGCTACCTCACGGTGCGCATGGAGAACTTCCGCATGAGCGATGACGAGATCATCGACGGCGGCCGCGGCGAGGTCATCGTGCAACCGACGAGAGCCAGGACGTCGTCATGAAGATCAACGGCATTGCGATCGACGACACGTTCGCCGAAGCCTTCGGCATGGCAGGCACGGGTGTCATCATCACCGCCGACACGATGAAGTGGGCGCGCCAGGCCGCGATCACGATGAGCGGCTTCGGCACGTCGGTCATCGGCGCCGGTGCCGAGGTCGGCATCGACCGCGAGCTGAAGCCGGACGAGACGCCGGACGGGCGCCCCGGCGTGCGCGTCCTCCTGTTCGGCTTCTCTCCCGATGCGGCGGCGAACCAGCTCAAGACGCGCATCGGCCAGTGCGTGCTGACGAGCCCCGGCTCGGCCTGCTACGCGGGGGTCGAGTCCGACAAGCGCATCGGCCTCGGCAAGGGACCGCGCTATTTCGGCGACGGCTTCCAGACCGCAAAGAAGCTCGGCGACAAGCGCTTCTGGCGTATCCCCGTCATGGACGGCGAGTTCGTCATCGAGGAAACCACCGGCGTCGTCACGGATGCGGTCGGCGGCGGCAACCTCATCATTCTCGGCAACGATCGCGCCGGGCTGCTCACGACCGCCGAGGCGGCGGTCGACGCCATTGGCGCCGTCCCCGACGCCATCACCCCGTTTCCAGGCGGCATCGTGCGCTCCGGCTCGAAGGTCGGCTCCAAGTACAAGGGCGCCATCGCCTCGACCAATGATGCCTTCTGCCCCACCCTGCGCGGGCGGGTGAAATCGGAGCTCGGGCCGGACACCGTGGCCGTGCTGGAGATCGTCATCGACGGCCTCACCTCCAACGCGGTTGCCGACGCCATGCGCGCCGGTCTCAAAACGATCATCGACACCGGCGCCGCCAAAGGCGTGACGCGCGTCACAGCCGGCAACTACGGCGGCAAGCTCGGACAACACCACTACAAGCTTCGGGAGCTGCTGCCATGAGCGGTCTCACCTTCCGCCTGACCTCGGCCCCTACGGAACGCCTCGACCTTTCGCAGCTCACGCCGCGGCGTCTGGCGAGCCTGCCGCTGGCCGACGTGCTGAAGCTCGACATCGGCAGCACGAAGAGCGGCCTCAAGCTGGGCGACGCCTTCGCCGTCTCGGGCAAGCCGGGCGAGACGGTCAAGATCGAAGCCTCCTCGAGCAAGCTCGATTTCATCGGCACCGATCTCGATCACGGCACGATCATCGTCGATGGCGACGCCGGGGTCGGCGCCGGCCGCAGAATGACGGGCGGGCGGCTGGAGATCCGCGGCGACGCCGGAGCATTGCTCGGATCGGGCATCAGCGGCGGCGAGATCTTGGTCAAGGGCTCCGCCGGGTCGCAGGTCGGCGGACTGACGCCGGGCGACCGGTTCGGCATGCTGGGCGGCCTCATCGCCATCGAGGGCGACGCGGGCGATCGCGCCGGGGACCGCATGCGGCGCGGCACCATCTACGTGCGCGGCAAGTGCGGCGGCTTTGCCGGCTCGCGCATGGTCGGCGGCACCATCTGGACCGAGCTGGGCTTCGGCGCCGAGCCGGGCATGCTGCTGCGCCGGGGGACGCTCATCGGACCGTCGGTCGACGTCATGCTGCCGACCTTCGTCGACGCCGGACGTCACGACCTCGTAATCCTGCGCATCCTGTCGCGCTATATGCGCGAGCGGCTGGGATCGGCCGCCCCCAAGGCGCTGCCCGGCTCGGTGCGCAAGTTCGCCGGCGATCTGGCGACCATCGGCAAGGGCGAGCTGCTGCTCACGGCCTGACCCCGCACGAAGGTACAGAAGTCGCCGCTGTAACAACCGCCGCCGTTGCACGTATAGTCGGGATGCGCGGGAGGCTTGCTCCCGCGCCGTCAGGTTCGGACAGCCGCTGCGGCGGCCTAACCGGGTCGGGAGCATCGGCATGATCGCGATCGTCATTTCCGCCTGCCTTATCAGCAATCCGAGCGTCTGCAGGGATTACCGTGTCCCACTGGCGAACAACGTCGATTCGAAGCGTTGTCTCTTCGAGGCGCAGCCGCACCTTCCCCAGTGGATGCAGCAGCATCCGAAATGGCAGATCAAGAGCTGGCGCTGCGCGTCGGCCGACGCCCAGGATCTCTAGCCGGCGGTCTCAGGCGTGTGGGCGGGAGCGGGGCCGTCGCCCTGGTTCACGGCGTGAAGAAGTTCGGTGCCGCGGCGGCGAAGGCCTTGCGGAGGTGGCTGCCCGCCTCGCTGACCTCGAGCACGAACTTCTGCCGGATGGCACGCCCGAAGTCGGCGTAGCCGTTGGCCGGCAGCACGAACGACCCCGGTCCGCCCTTCACGTTGTCGCGAAACCACTCCTCGAGCGGGTCGAGGTGCTGCTTTGCCGGCAGATACGATTGCGTCGGACCGGCCCCGGGCGTGACCATCTCCGGCCCCTCGCCGCTTAGAATGGGCAGGCCGTTCACCGTCACGCCGTAGCTGACGAGCTCGTCGCGGACGTGCTCGATCGGCTCGGCGCTGTTGCAGTTGTCGCGACCGTCGCCCGAGATATCCAGCACCACCTTCGCCGCCTTGGCGGGGATCTGCGGCACGATCTTGTCGGAGACGACCCGCATCATGCGCGCCATGCAGGTGAACTCACCGCCCTGGCGCGGCAGCGAGCGCACCTTGAGGGCGGCGGCCTTCGCGTCGGCCTCGCTGGCGATATGCGTCCACGGCAAATTCACGGTCGGCTGGTCGGACCAGGTGACTAGGGAAAACAGGATGCCCCCCTTCGCCCCGCCGATGATGGCCTGGATGACGCTCGGGTCCTCGAGGGCCTGGGCGATGCCTTCCATCTGCAGCTTGTAGCGCGCGTCGTCGACCGAGTTGGAAACGTCGATGGCAACGATGAGCGCCGTATCGACCTCGTCGCTGCCAGCGGCGAACGCCAGCGTTGCGAGCACGGACGCGGCAAGCGCCGCCAGACCCAGTAGCCAATTCCGCGCAAGACCTTGCCGCCGGAAGGCAATCGCCGAACTCAGCCTCGCGCTCTGCCACATGCCGCCCAGGACCCTTTTTATCGTTGCCTAGAGTTTTGAAGCTTCCCGGCAGATTGAGCAAGCCCGACCTAGGCCGCGAGGTTCCGTCCGCTGCCCTGCATGACAGCGGGAAAGCGCTGCGGGCTTCGGACAAGCGTCTGGACTGGGTCGCGGAATTTGACCGCGATCAAGGTGATGCCATCGCGGCGCAGCAGGATCTCTTCACGAAGCAATCGGTTAAACGATTGTGCCCATGATGTGGAAGGACGCGCCACGCGGAGGCATGCATGTATAAGCACATACTCATCGCGACCGACGGTTCCGAGCTTGCACAGCGTGCCGTCGACCAGGGGCTCGCCCTCGCCAAGGCAATGCAGGCCAAGGTCACTGCCGTGACGGTGACGGAGCCATGGACCGCGGCCGTCGCCGGCGAATGGGCGGTGGCGTTTCCCGTCGAGGAATACGAGCGGGCCTCGGCCGCCAACGCCAGCAGAATTCTCGATGACGTCCTGAAGCTCGCCGCGAACCTTGGCGTCACGTGTGACGCCGTCCACATCAAGGATCAGTATCCCGCCGAGGGCATCGTCGAGGAGGCCAAGGCGCGGGGCTGCGACCTCATTGCCATGTCATCGCACGGTCGCCGCGGCTTTGCCAAATTCGTGCTCGGCAGCCAGGCGACGCGCGTGCTGACGCACACGACCGTGCCGCTGCTGATCTGCCGCTGAGCGTTGCAAGACGGCCGGTCGCCAAATCGGCCACCGGCCGCCGCCTTGGCCACCTCAGTGCTGGTGGTGCATGTGCTCGTGGCCGCCGCCGGCGTCGGGCGGCGAGGTATTGGCCGTGAACTCCACCGGCACCGCGCCCGCCTTCTTGAAGTTCAGCGACGCCTTCACCTTGTCGCCGGCGTTGATCGGCGCCTTGAGGCCGATGAGCATCAAGTGCATGCCGCCGGGCTTCAGCTCGATGCTCTTGCCCGGAGCGATCTCGACCGACTCCACCTTTTTCATGCTGGCGACGCCTTCGGGGCTGATCGACGTCTCGTGCAGCTCGGCGCGCTCGGCAGCATCCGAGGTGGCACCCACCAGCACATCGGGCTCCGATCCGGTGTTGGTGATCTTTGCATAGCCGACGCCCATTCCGCCCGCGCTCGCGGGCCGGCTCCAGGCCTGTGTCACCTGGAGGGTGCCGGTCGCAGCGGCGGCAGGAGCCTCGTGATGATGGTGGTGGTCCGCATCGTCGCCCGCGACGAGCTGCAGCTGCGGCGCCGGATACTCGAGGCTGTGGGCATCCTGGCCGGGCGCGGCGATCTCGTTCCAATGCAGCTCGCCCTTGGCGCACTTCTGCACCACCGGGAAGGACAGCGTCGTCCCGGGCGCGAGCTCGCCCGCGACGTAGGTCGAGAGAACGAACTGGTCGAAATAGTCGTCCGGCAGATCGCCGCCGCTCCACGTCACGCGCTTGACGCCGTCGCTCTTCGACTCGCCGTGATAGAAGCCGTAGGTGCGCGCATACGGGCCCTTGTCCAGCGACAGCTTCCAGCCCGGTTTCGGCATCGGCTTCACCGCGATGACGCCCTCGGGAATTTCAACGCTCACCTCGGTGGTGGGCGAGCCCTCGCAGCCGTGCGGAACGCTGAGCACCGCCTTGTAGCTCGCGCCGACCTTGGCGCTCCTGACTTCGAACGTGACGTGCGCCGATGCCGTAGCGGCCAGAGCCATCGACCCGGCGGCGGCCAGCAGCCGCAAAAGAATGTGTTTCATCGTTGCCTCGCGTAGTGGTTCGTTACCTGATTGCCGGCGGCGGTTCGGACGTGGCCAAGCTTCGCCGGGCTTATCGCAGCGGACCGTGATCGGCGCGCTTATCGCGGTGACATCCTTAAGTGGAGGTTCCAGCTTAAGCGGAGGCTCCGGGCCGCCGCGCCCGGTGCCTGAACGTGCCGCGACGCGTCGTCGCCGCGCCGATGGCGCAGTTGCATGGATCACCATCGATATTGAACGCCGGCATAGAAGGCGCGCCCCGTCCCCGGCTCGAACACGCCCGCGTCCTTGCCGCCGAGATCGGCGGAGGTGCTGGCGCTGGCGACGTACTTCTCGTCGGCGAGGTTGCGCGCTTCGACGTAGGCGGTGATCGGGCCGCCGTCGTCGAAGCCGAGCTTGGCGCCCCAAAGCATGTACGCCGCCGTCTTGAAGCTGTTGGCGCTGTCGACGTAGTACGCCTCGGGCACCCATTCGACGTTCGGTCCCGCGTAGATGCCGGATGGATGCTTGTAGAGCAGCTCCGAGCGCAGGAAGTGATGCGGCGCGCCGGGCAGATCGTTATCGCCCCACAGCGCATCGCCGTCGTAACGGAAATCGTTGTAGGTGTAGGCCGAGTTCAGCCACAGCTCGTCCGCATGCCGGCCGCCGGCGAAGATGCCGCGCGCGACCGCGATGCCGAAGCCGAGCTCGACGCCCTGGTGGATTGTCTTGTCGGCATTGGCGACCTGACACGCGGTGCCGAACGTATTCTCCAGCGTGAAGCACAGCAGCTCGTTATCGAGGCTGGCCCGGTAGAGCGACACATCCCAGGTGGTGTCGGCCGTGCGTCCGCGCGTGCCGATCTCGAAGGTCGTTGCCGTCTGCGCATCGATATCGGCAAAGCTGATCTGCTGCGTTGCCGTCGAGCTTTCGCCGAAGCTGGGCGCCTCCGCCGAGCGCGATACGTTGGCAAACACCTGCGCGTTTCGCGTCACGTCCCACAGCAGGCCGACCTTCGGGCTCCAGAGGTCGAACTCGGACCTGCCCGACGTGGAATTGAAGCGCGCCTGGCGATCACGCGTCGCATGCAGGTACTGCAGGCCGCCGACGAGCGCCACGTCGCGCAGGAAGTACAGCGAGTTCTCGGCGTAGAGCGAAAGGTTCTGCGAGTCGTCCTCGGAGCTGGAAAGCAGCGCGCCTTTCTGGGCGCCGGCCAGATTCTGGTATTGCTTGTTGTCGATGGTCCCGTTGTGCAGGTTGATGCCGGCGACGAGCCGGTTACGCATCCCGGCAATGTGGCTCTCGTCCTCGATGCGCGCGAAGCCGCCGTAGTCGCGGTACTCATAGTCCAGCCACTGATAGATCGGATGCATCAGGTGCCGGTCGACACCGAAGGCGCCGAATTCGAGCAACGTGCCCGGCGCCAGGCGCACGGTCGTCTTGTTGGCGACGCGCAGCGTGTCGATGTTCCGCTGCTGGTCGATACGAACGTTCTCGGAGTTGGGCGTCTCGGGCGCGGTCAGCGCGATCTCCTTCGTCACCGATCCGGGAATGCGCTGCCGCACCCAGTTGGCGTTGACGTAGAACCGGGTCTCCGCATCCTCCGACAGGCGATAGCCGACGTTCATGCTGCCGCGCATGCTTTCGCCCCACGAATGCTCGCGGAACCCGTCGGCCTCCTGCCACGTGCCGGCGATGAAGTAGTCGACGGGACCGGAGACGCCGCCGCTGCTCGTCGAGAGCTTGTGGAATCCGAAGCTGCCGACATCGACCCGGGTGCTGAGCGCGTCGGCGTCATAGCCCGTCGGCATAACGAAGTTGATGGCGCCGCCGAGCGAGTTGGCACCGAACCGCAGGGCGTTGGCGCCCTTGTAGACCTCGGTGTAGCGGTAGACGGACGGGTCGATCTCCTGGAAGTCGCCATAGCCGTCGGCGGTGTTGATCGGGATGCCGTCCATGAACAGCTGAATGCTGCGCAGGTGGAAATTGCGCGACAGGCTCGAGCCGCGGATCGACAGACGGGTATCTTCACCCCACTTCGGCTGCACGAAGACGCCCGGTACGTACTGCAGCACGTCTTTGACCGAGGTCGCCGGCGTCGATGCCTTGTAGGCGGTGTCGGGCACCAGCTCGACGCCGCCGGGCGTCTGCTGCATGGCGGTACGGGCCTCGGCCGTATTGGCTACCGACAGGCTGCCCGATCGCGCCGTCGTGCCGACGCCTTGGACCACTGCGCTCGTAGCTGCAGGCACGCTCGATGCGGCAGCGGCCGGTGGTGGCGTCGGCTTGCCCGCCTTCTTCGCGACGGTCTTGGTCTTGCGTTGCGGCGCCGGCATCGCGCTTTGCTCGACGACCACCGGCGGCAGCGGCACCGTTTCCTGCTGCGCCGATTGCGCACTCGCCCCTGCCGGCATTGCAGCGGCGATGACAGCCATGGCAGCCACGCACACGCGCGGCGCCTTCAAACCCCGATACATGATACTCACATCCCCAAACGCTACGCGGGCGCCGGCGTGCGCGACCGTGCACACCGATCCTCGGACGCAAAGCGAGCGGCACCGGACGAGCCGCCGCGACCGGCGGACTTAGGTCCGTTGTGCTGCTCTCAGGCGCTGGCGAGTGGGGGACCGCGACTGTGCGGACGGGGAACCGCCAGCTCCGCAACGTCGTCGCGAAGGAGGGACGGTGCGGGGGCCGCGTGCGGCAGCACCGGCAGTACGGCCGCTTCGGGCGCAGCCAGTGCGAGCTGGAAAGCGGCAAGACCTTTGCAGATCGGACAGCTCGTTGCCGGCATCGCCGGAGACGAGCCGTTGCCCGTGCAGATAGCGTCGGCGAACTCGCCGATCTCGGCCCGCACGAGCTGCGTCGTGAACTGCGAGGTGAGATGCCAGGGAAGCAGCAGCGCATAGAAGGCGACGCCAAGCAGCCCCAAGGCCGCGGCCAGCTTTCTATGCGAACGCTTTACTCCCCTGAACATGGCCGCGAGCGTAACCATCTTGCGGTCGCGGCTCAAGAGCCATCGCGCCACAGGAGCATTACGCAACCGCGCGGCTTGCCTGTCTCGCCCGGCTCAGACGGCGAGCACCGCCCCCAGGTGCTGGGGCAGCTCGGCAGTGGGCGTTTTGACGAGATCCTTGTCGAGCTCCGCGTAGACGTGCGGCTTGACCTGAGCTGTGAGCGCCGCGCGCAGGTCGCCCAGGGCCGTCGGCGGCGCCACGAGCACCAGCCGGTCGAACGCCTTGTCGGCGTAGCTGCGGTCGAGCATGTCGGCGAGGTGCTTGGCAAAGTCCCGCTTCAGCTCGCGATGTGGATCGGTCTTCGGCGTGATCGCGTGGCGCGTATCTCCAACAGACTCGAACGTCCGGCCGGCGCTGTCGCGCACCAGCTCATGGTCGGGACGGTGATCGCCGTTGATGACGCCGCCCTGCACCGCCTCGATGCCCTTGCCGGGACCGCGGTTGGCGAACACGCGCGCATGGGCGCCGTCGGCGATGAGTATCCACGTGGTCGTCGGCTTCATGGCGAGCGCTCCGGCTTGTGTGTGATGGCCCCTGTTCCCTCACTGTCGGCCGCAAACCTCACCAGGACATTGACGCCCCTCAACACCCATGCAGCAGCTAGCGCAGACGGCGGCCGAAGACGAGGATCGCCGCGACCGGCACGACGAATCCGACCACCAGCGACACCGCGACGATGTAGGGAAGCTGCTCGTAGTGGCCGCGCCCGACGATGAAAATTTCATTCAAATACTTCGTTTGCAGGGCGCCGGCGACCAGGGCGAGGTTCATCAGCGATGCCATCAGGGCGAACCACGTCGCGCGGTGCCCCGCCGGCGCGTAGATGGCGATGAGCGTCAGCAGCGGGATCATGCTGAGCTGCGCGAAGGGCGACGTTGTCGCCGTGTCGATGATGGCGATGGTGCGCGCGCCGAAGCCGAAAACGCGCTCCGTCCAGTCGGCGAGGCCCAGCGTCAGGCCCAGCGCCGGAAGCGACAGGATCGTCGTGACGACCGTGAGCCACAGCAGCACCTGGGCGACCGGCCGCCGCGTGATGGCATCGGAGAACAGCCACATGCCGATGAGCGCCAGTGCGGCGCCGATCTGATTGAGCGTGCCCTGAAACGCCTCGTCGAAGCCGAGCACGTCGATCGCGAACCACGTGTACCCCTGGCCGACGAGCGGCATCGCCCGATAGATGAAGATGATCAGCGCCGCATAGAAGATCGTCCTCTGCGTCTCGGGATCGAGCTGGCTGACGACGCGCCAGAGCATGCCGCAGATCACCGCCATCGAGACGACGAAGACGATCTCCTGATTGAACGGGATATTGGCGCTCGCCACCACCAGCACGAAAGCGCCGAATATCATGCCGCCGCCGAGAATGCGCCAGTCGATCGCGCGTACCTCGACGGGGCGCAGCGCGATGAGCAGCGCGCCGCTGACGGAAATGAGCGGGATCACGAGGCCGAGCAGAAACACCGTCTCGTAGGAGTAGATGCTGGCGATCCAGCCCGCGAGGCCGGCAACGCAGAACATCCCCAGCGACAGGGCGAGGCGGCCCAGCACCTGCACCATGCCGAGCTCGCGATCGACCTCGTCCTTGTCGCGCGGGCTGCCGTCGGCGTTGAAGCGGTCGACGACCTCGGTGCTCATGGCATCGGCGACGACGTCCTGGATCACCACGCCGAGCACGCTGACGAAGGCACCGAGCCGGTAGAGGTTCTCGGGGCTGGCGAACGTGAGCCAGCCGCCGGCCGCGCCGGCCAGCAGCAGCATCCCGGCGGCAATGAGGCTGGCGCCAATGAACACGTAGACGCGCCGCTGCGAGCCGAGAATGGGAACGCTGTCGACCAGCTCGCCGAAGACCATCTTCACCGTCCACGGCAGGGTGATCCACACGTTGAGAGCGGCCAGCTCCGCCGGGCTGAGCGTCAGCGCCTTCTTGACCCAGAAGCTTTCGGCGACGGCGATGAGGCCCAGCGCGCCGTAGGCGAAGTAGACCATCAGCAGCGGAAGATAGCGGGCGCGGAAGGCGCGGATCGGGTTGAGCAGCGCCGCCTCGAGCTGGCGCCAGAGGTAGCTACCGCTCCAAACTTCCGTCGCTGCCATGGCCGCCTTCTCCTGCCCGAACCGGAGCCAGCAGCTATAGTCATGCCGGCCGGCAAAGAGACAAGGCGGTATCGTGTGCGCCGCTCTGCTTCCCCGCTACTCCCTTAGGCGTGATGGCATGCCCAATTCCCTACCTGCCCGCCTTTGACCGTCATTACCGTCAGTCATGCGGTCATCCCGGGCGAAGCGAGCTTGGCGAGCGAGACCCGGGACCCAGCGTCAAGCGACGCCGCAGGCACTCGAGTCTTCGACCGGTCTTTCCGCTGGGTCCCGGATAGCCGCTCACGGCGTTCGCGGCTTCCGGGAAGACAGACCAGGGATCGACGCGCGAGCCATCCCGCTGCCGTCATGCCGGCGAAGGCCGGCACCCACGCAGGGGAGTCGCCGGGTGTTCTCATCTGTCATCCCGGGCGAAGCGAGCTTGGCGAGTAAGACCCGGGATCCAGCGCAAGTGGCGCCGCAGGCACGTGAGTCTTCGACCTATCTTCCGCTGGGTCCCCGGATAGCCGCTCTCGGCGCTCGCGGCTTCCGGGATGACAGGCCAGCTCGATACCGCATCTGTCATCCCGGGCGAAGCGAGCCGAGCGAGCGAGACCCGGGATCCAGCGCAAGTGGCGCCGCAGGCACTCTCGAGTCTTCGACCGGTCTTTCCGCTGGGTCCCGGATAGCCGCTCACGGCGTTCGCGGCTTCCGGGATGACAGAGCAGCAGAAAGAAATTCGCGGGCGCGCCCAAGCCCGCGCACAGCAGAGTGGCCAGCAAAAGCAAATCGGCCGCCCAACGGTCTGTTGCGCGGCCGGTAAAGCATGCGGGCGAGCGTGATCAGTCGCGTCCGGGCGGACGGCGAGGCGCGATCCAGGGCGACTCGTCATAGCCCAGCGCCGTCGGGTTGGCCGCCGCGGCGCCAGAGAACACGCCGGCGCCGAACTGCAGCCCGGACTTGGTCGAAAGCGAGTTTTTCGTCTTTTCCTCGGGCAGGCCGAGCTGCGCGCGCAGATCCATGTCCAGGCTGACGCCGGGCACCGACGCTTCGGAAGCCAGGTTGGCCGAGCCGAGCGCGGGATCGCCGCCGCCGTTCTGCACATCGAACGCCAACGCAGGCGATGCCAGCATTACGAGCGCCAGCACGGCGAAAGTCGATGCCGATTGCATCAATGACCCCTCCAGCAAATCAACCCTGTAAGTCTGTCGCCAATATTGGGCCAACGCATGGCCTGGAAAGCCGCACCGGCACATTTACCGGGCTTGTGTGTCGATGCGGCAACGGCCCGGATTTTGGGCTAAGCTCGCGCTTCTCTTATTGCTCGAAATCGATTTTGGGGGAAGTTGCATGTCGGCTCGATTGCCCGCTGCTGCGGCCGCCGTCCTTGCGGCGCTCCTTGTTGCCGCTGCCCCGTGCCACGCCGCGCCGTACCGGTTCGACGCCAGCCGCGGCGAGGTACGCTTCTCCTACAGCCTGCCCTTCTCGAACGGCCAGGGGCGATTTACCGGCGTCACGGGAACCGCCGAGGTCAACGACGCGGCTCCCGCGAAGGGCAACGTCGACGTGGTGATCGACACACGCACGCTCAAAGCCAGCGACGCCCTCGCCCAGGGCGAGCTGCGGGGCGATTCGTTTTTCGCCGTCGCCAAGCACCCGCGCATGCACTTCAAGAGCAGCAGCATCCGCGGCAAGACGCCGACGGCGTTCGAGATCGCCGGCGACATGACTGTGAAAGGGATTACGCGGCCGATCCTGCTGCACGTGACGTTGCAACCGCCCGACAGCGCCGGCGTGCGGCAGATGCGGGCGACGACGCGCATCAGCCGCAAGGAGTTCAACATGTCGGCGTATGCGTTCCTCGTCGGCGACGTGGTGCAGATCGAAATCCGCGCGCCCTTGGTGCCCGTCAAGCCGCGCTAGAGCTGCGGACCGCCGCGGCAAAAAAAGCAAGGGCCGCGCGAGCGGCCCCTGCCCAGTGGAGGTCGGCTTCATGGCGTCGTAGGCGCGCCAAGCCTCCCCAGCCCCCACTATCTCGTCGCCGCCGCACATGGCCGGCCGTTCCCGCAGGCGTAGAGCATCGGTGGATGAACGGATAGGGAGCAGTTCCCGGACCGGCCCCGCGCCGCTGCCGCAGACTTCATCGGCGGACGCCCTGTGGCTCGCGGACATCGCGGCGGCGGTCACAAAAAAAGAGGCGCCCCGTGGGGCGCCTTGCGTAGGGAGATCTGTTTTGCGTGGGAACGGGTGCTCGTGGGGAAGCTCAACGAACGATGGCACTCACCTGCTCGCCGGCGGGAGCCGCTGGTACCGCCGGACACATCTCTGAGTATAAGTATCGCGAGAAGGCCTGTAGTTTGCAGGCGAACGCGACTTGCCTGCGACGACCGCCCGAGACGTCAGGGCGGGTGTAACGGCCGAAACAACGTCCGGTTCCGATCTATGGCAGCTTAGCCGCCGAATGGAACACGGGCCACCACCTTGCCGGTCGCGTCGACGATCTCGAACTCGGCGTCCGAGCGTGAGCGCACCTCCTCGACCGCCTCGTCGAGCAGGATCTCCGCTCCAGCCTTGCGGGCATCGGCGACCGCCTCCTCGACCGTGTCGAAGTCCAAGCCCTGCTGGTCCATCTCGAGACCCTGGGGCGAGCGTACGTGGAAAAAGTAGCGCGGCATTGGGGTTCCCCGGGGGTGCGGGGCAGTAACCCTTCGCCGGCCCGTCGGTTCCGCTGTGCAGCATTGGGGCACTTCGACGACGATTGGATCGCTCCGACGGCTGAGCTAGCATGGAAGGCATATTGCTTGGAGATTGCGATGGCGCCCGTTTCACTCTGCCGATTGCGCACAATGGTCATTGCGATGTCGGTGCTCGGAATGCCGCTCACCGCGCAGGCCGGCTCCGGCGCCGAGATCGGCGACGCGCGCACCATCGTCAGCCTCGTCAAGGCCGACTTCGCGAAGGAGGAGCGCGAGCTGACCGTCGGCGACATCGTGCGCCAGGACGAGGTCATCGAGGTCAGCGGCGACGGGCGTGGCGAGTTCCGGCTGAACGACGACACCAAGCTGGCGCTCGGCCCCGGCGCGCGGCTCGTGCTGGACAAGTTCGTTTACGACAGCGACAGGAAGTCGGGATCCATCGTCGTCGATCTCACCAAGGGCGCCTTCCGCTTCATCACCGGCGTGGCCGCCAAGTCGACCTACCGCATCCGCACCCCCAACGCCTCGATCGCAGTGCGCGGCACGATATTCGACGCATACGTGCTTCCCGACAAAAGCGCTTGGCTTCTGCTGCACGAGGGCGCCATCGAGGTGACGTCGGAAAAGAACGTGTGCCACGTGCTCGACCGTCCGGGACAGCTCATCCGCATCGACGACGGTGGCACGGTAAGCAAGCCGCTCAACTGGCGGGATCTGCCCGGGCGTGAGGCTGCCGAGTTCGACGTTGCGTTTCCTTTTATCGCTGAGACGCCGCAGATCGAGCCGCTGCCCGCGACCTCGCGCGAGGACGTGGTCGATGCGGTGTTTCCGCCGGCCGAGGAAAAAGCGTGCAGCGTCACGGAGAAGCCGGCGAAGCCGAAGACGCGCAAGGCCGACAACGACGACGACGACAAGCCCAAGAAGCGCAAGAAGCGTCAGCAGGCCGCGAACGACGATCCCGATCCGCCGCGCAAGAAGAAGCGCCCCCCGCGGGACGACGACGATGACTATGGCGGCGGTGCGCGCGGCATGGACATCATCATCAAGGGCGGCGGCATCGGCGGCTTCGGCGGCGGGCGGCCCGGTGGATACGGCGGCGGTGGCTACGGCGGCGGTGGCTACGGCGGCCGCGGCCGCTAGGCGCGCAGCAGCGGGCTCATTTCTTTTCCAACAGGAGCTTGGCGCGCCCCAGCACGACCGTCTTCAGAGGTTCCCACAGCTTGCGCAGCAGCGGCGGCAGCACGACCTCCAGCTTGACGGCGTCGTCGCCGACTTCGAGCGAGCCGGGGACGGCCTGCCCGAGCGCGCGGACCGTGAACGGCATCCTGTTGTCGACCCACGGCTGCTGCTCCAGCGTCAGCAGACCGGAGGCCGGCATGCCTTCCAGCCCCGACTGCAGCCGGCGCAGCGCCTCCGCCTTGCCGAGCGAATGCGGTATCGTAACCACGAGCGGTGCCGTCATTTCAGTGCGCCCTCATATGAAATGCTAAAGCCTCGGAGTGGCTTTCAGCGGAGATTACGGCATCGCGCCGGGCTCCGGTCCGCGTCGATGGCTTCTGCTAGACTAGCCCAGCATCAACCCAGACGTGGGGTCGAAATTGTCATCCAACAAGCCAACGGCAAAAGTCGGCGACGTGAAGGCCACGGAAGCGGGAGAAGGTTTGAGCCGTGCCGAGGTCAAGCACGTCAAGGAATCGCGCCGCCCGCGCGCCGCGGTCGTCTACGAGATCGTGCGCACCGAGGGCGAGGCCGAGCTCATTCGTCCGCTGTCCGCGCTGTGGTGGTCGGGCGTCGCGGCCGGCATGTCGATCGGCTTCTCGTTCCTCACCGAGGCGGCGCTCGCCGCGCACCTGCCGGCATCGGACTGGCGGCCCATCGTCGCCAAGCTCGGCTACGCGGTCGGCTTTCTCATCGTCATCCTTGGCCGCCAGCAGCTCTTCACCGAGAACGTGCTGACCGCCGTTCTGCCGGTGATCTCGCGGCGCAGGCTCGACTGGCTGACCTCGATGGTGCGGCTGTGGGGCGTCGTGCTCGCCGCCAATGTCGTCGGCTGCTTCGTGTTCGCGCTGGCATTCGCCACCTTGCCCATCGTCGGGCCGGATGTGATCCGCGAGATGCACGACATCGTCATCAGGCTGATGCTCAATACGCCGCTGGAGATGTTCGCCAAAGGTATCGGCGCCGGGTGGATCATCGCCGCCCTGGTGTGGATGCTCGCATCGACCGACGACCTGCAGTTCTTCGTCATCGGCCTGCTCACGTACCTGATCGCGCTTTTCGGCCTCACCCATGTCGTCGCCGGCTCGGCGGAAGCCATCTACGGCGTGCTTACCGGGGCGACCACGTTCTGGCAGGCGTTTGCCGGCTTTTTCCTGCCCACCCTGGCGGGCAACATCTTCGGCGGCACCGTGCTGTTCTCGGTGCTGAGCTATGCGCAGGTCCGCGAGGAGATTTCGGCCACTGGGCGCGGGCGGGGCTGAACGCTCCCTCGAGCAAGGCGACCATCGTTACGCCGTGGGTGCGGCGGCGCTCCCTGCGCCGCGTCTGCTACACTGAAGCCGAATCGAGGAACGCAATGGCACGTCGCAGCGGCAGCGCCGATCTCCCTCTCCATTCCGGCCGCGTACCGGCATGGCTGGGGAAGCGCATGGCCACGCTCGGCGCCATCGTCACGCAGACCATCGTGCATCACTACGGGCGCGACGAGTTCCTGCGGCGCCTCTCGCACCCGTTCTGGTTCCAGTCGTTCGGCGCCGTGATGGGGATGGACTGGCATTCGTCCGGCATCACCACGAGCGTGATCGGGGCGCTGAAGCGGGGCCTGGAGCCGCTTTCATCGGAGCTGGGCATCTATGTGTGCGGCGGGCGCGGCAAGCACTCGCGGCGCACGCCGGACGAGCTGACGATGCTCGGCGAGCGCACAGGCTTCGATGCTGCGGCGCTGACGCGCGCCAGCCGCCTCGTCGCCAAGGTCGACAGTGCCGCCGTGCAGGACGGCTTCGATCTCTATCTGCACGGCTTCTTCGTGACCGACGACGGCAAGTGGACCGTGGTCCAGCAGGGGATGAACGGCAACGCCCGGCAGGCGCGCCGTTACCATTGGCATTCGGCCGAGGTCACCGATTTCACCGACGCGCCGCATAGTGCCATCGACGGCCCGAGCCAGGGCGACATCGTCAACCTGACCGACACGCGCGCCCGCCCGGCCCGCGCCGCGCAGCTCGACCTGCTCGCCGAGCTTGGCCCGGAGGGCATCGTGCGGGAATATGCGACGCTCGTCGGCGGCGAGGATCCCCAGCCGACGCTCCCGCATCTCATCATGCCCGCGCACCACGATGTCCGCGCGTCCGACGTTTTCACGCGCCGGCTGCACGGGACGCTGGCGGCCGCGGCGGAACGCGGACCGGCGGACTTTCCCGAGCTGCTGCTGACGCCGGGCGTCGGGGCGCGCACCGTGCAGTCGCTGGCCATGGTCGCCGAGGTCGTGCACGGCGCGCCTTACCGCTTTCAAGACCCGGCCCGCTTCTCGCTGGCCCACGGCGGCAAGGACCGGCATCCCTACCCGGTGCCCATCAAGGTCTATGACGAGACGATCCGCGTCCTGAAGTCGGCGGTCGAGAACGCCAGGCTGGGCCGCGACGAGACACTCGACACGCTGCGGCGTCTCGATGCGCAGGCCCGCCAGCTCGAACGTACGGCCACCGGACCTTCGCTCGACGCCTTCATGGCGGGGGAGCGTGCCGCCTCGCCCGATCTCGGCGGTCGCTCGGTCTTCGGCTGGGAAAAGGATGTTGCCGGGAGCCAGGGGCGCGCGGCCGCCAAGCCCAGCCGTTCCGCCTGACGCGTGCTGCTCAGTCGACGGCTTCCGCCTCGGACTTGGGCACGATGGCCGAGCGGACGACCTTCTCGGTCAGCTCGGGCGAGCACAGCTCGATGAAGCGGTAGGCATAGCCGCGCAGGTAGCGGCCGTGGCGCACGGCGATGCGCGATGTGTTGCGCTCGAACAGCCCTTGCGACGGCAGCAGCTTCAGTCCGTTGTCGCGCTTTTCGTCATAGGCCATCGACGCGAGGATGCCGACGCCGAGACCCAACTCGACGTAGGCCTTGATGACGTCGGCATCGAGCGCGGTCATGATGATGTCGGGCACGATGCCGGCCTTGTCGAAGGCCTGATCGATGCGCGGACGTCCCGTGAAACCGCGGTCGTACGTGATGATTGGATAGTCGGCGATGGCTGCCAGCGTCAGCGGCTGCACCTTCTCCAGCTCGTGGCCGGCGGGAACGATGACGGCGTGGTCCCAGGAATAGTAGGGGAACGCCGCGACGTCGTCGTTCAGCTCGAGAGCCTCGGTGGCGACGCCGATATCGGCGCTGCCCTCGAGCAGCATGGCGACGATCTCCTTCGGGCTCGCCTGATGCAGCACGAGGTGCACCTTGGGAAACAGCTTCTTGAACTTGGCCACGACCTGCGGCAGCGCATAGCGCGCCTGCGTGTGCGTCGTCGCCACCTTCAGCTCGCCGTGGTCGCTGCGGGCGAACTGCTCAGCGAGCTGCTTGATGTTCTTGGCGTCGAGCAGCATGCGCTCGACGACGACGACCAGCTCCTTGCCGGGCTCCGTCAGCCCGAGCAGTCGCTTTCCGCGCCGCACGAACAGCTCCACGCCAAGCTCGTCCTCGAGATCCTTGATGTGCTTGCTGACGCCGGATTGCGACGTATAGAGCGCGTTGGCGACCTCGGTCAGATTGAAGCCGCGCTTCACGGTCTCCCGTATGATGCGAAGCTGCTGGAAGTTCACCTCTGCGCCTCTTGTTCGAAGACCTGCAGCCGCGAGCTGACCAGACGGACTGGCTGGCCCGCCACCAGGTTAAGATCGGAAAGTTTCTGCGCCGATAATTCCACCTCGTAGACGTGGTCGCCAATACTCTTGCCTCCGGCCGGCTGGGCGGCATCCGGCGGCCCGCTCAGCTCGACGCGGGCGATAGCCCCCACGTCCAATATCCTGCTCACTGTCGCCAGCACACCGATGCCACCGGCATCGGTATTGATATCGAGTTCGTGCGGGCGTGCAAACGCTACCACGTCCTTGCCGTCGCTGCGGACGGCTTGCGCCAGCGGCAATACATCGGCGCCGATGCGCAGGCAGTCGCCCTGCACGCGCCCGCTGAACCTGTTGACCGCCCCCAGGAACGCGGAGACGAACGGCGTCGCCGGTTGTGCATAAACCTCGCGCACCGAGCCGACCTGCTCCACCTTGCCGCGGTTCATGAGCACCAGACGGTCGGCGAGCTCCACCGCCTCGTCCTGATCGTGGGTGACGAACAGCGACGTGATGTGCAGCTCGTCGTGCAGCCGGCGCAGCCAGCGGCGCAGCTCTTTACGCACCTTGGCATCCAACGCGCCGAACGGCTCGTCGAGCAGCAGGACGCGTGGTCGCACGGCGAGCGCGCGGGCAAGCGCGATGCGCTGGCGCTGGCCGCCGGAAAGCTGCGAGGGATAGCGATCCCCCAGCCATTCGAGCTGCACCAGCTCCAAAAGCTCGGAGACGCTGCGCTTGATATCCTTCTCGCGCGGACGCTGCTGCCACGGCTTCACACGCAGGCCGAAAGCGACGTTGTCGAATACGGTCATGTGCCGGAACAGCGCGTAATGCTGGAACACGAAACCGACCTTGCGTTCGCGGACATGCGTCGCCGAGGCATCCTCGCCATCGAGAACGATCGTGCCCGAGTCGGCATAGTCGAGGCCGGCGATGATGCGCAGCAGCGTCGTTTTTCCGCAGCCCGACGGCCCGAGCAACGCGACGAGCTGGCCCGTCGGAAAATCGAGCGTCACATTGTCCAGCGCGACGAAGCCACCGAACGTCTTGCGAATATTGCGGACTTCAATGCTCATGGCGCCTCGGGCTCGTGGGTTTGGATGCCGGCGCGCCACTCGACGAATGTCTTCAATACGAGTGTCACGATTGCCAGCAACGCCAGTAGCGACGCTACGGCGAAGGCGGCAGCGAAGTTGTATTCGTTGTACAGGATCTCGACCTGCAAGGGCATGGTGTTGGTCGAGCCGCGAATGTGTCCGGAAACCACCGACACGGCGCCGAACTCGCCCATGGCGCGCGCGTTGCAGAGGATGACACCATACAGCAGGCCCCACTTTATGTTAGGCAGCGTCACGTGCGTGAACGTCTGCCAGCCGCTGGCGCCCAGCACGAGGGCCGCCTCCTCCTCGTCACGGCCCTGCGACTGCATCAACGGTATCAGCTCGCGGGCGACGAACGGCACCGTCACGAAGATGGTGGCGAGCAGGATGCCCGGTACGGCAAAGACGATCTTGATGTCGTGGGCCGCGAGCCACGGGCCGAGCCACCCTTGAGCGCCGAAGACGAGAATGTAGATGAGGCCGGCGATCACGGGCGAAACCGAGAACGGCAGGTCGATCAGCGTTATGAGGAATTGCTTGCCGCGGAAATCGTGCTTGGAAATGGTCCACGCCGCAGCGATCCCGAAGATGACATTGAGCGGCACCGCGACGGCGGCCGCCAGCAGCGTCAGCCGGATCGACGCCAGCGTGTCCGGCTCGACGACGGCATGAATGTAGGCCTGCCAGCCCTTGCGGAACGCTTCGGCGAAGACCGCGAGCAAGGGCAGCAGCAGGAATGTCGCGAAGAACACCAGCGAGATGCCGATGATTGTCCACTTGACGATAGGCGGATCGGACGCGGCGGGGCTCGCCTCGAAGCGCTCGGCGCGGGCGAACGGGGCCGCATGGGCGACGACAGCCATCAGCGCAACCTCGCACTTGAGCGCGCCGTCCACGCCTGCAGCGCATTGATCAGCAGCAGCAGGACGAACGAGACGGCAAGCATGACGGCGGCGACGGCGGTGGCGCCGGGATAATCGTACTGCTCCAGCTTGGTGATGATGATGAGCGGCGTGATCTCGGAGATCATCGGCAGGTTGCCGGCGATGAAGATGACCGAGCCGTACTCGCCGACCGCGCGCGCAAAGGCCAGTGCAAAGCCGGTGAGCAGCGCCGGCGCCAGTGCCGGGAGAACCACCTTGATGATGGTTTGCAATCGCGACGCACCGAGACTGGCGGCCGCCTCCTCGAACTCGATATCGAGGTCCTCCAGCACCGGCTGCACGGTGCGGACGACGAACGGCACACCGATGAAGATCAGCGCGATAAGGACGCCGAGCGGGGTGAACGCGACTTTGATACCGAACTTCGCAAGGAACGCCCCGAGCCATCCGTTCGGTGCGTAGATCGCGGTCAAGGCGATACCCGCCACCGCCGTCGGCAGTGCAAACGGCAGGTCGACCAGCGCGTCGACGACGCGGCGTCCGGGAAAGTTGTAGCGCACCAAGCTCCAAGCGAGCAGCAGACCGAACACGACATTGATGGCCGCAGCTATCAGCGACGCGCCAAAGCTGAGCCGATACGAGGCCACGACCCGGGGGGTGGTTGCGACGTGCCAGAAGTCGGTCCAGCCGAGCGTGGCGCTCTTGATGAAGACAGCCGACAGCGGGATCAGGACGATGAGCGACAGGTAGGAGATGGTGATGCCCATCGACAGGCCGAAGCCCGGCAACACGCGGCGCACTTTCGCGGTCATTCTCGCCTCACTCGCCAGAAAACGCTGACGGGTGCGAGCTACCAACGGGTTCGACGTAGGTGAGCACGATATGCACGACAACATCCCGGCCATCGGGATTGCGAAACACGTGCGCCACGTCGGCGTGGAACTGCACGGCGTCACCCGGCGTGAGGATCAGGGGCGGTTCTTTGCCGACTGTCAACTCCAGGCGGCCTTCGACGACGAGCAAATTCTCCTTGGTGCCCGCCACCTGCGGTCCGGCTGCCTCGCGATGCTGCGGCGCGATACGCACCTCGTAGAACTCGGCGCGGCGCGCACTGTCGAGCGGGAACAGCGCGCGCGAGGTGAAGCGGCCGTTGCAGGCGCTGACGAATTTCGCGCGGCTGCGCGGCAGCACCACCGTGACCTTCGACGTGGGTGCGGCGAGCAGATTGGCGACGGGAACGCCGACCGCCTCGGCCACCTTCAGCAGCAAGCTTATCGTCGGGACGCTTTTGCCGGTCTCGATCTGGCTCAGCATGGCGCGGCTGACGCCCGCGCGCTTGGCCAGCCGCTCCAGCGAAAGCCCCTGACGCGTGCGCAGCCGCTTCAAGTTTGTGCTGATCGCCGATAGAAGCGCTACAGAATGGTCCGTCCGCTGCCTTGCTCGAGCGCCAACTTTTTTTGCGCCGCCAGACCTGCCACTGTTCGCCACGGCTATGTCTGTCATTCCGGTCAAAGAAACCCCCTGGGCGCAGCCGCCGGCAACGCCCCCATGATCATCCTGAGGTTAACGTTGCCGCGCGGCGCAAGGGAACGCAGAAAAACTGCTAAGCTTATGACGCGTAATTGCAGGTGGAATGGATTTTGCCAGATATCGCGATAACAAAAAAGAGCCGCGTCGCTACGCGGCTCTTTGAGAGTATTTGCCCATGCAACGGGGCGCTTAGAAGTTCATCTTCGCGCCGGTGACAACCAGATCGAAATCGTCGAGCTTGGTCAGCGCGCCGCTCGCTTTCACGTATTCTCCGTCTCCATGCCGGTAGAGAGCATAGAGGAGCATGTCGGCCTTCTCGATGCCTTGCGCGATGCCTGCGCCCCAGAAGTCGAGGTCGGAGCCGAGGCTCGTTCCCGGGTTGGCACCGGCATCGTCGTGCCGGTATTCGCCGAAGACGGTCGTCAAGCCGAGCGCGTTCCACTGCTTCTCGATGCCCGGCTGCACGAACCACGTGGTGCTGTCGCTATCGAGCCCACCGGGAAGCGACTTGATGGTCTGCTTGCCGTAGCCTCCATAGACATACAATCCCGTCGGCGTGTGCTGGACCGTGGCCGCCGCACCGCCCCATTCGCACTCGAAGTCGGCCGTCGGGCCTCCGCAATTGGAAGCAGTCGGATCGGTGCTGTTTCCGTAGCCCACGCGGCCGGCGATCTTGAAGTCCCTGATCTCGCCCTTGTAGATCAGAGCCACGTCCCAAAGATCGTCCTCGCCCCACGATGCGGTGGCGACGAAGCCGCCGACCTCGGGGGAGTCGTAGCGGACGATGTTGCGCCGCCCGCTCTGGCCCGGCGTCGAGTTGTCGAAGCCACGCATGATATCCGACCAGCGCGGACCCGTGACGCCATCGGAGCGCGTGAAGAACGAACCGATGCCGACACCCGGTCCCAACGCGTCCGCGAAGCTGCGCGTCTGAGTGAAGTCGGCGTCGTCGAGCAGGTGGTACGTCGATGTACCTTCGAGGCCGACCGTGAGCTTGCCGTACGTCTTGCTCTTCACCCACCAGTTGCTCTTGCGCAGCGTGAAGACGCCCGCCCTTCTTGCCGGGTCGGTCTGATCCCAGCTGCCGGAATCATTGGCGACGACACCGATCTCGATCGTGTAGCCGGCCGAAATGTCCTTATCGATCTTCGCCTCGCCGGCAAACTTGAAGCGCGACTGCTCCAGCTTGTTGGTGCCGACGTAGACATTTCGCTCGGTGCCGTCGTCCCAGAAGAACACGGCCTCGTTCACCCAACCGGATACGGTCAGACTGACTTTGCGGTTGCCCTTGCGTGCCGTCGTCGCTTCCAGCTCGGCGACGCGCTCCTCAAGGTCGGCGCAGCAATCTCCCCCGAGATCCGCCGCGCGCACCGATCCGGCTGCCATAGGCAGCCCGACTGCGAGTGCCAGCGCAACGCCGGCTCCTCGCCATACTCCCCCGTACATGACCTACTCCTACGCTACAGACGCAACTAAAGCTTGGCCTACTTTCTGCTATGTTGGAAAAACGTTCCGCCATAACAGACTGATATATCTTGAGCTTTTAGATCATCACCTCCCTCGTCAATGACGGTTTGCGACGGTTCGTGACACTCGCTGCAACATGAAGCGCGACGGACACACTTTTCCGTTGCAGCGAATGAATTGCCTTCGGCGGTGAACGGCGCGCGTCGAGCATCTGCGTCACCCGAGCCCCATCCGACTGCCGCTCGCGCGGTAGGCAACGGCGTCGCTTACGCGCCGGCCGCCACGCAGCGAGCGATAAAGGTCGAGTCCGCGCGGCCACGGTCCGTGGCCGGAACTGACGTTGATGTGACCCACGGCGCCGAGGTTGATCACCTCCGAGCCCCATGCATCGGCCCAGGCATAGGCGCGGTCGATTGCCATCCAGCGGTCGTTGCTGCTGGCGACCACGATCGAGTGCGCGCCGAGAACCGTGCTAGGGATGACGTTCTGCAATCCGAAACGGGCAGGGTCGGCCGGTGCGACGAGCATGATGCCGGCGATCTGCGCGCTGCTGTCGCTCGCGACATGCGCGGCGGCCAGGCAGCCAAAGCTGTGAGCAACGATCCACAGGCGTCCGCGGGCGCGAGCGATCTCGCTACGGAGCCTGGCCGACCAGCGCGTGAGATCGGGCGTGCCCCAATCACTCTGCTCGACGCGCACGCAATCGGGGATCTGCCTTTCGAACCACGTCTGCCAATGGTCGGCGCCGCTGCCGTACAGTCCGGGAACGATCAGGGTGGTATCCATCCTCAATCCTCGCACTGGCGCGTTCGGTGTTCGGCCTCGTCCCTTGCACGCACTAACAGATGACGCGCCGTCTCCGCGGGCTTGTCTTTTGGACCCCCCACCCGGGAAGACGGCGCACATCCCGACGCTCGGCTCCGGGAGCGGGGAACCCTCGATCGTCACCAGCGTGGGTCTGTGGCGATCGAGGACACCGGTCGAGCGTCGTAACCGTGAAGCGCTCGCTCAGCTCTTGCTGGGCGCAGCACCGGGGACGTAGATCTGGTCGAAGATCGCGCCGTCCTTGAAGTGCGTCTCGTAGGCCTTGGTCCAGCCGCCGAAGCCGTCATCGATGGTGAAGAGGTTCAGCTTCGGGAACTGGTCGGAATACTTGGCGGCCACTTTCTCATCGCGCGGACGATAATAGTTCTGCGCGGCGATCTCCTGGGCTTCCGGCGAGTAGAGGTACTCGAGATACTCCTGCGCCGCCTTGGTCGTGCCGTGCTTCTCGGCGTTCTTGTCGACCAGAGACACGGTCGGCTCGGCGAGAATCGACAGCGACGGCGCCACGATCTCGAACTTGTCGGGGCCCAGCTCCTTGATGGCGAGGAACGCCTCGTTTTCCCAGGCGATCAGCACGTCGCCGACGCCGCGCTCGACGAACGTCGTGGTGGAACCGCGCGCGCCGGAATCCAGCACTGCCACGTTCTTGTACAGCTTGGTGACGAAATCCTTCGCCTTGTCGGCGCCGCCGTACTTCTTGTCGGCGTAGTGCCAGGCCGCGAGGTAGTTCCACTGCGCGCCGCCGGAGGTCTTCGGATTCGGCGTGATGACCGAAGTGCCTTCCTTCACCAGATCGTCCCAGTCCTTGATCCCCTTGGGATTGCCCTTGCGGACGAGGAATACGATCGTCGAGGTGTAAGGTGCCGAGTTGTGGGCGAGACGCTTCTGCCAGTCGGCGGGGATCAGCTTGGCCTTTTCCGAGATGGCATTGACGTCGCGCGCCAGCGCCAGCGTCACGACGTCGGCCTCGAGCCCGTCGATAACGGCACGCGCCTGCTTGCCCGAGCCGCCATGCGACTGCTGGATGGCGATGTCCTCGCCGGTCTTCTCTTTCCAATGCTTGGCGAACGCGGCGTTGTACGCCTGATAGAGCTCGCGCGTGGGGTCATAGGAGACGTTCAGGAGTTTCGTCTGGGCCTGCGCAGCATGTGCGCCGCCGACGAGGCCTGCGGCAAGGGCGAGTGCCAGCGCCTGCCGCCGGGTGAAATCGATCTTCATCGGTGTGTCCTCTCTTTCCGAGACCTGTCCCAATGCGGTCCGGGAACGAAAGAACTAGCGGCGGGTGCGATATAGTCGAACCAAGAAGAAATTCTGAGCTTATTCCCGCTTCTGATGTCATGCGCGACGCGCAAACTGGTAGTTGAGCGCGTCAATACAGTTGGAATTTTTTGCTAGGTTGATGCGCTTTGTGAGAGCGCCACGCTCAATGGCGCAACTTGCGACTTGCGGGCAACGCCCGCCACCCACGTCTCGATCACGTCGATCGTCTCGGGTGCAAAGGCCACCATGTCGGCGCGAAATGCCGGCGCCAGCCGTCCCAGAACGGTGCCGAGCCCCAGGAATTCCGCCGGCTCAGTCGAGGCATAGTTCAGTGCCGTAGTGAGCGGCACCTGCAGCTCGCGGACGGCGTTGCGCACCGAGCTCGCCATGTCGATGGCGGCGCCCGCGAGGGTGCCGTCGGCGCGCGTGCAGCGGCCGTCGCGCACGGTAATCTCGGCGCCGTAGAGCCGAAAGCTTCGCTCGCGACCGCCGATGGGTGGCATGGCATCCGTGACCAGCATCGGCCGCGCGCGCCCACGCAGGGCCAGACGCAGCATCGCGGGAGAGACGTGCTCGCCGTCGACGATCATGCCGAACCAGGCGCGGTCGCATTCCAGCGCCGCAGCAATCGGCCCCGGCTCGCGGCTGGAAAGCTGCGGCATCGCATTGAAGAGATGCGTGAAGCCGGTCATGCCGCCTTCCAGCGCCGCCTGCGTTTCGGCATAGGTGGCCATCGAGTGCCCCAGCGCCACGCGCACGCCGGCACGCGTCAGATCGGCGATGAACTCGGCCGGCACACGCTCGGGCGCCAGGGTGACCAGAACGACGCCGTCGTTCCACGCCGTGAGCAGCTCCAGATCGCGCGCATCAGGCGCCCGGAACATGCCGGCATCGTGCACGCCCGGCTTCTGCGGCGACAGGAACGGACCCTCGAAATGGATCCCGAGGATGCCGGGATTGCGTGCGGCGGCCGTACGCGCGGCGTCGAGCGCGAGCTGCATCTTCTCCGACGTGTCGCTGATGAGCGTCGGTAAGAGGCCCGTCGTGCCGAAGCGCCGATGCGCGGCGGCGATGGCATCGATACCCGCGGCGGTCGGCTCGTCGTTGAACAGCACGTCACCGCCGCCATTGACCTGCACGTCGATGAACCCCGGCGCCAGCCACGTCTCGCCCGGCAGGTGGACGACCGGCATGTCGGCTGGCAGCTCGCTGTGCGGCCGCACGTCGACGATGTGCGCTCCTTCGATGATGACGGCGCTGTCGCTCTGGATACCGACGCCATCGAAGACGCAGCTCGCGGCAACGGCGTGGGCCGCATTGTCGTTCATAGCGTGCTCGTGACCTTGCTGAGGTGGCGGGGACGGTCGACATCGACATCGAGACGTTCGGCCAGACGCACGGCCATGGCGTAGAAGCTCTGGATCAGGCAGATCGCGTCGGCCTCCGGCTGGTCGGCCGGCAGCGTCGGCAGGCGCATCGGCGCTGGCTGACCCGGCTCGGCGACGAACAGCGCACTTCCCATGCCGCGCAGGTCCTGTGCGAGCTGGCGCATGCCGGGCGCGGCGGCATCGGTCGGCATCAGCATCAGGATGGGATAGCGGCTCGATACGAGCGACACCGGGCCGTGCAGGAACTCCGCCCCGCTGAATGCCTCGGCGTGGCGGTGGCACGTCTCCTTCAGCTTCAACGCCGCCTCGCGGGCAATGGCGAGCGTCGAGCCGCGGCCGATGATCACGAGGCTGGCCGCGTCGGCGAGGGCCGGAACGGCGGCGCTCCAATCGAGCGCGGCCGCGGCAGCGAGACGGTCCGGCAGGCGCCCGATCGCGCGCTCCAGATCATCGTTGGCCGACCAGAGCGCGACGAGGCGCGCCAACGCCGCCGCGGTGCCGATAAAGGTTTTCGTCGCCGCCACGCTCAGCTCGGGTCCGGCGCAAATGGGCAGCACGATGTCGCACGTATTCGCCAGCGGCGAATCCTCGGCGTTGGTGACGGCGACCGTTAGCGCGCCGGCTTGCTTGGCGCTGCGCGTCATCGCCAGCAGATCGTCGCTGCGTCCCGATTGGGAGATCGCCAGCACCAGCTCGCCGCCAAGGTGCAGGCCGCCACCGTAGACGCTGGCGATGCTGGGCGCCGCCGGCGCGACCGGGATGCCGACGTAGCGCTCGATCAGATGCTTGGCGAATGCCGCCGCGTGAGCGGAGCTGCCGCGCGCGCAGGTGACGACGACGTGCGGCGGCCGCTGCCTCAGCCGCGCCACGAGCTCCGCCAGCGGACGCCGCAGCGCAACCGCTTGCCGTGCCAGCACCTGGGGCGCCTCGGCAAGCTCCTCCGCCATCTTCGAGTTCGCCGGGGTCACATCGCGCGCCGTCACGTTCATCCACGCCTCGCGATCGGCCGCGCCAGCGACAGCATTTCATACTCCTGCTGCGCCAGACGCAGCGCACCGTTCAAAGCATCGCCCTTCGGCACGACGAGCAGCTCCCGGGTTGCGGCGGACAGCCACGGTTCCATGCTCGCCGCCAGCCCGCCCGACAATGACAATCGACGAACACCGCAGGCGCACAATCGCTCCGCCATCACGTCGACGTGATGCGCGGCCTCGTGCATCAGCTCCGAGGCGACGGGGTCGCCGCGCATGGCATGCTCGAGCACAGCAGGTGCGAGGGTTGCGAAGTCACGCGGCCGCGCCTGGCCCATCCAGCGGACGACCGCGTGCGGATCGCCGTCGAACCGCTCCAGCAGCCTTTTCGTCAGCCCGCTCGACGGGATGCGTCCATCGTAAGCCCACAGCACCCGGCGGACGGCCTCGCAGCCGAGCCAAGCGCCGCTGCCCTCGTCCGAGACCGGAAAGCCCCAGCCGCCGATGCGGCACTCGCGCCCGCCGACGATGCCCCACCCGACGCTGCCGGTGCCGATGACGATGATCCCGCCGTTGCCGCCGTCGTGCGCGCCGACGCAGGCCGCGTGCGCGTCGGTGGTGATGAGCGAGCGGGCAAACGGCAAGTTGTATGCGCGCGCGGCAGCGAGGTGCGTGGGCTCGCTGGCTCCGGCAAGCGCCAGGCAGGCCACGATTTCCCTGTCGCCGAGGCCGATCCCCGCCTCGTCGAGGGCAGATTGCGTCGCTGCGAGCACAGCCGCGAAGCTCTCGCGCAGGCCGAAACGGATGTTCGCCGGACCGGCCGCGCCCTCGCCCAGCACCGTGCCGGAGGGGTCCGCGACACGCGCCCGGCAACCGGTTCCGCCACCGTCAACACCAAGCAGTAACGCCATTCCGGCCATTGGGTGCACGCAATTCAACATCTACGTTATGAGAGTGGCGCCACTATATAGGCGTGGCGCAGTCTCCGAGGCTCACGCTGCCCGCATGAATACGGAAGAGTTAAGTCCGCGATACGCCGATATCGACCTCTGGCAACCTGCCGACATCCTCGACGCCATGGTCGAGGGGCAGCTTGCTTCGGTCGCCGCCGTGCGCGCGGCGCGAGCATCGATCGAGGAAGCCGCGCTCGCCATCGAATGCAGGCTGCGCGAGCGTGGACGCCTCATCTATGCAGGAGCAGGTACGTCCGGCCGCCTCGCCGTTCAAGATGGCGCCGAGCTGATGCCGACGTTCAGTTGGCCGGCAGAACGGCTGTTGCTGCTGCTGGCCGGCGGCGATGCGGCGATGACACAGGCCGTCGAAGGCGCGGAGGACGACGCGGCGCGCGCCACGGATATCATCGCCGAGCACGATGTCGGCCCCGACGACGTGCTGATCGCCGTAGCCGCCAGCGGCACGACGCCGTTCACGCTCGCATGCCTACGCGAGGCGCGTCGCCGGGGCGCGCTCACCGTCGGCATCGCCAGCAACCCCGGCACGCCGCTGCTGACCGAGGCGGAGTGCCCGATCTTTCTTGCCACGGGACCCGAGCCGATTGCCGGATCTACCCGGATGAACGCCGGCACCGCCCAGCGCATCACGCTCGGCCTTCTGTCGACGCTGATCATGATCCGGCTCGGCCGCATCTACCGCGGCATGATGGTCGAGGTTCAGGCGTGCAACGCCAAGCTCGCCAGACGCCGCGAGCGGATGGTCGCGCATCTCACGGGCCAGAGCAGCGAGCAGGCGCGCGAAGCGCTGGAGCGCTCGCAGGGCAGTGTGAAGCTCGCGGTGCTGCTGCTGCAGGGCTATCGCCTCGATGAGGCGGAGGCCGCTCTGGAGCGCGTCGGCGGCCAGCTGCGCGCTGCGCTCGATCATCTGGCGAAGGAGCGCACTTCGCCGCTCTGAGGCGGCGAAAGGTACTCGCAGAAGAGCCTTCCTCTCTCGTCTGTACCGTGTTCGCGCACCGATTCACCGCGCAGGAAATTCGGCCGTCTGCGGACAATGAAACTTTGCATTCGCGAAGATTCAAATCGCGCGCTTCCTGTTGGCCGCGCGTAAACGCGCTTGCGCGGTTTCGGTTGAGATCGCCGTGCGATTGCCCGCCTATGCGCTTGCCCGGAGGAGGTGCCGCGGCACGGCGGATCCCAACAGGGATTCGATGCAGAGGTGCACGAGGACGCGATGTCGAGTCCTGAATACGGAGGCCTGCGGACAGGCGCAGCCTCTGAGAATATGGTGGGTGCAGGCGATGTCAGCGACGACCATATAGGCAATCCAGAGCAGAGACGAACCGCCTGGCAGCGCAGCGGACGCTACGCCGTTGCCGCCACGCTGGGACTTCTCGTGATCGGTTTTGGCGCCTACGGGGCTTTGCAGATCGTCCTGCAGCAACTTGGACCGCCGCCTCTCAGGCACCTCGGCCACATGCGGCCGACGCTCGCCGGTCAGCACGCTGCGCGCTCCGACGCCGCGAGCGCGCTCGATCCCGATCAGGTGGACCCGCGCTACCTCGCCATGCTGCTGACGTTCGAGGACCGGCGCTTCTACTCGCACTTCGGAGTCGACCCCACGGGCATCGTCCGCGCCGCCCGCGACCTCGTCGTCAATCAGCGCATCGTGACCGGCGGCTCAACGCTGACGATGCAGGTGGCGAGGCTCATCGACAATCAATACCGGCGCACGCCATCGGTGAAGCTGTACCAGATCGCGCGCGCGATCCAGCTCGAGCAGACGCTCAGCAAGAAGCAGATCCTAAGCCTCTACCTGGCGCTCGCCCCGTTCGGCGGGCGCACCAAGGGCGTGCGCGCAGCTTCGCTGAAATTCTTCGGCAAGGAGCCGCTGCACCTTTCACCGGCGGAAGCGGCGTTGCTTGTCGCCTTGCCGCAGGCTCCCGAGGCGCGCCGCCTCGACCGCAACGCCGAGGGCGCGCGCCGGGCCCGGAACTTCGTTCTCGATACCGTTGCCGCCGCCGGCATCCTCACCCCGACCGAAGCCGCACTTGCCAAACTTGAACCCCTTACAGCAGCGAGCGTAACGATGCCTCCAAATCCAATGCCCAAGCCTTCTGCCGTAAAGATCGCCGGATTGTTCGCCGGACTGACACTTGGCATCAATCTGCTCGCCGGGCCTGCCGCCGCGCTGCCGATGGAGCCGCGCGGGCAGCGCTTCGTGGGCACCGACGAGCAACTCGTCCTCGACGTACGGCGCAAGCTGCTCGCACCGCAGCCGTCCGGCACGCACCAGGACGACCGCGACGCGCTATGGATGTTCTATGCGGGCCGCAACGCGCCCGTATGGGTCGCCAAGACGGGCTGGAACCCAAAAGCACAGCTCGTGATCGACGAGATCAAACGCGCCGACGACTGGGGGCTGAGCGCCGCCGATTTCAACATCCCGGCGCTTCCGGCAGAGGCGGCCGGCTCGCCGCCACTCACCGAGCAGCAGCTCGCCGAAGCCGAAGCGGCCCTGTCGCTGGCGGTGCTGAAGTACGCGCGCGAAGCCCGCGGCGGCCGCATTCCCGATCCCGCGACGCAGCTCAGCTCCTACCTCGACCGCAAGCCGCAACTGCGTCAGCCGTTTCTCGTCATGGCGAGCATCGCGGCCTCCGACACACCCGACGACTACCTGCGCAAGCTCAACCCGCAGAACCCGCAGTTCGCGCGGCTGCGCGAGGAATATCTGGCACGCCGCGACTCGGGCGACGGCGACAAGATCGACATTCCTTCCGGCAACAAGATACGCCCAGGCGCCTCCTCGCCCGACGTCGCGCTCGTGCGCAAGCGCCTGCGCGTCCCCGCTCCGGGCTATGATCCGGATGTCTACGACGAGACACTCGTCGAGGCGGTGAAGCGCTTCCAGGAGAAGCGCGGCATCGAGCCGGCCAACGGCGTCATCAACACCAAGACACGCCGTGCGCTCAACGAGGGGCAGAAGGTGTCGCTCGAGACCCTCCTCGCCAACATGGAGGAATGGCGCTGGATGCCGCAGGATCTCGGCGAGACCTACGTCTGGGTCAACGTGCCGGAGTTCATGGTGCGCGTGGTCAAGGACGGAAAGGTCGTGCACGCCGAGCGCGTCATCACGGGCGAGGTGGAGATGCAAACGCCGATCTTCTCCGAGGACCTGAAGACCATCTACTTCCACCCGCGCTGGAACGTTCCCGAAAGCATCAAGGTGAAGGAGATACAGCCGAGCCTCGCGCGCGGCGGCGGCTACTTCTATCGCCAGGGCATGGTGATGATGCACAACGGCAAGGTCGTCAAACCCGGCCGCGTCAACTGGTCGAAGGCCGACATCCGCAACTACGACGTCTACCAGCCGTCGGGGCCCGGCAACGCTCTCGGCCTCATGAAGTTCACGTTCCCCAACAAGCATATGGTCTATCTGCACGACACGCAGAGCAAGGGGCTGTTCGATGCAACGCAACGGACATTCAGTCACGGCTGCGTGCGCGTGAGAAACCCGCAGAAGCTGGCGGAAACTCTGCTCGGCATCGACAAGGGCTGGACCGCCGCCGACGTCGCCAAGCTGATCAAGGTCAAGGGCGAGCCGGAGGAAACCGGCATCGAACTCAACCAGCACATTCCGGTGCACATCACCTACTTCACGGCGCGGGTTGACGACGATGGCGACGTGGTGACGTCGAAGGACGTCTACGGCCACGAGAAGCGCATCACCCAGGCGCTCGAAGGCAAGTGGAAGAATATCGACAAGGGCTCGGATCATCTCGCCCAGGTCGAGCTCGCCAAGCGGCTGGACGATGCCGACAACGTCAAGCGCACCAAGTCCGTGAAGCGCTCGAGCGGAGGCCGCCGCGTCGCCACCAGAAGCTACGGCCGCTCGTCCGGCGGCGGCGGTGGCGGATACGGCGGCGGATCGCCGACGCGCGTCAGCTCCGGCGGATCCGCAAACGACGTTTTCCGCCGCAGCTTCGGCTATTGACCGACGCTGCCTCGTTTCCTCGATCTATGCCGCCCGGCCGTGAAATGCGGCCGGGTGAGGCGTGTTCAAAACGTGCGTCTCGATCCACGCCAAAAGACGTAAAAAGGTCAGCGTTTCATTCGCTAATGATAAAGCGTGTCTTCGGCCTCTTGTTGCTTACGGCACATCCCGGGTGATGAGTGAACGCGCCCTCGAAGGCAGGGTGAGTTCGTATGAGGACGCGATGTCGAGATGTGCGTACGGGGTTCTGACGGGGGTCGCGGCCCTGTCGGTTTTCTGCCTGGTTGATCCCGCCGCGGCGCTGACGATGAAGCAGTGCAGCGAGAAGTACAAATCAGCGAATGCGGACGGCGCCGTCGCCGGCATGAGCTGGAACGATTTCCGCAAGGCCGAATGCGGAGCCGACGCCACGATGGCGGTCAAGAAGACGGCCGCGCCGGCAAAGACGGCGGCAGCGACAGGCCCGAGCGCAAAGGAATGCAGCGCCCTCTACAAGGACGCCAAGAAAGCCGGGACGCTCGGCGGCATGACGTGGAACGAGTTCCGCTCGGCGGGCTGCGTCGCCAAGACCGCCGCCGCACCTACGGCTCCTCCCGCCAAGCAGGAAGCAGCGCGCACGCCTCCGGCAGAGAAATCCACCCGCGTCAGCGAGCAGGAATGCAGCTCGCGCTACCAGGCTGCAAAATCGGCCGGAACGCTGGGCGGCATGACGTGGAACGAGTTTCGCTCCAACGGTTGCCCGGAGCGTATCGCGCGCAGCGGCAGCATGACGCCGACGATGGGTTCGATCTTCCCGACGGCCATCGCCAAGAAATATGCCGGCCGGACGGTCGGGCGGGCACGGCTCCTCACCTGCCGTGATCAGTACCAGGCCAACAAGGCTGCTGGAACCACCCAACCCAAGTGGACCCAAAAGGGCGGCGGCTACTACAGCGAGTGCAACAAGCGACTGAGCCAGCAGTAAGGCTGCGGATCCAGTCCACATCCAGTGAAGGAGAAGACCATGGGAATTCTCGATGACACGCTGCGTCAACTGACGCAGGGAGGCAACGGAGACGTCTCTCAGCCGCTGCTGGTCGTTTTCCAGGAGTTGCTGACGGGCAAGCCGCAGGATGGCACGGCATCAGCCGCGCCCCAGCAGCAAGCGCAGACGCCGCAGGCGAACAGAGGCGCGCAAGGCCAGCAGCAGGGTCAGGATGCGGCCGGCGCCGAGCTCGGCGGATTGGGCGGACTTCTCGCTCAGCTGCAGGCCGCCGGCCTGGACGATGCCGTCCGCTCATGGGTCGGCACGGGCGAGAACAAGTCGGTGCATCCCGATGCTCTCGGCGACGCGCTCGGCAAGCCGGCGGTCAACCAGATGGCCGACAAGGCCGGCTGCGACGCCAACGATTTCCTCAGCCAGCTCGCCAAGGCGCTACCCGGCATCATCGATCAATTGACCCATGATGGCCGCGTGCCGAACTCGCAGGAGATTGGCCAGCGCCTGCAAGGTCGCTGAGGCACGACATCTGAATATTACACGGGCCGGCGTCGGCAAAGCTGACGCCGGCCTTCGCACGTTCGCTTTCCACGCCCGTTGCCTTGCAGGTGCGATCAGGCGGTGCCCGCCGGCGGCAACTCGGCATCCTTGCCCAGCGCCGACACGGCGACGTCGCCGTCCGTGACGTAGTGGTTGATCCGCTTGCCGACCGGCTCCCCGGAACGCTCCCACACCACCGGGCCGATTGCCTGCGCGTCCAGCAGCGCATGGATGATGAAGTCCCGCTCGACGTTGGTGTCGGAATCGGTGGCGTGGGTGATCTGAAACGTCAGCTTGGTCAAGCCGAGCCCCGTGTCGCGCGTGCCGGCGCCCACCCATGGCACGCGCGCGCCCGGCGCGGGCACGTCGGTGTTGAGCCAGAAGCTCGCCGTGTCGATGTCCTTGTAGCTCTCCAGGCTGCGTCCCCAGAAGCGCACGTGGTGGCGGCGGCGCGGGCTATCGCCGATCGGCTTCTGGAAGCCGATATCCTGCCCGCGTCCGAACAGGAACAGCGTCGAGAACGGCGCCGTCGGATAGGGTTGGTTGAGCACGAACGCCTTCACCATGCGCCATGAGCTTTTGAGATCGAGCTTGTCCGCCTCGACCCAGCCGATGGCTGTGAACGCAGCACGGAGCTCATCGAGCGTGCCGTACAGGGCGAGGTTCACCGGGTCGGCCGGCAAGCCATCCGCCGAGACGGTGAAGCTGGGAATGCGGCGCCGTTGCAGAACCTTCAACCCCATGCGCACCGCGTAAGGCAGGATGACATAGGCGCCTATGGCGTACGTCACCGCAAAAGCAACGGCCATCGGCAGCCGCTGGTCGGCGAAATCGAACACCACGAACGCGATCAGCCACACGCTGATCGCGCCGATGGCGAAGATCGCGACGCGCTGCAGGGTTCGGATCAGGAATCTCAAGCTGCCCCCCGGTCGGCTCAGCAGGTGCCGCCCTGCTGGATGAAGCTCTCGGGCGTGCCATCCGCCGGGTCGACGAAAATGACGTCCTTGGGATCGCGGCGCGGCGTATCGATGGAAAGGAACACGAGCGGCGCCTCGATGATATCGGGCAGCGCGTGCACGACGCCGCGCTCGAAATGCAGAAGCTCGCCGGGCCCGAACTCGGCCTTGCCAGCGGGATCGTGCATCCAGAAGGTGCCGCGCCCGCTGAAGACGTAGAGGTATTCGTCGCACTGGGCGTGGTAGTGCGGTGGCGTCGGCTTGTAGACGCGGAAGACGCGCGCGCTGGCGGACGGGCGATCCGTCAGATACCGGTCGACCAGCATGGTCGTGGCGGTGTCGGGCAGCGACGCGGCGATCTCGGCGATGTCGAAACGGCCCATGGCCGGCGCCTTGCTGTCGCTCATTATCAGTCTCCCACCTGCGGTCGGCCGATGATCCTGCCCGTAAGGCCGTTTTAGCGCATGTCCGGTTAACTTCGCAGCGACACGGTGCGTCTCGCGCCGCTTAAATGTGAGCAGTTGCATGGCCTACGCCCGGCACGTCGGCAGCGGTGAACCAACGGCGGCTGCCGACCTCTCTCTCGCAGCGCTGATCCTGTTGGGCACGCGCTTCGTGCAAGGCTTCATTTTCTGGGGCGGCGCCACCCGCCGCCTGCTTTACGATTTTCGCGACGTTGCCGGTGTCGATTACGCGGTGAAGCTGGATTTCCATCTGCCCGGCTTCGTCGCCGCCAAGCTCACCCATGCGCTGCCAGGCGCCCTTTGGGTCTCAAGCCCGATCGAATGGACGCTGCGCCATCCCGATCTCGTTGTCGCTTCGGTGTGGCTGTGGACGTTCGCGGAGCTGTTCGTCGGCATCGGGCTGATCGCCGGCCTCGCGACGCGCGCCTGCGCCTTCACCAGCATCTGGCTCAACGTGACGCTGATGCTGATTTTCGGCTGGATGGGCTCCACCTGCCTCGACGAATGGACCATGGCGGTGTCCGGCGTGGCGATGAGCTCGGCGGTGTTTCTGGCCGGCGGTGGCAAACTGTCCGTGGACGGGCGCTACCTCGCGGGCTTTGCGAATAGTTATGCGTGGGCGCCCTGGGTATTGAGCGGGCCGCTTCCCGAGCCGGTGCTGCGCAAGCTCGCCCTGTGGCTCGGCCTCGCGGCGATGGCGTTCACCGTGCTCACGTATCAGGTTCTGTTCGGCGCCGTCGTTTCGCCTTTGCATTCGCGCGTCAGCTTCCACCGCCACCACGTTGCGATCGCCTCGCTCGATGTGGACGCCAGCGGCGGCGTTACCTTCGATGCGTATGTCGATGCCGGGCCCGATACGGGCGCAACCTATATCGTTGCGGCGCAGCTTCTGGACGGCGCCGGCCGGACGCTGGCCAAATGGGACGGTGCAGCCCTCGCCGCGCTTTCCGGCGAGCGGATCCGCAATGCTTATCCCTATGCGTGGGCATCGCACTTCCGGACGGAGCGCATCGGCTTCAGCGGCCAGACCGGCGCGCGCGCAACGATCACGCTTCCACCGCCGGCGAGCCTGCCAGCGACCGACAGCTCCGGGCGCGTGCTGGTCCTCGAGGCGATCGACGGGACGATCTGGCGTGGCATTGCGAGCCTGCCGCGGGACGAGAGATGAAGCACGACGTCGCGCCGGAGGCCGGCTCGTGAAAGCGGCGCCGATCCGCATCGGATGCGCCGGCTGGGCGCTGCGCCGGGATGACGCCGAATCTTTCCCACCGCCCGGGACGCATCTGGAGCGGTATGCGCGCATCCTCGACGCGGTCGAGATCAACTCGTCGTTCTATCGCCCTCATCAGCGGAAGACGTACGAGCGATGGGCGGACAGCGTGCCGGGGACGTTCCGCTTCTCGGTCAAGGTGCCGAAGGACATCACGCACGAGGCGCGGCTGGCCGACGCCGGCGACCAGCTGGCGAGCTTTCTCCACGAGGTTGCAGGCCTCGGCGACAAGCTCGGCCCTCTGCTCGTGCAGCTCCCGCCCGGCCTCGGCTTTGATGCAGCGACCGCGCGCACATTCTTCGCGACGCTGCGCGGCGCCTTCTCCGGTCCGGCGGTATGCGAGCCGCGCAATGCGAGCTGGTTCACACGGTCCGCTTCCGCAGTGCTGCGCCGGTTCGACATCGGCCGCGTCGCCGCCGATCCGGCTCCCGTTGCGGCGGCCGCCAAGCCGGGCCGCTTCGGCGGCATCGCCTACTACCGCCTGCACGGGTCGCCGCGGATGTACTATTCCGCGTATGGCGACGATGCCCTCGCCCGCCTCGCGGCGTCGTTGCGCAAGGATGCGGCGCGAGGGCTCTATGTCTGGTGCATCTTCGACAACACCGCCGCTGGCGCCGCACTGGCAAACGCCCTTACCCTTCGCCGGCTCATCGAGGACGCAGCGGGCTGATCACCCCTCGCGGTTCGGCGTGCCGAGGATATGCGACTTCGGCGGCAGCATCACGTTGTCGAAATCCTGCGTGAACATCCCGGCGGCGAAGAACGCCACGGCGCGCAGCGGCTCGGGTCCGGTGTTGACGAGGTCGTGGCGCACGTTCGTCGGCAACACGAAGACGCTGCCCGGCCCGACGGGGTACTTGCCGTCCTCCATCTGCAGCTCGCCGACCCCATCGACGATGTATTGCGTCTCCTCGGTGGCGTCCGTATGCCAGCCGAGGTGGCCGCCCGGCGCGATCTCATAGACGATGGTGGACGACTGCACAGCATGGTTTCCACCGCACGTCGCGAACGAGGCATGCCAATCGACGGACGGATCCTCGACGCTGCTCACCTTGATGCGGCCGAGCCTATTCGAATCGACGACCGGGGCGCTGACGTGGCTCGACCGCGCGTGGCGTCTGGCGGATGAAGGCTTCAGGCCCGGATTTGGCACGGGAATCATAGGCTCCTCCTCTGACGTTCCACGGCTAGACTTCCTGCGCGGATGGCGCGCATCAACGGCGGCGCGGCTTCGTGGTTTGAGCGCGCTTGACCGGTGGCAGCGCATTCGCCTCGAAATGCAGCCATCGAGGATGCTTGACCGGCCAGCGCACCGCCTCCACCTTCGTTGCGGGGCAACGAGAGAGGTCACGATGGCGAAGCGGGGAATCGTCCGTGCAGGCATGGGCGGATGGACGTTCGAGCCGTGGCGCGGCACGTTCTATCCCGACAAGCTCCCGCATGCGCGCGAGCTCACCTATGCCGCCGAGCATGTGCCGACCATCGAGGTGAACGGCACGTTCTACCGCACGCAGACGCCGGCGACGTTCGCCAAATGGGCGAGCGAGACGCCGCCGGGCTTCGTGTTCGCGCTCAAAGGTCCGCGCTATGCGGTCAACCGGCGCGTGCTCGCGGAGGCCGGCGACAGCGTCAAGCGCTTCATCGATTCCGGCCCGCTCGAGCTGGGCGACAAGCTGGGGCCGATGCTCTGGCAGTTCGCGCCGACCAAGAAGTTCGACGCGGCCGACTTTGGCGCCTTCCTCGAGCTGCTGCCGCCCAAGGTCGGCAGCATGGTTGTCCGCCACGTCGTCGAGGTTCGCCACGACAGCTTCTGCACGCCCGAGTTCATCGCCCTCGCGCGGCAGCACCGCGTGCCGATCGTCTTCGCCGAGCACGAGACCTATCCCGCCATCGCCGACATCACCGGCGATTTCATCTACGCGCGCCTGCAGAAGGGCAAGGACACGGTAAAGACCGGCTATCCGCCCAAGGCCCTCGACGCATGGGCGGCGCGCTGCCTCACCTGGTCCGACGGCGGCGTGCCGGAGGACCTGCCGCTGGTGGATGAAGGCCACAAGACGCCGAAGAAGCCGCGCGATGCGTTCGTCTATTTCATCCACGAAGGCAAGGTGCGCGCGCCGCACGCCGCCATGGCCCTCATGGAGCGCGTCGCCGGTAAATAGCGAACCGATCGGCGCGCTGCGCCGTTTCGGTAAGTGTAAGCGTAACGATGGAGGCCACCATGGCCGCAGCACGGAGCACGACGAAGACGAAGACCAAGACCAAGCCCCACAGCGGGACGCCAAAGAAATCCAAGCAGCCGGCGCACGCGCGGCGCAAACCGGCAGCGAAGAGCGCGCAGGCACGCCGTCCGGCCCGCAAGTGGTCGCAGCACGTAACCGAGACGAGCGATGCGATGACCCTGCAGCGCGACGTCTTCAAGCTCGACGACCCGCACAAGATCGCCCAGTCGCTGAAGCGCTCGGCCGAGCGCAGTCACCGGCGCAAATCGGAGCCGTACCGGTCGGCGATGTCGATGCTCACGTTTTATATCAATCGCGCCGGCAGCAATCTGCCTGCAAAGCAGAAGCGCGTGCTCCAGCGGGCGAAGGACGAATTGCGCAAGCTCTTCGGCAAGGAGAGCTGAGCGCGATGCACGCGCGCATCGGTGGCGCAAAAGACTCTTCTGCCGGCCGCGCGACTCTGATCTAAATATCTCACCGGCCCAGCCGGTCAGACGGCCGCAAGCGCCGCAAACGGTGTCAGACCTTCGCGGTCTGACACCATTCCCTCTTCTCTCCCGCGCAAAAAGCTAGAGCCGCTCGAGGAATGGCACCGGATCGACGGGCTTCGATCCCTGCCGCAGCTCGAAGTGCACCTGCGGCTGGTCGACGGAGCCGGACCGCCCGGCGGTCGCGATCACCTGGCCGCGCTGAACCTTGTCACCGCGCTTCACCATGAGCTGATCGTTGTGGGCGTAGGCGGTGACCCAGCCGTTGTCGTGACGCAGCAGGATCAGATTGCCGTAGCCCTTCAGCTCGGAGCCGGCGTAGGCGACCGTGCCGCCTTCCGCGGCATGTACCTGCGTCCCGAGCGGCACCGACATGTTGATGCCGTCGTTGTGCGTCCCGTCCGAGCGCTGTCCGAAGCCACTGATGATGCGGCCACTCACCGGCCAGCGCAGCTTGTCGCTGCCCGCCGACGACTGGCGCGGCTGTGCCGGGGGCGTAGCCGTTCCCATGGCGATGTCGTTGGTGTTGCGCGTCGCGACCTGCGTGTAGTTGCTGCCGCCGGGCTGCGCACCGTTGATCATCGTCGGCTGCTGCGGCTCCGAAGAGGGCGCGTACGAATTCTGGTAGGACGGCGCGGCGGGCTGAGAAGTGGGCTGCTGGTAGGACGGCGGCGGATCGGCTGCCGCGACGCGCTGCAGCGGCTGAGACGCCGGCGCGGCGCCGGCACCGGGAACGCGCAGCACGGCACCCGCCTTCACGGTACGCACATCGGTGATGCCGTTGGCCTGCTGCAGCTCGCCCACCGGCACGCCGTAGGTGCGCGAGATGCCGTAGATCGAGTCGCCGGGGCGCACGGTATAGCTGCCGCGATACTTGCTCTCGAGGTCTGCCGGCACGGCCGCCGGCTCGATGCTGGCGGTGCGCATCGGAGCCTGCGCCTGATGCGCGGCGACGCCCTGCGGGAGATAGAGCCTCTGGCCGAGCTTCAGGTTGGGGCTCGACAGGTTGTTGAGCTGCATCATCTCGGCCACCGACACGTTGTGGCGGCGGGAGATGCTGTAGAGGGTGTCGCCCGACTGCACCTCGACCGTGTCGCCGGGATTGGCGAGCGAGGGAGCCGGCTGCGGATCGTAGCGATTGGTCGACGCCGTCGATGCCGGCGGCACGGTGCCGTAGCGGCCGTTGGCGGTATAGGAGTTGTAATTCCCCGAGCCCTGGGCCGAGGTGTTGCTATAGTCGGCAGCGCCGCGGCTCGGCGTGTTGTAGCTCGGCGAATCGTAGCGCGAATTGGAGGCGTAGCTGGCGCCGGTGCGTCCACCCGAGTAGGCGGAGGGCGTAGCGTCCGGCAGGCTCTGCGTGCTGACGCTGTCGCGGCTGCCGCGCGGCGCGCTGTAGGGAGCGCCGCCGCTGCCGTAGCTATCGTTGCCGAGGTTGCTGCGACCGTAGCCGGAGGCCGTCTGCTGCGGTTTGTTGCTGTCCTCGAAGAGGCCGAAATTCGGCCCGGACACCGAGGCCGAGCATCCGCCGGCGAGTGCTGCAATGAGGAAGGTGGCGGCGCGGGCCGATGATTGGGAGAGCGTCGATCCGCGGCGATGGAAACGCATAAAACGCATCATGATACGCACCTTTACTGCCAACCTCCCATTAATCCTTAAGGGGTTAATGGGCCCTTAACGGAGGCAGCAGGGGCTGCTGAAATTTGAAGCAATACCGCCGCGCGAAACCGCCCGGCACCACGTCCAACAGCGGCGAAATTAGCCGCCCATTGTGCTTTGTTAACGACGTGGCGACGACGACATCGCGGCGGCGCGATGGCAAATGCGCGAACTAGCGATCGGCCCCGCCGGCGCGCTTGCGGGTGTCGGCCCCGTCGAAGACCTGCGCGAGTTGCTGGCACGTCGTCCGGTGCGTCAGGTCGAGGCACAGCGGCGTGACCGAGATGCGCCGCGCGTCTATCGCGGCCAGATCGGTGCCCTGCACGAGCGTCGAAGGCGGGCGCTCGAAGTTGAACCAGAAGTACGGCATGCCCCACGGATCGCTGCGCTGGTCGATGCGCAGCGACGCCTGATCGCGCCGTCCCTGGCGCGTGATCTCGATGCCGGACACGGCATCAGGCGGACAGGCGGGAAAGTTCACATTGAGCACGATGTCCTTCGGCCAGCCGGACGCGAGCAGCCGGGAAACGAGCTCCGGTCCGTGCGTGAGCGGCGTCTCCCAATGGATCTTGCCCTCCTCCAGCGAGCCGCCGACCTGGCTCAATGCGATGGAGCGCACGCCGAGCATGGTGCCTTCGATGGCCGCCGCGATGGTGCCGGAATAGGTCACGTCCTCGGCGAGGTTGGAGCCATGGTTGATGCCCGACAGCACGAGGTCGGGCGGATTGTCGATCATGAAGTGGCGCACCGCCATGATCACGCAATCAGTCGGCGTGCCGCGCAGGATGAACGTGCGCTCGTCGGTCTGGCGCACGCGCATCGGCTCGTGCAGCGTCATCGAGTGCGACGCGCCCGACTGGTTCTTCTCCGGCGCCACCACCCAGACGTCCGACGAAAGCGAACCGGCGATGCGCTGCAGGTGCTCGATGCCGTCGGAGCCGATGCCGTCGTCGTTGGTAACGAGGATGCGCATCAGACCGCTTTCTCGATCCTTGCGAGGCCGCCCATGTAGGGGCGCAGCACCTCCGGCACGACGACGGATCCGTCCGCCTGCTGGTAGTTCTCCAGCACGGCGATGAGCGTGCGCCCCACGGCGAGCCCGGATCCGTTCAGCGTGTGCACGAACCGCGTATCCTTGGCGCCCTTCGGCCGGAAGCGCGCATTCATGCGCCGCGCCTGGAAATCGCCGCACACCGAGCACGAGGAAATCTCGCGATAGGTGTTCTCGCCCGGCAGCCAGACCTCGATGTCGTAGGTCTTCTGCGAGGCAAAGCCCATGTCGCCGGTGCACAGAAGGATGGTGCGGAACGGCAGGCCGAGGCGCTTCAGAACCTCCTCGGCGCACGCCGTCATGCGCTCGTGCTCGGCGAGGCTCTCCTCGGGCGTCGTGATCGACACCAGCTCCACCTTGGTGAACTGATGCTGGCGGATCATGCCGCGCGTATCGCGCCCCGCGGCGCCGGCCTCGGAGCGGAAGCACGGCGTGAGCGCGGTGAGGCGCATGGGCAGCTTCGCCTCGTCGAGGATTTCCTCGCGCACGAAATTCGTCAGCGACACCTCGGCGGTGGGGATCAGCCAAAAGGATTCCGGCGGCACGATCGCAGCGCCTGCAAAATAGCCCCCGTCCGAATTAGGGACTAGTTTTGCGACTTCGTCGTTTTGAGCCTGCCGCCGGATTTGAAAAAGATCGGCGGCAAACTTCGGCAGGTTACCTGTGCCATATGCCGCATGGGTCTTCACCAGTAGCGGGACGATGTTCTCGCTGTAGCCGAACTCGCTCGTGTGCAGGTCGAGCATGAACTGGCCGAGCGCACGCTCCAGCCGCGCCAGCGCGCCCTTCAGCACGACGAAGCGCGCGCCGGAAATCTTCGCTGCCGTAGCGAAGTCCATGAGCCCCAGCGCCTCGCCGATCTCGAAGTGCTGTTTCGGCTGGAAGTCCAGCTTCGGTGGCGCGCCGACCTTGCGTACCTCGACGTTGTCCTTCTCGTCCTTGCCGAGCGGAACCTCGTCGAGTGGCAGGTTGGGAATGACGGACAGCGCGTCGCGTAGCTTCGCGTCGAGCTGGCGTTCCTCGCCTTCGCCCGCCGCGAGCTGCTCCTTGAGCGCCGCGACCTCGGCCATCAGCTGATCGGCCAGCGCCTCGTCCTTCGCCGCCTTCGCCTTGCCGATCTCCTTCGACACGGCATTGCGGCGCGCCTGGGCATCCTGCAGCTTCGTGATGTGCGCGCGCCGCGCCTCGTCGAGCGCGATCAGCGTGGCCGACTGCGGAGCAAGACCGCGCTTTGCCAATCCGGCATCGAACGCTTCGGGGTTGTCCCTGATCCACTTGATGTCGAACACGTCAGCCTTCCTGCTTACTTTTCGGTGTCGCCAGCCGCCCCCCGGCGAAGGCCGGGATCCACGACACCGTGCCGGGCGCGTGCGGAGACTTGCGCGGATGCCGGCCCGCGCCGGCATGACGAAAAACGGCACGTCGCGCGTTTGCTACGGCGGATCGTAGATTACGGGCACGGTATAGTGGCCGGACAGCGGATGGTCCAGACGCGATCAAGCCGCGGTCGAGGAGCCCGCTTTTGCGGCCTGCTGCCGGGTGACGCGCTCCACCGCCCAGATCGACGCCTCGTACAGGAGGATCGTCGGCAGCATCATGGCCACCATGCTGAACGGATCGGGCGGCGACAAAATAGCGGCGACGGCGGTGATCCCCAGGATGGCATAGCGGCGCCCCTTTTTCAGCGTGGCGGCGTTCACCAGACCGGCGCGGGCGAGCAGGGTCAGCGCCACCGGCAGCTGGAAGCAGATCCCGAAGCCGATGATCAGGTTCATGATCAGCGCCAGGTACTCCGACACGCGCGCCTGCAGGTGGATCTCCACCGGGCCGCCGGTCTGCTGCATCGACAGGAAGAAGCGCATCGCCATCGGCATGACGAGGAAATAGACGACGAGCGCGCCGAGCAGGAACAGCAGCGGCGTGGCGATGAGATACGGCAGGAAGGCGCGGCGCTCGTTCTTGTAGAGGCCGGGGGCGACGAACTTGTATATCTGATTGGCGACGATCGGGAACGAGATGCACACAGCGCCGAACAGCGCCAGCTTCATCTGCGTGAACAGGAACTCCTGCGGCGCCGTATAGATCATCTCGATCGGATCGGTGCCGCCGTGCGCCCACTGATAGGGCAGCACGAGAAGGTTGTAGATCTGCCTCGCGAAAATGAAGCAGACCGCGAAGGCGACGCCGATCCCGATGAGCGAATAGATCAGCCGCTGGCGCAGCTCGACGAGGTGCTCGATCAGCGGTGCCTTGGAAGCGTCGATGTCCTCCTGCCCGGGACGCGGCGCGATGTCCGTCATGCCGCCCCCCTGCCGGGCTCGGTCTTGTCGGGCGCCGGGGCGGCGGGCGATGGCTGCGCGGGCGCCGCCTCAGCCAAGGGCTCGGACGGCGGCGGCGACGCGGGTGCGGCGGCGCTGGCGATCTTCGGCGCTTCCGGCTTCACCGATGCGGCGTCGATCTGCTGCTCGATGCTGCGCGCGCCCGCGTCCATGGTTGCGCGCACCTCGCGGCTGACGTTCTCGAACTCCTTTTTCAGGTGATCGAGCTCGGCCTCGCGCATCGCCTCGTCGAACTGATGGCGGAACTCGGCCGCCTGCCGCCGGATGACGCCCAGATACTTGCCGACCGTGCGCAAGAGGACCGGCAGATCCTTCGGCCCCACGACGATCAGCGCCACCACGGCGAGGATCAACAGCTTGCTGGAGGTGAGATCAAACATGCGGCGTCCCGATTGCCGGCGCGCTCATACCGGAGCGCGGACGGCAGCACGCAGTGCGTCCCCGGGCTCAGCCCGTCTTGCTCGTATCGCGCTCGGATGCCTGGACGGGCCGCTGATCGATGACCCGCGGATCGCTACCGTTCCGCGGCTGCGGCCGGTCGTCCTCGTCGTCCTCCGAGAGCCCCTTCTTGAAGCTCTTAATGCCCTTGGCCATGTCGCCCATGATGGACGAGATGCGCCCGCTGCCACCGAACACGAGCAGCGCGACAAGCGCCAGGATGAGCAAATGCCAGCCGCTAAGGCCCATCGTCGTTCGCTCCTTGGCTCCGCGTATGCTGATTTAGCAACTCTATAGGCGCAAGCACGGGCCCCTGCAAGGGCACACAATCCGGCATGATACGGCTAAGACATTAAAAAGGCTTCACTTTTTCAGCCGCCTGGAAATACCAGCACGCGAGCCCGATCGATGTGAACGCGCACCTCGGCACCGCGGACCCATCCGTCCCGCTCATCGACGCGCACCTTGAGCGGCCTGTCGAAGCCTTCGACGGCGACGTCAAGCCGGGCGGCGTCGCCGAGGAATTTCACGTCGACAACGCGCCCCTGCAAGCCATCTCCATTCGTGGACAGGCTTACGCCGCGCTCCCGGATGCATACGGTTGCGTCTGCCCCGACCTCGAGTCCGGGCGCCGGCAGCACGCCGATCGGCGTCTCGATGCCGCCAACGCCGACCCGCAACGGGATCTCGTTGATCTCGGAGAACAGCCGAGCGACGAAAAGGTCGGCGGGCTGGCGATAAAGCGCCTCGGCTAAGCCCGCCTGCACGAGCCGGCCCGCGCGCATCACGGCAATCCGGTCGCCGACGCGCATTGCCTCGTCCGGATTGTGCGTGACGATCACCGACGTGGCGCGCGTCTCGCGCAGCAACGCCAGCGTCTCCTCCTGCATCGCTTCCCGCAATTGCACGTCGAGGCCCGAGAACGGCTCGTCCATGAGCATCACCGCCGGACGCGGCACGATGGCCCGCGCCAGCGCCACGCGCTGCTGCTGGCCACCCGAAAGGATGTGCGGATAGTCGCCGGCGAGATGCGCCAGCCCCACCCGCTCCAGCGCCGTCAACGCCTCGCTGCGGGCTTTGGCCTTGGGCAGCCCGTTGAGCCCGAAGGCGACGTTGCCGAGGATCGTCAGGTGCGGAAAGAGCGCGAAGTCCTGAAACATCAGCCCGACGCCCCGCCGCTCCGGGGCGACGAAGCGCGAGGGCCCGGTGACCTCCTCGCCGTTGATCAGCACGCGTCCGCCGGTAGGCTTCTCGATGCCGGCGGCGATGCGCAGCAGCGTCGTCTTTCCGCAGCCGGACGGCCCGAGCAGGCACACGATCTCGCCCGCGGCGATGTCGAGGTCGACGCCGGCAAGCGCCAGGGTCGTGTCGAACTGACGGCTGATGTTCTCGAAGCTGAGCTGTGCCTCGCGCCTCGGCGAGTCCGCATGCGGTACGCCGGCCGCTGGCAGAGCGCGTGCGTTCGGCGCGTTGGCGAGCGGTGGCGGCAACGAGCGACACCCGTACTATTCAATCGCGTTCCGCATCACGACTTATCGGCCTCGTCCTCGGCAGGCAAGTCATCGCTCTCCGTGCCGTCGGCATCGTCTTTGGCCTCGGCATCCTCGTCGCCCTCGATGGCGTCGAGCGGCAACTCGTCCGGCATCAGGGCGGCAACGTCGGTCGGATCAGGCACGGTGAAGTCGGGCGGCAGGTTGCCGTCGAGAAGACCGGAGGCGCGCAGCTCCGCCAATCCCGGCAGATCCTTGATGCTCTCCAGGCCGAAATGGACGAGGAAGGCATCGGTCGTACCATAGGTGACCGGACGGCCCGGCGCGCGGCGGCGTCCGCGCAGCCGCACCCACCCCGTCTCCAGCAGGATGTCGAGCGTGCCGGCGGAGGTCGTCACGCCGCGAATGTCCTCGATCTCGGCGCGCGTCACCGGCTGGTGGTAGGCAATGATCGACAGCGTTTCGAGCGCCGCCTTGGAAAGCCGCCGCTCCTGCGTCGCGTAGCGCTCGAGCAGGTAGGACAGATCCTCGGCGGTGCGGAATGCCCACTTGCCCGCAACCTTCATCAGGTTGACGCCGCGGCCGGCATAGAAGCCGCGCAGCTCCTCGAGGAGAGCGGCGATGTTCTCGCCCTCGGTGAAGTGGACAGCAAGGTGCGCCTCGTCGATAGGCTCGGAGGCGGCGAACAGCAGCGCCTCGAGGATGCGCAGCTTCTCGCGATGATCGGCGAAGGGAAGAGCGGCGACGTTGCGCGGCAGCGCACCTGCGGGGCGGCCGTCCTCGGGGCCCTCGTCGAACGTGCCGTCGTTGCCGTCCTGGCTCGTCGGTACCAGGCTGAGGCGTGGCGGTTCCATGCGTTTTTCTTTCGTCATCGGTTATCCGCAACGCACACGCGTTTCACCCGCTAGGCTAGACGCTGCCACTCCGCTTCCGCTTGCCCGTGCTCCGTCTTGCGCGGCCGCATGTAGATCGGCTCGAACGGGCCCTCCTGCCGCAGCTCGATGTGTCCTTCCCGCGCCATCTCCAGCGTGGCGCCGAATGAGCTCGCCACCACCGTCTTGCCGTTCTCGTGCGATTGCGCCAGCTCGTGCATGCAGCGCTCGAAGGCCAGCCACTCGGACGGCGAGGGCGCCTCACCCAGCATCCGTTCGAGGCGCACGCGCGCATCCTTGATCGACCACACGGGGCGCACCTTGACGACGTGGCCTACCTTTATCGTACGGCGGCGCTGGTCGGCGTAGGCGTGCAGCAGGTCGTAGATGGTGGCGGTGAAGTCCGTCTGCCGGATCGTGCGCGTGCCTTCCGGCATGCCGCGGCCGAACACGTCACGCCCGAGGCGCATGCGCGTCATGAGCTGGGCCGAGGCTTCGCGCATGGCGTCGAGGCGCATGAGGCGGAACGACAGGCGCCGCGCCAGCTCCTCGGCGCTCGCTTCCTCGCCCTGCTTGGGCTCGCGCGGCAGCAGCAGCCGCGACTTGAGGAACGTCAGCCACGCCGCCATGACGAGATAGTCCGCAGCCAGCTCGAGGCGGAGCTTTTGCGCCTCGGCGATGAAGCCGAGGTATTGATCGGCAAGCGCCAGCACGGAGATTTTCGCGAGATCCACCTTCTGCGTGCGCGCCAGGGCGAGCAGCAGGTCGAGCGGGCCCTCGTACCCGGCGACGTCGACGATCAGGGCTTCGTCGTCATCGAGGCGCGCGTCGACAACCGGCTCTTCCCAAGCCGGTGCAGCTTCGCTCTCGTGATGCGGCTCCGTGCTCATCGCTTCCCGGGTTTGCATCGCGGCAGCCAACGGCCATCCGCAAACGATTCTACCAAGATATAGTGTTGAGCTTACACTGATTCAGTACCGGCGGCCGCAAGCGCAAGGACCTTGGCGAGTTGCGCTTCGGCCGCAGCAGAATCAAACGGCTGAACGGCTTTCGTCACGCCGAAGGCCGCATCGAAGCGCGCCTCGGCCTTGCCGGCGAGGGCCCCCGCCCCGGCCGCCGCCTCGGCCATCTCGGCGAGGTCGCCGTTGCAGTGGAGCACGAGATCGGAGCCCGCGGCGATGACGGCCTCGGCGCGCTGGCGCATGGGCCCGGTGAGCGCCTTCATCGTCAGATCGTCGCTCATCAGGAGGCCGTCGAAGCCGATGGCATCGCGAATGATCTCGCGCGTCACGGTCGGCGAGATGCTGGCCGGCGCATCGGGGTCGATGTCGCGGAAAACGACGTGGGCGGTCATGGCCGCCGGCATACCGCTCAGGGCCTTGAAGGGCGCGAAATCGGTGGCGGCAAGCTCGGCGCGCGTCTCGGTGACGACGGGAAGCGCCAGATGGCTGTCGGCGGTGGCGCGCCCGTGACCGGGTATGTGCTTGATCACCGGCAAGACGCCGCCCGCCATGAAGCCCTCGCCCACGGCACGGGCCAGCGCGACGACCTGCTCGACCGTGCGGCCGTAGGCGCGGTCGCCGATGATGTCGTGGGCGCCGGCGACGGGCACGTCCAGCACCGGCGCGCAGTCGGTGTTGATGCCGAGCGCGCGCAGATCCTCCGCCAGCAGGCGCGCGGCATCGAACGCGGCCGCGGCGGCGGCCTCGGGCTCCGTGCCGTATAGCTGGCCATAGGCGGAAGCGGGCGGCAGCGCGCGGCCGAGCGGCGGTCGCAGGCGCTGCACGCGCCCGCCCTCCTGGTCGATGAGCACCAGCAGGTCGTCGGCGCCGACAGCCGCGTGCACGTCGGCGATCAGCGCTTTGATCTGGGCGTGGTCGTTGAGGTTGCGCGCGAAAAGGATGAACCCGGCGGGGCGTGCATCCTGCAGGAAGCGGGCTTCGTCGCGCGACAGCTCCGTGCCCGCGACACCGACGATGAGAGCGGTGCGCATCAGCTAGTGATCCTTCCGACTGAGGCGACGGCGCTCCTCACCCGAAATTGATCTTGCGATCCTTCGGACTTCTCCCGTTGGGAGAGGTTGAGGCGGCGCCTGTGGCAAAGACCTCTGCGCCCGCACCGCGGGCAAGGGCCCAAGGGGCCCCGCGCCTTAGGCGCGGCCATCAGCATGCATAACAATGGTCGCACTCGATGCTTCTCTACGCTCGTGTCGCGCAGAAAGAGCGACCTAGCATCGCGGAGCGCGCCCGTCGAGCGCGCCGCCGCCGAGGTGCTTAGTAAGCGGTAACCCAGCAGTCCTTGTAGCCGTAGGCCTTGAGCTGGGTGCACAGGTCGTTGGCCTGCGTCCGGGAGCCCGGCGGGCCGACGAGCAGACGGTGGTAGGGGCCTTTGCCGGCGAGGGTCGTCTCGCGCACGTCGGGCGTCTTGTTGCCCAGCACGGCGCCGTACTGCTGCTGCATGTCGGCGAACTTGCGCAGGGCGTCGAGGCGGCTCGTCGCCGATGCGGGCACCGAGGCGAGCACGACGACGTATCCGTTGGCGGCGGTGGCCGCGGGACGTGCGGGTGCGCTGTCGGCCGGCGGAGCTGCCACCGCGACGCGCTTCTTGGGCGGTGCGGCTGCAGGAGCCTCGGACTGCTCGTCGGGCAGGCTGGCCGTCGACGTCGGGATGACGCGCGTCGATTTCACGTTGAGCCCGCCGCGCGGCTGCGCGTTGGTGATTTCCGGCTCGGGCGGCGGCTGGGGCGCGGAGCGCTGCGGTGGCGGTTGCGAATGGGCGGCACTGCCGAAGGCATCGACGACGGTAAGGCCGGGCACCGAGACCGGCTGGTCGGCATCGACGACCGGCTCGGCGGCCGGCGGGGCGGCAATCTGTCCGTCACGGCCGACCACGAGGGTCTTCACCTGACGCGCGCCGTTGCTGTTCGAATCTGACTCGGAAAGGTTGTTGTCGCCATGATCGGCGGGCGCGGGCGAACCGTCGTCGCCGAGGCGGCCCAGAACCTTGCTGTCGCCGTGCGGGAACTGCTTGCCGCCGGGATCGGCCGGAAGCTCCTTGGCGGGCGAGGCATCGCTGGTGATGACCGGGGGCGCCGAATCCGACGGGGCCGAGCCGAGCACGGCCTTGTAAGCCTGCGCGAACCCGTAGCCCATGCCGATGGCAACCACGATCGCGCCGGCGATGCGCAGTGTCCAGCTCCGGCGGCGCGGCTCCTCGGTCTCGTAGGCGCCCTCTTCCTGTTGGTTGTAGGTCGGCTCGAGCGCCCCGCCCTGCGGCTGGTCGTAGCCGAACTGGCCGTGCCCGTATGCCTGCTGGTCGAGCGCCGGATCGCCGTAGCCGGAGGCCGGCAGCGACCAGTCCCCCTGCTGCAGCGCGTCGTGCTCGCCCGCGGCATAGGTGGAATCGGCCGGCAGATAGCCGCCGAGGTCCTGGCCGTAGGGATCGTGTGCCGGCGCGGAAGCTGCCGCTGGCGGCCACTGTTCGTAGCTCGGGCTTGCCGGACGCGCCCCCGGATACTGGGGCGCGGCGTCGTATTGCTGCGAATGCGTCGATGCGGCCTGCCGATAGCCCGGCGGCGCGGTACGCGGGCTCTCGCTCGCAGGCGCCGCATACGCGGCCCGCTGCGGCTGGGGCTGGGCCGGAGACTGGTGCTGGGGCCGCCCATACTGCGACGGCTGGGTGCGCGGAATGTTGTCGAAGTCGTGCGTCGGCTGCGCGTTGCGGGCGCTGTCGAGGCTGCTCAGGCCCTGGCGGCCGCCCTGGGGCTGGGTCGCCGCCGCCGGAGCAGCTTGCGGGGCGTACTGCGGCGTCGCCGGCTGCTGACGCTGGGCGGGCTGCTGGGCCGGTGCGGGTGCATACTGCGGCTGTCCCGGCTGGGTCTGCGGGTAGTGATAGGCCTGCTGCTGGCCGTAGGCCGGCGGCTGCGTCTGGGGCTGCTCGCGGTAGCCCTGCTGCGGATGGCCGGGCTGCTGCTGCGGATAGCCGGGCGCCTGACCCTGCTGGGGAGGCGCGTATTGAGGCGTCTGCGGACGTGCCGCAGCCGGCCGGCCACCGGTGCGCGGATCGGGCTCGCCCGCCGGGTGGCGCTGTGCCGGCCATCCGCTATTCGCGGCACCTTGGGAGCGAGACATCGTGAGAACCCCTCGAAGCGCTGTTTCAGCCAGTGAGCATCGAATCGGAGTCTAGCGCATCGATTCCGGTGCCTCGACGCCAAGGACTGAAAGTCCCGAGGATATCACCTGTTGAACGGCGGCGATAAGAGCAAGCCGCGCGGAGGTCATAACCCCGTCATCTGCCTGGATAAATCGCAAATGTGGCGAATCATTGCCTCGGGTCCACTGGGCGTGCAGCGCCGAAGCGAGGTCATAAAGGTAGAACGCCAGCCGATGCGGCTCCTCGGATCGCGCCGCGCCGCTGATGAGACGCGGAAAGAACGCCAGCTTTTTGACGAGGTCGATTTCGCCCGCATCCGTCAGCCGCGCCAGATCCGCCTCGCGCACCGCAGCGCTTCCCGGCGAGAGGTCGGAAAACACCTCCTGCGCATTGCGGAACACCGAGGCGGCGCGCGCGTGCGCGTACTGAACGTAGAAGACCGGGTTGTCCTTCGACTGCTCCGTCACCTTCGCGAAATCGAAGTCGAGCGGCTCCAGCTCCTTGCGATACAGCATCATGAAGCGGACGGGGTCGCGCCCCACCTCGTCGACGACGTCGCGCAGTGTCACGAACGTGCCGGCGCGCTTCGACATCTTGTAGGGCTCGCCGTTCTTGAACAGCTTGACGAGGTTGACGACCTTGATCGCGATATCGGCCGAGCCGCCGCTCGTCTGCCACGACTTGATCTTCCCCTTGGCGTCCCGCTCGACACTGCCGCCCGTGAACGCGGCGACGGCCGCCAGCATGCGCGGGATGTAGCCGATGTGATCGGCGCCGAAGACGTTGACGAGGTGGTCGTAGCCGCGCTGGAGCTTGTCGTAGTGGTAGGCGACATCACCGGCGAAATACGTGTAGCTGCCGTCCGACTTCATCAGCGCGCGGTCGGCCTCGTCGCCGAACTCGGTCGACTTGAACAGCGTTTGCTCGCGGTCCTCCCACTCCTCGTCCTCGTGCCCTTTCGGCTTTTCGAGCCGCCCCTCGTAGATGAGCCCCTTGGCGCGCAGAGCATCGATCGCCGCCTTCACCTTGTCGGCGCCGCCGCGCGTCAGCGACGCCTCGGAGAAGAACACATCGTGGCGGATGTTCAGCGCCGCGAGGTCGTCCTTGATCATCGGCATGATCCGATCGATCGCGAAGCTGCGCACAACGGGCAGCCACCGCTCCTCCGGCATGTTGATGAGCGACGGCCCGTGCTCCTGCGCCAGCGCCGCGCCGACGGGCTTCAGGTATTCGCCCGGATAAAGGCCCGCCGGAATGTCGCCGATGTCCTCGCCCAGCGCCTCGCGGTAGCGCAGGAAGACGGACCGGGCGAGCACGTCCACCTGGCCGCCCGCGTCGTTGACGTAGTATTCGCGCGTGACCTCGAAGCCGGCGAAGGCGAGCAGATTGGCGAGCGCGTCGCCGAACACGGCGCCGCGGCAATGGCCGACGTGCATCGGACCCGTCGGGTTGGCGGAGACGTACTCGACGTTGACCTTCCTCCCGCTGCCGGTGGCGGAGCGACCGTATCGGTCACCCTGCGCCAGGATCGTGCGCACCAGGCCCTGCCAGTAGGCCGGCTTCAGCGTGATGTTGAGGAAGCCCGGCCCCGCGACACTCACCGAGGCTACGTCGTCGTCGGCGGAGAGCTTGGCCTGCAGCAGCTCGGCGATGTCGCGCGGCTTCATGCGCGCCGGCTTCGCCAACACCATTGCCGCGTTCGATGCGAGGTCGCCGTGCGTCGCGTCGCGCGGCGTCTCCACCTCGATGCCGGCAATCGGCAGGTCGGCAGGCAGCTTGCCCTCGGCCTTGAGAGCTTCGAGCGCGGCGGCGACGCGGCCCTCGATATCGGCGTAGACGTCCACTGAAGCGTTCCCGAGGCTGAAAAAATGCGGTTAAAGGCGCGGCCCGCCTAACGCAAATTGGGTGTTGCGTCAAACAGGCGGCGGTGCTCGGCGATGGCGTATCGATCGGTCATTCCAGCAACGAAATCGGCGATGAGGCGCGCGCGCCGGCGTTCGTCCAGATCCCGCGAAGCGGTGTGCCAGCTCGGCGCCATGGCAGCGGGCTCGGTAAGGTAGCGGGCGAAAAGATCGGCGACGATGCGCTCGGCGTCGCGCATGATGCCCATGACGCGCTCGTGCCGATAGACGCGCTCGAACAGGAAGGCCTTGAGACCGGCGATCTCGCCGCCCAACCGCGGGGAAAAGCCGACGATGGGGCGGCCGGCAGCTCGGATGTCGTCCGGCGAGCCGGGGCGCAGCTCCGCGAGGCGCTGGCGCGTCTCGGAGACGAGGTCGGCGATCATCTGGGTGATGAGGCGCCTCGTCAGCTCGTAGATCGCGCGCGCCTCGTCGGACACCCGCAGCCCCCGCACGCTATCCATGACCGGTCCCGACAGGGGCTGCCGCTCAAGGTCCGCGAGGCCAATGAGGTGAGCCCTGAGGCCGTCGTCGATGTCGTGCGTCACGTAAGCGATGTCGTCGGCCAGCGCCGCGACCTGCGCCTCGGCCGACGGCCACGCCGCGAGCTCGAGGCTCTTCCAGCGCTCGATACGCCGGGCGACCTTGGCCACCGGACCGTCGGGCGGTACCGGGCCATTATGCTTGGCGAGCCCTTCCAAGGATTCCCAGGTCAGGTTCAAGCCGTCGAACTGCGCATACTTGCGCTCCAGCGCCGTGACGACGCGCAGGCTCTGGGCGTTGTGATCGAAGCCGCCGAAGGCGTGCATCACCCGGTCGAGCGCCCGCTCGCCGGCGTGCCCGAACGGCGGATGCCCTAGGTCGTGGGCGAGCGCGATCGCCTCGGCGATATCCTCGTCGAGCCGCAACTGCCGCGCCACGGTCCGGGCGATCTGCGCCACCTCGAGCGTATGCGTCAGCCGGGTGCGGTAGTGGTCGCCCTCGTGAAAGATGAAGACCTGCGTCTTGTAGGTGAGACGGCGAAAGGCGCTGGCGTGCAGGACGCGGTCGCGGTCGCGCTGGAACGGACTGCGCGTCGGGCAAGGCGATTCGACCGTAAGGCGGCCGCGGCTCGGCGCACCCGAGGCCGCGTAGCGGGCCGGCGCCCGCTCGCCAGCCGCCAGCGCCGCGCCGTATTCGCCGATATCCGCGCCGGTCGCCACCGCTTCAGTTTCCCTGCAATCCCTGGAATGCCGGAGCCAAGGCTTTGATTTGACGCCGGCGACGCTTATCTTGCATTGGGACAGAATCCGGCGGACCGCAACCCGCCACTTCTGAGCTGGGCAAGGCCGAGGCACCTATGAGCGAACCCGTCACCGTCACCGACCGAGCCGCCAAACGCATCGCCGAGATCGTCGCCGGCGAGGCGGCTGCGCGGGCGCTGCGCATCAGCGTCGAGGGTGGCGGCTGCTCCGGCTTTCAGTACCGGTTCGACCTCGTGCCCGAGGCCGCCGACGACGATCTGGTGCTGGAGCGCGAGGGCGCCCGGGTCGTGATCGACCAGGTGTCGCTCGGCTATCTTGCCGGCTCGGAGATCGATTTCGTGGACGATCTCATCGGCGCCTCGTTCCGGGTGAACAACCCCAAGGCCATCGCCTCCTGCGGCTGCGGCACCAGCTTCTCCATCTAGCGACGCGCCATCCCCGCCGCTGGCCACGCCGACGATTCTCGACTACGCCTTGCGCCCATGAAGGTGACCACCTGGAACATCAACGGCGTCAAGGCGCGCCTTGAATCGGCGCTTGCGTATTTGCGGCAGGAATCTCCGGACGTCATCTGTCTGCAGGAGATCAAGAGCGTCACCGAAGGCTTCCCGGCACAAGCGTTCGAGGATCTCGGCTATCACTGTCTCGTGCACGGGCAGAAGGGCTTCAACGGCGTCGCCATCCTCTCCAAGAGCCCGCTCGAGGAAGCGCGCATGGGCCTGCCTGGCAACGACGCCGACGATCAGTCGCGCTTTGTCGAGGCGGTGATCTCCGTGCCGTCGGGCATCGTCAAGGTGGCCTCGATCTACGCGCCGAACGGCAATCCCATCGGGACGGAGAAATTCAGCTACAAGCTCGGCTGGCTGGCGCGGCTGCGGGAGCATTTCAAGCGCCTGCTGGCGGAGGAGATCCCGTTCGTCATGGCGGGCGATTACAACATCATCCCCGAGCCGGCCGACGCCAAGCGGCCACTGGCGTGGACGGGCGATGCGCTGTTCCAGCCGGAATCGCGCGCCGCCTACCGGTGCATGCTCAGCGACGGACTGACGGATGCCATTCGCCTGTGCCACCCGGGGCCGGGCATCTACACGTTCTGGGACTACCAGGCCGGCTCGTTCCAGAAGGACGACGGCATTCGCATCGACCACCTCTTGCTGTCGCCGCAAGCGGCCGACCGGCTCGTCACCGCCGGCGTCGACCGCTTCACGCGCGCGTGGGAGAAGCCGTCCGATCACGTGCCGGCGTGGGTCGATCTCGATCTCTAGCTGCGCCGGCGGCTGCTCGCCGGGGTGGATCGGCGGCCGCGGCGGCGGCACCAGCAGAAGCTATTCGCTGCATTTGGCGCTGACGACGCTGCCCGTCGCAGGCAGGAACACCCTGCAGTCGAGCGGCTGCTCGCGCTCGACACTGGCTTCGGCGACGGCCGGGCTGGGCTTGACCTCTTCCGATGCCACCGGCGGAGGATTGCCGAGCGACGCCAGCCGCTCGCGCGCGGTCCGCCGCATCATGCGGCTGTCGAACGCGTCGGGCGGGTCGTCGAGCGCCTGCGCGTAGCCCTCGCTCGCCCCCCGCACGTCGCCGCGCGCTTCGAGGATGCGGGCCTTGAGCGCCCGCGCCGAGGTGAAGCCCGCGCGCAGCGCCAGCGCCCGGTCGACGGCGCTCTCGGCATCCGACGTCCACCCTTCGTAGAAGGCGACGGCAGCGCGCGCGTACTCGACATCGGCCTTCTCCTCGCCCTTGGCGACGACGCCGTCGATGTCGGCATTGGCCTGCGCATAGTCGCCCGCCTCGGCACGCATCAGAGCGCGCATCAGCGTCACGTGCGGCGCGTCGCTTTTCAGCGCCGCCGCTGCGTCGAGATCGGCGATGGCCGCATCGGTCTTGCCCGCGGCGCGCAGCAGCACCGCGCGGCTGTAGCGGAAACGCCAGTCCGCGCCGCCGCTCGCAACGGCCGCGTCGAGGTCGGCCATCGCAGCGCCATCGTCGCCGCGATCCGCGTACGCCTCGCCCCTCGCCTCCAGCGCACGGGCAAAGCCGGGCTTCAATTCCAGAACCTTGGTGAAATCGTCGATCGCCTTGTCGACCTCGCCGGCGCGCCGCCAGGCGGTGCCGCGGTTGAAATAGCCGATATACATTTGCTCGCGCGGCAGACGCCCGCTGCTCATCACGCGCGTGCAGGCAGCCGCACCGGCGCGGTCTTTGGCAGCGGTGCAGCTCGATAGATCCTGCTGCATGCCCGCTGCCGCCGGGAGCGCCGTGAAAGCCAGGAGAAGCAGGCTCCCGGCCGCAATCCGTTCGCCCAACCGCGGCTGCCAATGCAGCATTTGTCCCTCCACCGGTGCGAGTTCGTTAGCCATGCGCAGCGATTGCCGCCGACACCGGCGGGCGCCCGTCAATCATTACCGCCAGTTGCTGCGGCGCACGGTTCCCTGGGGTACAGCGGGGGTTTTCTCGGTTAACGTTCACTCCTACATCGGAGGAGCGCGAAGTGGCTCCGCACGCGGCACGTTCAGCGAGTTCTTACGTTTCTCAGGCAATGTCCGCGCCGGGAACACATTGCGTCTCACCGCTCGCAAGAGCGCTGATCTCGAAATAATCCGTCCACCAGGACAACAGGCTGATTGCGCAGGGTCCAGTCATGAAAATTGAGAATATTCATCGCGTTGCGCGCCGCGCCGGCATGCTGGCACTCGCGGCGTTTCCGCTCGTGAGCTTCGTTGGTCCCAGCGCTGCCGAATCGGCGGCAAGCCTGTCCGGCTCGTGGAGCGGCGGCGGCTGGGTCTCGTTCGCCAGCGGCAACAGGGAACGGGCCCGTTGCCACGCCCACTACAGCGGTGGCGGTGCCAGCTACACGCTCAGCGCCACATGCGCGACGGCGTCCGGCAAGGCCTCGCAGACGGCGACCATCTACAGGGTCGGCGGCGGCTCCTACAAGGGCAGCTTCGTCAACAGCGAGTACAACGTACGCGGCAGCATCCGCGTCACGGTGCACGGCAAGACGCAGAGCGTCAGCCTGTCGGGTGACGGTGCCTCGGCGCAGCTCAGCCTGTCGCGCCGGTAGTATCCAGCTCTAAAAAACATCAAGCCGGGGCGCGAATGTCGCGCCCCGGCTTCTCGTTTGTGCGGCCTTCCGATCAAACGTCGTGCTTGGCCTTGGGCGAGGGCTGCAGCGAGCCGAGGACCGAGCCGCTCCAGCGCTCGACCTTCTCCGGCAGGAACACATAGCTCTGCAGCTTGAAAACCAGGCCGTCCTGCATGACCGTGTGCTCGCCGGTGTAGATGGCATTGGCCGGCAGGTAATAGGCGCAGGAGAACTGGGCGATCGCCTTGTTGACCGCGTTGGCCGCCATCTCCTCGTTCTCCCCCTGCGCCTGATAGAGCAGGAAGTTGATGGAGTCGGCCTTGGCGTTGCAGAAGAAGCCGCGCACACGCTCCGGCGCCGGCGCTGTCTCGGCGCTGGAAACCGGCGCAAAGAGCGCTCCCATGCCGCCGAGGCACAGGGCGAGCACTGCGAATTTGGCTGAAGCTTCCCGCCGCGAGCGGCGCAGCAGAGCATTGGGGCCGGCCATGCACACCTCCAAGGTCTAGGCGCGCGCACCTTCGTGCGCCTCACTCCGCCTTGGACGTGACCCCCTGCGCCCGTTTCTCCGGGTCTTACCGACGAGGGTATGAGCGAATCCGGCTCTGCTTCAAGCAATGGTCGTAGGCAATTCCTGCCTGATAACGCGTCAGGTCGCGCAGAGCCGCGCCTTGGCGGCACGGGCCAGTCTAACGCTGCCTTGCCATTTGTGGAGGTCTTATTTGCCAGCGGTGGCAAATAAGACGGGGAAGCCTGCGCGGGCGAAGCGAGGCGCGCGGTCAGTGTGCCGGTGCTGGCGCCGCCGCACTCGGGCCGACGTCGTGCAGCCCCACGTCGGCACCCTTGATCAGCTTGCCGCCGGCATCGGGGGGCGGCGGCGGGAGAACCGCCGACCGGGTCGCGGCCGGGGCCGGAGCCGGCTCGGCGGCGGCCGTGGTCGCGCCCATGTCGTAGGGCACGGACTCGCCATTCCCGCAGGTGCGCGGCGCCTGCACGTTCAGCGCGCCGAGTCCGATGTCGTCGCGCACATCCGGCTTGCGGCCATAGCGCGTACGCCAGTCGGCGACGATGCCGGTGGCCTGCTTGCGAACGCCCTGGCCGGCGCCGCAATAGATGTTCTGGTAGATGTCGTCGATCCACACGCGCTCGTAGGGAGGCGCGTTGGCGACGGCGACCGAGATGAGCGCCAGCGCGCGCACCGGATCGGCCTTCATGTATTTGCCGCTCCACAGCAGGTCCGCGAGGAATGCCTGCGCGCCCGCGTGGCCCTTCTGGCTCAACACCGACAGCCAGTGCTTGGCATAGGGAACGTCGCTCTCGATCCCGTCGCCGTGCAGGTAGAGCTTGGCCAGCTCGAACTGCGCGTCCTCGTCGCGGAAGAACTGCGCGGCCTCGCGCAGGTATTCGATGGCGATGGTGCGGTTGGGCCGCAGATTGGCCTCCGGCAGGCCGTCGAGCAGATAGCCGGCGATGCGCGTCATCGCCTTGGCGACATACGGCGCGCGCTGGTCGTCGTCGGGATCGACGTCGGTGTGCTCCTCGGCGAGCTTCAGATAAAGCTCGTAGGCCTTGGCGTGATCGGTGTACGCGCCGTTGTTGTCGGAATAGATGCGCGCCAGGTAGTACGGCGCCAGAAACAGATGCGCCTCGGCCGCATATTCGAGCGCCGGGATGGCGATCTCGTAATAGCCGCCGTTATAGGCGCCGACACCCTGGTCGAGGGCGTCTTGCGCCGAACGGTACTTGGCCGCGGCGCCGAGGGCGCCAAACGCGCCGAGACACAGCATCAATCCGGACACAACGACGCAAACTGCGCGATCAAATATCCGCATAGCAGATCACTTCCGCCTTGCCGCCTGCATGAGTAACGGCCCCTTTGGATGCCGGCCCGACCTGCTGTGCGTACTTGCGTATCGCACCGGTCTGGTACGGATTTGCCGGGGCCTTCCAATTCTTGCGACGCTCGGCGAGCTCGGCTTCGCTGAGCTCTACGTCGAGCGTGCCCGTCACAGCATCGATCGAGATGATGTCGCCGTTCTCGAGCAGACCGATGGGTCCACCCACCGCAGCCTCGGGGCCGACGTGACCGATGCAAAAGCCGCGCGTGGCGCCGGAGAAGCGTCCGTCCGTGATGAGCGCGACCTTCTCGCCCGCGCCCTGGCCGTATAGCGCCGCCGTCGTCGAGAGCATCTCGCGCATGCCGGGGCCGCCCCTTGGGCCTTCGTAACGGATGACGAGGACCTCGCCTTCCTCGTACTGGCCGGCGTCGACTGCGGCGAAGGCGTCCTCCTCGCAGTTGAACACGCGCGCGGGACCGCGGAACTGCAGCTTCTTCAAGCCGGCCACCTTCACGATGGCGCCGTCGGGAGCAAGCGTGCCCTTGAGGCCGACAACGCCGCCGGTCGGCGTGATCGGATTGGACACCGGATAGACCACCTTCTGGTCGGCGTTGAATTTCACTTTCTCGAGGTTCTGCTTCATCGTGCGGCCCGTGGCCGTGATGCAGTCGCCGTGCAGCAGGCCGCCGTCGAGAAGCGCCTTGAGAATCTGCGGAACGCCGCCGATATCGTAGACGTCCTTGGCCACGTACTTTCCGCCGGGTTTCAAGTCGGCGATGTAGGGCGTGCGCTTGAAGATCTCCGCCACGTCGAAGAGATCGAAGTCGATCCCCGCCTCGTTGGCCATCGCGGGCAGATGCAAAGCGGCGTTCGTCGAGCCGCCCGTCGCCGCCACGATGACGGCGGCGTTCTCGAACGCCTCGCGGGTACAGATGTCCCGCGGACGGATGCCGCGGGCGAGAAGGTGCATGACGGCCTTGCCGCTTTCCTGCCCATAGGCATCGCGGCTCTCGTAAGGCGCAGGCGCGCCGGCGGAGCCCGGGAGCGCAAGCCCGATCGCCTCGGACACGCAGGCCATGGTGTTGGCGGTGAACTGCCCGCCGCACGAGCCTGCCGACGGGCAGGCGACGCACTCGAGCTCGTGCAGGTCCTCGTCCGACATGCGGCCGGCCGAGTGCATGCCGACACCTTCGAACAGGTCGAGGACAGTGACGTCCTTGCCCTTGAACTTGCCCGGCAGAATCGAGCCGCCGTACATGAAGACGGACGGCACGTTGAGGCGCAGCATCGCCATCATGATGCCCGGCAGCGACTTGTCGCAGCCGGCGATGCCGACCATGGCGTCGTAGCAGTGGCCGCGCATGGTCAGCTCGATCGAATCGGCGATGACCTCGCGCGAGACGAGAGAAGACTTCATGCCCTGGTGGCCCATGGCGATGCCGTCGGTCACCGTGATGGTGCAGAACTCGCGCGGCGTGCCGCCGGATTCGTCGACGCCGATCTTGACCGACTGCGCCTGCCGCATGAGCGAGATGTTGCAGGGAGCAGCCTCGTTCCAGCTCGAGACCACGCCGACGAACGGGCGATGGATCTGATGCTCTTCGAGACCCATCGCGTAGTAGTAGGAGCGGTGCGGCGCCCGCGTCGGACCCTCCGTTACGTGACGAGACGGCAGCTTCGATTTGTCGAACGTTTTTGCGTCCATACGTCTGTTTTTTCCGTGCACACCTAGTTGATCGGCGATCTCGGACGAGACACCGCTTCAGCGAACGAAGGCTGCCCAAGCCTGATGTCTGAAAAGCTCGCGCAACGGCAGCCACCCTGCTGCCCGCCGCACGCTTCCCTCGCTCTCCCTTAACAAGAAAGCTGGCGCTCCATTGTGGCCCGACGGAGGCAGTGGGCGCCCAAATCGTGGCCATTTCGCCACATGGGCTATGAACTGCTAATGTATTCCCCGCAATGCCCGAAAAAAGGGAGGCAAGCCTTCGGCGGGATGCGGCTTAAGTGCATCCCGGCGGCCGCGAATCCCTGTCCGTGGCTCGCCTCTTTGCGCATGCCCCGCGGCGCGGACGACCTCGTCCCGGCACGGGCATGAATCGGAAACGACCGGGCCGGTGCCTAAGCCTCGATGCGCTTCAGTGCCGCCGTGAGCCGCGTAATGCGGTCCCCGGCATCGACGACCCGGTCGCGGTTCAGCTCGACGACGTGCTCCGGGGACTTGGCGACGTTCGCCGCATTGGCCAGCCACGCCGCAGCCTTGCCACGCTCGACCTCGGCCTTCTCGATTTCCTTCTGCAGGCGCTTGCGCTCGGCGCCCATGTCGATGACGCCTTCGAGAGGCAGGGCCACCGTCGCCTCGCCCACGACGATCAGCGCCGAGCCCTTGGGCGCGGTATCGGCAAAGGTGATGTCCTCGAGGCGGGCGAGCCGGCGAATGGTCTCGTCGTGGCGACGCGCGCGTTCGGCGGTGGCCGGGCTGGCGCCGGTGATGACGAGCGGGATTTTGGCGCCGGCCGGAATGTTCATTTCGGTGCGCACCGAGCGCACGTCGGAGATGAGCTTCACCACCCAGCCGATCTCGGCCTCGACCTCGGCATCGACGAGGCCCGACAGCCGCGGCCACTGGCTCAGCGCCAGCAGGTTCTCGCGCTTTTCGCCATGCTCGACCGCGTGCGCCCACAGCTCCTCGGTGATGTAGGGCATGAACGGGTGCAGAAGCTTCAGGATCTGGTCCAGCGTCCAGGCGACGGTGGCGCGCGTTTCGGATTTCGCCGCGTCGTCATCGCCGGCGAGGATCGGCTTGATGAGCTCCAGATACCAGTCGCAGAACACGCCCCAGACGAACTCGTAGACGCACGCCGCGGCCTCGTTGAATTTGTACACCTCCAGCCCGTCGGTGACGGCCCTTGCCGCACGCTCGGTCTCGCCGATGATCCACCGGTTGACGGTCTCGGTCACGCTCGCGGGATCGAAACCGCGCTGGCGCACGCACTCGTTCATCTCGGCGAAGCGCGAGGCGTTCCACAGCTTGGTTGCGAAGTTGCGGTAGCCCTCGACGCGGTCGATCGACAGCTTGACGTCGGCGCCCTGCGCCGCCATCGCGGCCATGGTGAAGCGCAGCGCGTCGGCGCCGTAGGCCTTGATGCCGGACGGATAGTCCTTGCGCAGCTCCTTCTCGACGCGGTTGGCCTGCTCCTTGTTGAGGCCCGCGGTGCGCTTGGCGATGAGGCTCTGCAGATCGATGCCGTCGATGATGTCGAGCGGATCGATGACGTTGCCGCGCGTCTTCGACATCTTGTTGCCCTGCGCGTCGCGCACGAGGCCGTGGATGTAGACGTCGCGGAAGGGCACCTCCTGCATGAAGTGCATGCCCATCATCATCATCCGGGCCACCCAGAAGAAGATGATGTCGAAGCCGGTGACGAGCGTGCTGGTCGGATAGTAGCGCTGCACCTCGCGCGTGGCGTCGGGCCAGCCGAGCGTCGAGAAAGGCCACAGCGCCGAGGAGAACCACGTATCGAGCACGTCCTGATCGCGCTCGAGGCTGATCGGCTTGCCATAATGCGCGCTGGCCGCGGCCTCGGCCTTCGCCTTGTCCTCGGCGACGAAGACGCGGCCGTCGGGACCGTACCAGGCGGGGATCTGGTGGCCCCACCAGAGCTGGCGCGAGATGCACCAGGGCTGAATGTTGTCGAGCCAACGGTAGTAATCATTGGCGAAACGTTCCGGTATGAACCGGGTCTTGCCGGCATGCACCGCCGCCAGTGCCGGCTTCGCCAGCTCGGCCGCGTTCACGTACCACTGGTCCGTCAGCCACGGCTCCACCACCACGTTGGAGCGGTCGCCGTGCGGCACCGTGTGCGACGTCGGCTCGATTTTTTCGAGCAGGCCGAGCGCGGCGAAATCCGCCACGACGCGCTTGCGCGCCTCGAAGCGGTCGAGCCCGCGATACTCGGGCGGCGGCACGTCGTTGATGTGCGCGCGCTCGTCGAGCACGTTGATCATCTCGAGCGCGTGCCGCTTGCCGACCTCGAAGTCGTTGAAGTCGTGCGCGGGCGTGATCTTCACCGCGCCCGTGCCCTTCTCGGGATCGGAATACTCGTCGGCGACGATCGGGATCTCGCGCCCGACGAGAGGAAGCGTGACCTTGGCGCCCGCCTTGACCAGCGCGGCGTAGCGCTCGTCGTCCGGGTGCACGGCGACGCCCGTATCGCCGAGCATCGTCTCCGGACGGGTCGTGGCGACGACGATGTAGTCCTTGTCGTACCCCTTCACCTTTTTGGCGAGCGGATAGCGGAAGTGGTACATGTGCCCGGACGGGTTGCGCGCCAGCGCCTTGGCGAGCGCCTCCGCGTCGAACGGGTTTTCCGGATCGCCCGCGCTCCAGTTGAACGTGCCGCGCGCCTCGACCTGGATCACCTCCAGATCGGAGATCGCCGTCTGGAACTTCGGGTCCCAGTTGACGAGGCGCTTGTCCTTGTAGATGAGCCCCGCCTCGTGCAGCGCGACGAACACCTTGACGACGGCCTTCGACAGCCCCTCGTCCATGGTGAAGCGCTCGCGGCTCCAATCGCACGAGGCGCCGAGACGCTTGAGCTGGTTGAGAATGGTCGAGCCACTCTCCTCCTTCCACGCCCACACCTTCTCTACGAATTTGTCGCGGCCGATCGTGCGGCGATCCGGCTCCTGACGCTCCTGCATCTGCCGCTCGACGACCATCTGCGTGGCGATGCCCGCATGGTCGGTGCCCGGCTGCCAGAGCACGTCCTTGCCGCGCAGCCTTTCGAAGCGGCAGAGAATGTCCTGCAGGGTGTTGTTGAGCGCATGGCCCATATGCAGAGAGCCCGTCACGTTGGGTGGCGGGATCACGATGCAGTAGGGCTGCGCGTCGGCCCGCTCGGGGCGGCCGGACTTGAACGCCTCGGCGCGCTCCCATTCCGTGCGAATGCGCGGCTCGATCTCGGCGGGCTGGTAGATTTTGTCGAGCATGGGGATGGAAGCGAAATCTCGGGGGAGGGAAGCCTGCGGTCCTACGCTCTCCGTTCCCAGGCTGTCAACGGTAGGACACGGGCCGGCCGCCGCGGGACGCGCGGCGGCGGTGTCGCAAAACAGCGGGCGAGGGAGCTAGCTCTTCGCGGGACCCTTGCCGTCGTCGGGCTGGTCTCCCAACTCGCTGCGCAGGGCCTCCTCGAGGATGCGGCCCATGTTCTCCGCGAGCCATTGCCGGAGCATCGGCCGCAGCAGCTCGGCGGCGGCGCGGTCCATCTTCGCCGGCGCGGCCGTTGCAGCCGTTGCAGCCGTGGAGTTCGCGACCGCAGCCTTGACGACCTCGACGGGCGTCGGCGCGGCCGCGCCGTCCGAGCCCT